>Ga0208297_1000933_pt1 | contig 38745 bp, 37 predicted proteins | sample LMS_cellobiose_e_FD_187367 | JGI IMG/M metagenome (GOLD analysis project Ga0208297, IMG submission 187367) | Rumen-fistulated moose microbial communities from Alaska, USA - LMS_cellobiose_enrichment (SPAdes) (version 2) | ecosystem: Host-associated > Mammals > Digestive system > Stomach > Rumen... | reverse complement strand
CTAGGTCCGTCATAAGGCGGGCTATCACACCAGCCTCCCCCTGGACGTGAACCAGGACCTCCGCAACCGGATGTGCCTGCTGCTGGAGGACTGGGGCGTCAAGGTCAAGTATCACCACCCTGAGGTGGGCGGCCCCGGTCAGATGGAGATCGAGGTGGAGCTGGGCGAGATGACCCAGATGGCCGACAATACCATGGTGGCCAAGTACATCATCAAGAACGCCGCCGCCGAGGAGGGCTGCACCGCCACCTTCATGCCCAAGCCTGTGGCCGGAGAGGCCGGCAGCGGCATGCACGTGCACATGCACCTGTTCAAGGACGGCGAGCCCATCTTCTATGACGAAAAGAACTACGCCCAGCTCAGCGACCAGGCTCTGTGGTTCATCGGCGGCATGCTGACCCATGCCTCCTCCCTGTGTGCCCTGACCAATCCCTCTACCAACTCCTACAAGCGTCTGGTGCCCGGCTTTGAGGCCCCTGTTACCGTAGGCTACGCCATGGCCAACCGTTCCGCTGTGGTCCGCATCCCCGCCTATGCCAAGGCTCCTAAGAACAAGCGCTTTGAGCTGCGCAATCCCGACGGTACCTGCAACCCCTACTACGCCTTCGCCGCTATCCTCATGGCCGGTCTGGACGGCATCAAGAACAAGATCGATCCCCACGAGAAGGGCTGGGGCCCCTACGATTTCAACCTCTACACCCTCTCCGATGAGGAGAAGGCCAAGATCGACAGCCTGCCCAAGACCCTGGACGAGGCCCTGGACGCTCTGGAGGCCGACCACGACTATCTCACTGCCGGCGGAGTCTTCCCCGAGCGCCTGATCCAGATCTGGATCGACCGGAAGCGTGGCGAGTTGGATGAGATGAGCAAGATTCCCACCCCTGTCGAGTTCTCCATGTACTACGATCTGTAAGGCGATACAAACTGCGTCATTCCTCTAAACTGACAAAAAGACCTCCCGGTCCTGGCCGGGAGGTCTTTTGTTTGGGATTATGGTTGAGACAGAAGCAAATCAGTGGGTCTCGTTGTATTTCTTGATGCCCAGAGCCAGCAGGTCCATGGCCCGCTCCAGATCGGCCTGCTTGAGCACGTAAGCGATACGGATCTCGTTCTTGCCCTTGCCAGGGGTGCCGTAGAAGGGCTCGCCGGGGGCGAACATGACGGTGTCGCCATTGTCCTCGAACTCCTCCAGCAGCCACTGCTGGAACTTGTCCGCGTCGTCCACCGGCAGAGCGGCCATCAGGTAGAAGGCGCCCTTGGGCTCCTCGCAGATGACGCCGGGGATCTCCTTGAGCTTTCTCACCACGGTGTCGCGGCGGCGCTTGTACTCCTCGCGGACGGCGGCGAAGTACTCGGGACCCACCTGATACAGAGCGGCGGAAGCCACCTGGTCCAGGGTAGCCACGGACAGACGGGCCTGGCAGAACTTCATGGCCTCGCCCAGAAGCTCATGGTTGCGGGTGAGGATGCAGCCGATGCGGGCACCGCAGGCGGAGAACCGCTTGGACACGGTGTCGATGACGATAACGTTGTCTGCAGCGTCGGCGTATTCGCCGAAGGACTGGAGGGGCTCGCCGGCATAGACAAACTCACGATAAGCCTCGTCGCCGATGATGAACAGGCCGTGCTCCTTGGCGATGTCGCACATGAGGCGCTGCTCCTCGGGGGTCAGGACCACGCCGGTGGGGTTGCCGGGGTTGGTGCACATGATGGCCCGGGTGTGCTCGTTGATCTCGGCCTCGATCTTGGCGCGGTCGGCATATCGATAGCCCTCCTCAGGGGAGGTGGGGATGGGGTGGATCTTGCCGCCGGTGACGTTGACCATGGTGCTGTAGTTGGGATAGAAGGGCTCGGGAATGAGGATCTCGTCGCCGTCGTCCAGGATGCAGTTGAGGATGATGGACAGGGCCTCGCTGCCGCCGGTGGTGATGAGGATCTCATCCTTGGCAAAGTTCATGTTCAGCTTGGCATAGTAATCCTGGATCGCGTCGATAAGCTCGGGCATACCGGGAGAGGGAGCGTACTCCAGGACGGGGAGCTTGAAGTCGCGGACGGCCTCAAAATACTGAGGGGGCGTCTCAATGTCAGGCTGACCGATGTTCAGGTGGTAGATCTTGCGGCCCTTCTCCTGGGCAGCCACCGCGAAGGGATGGAACTTCCGCATAGGGGAGAGACCGCACTTCAAAACTTTGCTGGAAAACTTCATATCCTGTTACCTCCGTTTTTATGTATGATGGTTATGATTGATCAGTAAAGTTTCCGGAATCGCCTCTATTGTACGTCCAGTGGAACAGAATGTCAATTCAAATCACAAAGTTTTCCGAGGAAGTGAAGAGAGAAAATTTTACTTCCGCATTGGAAAAAACTGTGCTATAATAAATTGTAACCGAATGTGACTGCGACGTAACCTTTTCTGGAAGGGAGACAGGGCTATGAAACGCGTACTTTTGCCTGTGGACGGCAGCGACCGCAGCCGCCGAACGGTCCGAATGCTCAAGACCCTCTACCGGCCTGCCGACGTGAAGGTCATCCTGGCCACGGTGGTGGCCCGGGAGGAGCGCATCGAATCGGAATACATCCGCAAACGCTGGAAGGACGCTTCCAGGGAGATCTTCGACGCAGTGTTGGAGCAGCTGGAGGAGTATGACACCGAGACCGTTCTGCTGGAGGGAATGCCCGGCGCGGAGATTGTTCGCTATGCGGAGGAGAACGATATCGATCAAATTATGCTGACCCGTTCCAGCCGTGGACCTCTGCAGAGGCTGGGCTCCGTGGCCTCTTATATCGTCCGCCGGGCCCCCAGCCAGGATCTGATCATCATGCACGAGATGAAGGAAGATCCGTCCGGTTCGTGACCTCTTGTGATTTCGCTGAAAACCCGGTCCGCCTCTTGTACCGGGCAGGGGAGCGTGCTATAATGCACCGACAAGAAACGAATAACCTTATATCAGGATATTTATCACGGTACTATGCGAGGTGAACGCCATGCAAAAGAAACCTGTCCTTGCCATGCTACGCCGGGGGACCGCCTTGGCCCTGGCTGTGGTGATGGCCCTGTCCGTGAGCCTTATGCCTGCGGCGGCCGTGGTGACCAAGCAGGACATCAACAATTTAAAAAGCAAGGCCCAGAGCCTGAACAGCCAGAAGGCGCAGATCCAGTCTCAGCTGAACAAGCTGGCCAGTTCCAAGAACAGCGCTCTCCAGGAAAAGCAGTTGCTGGAGCAGAAGATCAATGTCCTCCGGGAGGAGATCGCGGTCTCCGAACAGACCATTGCCTCTCTGGGACAGCAGATCGAGCAGAAGGAGCAGGAGCTGGCGGAGGCCAAGGCCCAGGAAGCCAAGTATTATGACCTGTTCTGCCAGAGAGTCCGCAGCATGGAGGAGGACGGCGAGATCTCCTATTGGGAGGTCCTGTTCCAGGCCAAAAGCTTCTCCCAGCTTCTGGACCAGGTAAATAAGGTGGGCGAGATCATGGACTATGACAATGAGGTCATGGACCAGCTGGAGGCCGCCCGGAAGGCTGTGGCCCAGGCCAAAAGCGACCTGGAGGACAGCAAGCGGGAGGAGGAAGCCGTCCGCAACAACCTCCAGGCTCAGAAAGCCGATCTGGATGCCGAGGCCAGCAAGGTCAACGCCCTGATCAACCAGATCAACAGCCAGTCTGCCGCTTATGCCAACCAGATGGAGGATCTGGACTCCAGCGCCAGTGAGATCGATAGCCAGATCAAGCAGGCGGAGAAGGCCTACGCCGCGCAGCTGGAGGCCCAGCGAAAGGCCGAGCAGGCCAAGAAGGACGCGGCGGCTGCCCAGGCGGCTGCGGCGGCCAAGAAGGCGGCGGAGGACGCGGCTGCGGCTCGGGCGGCCCAGAGCGCGGCAGCCAACGCCTCCAATACGGCGACACGGTCCAACACCGCTGCCTCCACCCCGGCGGTGGATACCAGCACCATAGCCAGCTCCGGCGGCTGGCGGTGGCCCCTGTCGGGCTATACCCATGTCGCCTCGCCCTATGGGTATCGGATCTGTCCCTTCCACGGACGGGAGCTCCACCGGGGCTGTGACGTCACCGCTCCCGGGGGCACGCCCATTATGGCAGCCCGTAGCGGTGTTGTTCTGGTCTCCACCTACGGCTCCTCTTACGGCAACTATGTGACCATCGCCCACAGCGACGGCACCCGAAGTCTGTACGCCCACATGTCCTCCCGGGCCATTTCCGCCGGCAGCACAGTTTCCGCCGGTCAGGTCATTGGCTATGTGGGTTCCACCGGCAGCGCAACGGGGAATCACCTGCATTTTGAGATCTGGACCAACAGCTCCAGCAGCAGCTGCGTCAACCCGCTGAACTACTTCTGATGTGTTTCTTGTCACAGAAAGAAAAAATCTGAAAAAACGAAAGATTTTGCTTGACTTTCTGTGTCTCCTATGCTATTATCAATCTTGCGCTGAGCGAGACAGCAACAGCGCAGGATACGCGCGAGTGGTGGAATTGGCAGACTCGCTAGATTCAGGTTCTAGTGTGCAATACGCACGTGCGGGTTCAAGTCCCGCCTCGCGCACCAACAATCAAGGCTCGAAACCGAAAGGTTTTGGGCCTTTTTTGTCGTTCCTAGAACTTTTCAGACCACAAAACTCTACCGCAATAAAGTGTCGCTCCATAGTCATCTGCTTACACGGAACAAAACACGGAACACTATTCAAGGTTTTTCTTTTGAGAAGATAGCATCCATAGCCTCAGACGCAGCCTGTTTCTCACCGTCCAGAACGTGAACATAGATGTTCATGGTTGTAGAAATGTCTTCGTGCCCCATGAAATCCTGCAACTGTTTCATGGTTACATCCCCAGTACTGGCAAGCAGAGAGGCCGCCGTATCTCTAAGGTCGTGGTATCGTACCTTTGGAAGTCCGGCCTTTTCGATCAGACGATCAAACTGTTTTGAAAGGTAGTCCGTTCTTACCCTTCTTCCGTCAGGCCATACACAAACCTTGTCCAGTGTCAGACCAGCCCGCTCCTGAGTCTCTTTCAATTCTTTTAAGTATGGAACAGTAAACGGTATCAATGCAATCATCCGTCTGCTCTTTTTTGTTTTCGTCCGTTCTTCTTCCACGATCAGAGAACCATTTGTCTTGACGGTGTTACGGATGTACATGGTCCCCTGTTCAAAATCAATATCCTTCCAGCGCAGACCACAAGCCTCGCTCTTTCTCAATCCGTAGATTGCACCCAGAACAACAGCGGACCGTATCGGCTCCCCGGCTTCTTCCGCAGCCTCCAACAGCGTTTTGACCTGTGACTTGCTGTAGGCGGTTCCCTCGAACCGTTTCTTCTTAGGCAGTTTCACACGTGCGGCGTAGTTGTATGGAATGATTCCAGCAACTTCTGCATCTTCCAGCGCACCACTCACGACAATCTGAAATATCCGTCACATGGGTACCGATGGCTGAATGCCAAGATTCGCCTGGACACCGGGCTCGTCCTCTCGGACCCTTATGCACATAAATGCTGCAAAACCTCAGGCATCAAGAGCAAGGCCAAGCATTACAAGTACAAGAAGCCGGGCGATCCTTACCGGGTATTCCCCAATCTTCTTCTGACCGAAATGCAGATCGACGGACCGCTGCAGTGCGTTGTGAGCGACATGACAGCCTTCTATGTGAAAGGCGTTTACCACGAACTCACTTTGTACATGGATCTTTGGAACAATGAGATCGTCAGCCACGCCCTTTCTGCCAGACGCGGAGACCGCATGACCTACATCAGCGGCCTGGAGGATTTGATCGAGCGCAAGAAGCTGCTGCCGGAGCACCAAATGATCCTGCATTCCGACCAGGGCTCCGTGTATTCTTCCAAGTCCTTTAACGAGCTGCTGCCGATGTATGGCATTTCTCGTTCCATGTCCCGTGCCGGCACGCCAACGGACAACGCGGCGATGGAGGCCATCAATGGCTGGATCAAGGCGGAGCTGTTCATGGACCTGCATGTGACCGGCGAAAGACCTGTTCAGGATGAAGTTGACGAATACATTGTTTTCTTCAACGAACAGCGCCCCGCGTACTCTCTGAACTACCTAACGCCCAAACAGTACCGCGAGTCCTTTTCTGCGTGTCCATCTGTCTAATTTTTCATTTTTGCTTGTAGTATTTTTCAGTTTTCCGTGTCCAATTTTTGTTGACTAGTGCACTGGAGCGAGATTTTAGCGAAGACCAAGTATCAATCAAGGAGTATATGGACCCGTTTACGGGTAACAAGAGGCAGTAGGCAAAAAAACAGCCACTTTGAGTGGCTGCCTGAAAAAGTGATGCGATGACAAACCATCAAGCCCTTAGAGGGGCCAGCACGAGACTGGCCCTTCTAGGGCCTGAGCAAACCACTAGTTTACTAGTGGTTTTGATTGTTGGCAACTGTTAATTTGAGGAAAACTGATGAAGGAACAAAACGTATACCACCATTACGCCGAAGCACATACAGGAAATGATAGCTTGCCCGCCGCCTTAGCACCCCACGGGCTCCACACCGATGACAGTGAGGACTCCGTCTGAGACTTGAAATTTCACATCTACCGTCCCGAAAGCCATTCCGTACACCCGGTCTGGGTCGTCCTGATAGGATGGCCGGGGGTCCTGGGCCAGCACGCCGATAAGAGACTCCCGGGCGGACACCGGGACCTTTTCCAGCAGCGCCTGGGGGAAGTCTACCTCCAGCCGGTAGCCCCGGTACCCGTCGGTGAAGCCCCCCAGGGCATCTGGATGGGAATCAGTATAGGGGAGGTATGGTTTAATATCAAAGATCGGGGTCCGGTCCAGCAGATCCGCCCCGGTGACATGGATCACCGGCCCCAGCCTGGGGTCCTGTTCGATCCGCTCGATCTTCACCGAGGACAGCCCGATGGCATTGGGGCGGAAGGGGGAACGTGTGGCAAAAACCCCCATGCGGGTGTTGCCTCCCAGCCGGGGCGGGCGGACGGTAGGGGACCAATCCTCCCGGATGGCCTTGGAGAAGGACCAGATCACCCACAGGTGGGAGAAGCTCTCCAGCCCCCGTAGAGCGTCGGGATTGCGATACTCCGGTTCAAAGACGATGGTGGACCGGAGCGAGTCCACCAGCCCGCTCTGCCGGGGGATTCCGAACTTGGCGGGAAAGGGAGAGCGCATGGTGGCGATGACCTTCATGGGGAAGGAGTCTGACATAGTAACACCCGGTTTCCTTTGGCTTTTCTCCAGTATACAGGTCATAGGGGATTTCCGCAAGAGATTTGCGGAAATCCTCAGCGTGTCAAAAAAGGCTAACGCCTTTCTTGACACGAGGGGATTGCGCTTCACTCGCGCGTCCGCCTTTCAGGCGAACACACTCCTTCTGCGAGAAGAATTTTTCCCCGGTACACGCCCGGGAAAAAATGACTGAACTTTCTTCCGCTTTCTGCGGAAAACGGAACTCTGCGAGGCTTTTTTGACAGTCTCGGGATTTCCGCAAGAGATTTGCGGAAATCCTGGGAGGAGGCTTGTCCCCAGGGAGGAAAACGGGTATAATACCCCCAGTGTTTTTTCGCAGACCCAGAGCAACGGATCCCATACTATATAAGAGAGAAGGAAAATGACAATGAGCAAGCAGATCACCGCCCGGGAGGCTGTGGAGCTGGTCAAGGACGGCTGTACCCTCACCACCACAGGCTTCAACGGCTTCGGCTGCCCGGAGGACCTCATCATGTCCTTGGCAGAGCGCTATGACCGCACCGGGCACCCTCTGGACCTGAAGCTGGTCAAATGCACCAGCCAGGGGGACGGAAAGGGGAGAGGCGTCAGCCATCTGGCCGCCAAGTCCGGGATGTTCCGGGAGGTCATCCTCACCCACATGGGCTACGACCCCGGCCTGCGGAAGTTGGCGGCGGAGGAGGGAGCGGCCTTTTATATGCTCCCCCTGGGCAACATGATGCAGCTTTTCCGGGCCATTGCCGGCGGTCTGCCCGGGGCCATCGCCACCACGGGCATCGGCACCTTCGCCGACCCCAGAAAGGGCGGCGGAAAGGCCAATCAGAAGGCAAAGGACTCCGGCAAAGAGGTGGTCTCCCTGGTGGAGCTTGGGGGCCAGGAGTGCCTGTTCTACCCCTCGTTTCCCATCGATGTCTGCTTCATCCGGGCCACCCTGGGGGACGAGTCCGGCAACCTGTCCATCCGGGACGAGGCCATGAATATTGAGCAGTTTGAGGTGGCCGCCGCCGTTCACAATTCCGGTGGTATCGTCATCGCTCAGGTGGACCGAGTGGTGAAAAACGGCACCATCCCCACAAAGGACGTGCTGATCCACGGCTTCATGGTGGACTATCTGGTGGAGGGCCGTCCCGAATACAGCAAGCAGAGCTTTGTCACCGACCTGTTCCGGCCGGAGATCGCCGGTCTGGCCACCGTCCCCGCCGCGGGCTTCGGGGCCCTGGAGCTGGGCCCCCGGAAGGTCTGCTGCCGCCGGGCGGCTATGGAGCTGCGGCCCAACTCCCTCATCAACCTGGGCATAGGAATGCCCGGCGGCATCGGCTCCGTGGCCGAGGAGGAGGGCATCGCCCACCTGCTGACTCTGTCCATGGAGTGCGGCCCCATCGGCGGCATCCCCCTGGGGGGCATCGACTTCGGCGCGGCGGTGAACCCAGAGGCCATGTACCGCATGGCGGACATTCTGCAGCTCTACGACGGAGGGGCTCTGGACATGGCTGTCCTGGGCTTTGCCGAGGCGGACAAGACCGGCAGCGTCAACGCCCACAGCTTCTCCGGCCGGACGGTGGGCGCGGGGGGCTTTATCGACATCACCCAGAAGGTGAAGAAGCTCTGCTTCATGGGCACCTTCACCGCCGGAAAGGAGCAGGACATCGCCATCGAGAACGATGGCGTGATTATCCGGGCCTCCGGACACCAGAAAAAGTTTCTGGATGAGGTGGAGGCCATCACCTTCTCCGGCCCCGAGGCGGTGCGGAAGGGCCAGGAGGTCCTTTATATCACCGAGCGGGCGGTCTTCCGCCTGACAGACAAGGGCCTGGTCCTGACGGAGATCGCCCGGGGCGCGGACCTGCAGCGGGATATCCTGGACCTGATGGAATTCGCGCCTGTGGTCCCCGAGGAGATCCCCTACATGGATGCCCGGCTGTTCCGGGATGGCCCCATGGGGCTTAAGCCCTGAAACAACAATCGGAAAGAATCCTTTATTCGGATCACGCCCGGCAGGATACCCCGCCCAGGAAAGGATGAACCTCATGCTCCAGGACATTGCCCCCAGCGTATATCATGTGGAATACACCCCCAAGGAACCCGCAGAGGATAGCCTGTGCTTCGTGTTTCAGAACCGGGAGATCCTGGAAACCTTCCAGGCCGGAACACTGGAACTTCCCACATGGAAGGAACTGGCTCCCCTGGCTTCCTCCGCCCGCTACCTGTTTTCCATCGATCAACAGGAATACTTCCTGGCGGAGTTGACAGGGGAGGAACTCCCCAAGGGGTACGGCTGGTGGGCTTTTCGCTCCAATCAGGACAAGAAATCCAAGGCCTTCCACTTCGCTGAGTGCACTGCTTTCCACCTGGCCAACTGGTACCGGGACAGCAGATTCTGCGGCCGGTGCGGTCAGGAGACCCGGGACAGCAAAACGGAGCGGATGCGCCTGTGTCCCGTCTGCGGCAATATGATCTATCCCAAGATCGCCCCGGCAGTCATCGTGGCTCTCACCGACGGGGACAGGCTCCTGATGACCCGCTACCAGGGGCGTCCCTACAAGGGCTACGCCCTCATCGCCGGCTTCAACGAGGTGGGGGAGACCATGGAGGATACCGTCCGCCGGGAGATCATGGAGGAGGTTGGCCTTCACTGTAAAGACATCCGCTACTGCGGCAGCCAGCCCTGGGGCACGGAAGCCAACATCCTTCTGGGCTACTTTGCCCGGCTGGAGGGGGACGCCGCCATCCACCTGGACCGCCAGGAGCTGGCCCAGGCGGAATGGCTGAGCCGGGAGGAGATCGACATAAAGCCTGACGGCTACAGCCTCACCAACCACATGATCCAGATGTTCCTGCGGGGGGAGGAACCTTGACAAAAGGTGGAATTGGTCATTTCTTTTGGCAGCGAAAGTCAATAATGCAAGCGAACGCCCTGCTGGCTGCAAAATCAGCAGGGCGTTTTGCACAAAAAATAGCAGGGGTTTTCTCAGTAAAAGCAAGTGAATCCGCCGAATTTTTTGTGTTTTCCCATTTGATTTCTGTTGTTGCAGAAATAAAGGTTGTTTCTTGTTGTCTTTTTGACTAATTTGAACTATCAAATTTTGTTGCATTTTTCTCTCTTGGCATTATTCTGACAATCCAATGCCTTTTGCGCAGGAAGTTTGGATAGAACTTTCATTTACAAGAAAGAAGGATAATGGTAGGATGATAGCAATAAAAACGAAGCCTTACCAGGCGTAGACAAGGGGACTCCGGTTCCGCACAGGTTAGGAGGAAACACCATGGCAAGAAAGCAGAAGACAATGGACGGCAACACCGCGGCGGCCCATGTGGCTTACGCCTTTACGGAAGTTGCTGCCATCTATCCCATCACCCCGTCCTCTGTGATGGCGGAGCTGTCCGACAAGTGGTCGGCGGAGGGCCGGAAGAATATGTTCGGCCAGCCCGTCAAGGTCTCGGTCATGCAGTCTGAGGGCGGCGCCGCCGGCGCGGTCCACGGCTCCCTCACCGCCGGGGCCCTGACCACCACCTTCACCGCCTCCCAGGGCCTGCTGCTGATGATCCCCAATATGTATAAGATCGCCGGCAGCCTGCTCCCCGGGGTCACCCACGTTTCCGCCCGGGCCCTGGCCACCCACGCTCTGTCCATCTTCGGGGACCACTCCGACGTTATGTCCTGCCGTTCCACGGGGTATGCCATGCTGTGCAGCAATAACCCCCAGGAGGTCATGGACCTGGGCGCCGTGGCCCATCTGGCGGCCATCGGCGGGCGGGTGCCCTTCCTGCATTTCTTCGACGGCTTCCGCACCTCCCATGAGATCCGCAAGGTGGAGATGTGGGACTATGAGGACCTGAAGGACATGGTGGATATGGATGCCATCGCCGCCTTCCGGGCCCGTGCCCTGAACCCCGACCACCCTGTCCTCAGGGGCTCTGCCCAGAATCCGGACATCTTCTTCCAGACCAACGAGACCCGGAATCAGTATTATGAGGCCCTCCCCGGCGTGGTGGAGGAATACATGGGCAAGGTCAATGCCAAGTTGGGCACTAACTATCAGCTCTTCAACTACTACGGCCACCCCGAGGCTGAGACCGTCATGGTGGCCATGGGCTCCGTCTGCGACGCCGTGGAGGAGATCGTGGACTACAAAAACGCCCAGGGCGAGAAGTACGGCCTGGTGAAGGTCCGCCTCTACCGCCCCTTTGCCACGGAGAAGTTCATCGCCGCCCTGCCCGCCACCGTGAAGAACGTGGTGGTCATGGACCGTTGCAAGGAGCCCGCCTCCATCGGCGAGCCTCTGTATCAGGACGTGGTGGCCTCCCTGGCCCGCTGCGCCGATTTCGCCGCCGTCCGTGTGGTGGGCGGCCGGTACGGTCTGGGCTCCAAGGACACCACCCCTGGCGGCATCCTGGCGGCCTTCCGAAACGGTCAGAGCGAGAACCCCGTCAACAGCTTTACCATCAACATCACTGACGACGTGACCCACCGGTCCCTGCCCATCGAGGAGGAGCCCGATGTGGCCGACGAGGGCACCATCGCCTGCAAGTTCTGGGGCTTCGGCGGCGACGGTACCGTGGGCGCCAACAAGAACTCCATCAAGATCATCGGCGACAACACCGACATGAAGGTCCAGGCCTACTTCCAGTACGACTCCAAGAAGACCGGCGGCGTCACCATCAGCCACCTGCGCTTCGGTAAAAACGAGATCAAGGCCTCCTACTATGTCACCAAGGCGGACTTTGTGGCCTGCCACCTGCCCGCTTATATCGAGAAATTTGACATCGTCCAGGACATCAAGCCCGGCGGCACCTTCCTGCTCAACTGCCCATGGAACGAGCAGGAGCTGGAGGCCCATCTGCCCGCTGCCGCCAAGCGGTACCTGGCCCAGAACAACATCCGGATGTTCACCTGCGACGCTACCCATAAGGCCATCGAGCTGGGCATGGGCAACCGGTCCAACACCATCCTCCAGGCGGCCTTCTTCAAGCTGGCCAACGTGATCCCCGTGGACGAGGCCGTCCAGCACATGAAGGATGCCATCGTCAAGAGCTACGGCCACAAGGGCATGGACATCATCATGATGAACTGGAACGCCGTGGACGCCGGTGTGGAGGGGGTTCGGGAGATCCTCATCCCCTTGGGCTGGGCCGACGCTGTGGACGAGGATGTGGAGCCCGTCATCGACACCGACCGCCCCGAGGTGGCCCAGTACGTCAAGGACGTGATGATCCCCGCCAACGCCATGCGGGGCGACGCCATCCCCGTCTCCAAGCTCATGTCCGGCGCCGACGGCACCCTGCCCCAGGGCACGGCGGCCTTTGAGAAGCGGGGCGTGGCGGTCTCCGTCCCCCAGTGGGACGAGGAGGCCTGCATCCAGTGCAACCGCTGTTCCTTCATCTGTCCCCACGCCTGCATCCGGCCCATGGTCATGGACGCCGACGAGGTGGTCTCCGCCCCCCGGCAGACCAGAATGCATGACATGCGGGGCAAGGGGTGCGAGATCTACGCCTACACCATGACGGTCTCCGTCCTGGACTGCACCGGCTGCGGCTCCTGCGTGGAGGCCTGCCCGGCCAAGAAGAAGGCTCTGGTCATGAAGCCCCTGGAAACCCAGCTGGACCAGCAGGCGGTCTTTGACTACGGCGTGAAGACCGTTTCCAAGAAGAACACACCCTACGCCAAGGAGACCGTCAAGGGCAGCCAGTTCGAGCAGCCCCTCTTCGAGTTCTCCGGCGCCTGTGCCGGCTGCGGCGAGACCCCCTATGTCAAGCTGGTGACCCAGATGTTCGGCGACCGGATGTACATCGCCAACGCCACCGGCTGTACCTCCATCTGGGGCGGCTCCGCCCCCTCCACGCCTTATACTGTGAACCGGGAGGGGAGAGGCCCCGCCTGGGAGAACTCCCTCTTTGAGGACGGCGCGGAGTTCGGCTACGGCATGAACCTGGCTGTCAACGCCCGGCAGATCGCCGCGGCGGACCTGGCCCGGGAGATCTCCCAGAACGACCAGACGCCCCCGGCTGTCACCCTCTGTGCCCAGAAGTGGCTCAACCACCGGAAGGAGACCGACGGCTCCCGCACCACCGGCGACGCCCTGACCCAGGCCCTTGCCAAGGCCATCTCCTCCGGCGCGGCCAACGCCGACCAGCTCCAGCAGCTCTACGGCATGCGGGATATGTTCGCCCGGAAGTCCGTGTGGGCCTTCGGCGGTGACGGCTGGGCCTACGACATCGGCTACGGCGGCGTGGACCACGTCCTGGCCTCTGGGGAGAACGTGAACATCCTGGTCCTGGACACCGAGGTCTACTCCAACACCGGCGGCCAGGCCTCCAAGGCTACCAACACCGGTGCGGTGGCCCAGTTCGCGGCGGCGGGCAAGTCGGTCCAGAAGAAGGACCTGGCGGCCATCGCCATGGCCTACGGCAACGTCTACGTGGCCCAGGTGGCCATGGGGGCGGATTACAACCAGACCCTTCAGGCCCTTATCGAGGCCGAGTCCTATCCCGGCACCTCCATCGTCATCGCCTATGCCCCCTGCATCAGCCACGGCATTAAGATGGGCATGAAGAACGCCATGCTGGAGATGAAGGTGGCGGTCCAGTCCGGCTACTGGCACCTGTTCCGGTACGATCCCCGCCGGGCGGAGAAGGGCCGTAATCCCTTCCAGCTGGATTCCGAGGAGCCCATCATGGACTTCCGGGAATTCCTGGAGGGCGAGGTCCGGTACTCCTCCCTGCAGCTGACCTTCCCCGATCGGGCCAAGGAGCTCTTCGCCAAGGCCGAGCGGGAGGCCAAGGCCAAGTATCAGCGTCTGGTGGACCTGAGCAAGCATTGGGAAGCCCCTCAGGTGGATTAAACACAGTCAGGAACGAAACTTCACATAGGAACGGCCCCGGGGGAGCTGCTGCTCCTTCGGGGCTGTTCCGTTGTTGAAGTTTCTCTTTGCGCTCTTTACACGATTCTCCAAGGAGATTATAATGACAAAGAAGTATCATCAGAAGAAAGTGAGGGATACGCTGTGAAGAAGCATAAGTTTTTTGCCTGGATGACCATTTTCTGTTTCCTGCTGACCATGGTCACCGGCTACAAACGCAAGTAAAAAAAACGGCAAAATGCAGGAAATACCTTGTTTGCCGTCATTTCCTGTGATATAATGCCTCCGTTATCCGAATACCGACAGGGAGGAACGAACCTATGAAAACACTGTACGATGGAAAGACCAAGACCGTCATGCTGGACGAGGACACCGGCGTGGTCAATCTGTTCTTCAAGGACACCGCCACCGGCGAGAACGGCATGTTCGACCCCGGTTACAACACCGTAGGCGGCAGCGTGGAAGGCAAGGGCAAGATTGGCCTGATCATCTCCAAGTATTTCTTCGAACTCATGGAGAAGAACGGCATTCCCACCCACTTCCTGGGGGCTGATATTGACAAGAATCTGATGCAGGTCCGGCAGCTCACCGTTCCCAAGCTGGAGTTCGTGCTGCGGTACTTCACCGCCGGCAGCATGTGCCGCCGCTTCACTCTGCCTGAGGGCATTCCCTTCGATCCTCCTTATAAGGAAGTGACCCTGAAGGACGACGAGCAGGGCGACCCCCTCATCACCGAGCGGTTGTGCCTCATGAAGGACATGCTCATCCCCGGCGTCTTTGACCAGGGCCTGGAGTTGGTGGAAAAGGTGGGCGAGGTTTTGAAGGTGGAGCTGGCCAAGATGGACCTGCAGCTCATTGACTTCAAGATCGAAGTGGGCTACGACAAGGACGGCAAGGTCTACGTGGTGGACGAGATCACCCCCGACATCTGGAGAGTGAAGGACAAGGACGGCGTGATCCCCAACCAGATCGACTGCGCCAAGCTGATCCTGGAGAAGATCCAGTAAACAATTATCAGATAGAGACAAAAAACCGGCTGCCCGTCAGGGACAGCCGGTTTTTTCATGCGCAGTTTTACTTGAAGTAGGAAATCAGGCCGATGATAAACACCGCCAGGATGATCAGCGGCAGGATGTAGGTCATGTAACCCCGGATCCAGTTGGGGGTCTTGATGCCCCGGCCGGTGTTGGCCTCCTTGACGAAGGGGGTCCAGTTCCAGCCCTTCTTGGAGGTTACGAACAGCACGAAGCACAGGGAGCCCAGGGGCAGGAGAATGTTGCTCACCAGGAAGTCCTCCAGGTCCAGGAAGCCGGTGCCCTCGCCCAGAGGCTGGATGCCGGACAGGACGTTGAAGCCCAAGGCACAGGGGAGGGAGAGGAGGAACATCAGCACGCCGTTGATGGCGCAGGCCTTCTTCCGGGTCCAGTGGAAGGCGTCCATGCAGCAGGAGACGATGTTCTCGAAGACCGCGAAGACGGTGGACATGGCGGCGAAGGTCATGAAGATGAAGAACAGGGTGCCCCACAGCCGGCCCATGGGCATGCTGTTGAACACGTTGGGGAGGGTGACGAAGATGAGGCTGGGGCCGGCGCCCACTTCCACGCCGTGGGTAAAGCAGGCGGGGAAGATGATGAGGCCCGCCACGATGGCCACGAAGGTGTCCAGGATGGTGACGGTGACGGACTCGCCCATAAGGGCCCGGTCCTTGCCAATGTAGCTGCCGAAGATGGCCATGGAGCCGATGCCCAGGCTCAGGGTGAAGAAGGCCTGGTTCATGGCCCCCACAATGACGTTGCCCACGCCGATCTCCTGCATCTTGCTCAGGTCAGGCTTCAGGTAGAAGGTCAGACCTTCTTTGGCGCCGTCCATGGTGAAGCTGTGGATGGCCAGGATGACCATGATGGCCAGCAGGGCCAGCATCATGTACTTGTTGACCTGCTCCAGGCCCTTGTCCAGCTTGAAGGAGCAGACGAAGAAGCCGATGAACACCACGATGGCCATGTAGCCCACCATGCCGCCGGGGCTGCCGCACACCGCGCCGAACTCCGCTCCCACCTCATCGGGGGACATACCGACGAAGCGGCCGGAGGCGGTGCCCACGAAGTACTGGATCATCCAGCCGGCCACGGAGGTATAGAACATCATGAGGATGTAGTTGCCGATCATGGCCAGATAGCCGTGGATGTGCCATTTGGTGCCCTTGGGCTCCAGTTGCTGGTAGAGCAGCACGGGACTCTTCTGGGCGGCGCGGCCAAGGGAGAACTCCACGGTCATCACCGGAATGCCCAGGACGATGAGGAAGAACAGGTAGAGGACCACAAAGGCCCCGCCGCCGTACTGCCCAGTCATGTAGGGGAACTTCCACACGTTCCCGATGCCGATGGCGCAGCCGGCGCTGAGAAGCAGGAAGCCAAGCCTGCTCCCCAATCTCTCTCTTTGCATAGAAACTAACTCCTTTTTCACTTTATCGGTTTACAGGTACAGGGACTTGCTTTTATTATTGTACCCGTTTCGCTACAGTTTGGCAAGGTTTTTCTTATAAAACTATTATTTTATTACGATTTACTTTCTGGAGCATCAAAATGTTCCGGCGCCGCCTCAAAAGGGGGAAGCGCCGCTCGATCCATGGAATGGGTGCCGGGCGGCGGGGCCCGCCGAAGAAGTGGTTTCAAAAAACGTAAACTTTAAGGGCCTCTTCAAGGTTCGTTCAAGTTTCCCGCCGTATCCTTACCACAGAAACAGAAAGACAGACCTCGAATCGAAGATTCGACGGAAGAAAGGAGCCTTGCGTCATGGCTTACCAGGCGGTATTCAAACGGAAAGAGATGAAATACCTGCTCAGTGCCCAGCAGTATCAGCAGCTGATGAAGGAGCTGGGGAACCGAATTGCCCCCGATGACTTCCCTGTCAGCACCATCTCCAACCTGTATTACGACACACCGGACTTTCGGCTCATCCGCGCCTCTCTCCAGAAGCCCAAATACAAGGAGAAGCTCCGGCTGCGGTGCTACAAGGTCCCCGACGCCGACACCCAGGCCTTTCTGGAGATCAAGAAAAAGGCTATGGGCATCGTCTACAAGCGCCGGGAGAGCCTGCCCTACCGCAGAGCCGTGAACTTCCTGGCGGGACGGGACCCCGGCGGCGACAGCCAGATTTTCCGGGAGCTGTCCTGGATGCTTCAGTCCTATCAGAACCTGGAGCCCACCATGTTCCTCTCTTATGATCGGCTCTCCTTCAAGGGAAGGGAGGACGCTTCGGTCCGGTTGACCTTTGACCGGAACATCCTCTGGCGGACCACCGCCCTGGATCTCTCGGCGGGCACCTGGGGCGAGCCGCTCCTCCGGCCCGGCCAGCGGCTCATGGAGATCAAGATCTCCAACGCCATGCCCCTGTGGCTGGCGGAGGCTCTGGCCAAATGCAAAATCTATCCCACCAGCTTTTCCAAGTACGGAAGGGCGTATGAAACGCTCCTGTGGCGGGAGCGCACGATGAAGGAGGAAGTCAAGTATGCTTAACGGATTGTTTGCCAGTCTCTATGGAGACACCACCACCGCCTCCATGTTCCTGATCTCCGCGGCGGTGGCTCTGGTCCTGGGCGGCGTCATCGCTTTCGTCAGCCGCAGGACCAACAACGGCAGTGACAGCCTTTTCGGCGCGCTGATTTTCCTTCCCTTCCTGGTCCAGCTGGTCATCATGCTGGTCAACGGCTCTGTGGGCACTGGCGTGGCGGTGATGGGGGCCTTCAGCCTCATCCGCTTCCGTTCCGCCCCGGGCTCTGCCCAGGATATTGCGGTTATCTTCCTGGCCATGACCGTGGGCCTGGCCTGCGGCATGGGCTACATCGGTCTGGCCATCCTGGCCACCGTGGTGGTCTGCGGCATCAGCCTCATTCGGACCTGTCTCCCCGGCGGCAAGACCGGGATGGACCGGGACCTGAAGATCACCATCCCCGAGGATATGGATTACAGCGACCTGTTCGACGACCTGTTTGACCGGTACACCACCCAGCACACGCTCACTTCCGTCAAGACCGCCAACATGGGCAGTCTGTTCAACCTGAAGTACCGCATCCGCCTGAAGGACGGGAAGCAGGAAAAGGCCTTCCTGGATGCTCTCCGTTGCCGCAATGGCAATCTGGAGATCGCCTGCTCTCATGTTTCCGCCGGCAAGGAAGGCAAGGAGACCCTGTAAACAACGAACCCGATCAAAAGGAGTTGAATGATATGACACACCTGATCCCCAAACAGAACGCGGCGATCACAGCCGGTCTGTCCTTCCTGGCGGCCCTCCTGCTTGCCATAGGCTTCGGGACGGCCTCCGTCACCGCCCAGGCTGCCGAAGCGAATGTGACCTTTACCTTCTCCGATACGGCGGTGACCGCCTCCGGCGGGAGCTCCGGCTACGAGATCGACGGTACCGACCTGACCATCACTGCCCCCGGCACCTACGATTTGACCGGCTCTTGCGCCGACGGCAGCGTGACGGTGAAGAAGGGGACCACCGATGTGACCCTCATCCTGGACGGTTTGACCCTGACCTCCACTGATTCCGCAGCCCTCAGCTGCAACAAGGAGACCGACGTAACAGTCCAGATCACTGGGACCAACACCCTGACCGACGCAGAGGATCTTGCCAATGAGGCGGAGGACTCCTTTGACGGCGCCGCCGTCAAGGTCAAGAGCGGCGGAGCCCTGACCATCACTGGCAGCGGAACCCTCACAGTCAACGGCGATTGCAAAAACGGCATCAAAGGCGCCGCTGACGCCACCATCACCCTGAAAAGCGGTACTGTGATCATCAACGCGGAGAACAACGGCCTGGCCTGCGACCATGCCATCGTCATCAGCGGCGGAACACTCACCGTCACCGCCGGCAACGACGGCGTCAAGGCAGAGCCCGATGAGGACGATACCACCTCCGCAGGAACGATTTCCATTACCGGCGGCACTGTGAACATCACCTCTACCGGCGACAGCATCCAGGCGACAGGCGACCTGGCCATCACCGGCGGTACGTTCACCATTGCATCCGGCGACGACGCCATCAAGTCCGGAGGCAATCTCACCGTGACCGGCGGGACCTTTTCCATCAGTGCGGAGGATGACGGCATCAGTGCCGATTATGTCCTGACTGTAGGAAACGAAGGGGCGTCCACCGGCCCGGAGATCACCATTACTAAGTGCACCGAGGGCCTGGAGGGGGCTTCCGTGAACCTCCACAGCGGCAAGGCCAGCATTACCTCCGGCGACGATGGTATCAACGCGGCCAACAAGGACCTGAGCAACTACGCCTATGCCATCACGGTCACCGGCGGGAACTGGTATGTCAACGCAGGCGGCGACGCCATAGACTCCAATGGCAATATTACCATCACCGGCGGTGTGACGGAACTTTACGGCGCGCCCAACAACGGAAACAACGCCCTGGATTATGAGGGCACCTGCACGGTTTCCGACGGCACGCTGTTTACGGTGGACTGCACCGGGATGAACCAGGTCCCCTCCTACGGAACCTATGTGATTTTCGGTCAGACAGCCGGGCGGGGCGGCTTCCCCGGCGGCGGCCAGATGCCCCAGATGGGGGAGAGCGGTCAGCAGCCTGACATGAGCCAGATGCCCACGGCGCCTGACTTCTCCGGAAATACCGGCCAGCAGTCCGGTCAGAGCCCCCAGCGGCCGGGGCAGTCCGGAACCGGGACGTCTGCTGAGGACGGTGAGATGCCCACACCGCCCGAATTTTCCGGGGAGAGCGGCGGCCAGCAGGGCGGCTTCCCCGGCGGCATGAATGAATCTGTGGATACCAGCGCTGTCAGCATCCAGGTTGGCAGCAAGATCGAGGTCAAGGACAGCAGCGGCAACACACTGTATTCCGCCAGCGGCACCAAAACCGCCAACTGCGTGATGTTGTCCTCCGCCGATTTGACGGCAGGGGAGACCTACACCCTTTACGTGGACGGCGAGGCCGTGGCCACCGCCGAGGCGGCGGAAGGGAATGGCCAGGGCGGATTTGCCCCCGGCGGACAGCCCGGTCAGATGCCTGGTCAGGAGCAGACACAGCCCGGTCAGCAGCAGACCTCCACCGGCTACACTGACGTAGCCAACAACGCCTGGTACAAAGAAGCGGTGCAGTATGTCACCGAAAAGCAGATGATGAACGGGACCGGGAACAATCAGTTCTCTCCGGAAGGAGATACCACCCGGGCCATGGTGGTGACCATCCTCTATCGCCTGGAGGGATCTCCCGCGGTGTCCGGCAGCAGCTACAGCGATGTGAGCAGCGACGCCTGGTATGCCGACGCCGTGGCTTGGGCAGAGGCCAACGACATCGTAAACGGCACCGGCGACGGCAAGTTCAGCCCAACCGCTTCCATCACCCGCCAGCAACTGTCCGCCATCCTCTATCGGTATGCCCAGTACAAGGGGTATGACCTGACCCAGACGGCCGACCTCAGCGCCTACACCGATACCGATCAGATCCAGTCCTATGCCCGGACCGCCATGGAATGGGCCTGCGGCGTAAAGCTCATTCAGGGCACGGGAAACAACACGCTTCTACCCGCCAGCGGCGCGACGCGAGCCCAGGTGGCGACTATCCTGCAGCGGCTGTGCGAGACCGTTGCGAAATAACAGTTCTCTTTGACAACAAACCCTTTCTTTGCGAAAAGACCGGCTTCCTCTGTGGAGACCGGCTTTTTCCTTGTGCCTTCCTACCTGCCCAGAGCCCGGTAGCTCCGGGAGACCAGGTAACGCTCCAACTCTGCCAGATCATCGGCGCGGAGGATGATCACCGGCTGACCGTTGGTCCGGTCCCGGACGGCGTAGAGGTTAGTCGATGTTCAGGTCGGCGTTCTCGATGGCGTCAAGCGGCCCGGCCAGACCGCCCACAGCGTCGCTGACCGCCACCGCCAGGACTGTGGTCCGCTTGGTGAGATACCCCGCCTCCGCCGGAGCCAGGCAGGTCCGCTGGCCGTTGTCGGCCAGCATCCGTATGGCGCCGAACTCCCCGATTTACGGAAGGGTTCCGTGCGCTTTGCAGGATACCGGCATATCCCCGGCAACTGACGTATGCCTTCACGTCGCAGAATACTCGGCTCGCGCCTTTTACTGCGTCCCCAGCGGGCCATTTGACAAGCCGTTTTTTGCCCGGATCTCAGCGCCCCGGCTCTCTGGAAAGACATTTCCTGCCGTTATCTTCGTGGCAACGATTTGGTTATTCTGTCAAGTACGGCTTGCCCTTCACAGTTTCTTTACAACTCCTTCCAGTTTGGTTTAAGGAAGCGCGGGTATGCTTGGACCATAGATTTCCGGAAAGGAGTGTACCTTTATGGAATGCAAACGAATCTACGCCCTCATCCCCGCCTATCAGCCGGACAGCACCCTGGCCGGTCTGGTCCGGGACCTGGACAGGGAGCGCCTGCGGGTGATCGTGGTGGACGACGGCAGCGGGCCGGACTATGAGGCCCTGTTCTCTGTTTGCGCTGAGCGCGCCCTGGTCCTCCGTCACGAAACCAACCGGGGCAAGGGCGCGGCCCTGAAAACCGGCCTGGCCTGGCTGCGGGAGCACGTCCCCGGCCCTTATACCGTTGTCACCCTAGACGCTGACGGACAGCACACCGTTGCCGACGCCGTGAAAGTGGCGCAGACTGCGGAGGAAACCCCTGCGGCACTGGTCCTTGGCAGCCGCAGGCAGGGGAGAGGCTGTCCTCTCCGCAGCCGGTTCGGCAACGGCGTGACCCGGCTGGTCTACCGGGCCGCCGCACGGGCCAGAGTGTCCGACACCCAGACCGGTCTGCGGGCCTTTTCCAACCGCTTGCTCTCCACTCTTCTTGAGGTGCCCGGCCAGCGGTATGAGTATGAGATGAATGTGCTGCTTCGCATGGCGGAGGACGAGACTCCCATTCGGGAGGTGCCCATTGAGACCATCTACCTGGAGGGCAACCGCAGCTCCCACTTCAACACCCTCCGGGACTCCTGGCGGATCTACCGGGACATCCTGAAATTCTCCGCCTCCTCTCTGCTGGGCTTCACGGTGGACTACCTGCTGTTCTCCCTGCTGGCCTTCCTCACCGGCGGGACCCTCTTTGCCAATGTGGCCGCACGGTTTTTCAGCGCCGGGGTGAACTTCTCCGTCAACCGCTGGCTGGTGTTCAAGGACAAGGGGCCCTTCTGGCGAAGCGCGGCCCAGTATTTCGCTCTGGCAGCGGGGATCTTAGCGGCCAATTCCGTGATCCTCTTTGGCCTCACCGCGCTGGGGCTCAATCCCTATCTCGCCAAGCTGCTAACGGAACTGATCCTGTTTTTGTGCAGCTTCACGGTCCAGAAGAAGGTCATCTTTCGAAACAATGCCCCCGGGGCGGAAAGGAGCGACGTGCGCTATGAAGAAGTTTTGGAGGCGTAAGGGATTTCCCGCTTTTTTCACCCTGCTGCTGACTATATTCACTGCCTTCGCCCTGCTGGATACCTTTGTCATCCCCCACAGCTACAGTGAGGTGACCGGAGCGACAGCCGATGCCAGCGGAAGCGTTGTTGTACAAGAGGAACTGCCCTGGCCGGACACGGAAAGCGGTGAGGCCGACGCAGGGGAATCCGGGGAAACCGACAGCAAGCACCATAGAAAGCCGAGCAAGGAGAATTCTTCCGAAGATACAGCGGAGACAGAAACCGGCGGCACGGCGGCCTCCGAAAACGGGACCACCTACACTGCTGACGGCCTGACGGTCACGCTCAACCAATACCGGGTGGAGGACACGACGGTCTACGTGGCCGATGTGATCACCGACGACCCCGCCGCCCTGCAAACCGCTTTGGCCGGAGATACCTACGGGCGCAACGTCACCGACACGACTTCCGGCATTGCCGCGGACAACGGCGCGGTTCTGGCCATCAACGGCGACTTCTACGGCGCCAGAACCAGCGGGTATGTGATCCGGAACGGCGTTCTCTATCGGGATACCTCCTCCGGCAGTGAGGACCTGGTGATCTGGGCAGACGGGTCCCTCTCCATCATCGACGAGGACGAGGTTACTGCCCAGGAGCTCCTTGACCAGGGGGCCGTACAGGTCCTGTCCTTCGGCCCCGCTCTGGTGGAGGACGGTCAGGTGACCGTGACCGAGAGCGACGAGGTCGGAAAGGCCAAGGCCAGCAACCCCCGCACCGCCATAGGGATCATTGAGGAGGGCCACTATCTGTTTGTGGTCAGCGACGGCCGCACCGATGAGAGTGAGGGACTGACCCTCAAACAGCTGGCGGATTTCATGGAAAGTCTGGGGGTTACGACGGCCTACAATCTGGACGGCGGTGGATCCTCTACCATGGTCTTCCAGGGTCAGGTGGTCAACAATCCCACCACCGGCGGCAGTTCTATCAAGGAGAGGAGTGTGAGCGACATTGTATACGTCAGCTGACGAAAGCCTGCGGCTGAGGGCATCCCGGCACACCCGGAACTATGTCCTGGCCACCTGTCTTGTTGCCCTCTTCGGCGGGGTGTATGAGCGGTTTAGCTTCGGCGTCTGGTCAGGCTTTATGGTCTTTGCCTTTGCCGTGCCACTGGTCCTGGGTGTTCTTCCCTGGGCGGTGAATGCGTCACGGGAAAGGCCGGCCCTTCCCTCCCGCGCCGCCCGACAGCTGTGGAACGCCGGAACCGCCGTTCTCACAGTGGGCTGCCTGTTCCGGGGAATCCTGGAAATCTACGGCACCGCCAGCGCGCTGGAGACGGTGTACTGGGTCGCCGGGCCGGTGCTCCTCCTGCTCTCTGCCCTGAAAGCGGTGAGTGGAAGGAAACGGCCAGAACAACTGGAAACTGCCTTGCGCTGACTGAAATAGATCGGTCTTTTCTAACAAAAATCCCCCATCCCCCTAGCTTCTGAAGATCAGAACAGGGGAGTGGGGGATTCTTACATCGGACGATAAATGAATTAGACGGATTATACCTGCAAACAGAATGGATAAAAATGTATGCAATTCTCAAAGTTGTTGACAAGTGATCGTGCGTTCTCTATAACACGAGAACGAGCGGTCACACTGTGTTGAGCGACTCGCGGCTGCCTGCGATGATGCCGACAGCCGTGAGCCTCTTTAGAACAGTATCGTCCGCATATTCTCCGGCATGGAATGAAACATCATCTTGACCACGGTTTCTGCCGAGGTAATATTGTCATTCAGCACCCATTCCTGGGTCATGCCGACAGCGCCCATACAATAGAACCGAATGCTATAGGCAAGCTGGGGATCGAGGATATCGGTGCCCAGCTTTTCTTTTACAAGCTCCGTATATCGCCGGACAAAATACTCCAGCATATAGTGCCACAAAGCATTTTGGGAAGAATCTTCATACGCCCGTTTGTAAAACAGGATCTCCTGTTTCATCCTGTTCATCCCTGCGGCAGCAGAGGCAACGGAGGTGATGTCAGTGCCATAGGCATCTGTGCAGAACATCCACGCCAGAAGGTCGTACTTGTCCTTGAAATGATAATAAAATGTCGGCCGTTCAATGTCCGCCGCCTTGCAGAGTTCAGTGACACGGATCTTTTCAATGGGCTTGTACTTCATGATTTCCCGCATCTTATCTGCGATCCACAGTTTCGTGATGTCAGCCATGGTGCTCTACCTTCATCTTTTTTACAGAATAGAAAAGCTGTAAGAATACTTTTCAATATCATACGTCTGTATGTGGCGATTATCAAGAGGTCCCTGTAAAATGTGTCCATAAAAAAGTAAACGAGGCGGACTTGATGGGCCGCTTCAGTATTGAAAGGACGAGAAAACGATGCATTTTACAGGAACCGTATATAGAAACCCCTACTGGCCTACCTGGCCGCTGCTGGAGATCACCCAGGGCTGCACCCATAACAAATGCAAGTTCTGCACGATGTACAAGGAGGTGCCCTTTCGGATGTCTCCGATGGAATGGATCGAAGAAGACCTGCGGGAGCTGGCCCAGTGCGATCCGGATGCCCGGACGATCCAGCTGCTGAGTGCCAACCCACTGGCCATGACCTATGACAAGCTGGCTCCGATCTTCGAGATGATCCGCCAGTACCTGCCGAAGATGGAGGATATCTATCTGGCCGGGAGGGTCACCGATCTGAAAAACAAGACCGTGGACCAGCTGAAAAAGCTGAAGGAGCTGGGCATGCGGGAGATCTCCCTCGGTGTGGAGAGCGGCGATGACTGGACGCTGGACCGGATTCACAAGGGATACCACGCGGCCGACATCCTGGAACAGTGCCATAAGCTGGAGGAGGCCGGGATCGATTATTGGATGACCTTCCTGAATGGGGTAGCCGGCAGGTCCCACAGCCGGGAACACGCGATTCACTCCGCACAGATTTTCAGCCAATGCAAGCCGATGCTGGTGGGAACCGGCGGCCTGACACTGTTTCCCGGAACGCCTCTGCTGGAGGAAGAGCAGCGCGGAGAATTCGACCCGCTCACAGAGAAGGAGATGCTGGAGGAACTGAAACTCTTTGTGGAGAACCTGACCTGTGACTGCTCCTTCATCACGCACCACACGATTTCCGGTGTCAATCTCTCCGGACCTGATTTTCTCTCCCGGAAAGGAAGAATCGTCGCCGCGCTGGAGCGCCAAATCCACTATGGTGATATGGACCGGATGGCGACCTATCGCAGGAGCAAGAGAACTCTGTAACGAAGGAGGGCAAGCAATGCGTTTTTCCGGAGGGATCAACCGACTGCCTACCGCGCTGTGGGAAAAGGGTTTTACACGGAGTTTACCGAGATGGAGAAGTTGGAAGAGATCTACGAATCTGTGCGATGCCTGACCAATGATACGATCTTCATGAATGAGCACGGTTCGAATCAGTTCTATGTTCTGTGTAGGCTCCCGAAGCAGAAGGAAGACCTGCTTTCCTATATCCGAAAATTCATGGAGAAAAGCGATGTGAAGTCGGCACCTTGTAGAGCATAGGGGATTCGGGAAACCTCAGAATTGAAAAAGCCCGGCCGGTTACTTCCTCATTGTAAGCAAGCGACCGGCTGGTCCTTTTCTGCCTTGCGATTCGTCTGCTATTCGCATATAATGTAAAAAACGAAGGCCACAAGAAGGAAATGCGGGAAAAGCAGTTGCCGCTGGATTTGGAGAGGGCCTTTCAGATGGGAACAAGGCTTGGACGGAAAGAGGGAGCGTAAATGAAACAGTACATCGTTGATGCTTTTACCAATCAGCCGTTTTCGGGAAACCCGGCGGCAGTATGTGTGATGGATCGCTGGCCGTCAGAGGAATCCATGATGAAGCTGGCAATGGAGAACAATCTGTCTGAGACGGCATTTATCGTGAAGGAACCGGAAGGCTACCATCTCCGCTGGTTCACGCCGGGAACCGAAGTGGAGTTGTGCGGTCATGCCACCCTTGCTTCGGCGTTTGTCATGCTCAATTTCTATGAGCCTGACAGCGACATCGTTCGGTTCAACACGATGAGCGGACTCCTGACAGTCAGGAAAAAGGGAAGCCTGTATGAGATGGACTTCCCGACATACGAACTGACGGAGATCCCTGTTACAGACGCGATGGAGCGGGCTTTTGGTATTCGACCGATCAAAGCGATGCTGGGGCTGGATTTGATTTGCGTGTTTGAGACGGAAGAGCAGGTTCAGACCATGGCCCCGGATCAGACCCTACTTACGCAGATTGAAGGCCGCATTCAGAACGCTACGGCGCGAGGCACGGAAACTGATTGCGTCTCACGGAGCTTCTGCCCCAAGCTCTCCGTAGCGGAAGACCCGGTATGCGGTTCCGCCCATTTCAGATCGCGGATTACTGGTCCAGAGAGCTTGGAAAGAAAGAAATCAAGGCGTACCAGGCGTCAAAGCGCGGAGGGTATCTGGACTGTGTGATGCTGGATCATGGCCGGATCGCGATCAGCGGCGAGGCGGCGCTTGTCGCGGTAACGGAGATCGTGGCCGAGCTTAAATGAAAGAGTACAAGAGGCAAACAATGAAGCTGACAATGCCGGGCACCGGCAACGCGCTGGTGACGGAATGCTATCATACCTGCTTTTTGATTGAGGAGAACGGTCAGCTGTTCATGGTGGACGGCGGTGGAAGAATTGCCGTGCTTTGCCGCAATGCGGAAAAAACTGTATTCTCGGAAGGGAAAGCGGTACTACCACGGTTCTCTGTGGATACCCGATGATTTAGAGGTCATAACGCTTTATGAGTTGGAGGAAAGCAATATGCAGCACGAATGCAGGATAACGGTTCTGGAAACAAAGTGCTTTCCAGACCTTCAGGAGCAGTATCTTGCCGATCCCAAGTCCGGCCCGTGCCCGTTTTTCAAACCGGGCGATACCTTTCTTCTCAGACGCACACCAGAGCAGGACGACTTCTACCACCTGATGAACGGAAAGTTCTGCGGTGAGGCATGGGATGCTGTCAGCCGGTATGTCTATACCGCCCTCCAAGGTGGCTCCATCATGAAAGGCTGGACCAATGATGACCGCATGATGATCGCCTGCTGCAACGATGGGACAAGGCCGGTGATCTTCAAGATTGAGCGGATCGACATTCCTGAGAATGACGCGGAGCGGGAGTGGCTTTCAGAGCAGGACGTTACGAATTCCGCAGAGGATGCTTACACCGGCTGAATAAGATTGGCTTACGCAATTGCTTGCAAGGGGTAAAGAGAATGATCAACAAAGAGCGTTTAATCGCCATTTCAGACGGCATCATCGCGGTCGCGGCCACTGTCATGGTGCTCAGACTGGATATCCCCGAAATGGTATCCCTGTCGGCGATTCGGGAACGGGTCCCGATCCTGATTGCCTACATCATCAGCTATATGCAGATCTTCCTTGCGTGGCACGAGCATCACGACTCCTTTATCAACGCGGAAAAGATCAACCATCGTGTCTTTTTGATGAACACACTGTGGCTCTTTCTGATTACCATGCTCCCCTTCGTCACGGGGGTGTTGGGTCAGAGCCCGACCCACAGGCCGACCATCCTGCTTTACCTTGCGGTCCTGGCCCTGCAGATATGCGTTCAGATGCTGGAGTGCAGGATGATCGAAAACCTGAACGGGATCAGAATGCAGGATGCGGAGGTCGTAAACGGGATCAGAGTTCTGACTCTTGTGGGCTGCGGCATCGCGGCCGCGTTCGCTTTCTTCTGCCCGGCCGCATCCATCTGGATCGTGGTGCTTGCCAGCCTGGTCAGTGTTGTTCTGATCGTCAGATATGACAGGATGATTTCAAACGAAACGTTCCGGAGAAAAAACTGAAAAACACAGGTCCCGGTTTGTAATCGGATCGGTTCATGGTATGATCCACTCAATAGCTAGTGCGAGTAAAGTCTCTGTTGCACCATCTTCCCGGAACAGCCGCATAGTTTCCTCTTCGCTATACTCCGTCAACAGCATTCCGTGTAGCTGGGAGACGAATTTTTTAACGTAAAGGAGGAGCCAGCCAATCCCTTTTGGAATCAGCTGGCTCTTCCTTTTGTAGCTCGTTGTTTTGCAACAGGCCCATTAGTATCAGTTTTTGCTCGGCATCATACCGGCAATCACTCCGGCAAAATTCGTCAGAGGCATCGTCTGCATGACAACATGACCGGGCCCGGTAACGACGGTATTGAACAATCCCTCTCCGCCGAACAGGACGTTCTTGACGCCTTTGACGGTTTGGACGTCCATCGTGCAGGTGGCGTCCATCATAGCGACCTGACCGGTACTTGAGATCAACTTCTCGCCGGGGCCGAGATCGTACTCTACGGTACTGCCATCGATCTCAACGAATGCGATGCCGCTGCCACTGAGTTTTTGCATGATGAATCCTTCTCCGCCGAAGAGGCCTGAGGCTACCTTCTTACGGAAGAAGACAGTCAACTCAACACCCGGTTCCGCCGCGAGAAAACCGCGCTTCTGGACGACGAGAGGATGGGAGGGATCGATCTGGATCGCCTTGATCGCTCCGGGAAAACTGGAGGCAAAGGCAATCGTGCCGGGAGCGCCTTGCGCAGTGTACCGGTTCTGGAACAGAGACTCGCCGGAGAACATGCGGCCGAACGCCTTCCCGACTCCTCCGCCGGTCGTTTCCATCTGCATATTGTGTGTCATCCAACTCATAGCTCCGGCTTCGGAGAGAATGGATTCGCCGGGATCAAGTTCGCAGATGACGACGGGCATAGGCTCACCCATGATTTTGTATTGCATGATCACAGCTCCTTTCAAGAATTCTTACCTGAACTATACATATTACCAGAATTTTTGTCAAGGATTTACCCACAAACACCTGAAACAGCATAAGAACCCGTTCTACACCGCCATGCAATTTGCCGGGACCTTAGAGGATCACGTCGCGGAGATCGACCGCCAGGTGGAGGAACTGCTTGACCGATTGCTCAAGCAGATGGCTCAGCGGGAAGGTGTGACCGAGCAGTTAAAAGCCCGTAAACCTATGGAATGGACCCGTCAAATGAACAATATTCGTAACCGTGCTGTAGGATAACGTACAATAAGTTGCGCAAAAGGAAAGAGGACAAGGTTTGCACTCTCAGCTGGAATGAAGTAGTGATAAACCATTCTAAAAGACAGCAAACCATGTCCGAAAAGATTGTACGGCTAAACGAGGATGTAATCAAGGGTCAACTGAAGGAACTGGTTCGCGGCAGCGTAGAAGAAACGTTGAACGAATTGCTGGAGAAGGAGGCCGAACAGCGGACCCAGGCTGCCCGTTACGAGCGCAGCGAGGCCCGGCAGGGTTACCACAGTGGTCACTATGATGCTCCGCAGTCTTGGATCATTGATTGATTTCCAATTTGCTTTGCAGCTGCCCCTATAGAACAAATCAACGGTGGCAAGCGTCTGCATTTGTGATCTGTCCAGGTCGTTCGTTGAATTACGTTTTTCTCAGACGGGCTCCAATCCCTCCAGGACTTCGTCAAAATAACTGTCACGCACCAGCTTTTCAATTTGGCTGGCGTCCCACTCCTTCAGGGTCAGGCACAGTCTCCCGTGGGCGGCCGGCAGTTCTTGGCCCCGACCGCCCGTGATCATGGCCTTGACCGTGTGGTACTGCATAGAATGGGTCAGGGTGCGGACCATCCGGCCGATCTTGTCCGCCAGGGGATTCATACCCATCTGGGAGATTTTTTCGTGGAAAAGATTGTCCACCTGGAAGAAGGCGTCCGCCGGCTCCGTCTGGCTGAGAGCCGCCCGCATGTTCTCCAGCAGGTCCTCCGGTTCGACCATCTCCTCCTCAAGTCTCTTAATGTTGGTTTCCCTTGTAGACAAAGGTGCCCACGGCCAGGCCGGAGAACACGGACACGGCGGTGGCCTCGGTGGGGGTGAAGCAGCCGCGGTAGATGCCGCTCAGGATGATGACGGACATCAGCAGGCCCCAGAAGGTGTCCTTGAAAGCGGCAGGTGCTCCTTCAACGCATCGATAACGTATTGGGTGGGGAAGCAAGGATGCTGGGTCAACAGGAAGCCTTGAAGCATGTAGATGCTCAGTTGGAAACGGCAAGGAAAGAGGCACAGCGACCCTTCCCCCAGGAGGACGAGCTGAAGGAAAAACAGGCCCGGCTGGATCAACTAAATATCGAGTTGAATATGAATTCACCTGGCACTGATCTTCTGGATGATTTATCAGGAGAAGGTGAGTTAAACAAGCGAACAGTAAGCCAGCCCGAAGGATAGGCAAGAAAAACACCGAGACGCTGAACAAGAAGCGCAGCGGCTCGGTGCGAATGCCCTCGCAGAGGGGCTCTCTATGAATCGTCAGGAGAATTGTGATCAGCCTGCGTTGAACAGCGTCGCCAGAGTATCCGCATTATCCGCAAAGACTTGGGCGACATACTTGCTCCAATGTCGGGCGTCGGTCTCCGAATTTCCGAACACATAATCCTCCTGGCCATAGTCGATCACATCGAAGCCGGGGATGGCCTTGCTGGCCCCCGCCGTGCGGTAAGCTGCCGCGTCCGCCAGGGAGAAGGAAACCTGACCGTCCTCATCCATGGTCACCCAGCCTGTCAGATCCGTGCCGGAGGCGCTGTCGGCGTCGCCGTTGGTCGTCTGGGGTTCCGCCTCCGTCTTGGTCACGGTCTGTGCGCCGTCCACATACTCGCCGTACATGGTGTCCACCCACAGAGCCAGGGAGTTGCCCAGAGTCTCGGAGGGAACGTGCCCGCCGTCCCACTGCCATTCGATGGTGGCATCCACCCCGGCCTTCAGGAAGGCCAGCTCCAGGTTTAGGGAGGAGAACATGGACATATCCCCCTCGGAGGCCCCCATGACGATCCGTGTCCAGACAGAGTCCTCAGTGCCCTCTGCGCCGATATAGTTCAGGGGATCATAGAGCTCCACGATATTGTTGCCATAGGCGTCGCCGGCTTCAACCTCGGCCACATCCTCTTCATAAGCTTCTACCATTTCTTCATAGCTTGCATAGTTTGCGGAATCCGTGCTGCTGCCCGCGGCCTGGGTGGTGCCTGTGTCCGGTGTGCCCACATCCATGGCGTCGCCGGTGCTGTTGGCAGCTACGTCGCTGTTGTCGAAGCCGCGGTCACTGTCGGCTTCCTCTGTGTCTGGGGCTTCCGCCGTGCCGGCGCTGTCAGCGGGCAGATCGCCGGAAGGCATTTCCACGGAGGGAGGCCCGCCCATGCCGCCGTCAGGATTGCCGGAGAAGTCACCGCCGGGACCTCCCGCGCCGCCGCCGGGTCCCCCCATCATGCCGCCGCTGCTGCCCTTGTCATACCGGCCCTCCAGGAAGGCCTGGGCCTTGTCGGCGGTGGTCATGGAGGCCACTTCCTCGTCGGACAGGGCGCTGCCGTCGGCGCCGAACCAGGTCCAGCCCTCGGCGTAGTCCAGGTTGTCCAGGTACCACTGGAGATTTTCCGTAAACTCCGCCAGATACAGGTCCAGATAGGTCCCTCCGTAGCCGTTGGTATCCGGGTAGGCCTCCGGGTCATACTCGATGGTCAGGGCCACAGCGCCGGAGACTGCGCCGTTCCCGTCCAGGTCAAAGCCCACCTCGGCCTCGTCCACGGTCAGGCCCTGGCCGTTGATGTATTCCATATATTCCTGGGCCAGCAGGGCGGCGGTCTCCTTCTGGAATGCACTTCCGAAGGAGTAGTCCGGGTCCAGGGTGTACTCAAAGGCCATGGCCATGTCCGCCTCGGCCAGAGAGGTGATGGCGCTGTAGGCCACGCAGCCCCAGGCTCCGTCGCTGATCTCATAGGTCTGTCCGTCAATGGTGACGGAGGTACTGTAACTCCCGTCCTCATTCTGATAGACTCCCACCGCGCCGGCGGCGATCTCATAGTCGTAGAAGTCGGGGTTGTTGGAGGTGGCGGCAAACATGGCCGCGTGGGCCCCGCCGCCGGAGCCGCCGGTGGAGACGAAGTAATCCACGCTGCCGGGGAGGTTCCCCAGGAGGATGTTATACTTCACGAACCGGGTGGCATTCTTCTGGTCCACCAGGCAGCAGGGGGCGTCGCCGGTGTAAACGGTGTTTCCGTCTGCGTCGGTCACGGTATCCTGCTTGCCCCGGTTGCCGCAGGAGACGTTGATGTAGCCCTCCTTGGCATAGGTAGCCGCCGCCGTGGTGTTGGTGGAAGAGCTGTATCCCGCCGCGCCGGTGTTCAGGATAACGGGGGCGGTGGCGGCAGTATAGACCTGCCCGTTGGTGCTGGTGATTTCGGCCTCATAGTCGATGACCAGGTCGCCGGTGGCGATGCCATCCGTAACGTCGGCCTCGCCGTCGCCGTCGGTGTCCACCCCCAGGACGTAGGGGCCGGGGACGCAGACGGAGACCCCCTGCTGGTCCTCAATCTCCGGTTTGGTCACCGCCGTGACCGGGGTCAGGGTCCAGGCGTCATCCTCTGCGGAATAGGTCCACTCCGCCCCCATGTTGGACAGGTCCAGGGCGGCTTCGATCTCCGCCTGTTCCGCTGTGGCGGCGCTGGTTTCGTCCGCTGCCGCCTCCTCCGTAGTCTGGCTGCCGCAGGCGGCCAGACTCACAGCCATGGAGAGGGCAAGGAGCAGCGCCGGAAGTTTCTTGTTCGTTTTCATTTTGGATTCCTCCCAGTTCGGTTTTTGCCGGATCGCGTTTGTGGGTGTCCTTTTTGCTTGCCAGCATAGCATAGAACGTCAATCTTGACCAGACATTGAAAACCGAACCGGAAGAAAAATTTTTTCTCCGCGACCCCGATTTTCCCGATCTCGCCCCCGAACTCTATGGATGAAAGGGCAGGGAGCTGTTGCCCGGCTCCCATTTGAATCACAAACACTCACTTCATCCAAGGAGGACGATACATCATGTTGATCCCGAAGAAGAAACCCAACAAAACAAACTGGAAAAAGGCTCCTGTGGCCGCGGCCCTGTCCCTGGCGCTGCTGGGCTCCCTCGTTCCCTTCTCCGCCTCGGCGGCCACCACCGCCCCCACGGCAGACGCCACCCTCACCTTCTCCGGCAGCGGCATCACCGCCAGCGGAGCCGAGAGCGGATATAAGATTACAGGCACCGAGCTCACTATCAACGCCGCCGGCACCTATAAGATCACCGGCTTCTGCAACGAAGGCTCCATCAAGGTGAAGAAGGAGACCACCGGGGTGACCCTGGTACTGGACGATCTGGACCTGACTTCATCCACCACCGCCCCCCTCAGCTGCAACAAGGCCACCGATGTGACCCTGTATGTGGCCAACACCGCCACCCTGACCGACAACGAGGACCCAGCCAATGAGGAATCCGCAGATGCGGAGGTTGCCGACGCCTTCGAGGGGGCTGCCATCAAGGTTAAGTCCGGGGCCTGCCTGGATATCACCGGCTCCGGCACGCTGTATGTCAACGGCAACGCCAAGAACGGCGTCAAGGGGGCCTCCGAAGCGGCGGTCACCGTAGACGGCGGCACCGTGAAGATCGCCGCCGCCAACAACGGCCTGGCCTCTGACGGCTCCGTGACCATCAATGGCGGCACGCTGGACATTACATCTCAAAACGACGGCATTAAGGCCGAGCCCGACGAGGACGATACCGCCTCCGCCGGGACCGTCAGCATCACCGGCGGCAAGGTCACCCTGAACGCAACCGGCGACGGCATCCAGGCAACCAATGCCGTGGCCATCTCCGGCGGGACCTTCGATATCACCACCTTCGGCGGCTACACCAAGGCCAAGGCCCTGGAGCAGGCCGACGAGAGCGCCAAGGGGATCAAATCCGATAGCAAGGTCAGCATCAGTGGCGGCAGTTATACCCTGAACACCGCCGACGATGCCGTCCACTCCAACGGTGACATCTCCATTACCGGGGGAACTTTGCCATTCGATCCGGAGACGACGCCATCCACGCCGACAACGACGTGTCCGTGGCCGGTGCGGAAGTCAACGTGGCTTCTTGCAACGAGGGCATCGAGGGGGCACGGGTGTTCCTGGAGAGCGGCTCTGGCACTATCGTGGCCTCTGATGACGGGGTCAACGCCGCCACAGACCTGGCGGTCAGCGAGGTTGCCATCTATCTCAACGGCGGGACCTGGAAGGTAAACGCCGGAGGCGACGGGCTGGACGCCGGTGGGGATTCCACCAATAACCGGGGCGGCGACATTCACATCAACGGCGGTGAGACCCTGGTCTTTGGCTCCGCCAATGCCGGGAATTCCGCCCTGGACTTTGACGGCTCCTGCACGTATCAGGCCGGAACGCTTCTGGCTGTGGGTATGAACGGCATGGCCCAATCCCCCACCAGCGGCGTCAGCGTGGTCTTCAACGGGGTAAATATCTCCAACAGCAGCACCATCGCTGTGAAAGACAGCGCCGGGAATACGCTCTATTCCGCCACAGCGGCCAAGAGTGCCAATCATGTAATCTACTGCGGCGAGGGTCTGACCTCCGGCAGCAGCTATACCCTCTATGTGAACAACAAGGCTTCCGGCACCGCCACCGCGGGGGCCTCCGCCGGTCAGATGGGCGGGATGAACGGGCAGAATCAGCAGAGCGGCCAGATGCCCGGCATGAACAACCAGAACCAGCAGAACGGCCAGATGCCCGGCATGAACAGCCAGAATCAGCAGAACGGCCAGATGCCCGGCATGAACAACCAGAATCAGCAGAACGGCCAGATGCCCGGCATGAACAGCCAGAACCAGCAGAATGGTCAGATGCCTGGCATGAACAGCCAGAATCAGCAGAACAGCGAACCTCCCGCCCTCCCTAACCAGGGCCAGCAGGCCGGCCAGGCCCAAACGCCCCCCGATACCCAAGCCTCCCCCGGCGGCGCGGGCGGCATTGGTTCCGCAGGGAAGGAGACCGTCCCGGATGCAGTCCAGGTGACCGCCGGCACTGTGGCCGGCTTCTCCGACGTAGCCGCCAACGAATGGTACGCCCCCGCTGTCAGCTGGGCCAAGGCCAACAGCGTTATGAACGGCGTCAGCGGCACCCAGTTCGCCCCTCTCACCAACTTGAATCGGGGCATGATGGTTCAGATCCTCTACAACCTGGAGGGCAGGCCCGCCGTGGAGGGAGAGAGAGCCTTCTCTGACGTAAATTCCGACGCCTGGTACAGCGATGCGGTGGAATGGGCAAAGGAGAACGGCATTGTCAGCGGCTATGATAACGGCAGCTTCGGCCCCGCCGATCCCATCACCCGGTCTCAGGCGGCGGTGATCCTGCAAAACTACGCTCAGTTTAAAGGCGACGAGACCGGCAGCGCTGCGCCGCTGAACTTTTCCGACGCTGCCTCTGCCCCCGCCTGGGCCGAAAACGCCCTGTCCTGGGCCGTGGAGCGGAATATTCTCCAGGGCGACAGCAGCGGCCTGAACCCCAACGGCACCGCCAACCGGGCCCAGATCGCCACCATCATGATGCGGTATCTGGACGCACAATAATTCGAAGCATTTAACAGTACAACAACAGCAGACCAGACAGCCAGCGCCGGAGGGGGAGATACCGTCCCGCTCCGGCGTTGCAATTCCAACGGCACCGTGGTATGATGGCTCCGTAAAACCCGGCGAAAGGTGGTGGAGCGAAACCGTGGATACGTTGGAGCAGCAGGTCCTGCAGGCCAGGGCGAATGAAAGGGTCCTGAGCGATCTCATCGAAGAACGGAAGGGCTGGATCCTCAAATGTGCCTCGGCGACCGTCCATCACTATGTTACGGAAAGCGATGACGAGTGGTCCGTGGCCCTGTGGGCCTTTCACGAGGCGGTAAAGAGCTATGAACCCGGCAAGGGGAACTTTCTCTCCTTCGCTGACCTCATCATCCGTCGGCGGCTCACCGATCACTTTCGGTCAGAACAGCGCCGGGAGAGTGAGGTGGCGGTGGAGCCCGCCTCCTTTGAGGGACAGGTGGACCAGGAGACCGGCCGCGCCGTGGACTATCAGGTTCGGGACGCGGTGGCGGAGGCCTCCGATCGGGAGGATACAGGGGCCCAGGCCCGGGAGGAGATCGCGGCGGTCCAGGAGATTCTTTCAGCTTACGGATTCTCCCTGTTCGATCTGGCGGCGTGCTCCCCCAAGGCCGCCAAGACCCGGAAGGCCTGCGCCCAGGCGGTGCGGACCATGCTGGATACCCAGGGGCTCATGGAGGCCCTGCGGAAGACCCGGGCCCTTCCCATGAAGGAACTGGTGAAGGCCAGCGGGGTCTCCAAAAAGATCCTGGACCGACACCGGCGGTACATCATCGCCGTGGCGGAGATCCTTTACGGGGAATATCCTCTGGTACGGGAGTACCTGACATTTATCAGAGAGGAGGACTGGCCATGAAGGGACTGGTGCTGGAGCTCCGGGACGGACTGGCGGCGGTCCTCCGGGAGGACGGCCAGGTGATCACCACCGCCATGACCTGCCAGGTGGGCGAGACAGTGGAGCTCCCCGCCGAGGTCATCCCCTTTGCCGCCGGAAAGCCCGTCAGCGCCCGTCGCAGACGGTGGGCCAGCGGCCTGGTTGCGGCGGTGCTGGCCCTGGCGGTGGTGGGAGGCGGATACACCTATAACACTGCCGTTGCCTGCTCCTATGTCTCCGTGGACGCGGCGGAGGCCTCCATCGAGCTGGCCATCAACCGCCGGGGACAGGTCATTGACGTGCGGGCGGTAGACGGGGGCTCCGCCCAGTTGGCAGAAGAACTCTCAACTGACCTGCGGAGGATGCCGCTGGACCAGGCCCTGGACCTGACTATGGACCGGCTGGATGACCGGGGCTTCCTGCCAGGTGATAACGAGCCGGTGGTTATCGGCGTCATGGCAGACAACGAGAAACGGGAGTCGGAGCTGGATGCGGCGGTGGAAAAACTGCGGAAGGAAACGGACTCGCCCGCTCCCATCTGGGCTGTGGATGTAACGCCCCAGGAGCGGCAGGACGCCGCCGGTCGGCAGCAGAGCGGCGGGCGGTACGCCTATGAGAAGCAGAAGCCACCCCAGGCGGCACAGCAGGAGACCCAGCCATCTGGTTCCTCTTCCGGGAGACAGACCGAAAACGCCACACTCACACCGTCCGACGGGAGCAGCCAAAGCGACACCGCGATACCCACGCAACCAAGCGGGACCCAAGGGGGAACTGTAACGTCCACTCCGTCCGGTGGAACGACCCGGCGGACGGAACCCACCCGCCCGTCGGGAAACCAAAACGCCACCCAGCCTGCTGGGACCGCACAGACACCCAACGCCACTCCGACGCCCTCGGAGTCTCAGGACGGTTCGGTACAATCCGAGACATCGCCCCGAGCCCAGACCTCCGGCGAGGCATCTTCCCCGGCTGCGCAGGAAGCCAGCAAAGGGGACGGCGGACAGCGGGCTCAGACCGACGATGGCGGGACGGAGCAAGTTCCCTCCGCAGAGTCGGTGGACAGCAGCGGACAAGGGAACCCTTCCGGCATCCGGCAGGCGGAAGCCTTTGATAATCAGCCAGAAGTCCCCGGGGACGGAGGCACTCCCGCAATCCAACCACAGACCCCCTCTGCACCGTCACAGCAGCAAGGGGAAGGGGACATTGGCCGTTAGGAGAGACCAGCCGATGACAGGGTGAGTTGAACAAAAGTCGGTTTCAGAACAGATAATATAGAAAGGCCCGGAGTCACTCCATGGGCCCTATTATTGGTAGGCGAACAGGCGTTATACCCCCAGTTCAACTGGGGGCAGATAAAAAACACTTAAGTGCAAGAGGGAGAAAACCTCCTGTGTTAAATTGAGGATGGTCTGGCAACCACACCCGAAAACACAGGAGGTTTTGTCATGCAAAAAGATGACGTAAGGAGTTTATCACATGGCAAGCGGAGGTGCAAGTACCATATAGTGTTTGCGCCGAAGTACAGCAGACAGGTGATTTATAGAAAGATCAAGGCGGACGTGGGAAGGATCCTGCGGGAATTGAGTGAACGTAAAGGTGTGGAGATCATCGCGACAGAGCGCTGCCCGGATCATATCCGGAAATCGGCATTTTTGGTGCCCCTTTAAGGGGGACGACCACAGGAAATAGGTCCTTATCGGCCCTGATCAAACCACCGGTTCAACCGGTGGTTTTGGTTATCGTTGTCACTTTAGTGTCAGAAAACCCCTAGTTCTACTAGGGGTGGATAAGAAAACTTATAGTAAACAAACAAAAACCTCCCTGTTAGAATGCACTAGTCAACAAAAATTGGACACGGAAAACTGAAAAATACTACAAGCAAAAATGAAAAATTAGACAGATGGACACGCAGAAAAGGACTCGCGGTACTGTTTGGGCGTTAGGTAGTTCAGAGAGT
>Ga0208297_1000932_pt1 | contig 38917 bp, 39 predicted proteins | sample LMS_cellobiose_e_FD_187367 | JGI IMG/M metagenome (GOLD analysis project Ga0208297, IMG submission 187367) | Rumen-fistulated moose microbial communities from Alaska, USA - LMS_cellobiose_enrichment (SPAdes) (version 2) | ecosystem: Host-associated > Mammals > Digestive system > Stomach > Rumen... | reverse complement strand
GTAAACCTAAAAACAAATCTCCTTGGTTTGGTTATAACAAAATGTTCTATTCCAGAAGAAATAGGGATGACATTTCTGCTGCTCAGTTATCCAGGTAAAGGGGTGACATTTTCGCTGACTATTGACAGCACCCTGTCCCCAGCTTACGGCAAATAAAAAGCGTTACCTTCAGGTAACGCTGTCTCAAACATTATGGAGCGGAAGACGAGATTCGAACTCGCGACCCTCGCCTTGGCAAGGCGATGCTCTACCACTGAGCCACTTCCGCTCACTAATGGTGCCTCGGGGCGGAATCGAACCACCGACACGCGGATTTTCAGTCCGCTGCTCTACCGACTGAGCTACCGAGGCTAATATGGCGAAGCCGATGGGATTTGAACCCACGATCTTCGGCGTGACAGGCCGACATGTTAACCGCTACACCACGGCTCCGCAACGGAATTTATTATAGCATCACCGCCAGGGTTCGTCAACAGCCTGGAACAGCAAAATCCCCGGCTAAAAATTGGGACAAATTACTAATGTCAGCTTATCTCAGCCAAGCTATTTCATCATCATAAAGACCTCTTTATCCAGGAATACTATGCCTGGAAGGAGGTGCTTGTTATGCCTATCGACACTAAGATCGGCAAACCCAAGCAGGAATCTAAGGCCATGAGCCTGGCCAAAGGTAAGATCAACAAGAGCTATGCCAATACCCTTTTTGAAACTGTCAATGATTTCTTCTATGAGTTTGGTATTATTGGCAAACCTGCGCCTGAAAAGGAAAAAAAAGAGAAAAAGGAGGAATAGCCCCCAGGATATGGTTTCTTTCAGGGCACAGTCTACTTGCGCGAGGCGTATTTGGCAGCATTAAGGCCGGCTACTTGACCTTCTCCTACTGATTTGGCTACCTGGTAAGGTGGTCCGGTGCAATCACCAGCTGCATACACTCCGGGTAGATTGGTTTCCTGCTGGCGATTTACTTTGATGTGCTTGTCTTCAATTTCCAGGCCAGGAATGAGACGGTCCGGAGCAGTTTCCCCTCCTAATACAAACAAGCCCTCTACCTTTATTTCCCGTCCGTCTTTCAGCTTTAATCCTTCTACAAAGTTGGTCCCTATTATAGAGGCAGGCTTGCCCTCTATTACCTCAACCCTGCTATCTAAGGTACCTACTTCTTTATAAAGAGGTAGATAGTAGACTCTATTACAGATTTCCGCCATAAAATTCGCTTCGGATTCGGCCTCCCTGCTGTGCCCAATTAACAGCACATCCTTATCTCTGTATATTGGGCCATCACAGGTAGCACAATAGCCCAATCCTTTACCCAGGAAAAATTCCTCCTGGGGCAAAGTAGGTTTGTAAGGCACTCCAGTAGCTATGATAATGGTTTTCGATGCTATTACCTGATCACCGGAGAGAATATGATATATGCCGTCTATTTCTGATATAGTCTCTGCCCTGTGGGGACTAATTTCCACGCCCCGGCTGGCCGCATGTTCCATAAAGGCTTCCAGCAAGTCTTGCCCCTTTACTTGCGGCAAACCTAAATAATTATCAATTAATTGAGCTTTGTGCAAAGGCGGGCTGCAGATTTCCGTGCCCATAACTAAAACTCTTTTGTTGCGGATAATAGCATTTACTGCTGCCGAAAGCCCAGCCGGCCCGCATCCTAATATGACCACATCAAAATTCTTATCCATATATCTTCCTCCTATTCTCTAGCACCAGACAAGCCAAATCTTATGATGCTGTTGCCAACAATCATGCAGAGAGCAGGTTGCCCAAGATAATTATTGGTGCCTCTTTTATATTATGTTCTTTTCTGCGGCTGATTCTGTTTTACCTTCCAGCTTCTGTAGCCAAAGTTTATGCCTGCGCTCTGCGTAAGCCCGCTCAACATAGCCGGTAAACATGCTTGGCACCAAGGGACGGTTATCTTTTATTAAAAAAGCTAGTAAGTGAACAATTACTGATAATAATAGTATAGCTGTGAATAAGTTGTGTATCTGGGCGCTCCAGAATACTATACTTGCTGGTGCCTCTATCCCAGGAAGGTTTTTGTAAACTTTAATAAGTCCAGTAATGATTAGCATAATCACTGAAACTGCTGTGATTGCGAAGGCCAAGCGTTGCTCAGCCAGGTATTTGTCATTCTCCGGTTCTTCAGCCAAGCCTGCCATAGAGGCGAAGATCTGGACAGACTCCCTTATATCACCAGACCGCGGCAGTATATCAAAGCGGTGCGTACCAATAAGATAGGTCAGATAATACAAACTGATAAAGATAAGCACTGCAGCCGCTATATAGTGAATATTTACAGTTACTAAAAAGTCACTGGACCATCCCAGACCGGGGATTTGATCAACATTGTAGCGTCTGTACACCGGCATCTGTCCTATTCCGGTGAAAATAAGAACGAATATAGACAGGGCTGTAATCCAGTGAACGAAACGGATGATTCGATTATGCCTCAGTATCTTCATGGATATCCTCCCCCTGCATGGTTTTATATACACTTAAACCAGCAGCCAATATGCCTGCTACCGGAGCAACTAGAAAAGCTTTGGCGATGTTTTCAGGTTCATCCAGAGGATTACCTATTCCCGCTTCCATAGTAGGCCGGCCTGGTTTTCCGTCAACTTCTTGTTTTTTTATAGCCCGATCTATGGCTTCGAAAGGAACTTTGGAGAGGTAAAACGTAGATGTGCCTCCGTTCTCCAGGTCACCGTATATATAACCCTGGTTTTCCTCGGCCCAGCGGCGGGCATAGCTTCGCAGTTCTTCTTTTGGGCCAAAGGTCATAGCCTGGTTCGGGCAGGCAGAAACACAGACCGGCTCCTTGCCATCGCGGATAAGATCAATACACATATCACATTTATACATAACTCCTCCCCCAGCAAACTTAGGGGCCACTTTTTTATACAGACCGACTCCGGCTTGGCGCTGAGGTATTTCCCAGGGGCACACATCCCGGCATTTGGCTCCCCCAAAACAAATGTTAGTATCAATGACCACTGCTCCTTCTGGAGTTTTGTTGTTAACCCCAAAGGGACAAAGGCCAGCACAGGGTGGATTATCGCAGTGCATACAGCGCCGCGGTACATGAACATCCATTATTGAACCCTGGTGCTCTACCTGCAGGTGCTGCACATAGATCCAGTTATAGGGAGTTAGCCGATTGGTTATATGCTTTTTATCTGACCAATCTTCATGAACAGGTTGCGGCCAATAATCACCGATAGGCTTCTCCGGCTGCGGAAACCGGTCCTGATTCTTTGTGCGGCAGGCTAACACGCAAGCAGGGGTATCCTGATGAACACAGTCATTACATTTAGTGAGATCGATAATGGTTGCATATTCCTGCTCCGGTGTTAATATCGCCGCAGCCTTGCGCGTGCCGCTCAGCAGTATAGCTGCTGTGGCGCCAGAGATAGCAGCCCGCTTAAGAAAAGTTCTTCGGGTAATGGTCATTCTCGCTCCTCCTCAACTTATTTATACCTATACCCCCCATAGGTATATTTAAATATTAAGCAGCCCTCCTCCAGTTTGTCAACCATTAAAGAGAAGAAATGGTTTACACCCCTCCCGGCCATACTATGTAAAAAGAACAAAAGGTTTGCCCGGTTGAGGAGGTATTTTTTATGGCGGTAGCTGGACAATTGAAGCGAGTATTTTTTGAAAAAGAAGCTTTGGATTATCCTATGGGAAGGCGAATATACCAGCGGATACAGGATGATGGCTATGAGATACAGTTTCTGCGCTCCCATAACCGGGTAACTGGCATCCCCGGCAATACCCCTCGTGAGGCCTTCTTTCAGGGTAAAAGCACTTTAGTAGTCGGAGTCCGCAAGACCCTGGATTTTGCTCCCTGCAAACCATCGGCTCATTACCAGCTGCCCCTGGTAACCGGATGCGAAGGAATCTGTGAATACTGCTATCTCAATACACAGTTGGGTAAAAAACCCTATACCCGTATATATGTAAATGTAGAGGAAATATTGAACCAAGCTGCAGTGCTGATATCTCAACGTCAACCTGAGATTACCGTGTTCGAAGCGGCAGCTACTTCTGACCCGGTATCAGTGGAACCCTACTCTGGGTCCCTGACCCGGGCTATAGCGTTTTTTGCTGAACAGGAATACGGCCGTTTGCGGTTCGTGACCAAGTTTGCTTACGTGGATTCATTCTTAAAGCTGAATCACCGAGGTCACACCCGGATACGCTACAGCATTAACTCTGATAGAGTAATCCGCAGCTATGAACATCGCACCCCCAGCCTTCAGCAGCGTTTGCAGGCATTAAGCCGCGTTATTGCAGCCGGTTATCCCAGTGGGGTCATCATAGCTCCGGTAATCCTTACCCCAGGCTGGCAGCAGGATTACAGTGATCTTTTACATCAACTGGCTGATCATTTGGATTACTCACCGAAAATGGACTTCGCTTTTGAAGTCATATCCCATCGCTTTACTACTCGCGCACGCAGTAATATTCTGGACGTTTTCCCCCACACTGATTTGCCTATGGACGAAACCACTGACCGGAAATACAAATACGGTCAGTTTGGTTACGGAAAGTATGTTTACACCGGAGAACTGCTGGAGGAAATGAAGGCATTCTTTAGAGAAGAAATTAATAGACTATTCCCCCAGGCTGCTATCAATTACCTGATTTAGATTTAAACATTCAGCTGACTTAAACCCTTTCTTTCAGCACTCCTGGGCCAACGCCACTCCATCTTCCTAATCATGCCATGCTAGCTAAATCTGGACCTTGAACATGAAAAATAACCGGAAGTAGCAATCTGATGGTATACTTGATACTGATAATGCATATTACAGGAGTGAATTTGATAGATGAAGTATCTGGTGATCCTGGCTGATGGTATGGCTGATGAACCGCAGGCCCAATTAAAAGGATTAACCCCTTTGCAGGCTGCCTCAACTCCTAATTTGGACAAGCTGGCTCGAACCGCTCATATCGGTCAAGTGAACACTATTCCGGCAGATTATCCTCCGGGCAGCGATGTTGCTAACCTGAGTGTCCTGGGGTATAACCCGGCAGAGTATTATACCGGGCGCTCTCCTTTGGAAGCGGTCAGTATGGGGGTCGAGCTGAGTGATAATGATCTGGCTATCCGCTGCAATCTAGTTACCTTATCAGAGGAAGAAAACTACGCTGATAGGACCATGATAGATTACAGCTCCGGTGAAATCAGCACAGCTGAGAGTCATGAACTGATGAAATCAATAGCTGAGGAACTGGGGAGCGCAACCTTTCAGTTTTATCCGGGTATCAGCTATCGCCACCTTCTGGTATGGCGAAACGGCCGCGGCAGTGATCTGCAGCTGACTCCTCCCCATGATATCATCGGCCAGCCTGTAACAGCTTATCTACCCAGTGGCAACCAAGGGGCTCTTCTGCTGGAACTCATGATGAAAAGCCAAGGCATTTTACGTGATCATCCTGTAAACCAGCAACGCAAAAGGGAAGGCCATCCTCCCGCCACTTCTATCTGGCTGTGGGGAGAAGGTGTGCGGCCTTCTCTGCCCACTTTTCAAGAATTGTATGGGCTGTCCGGATCGGTAGTGGCCGCTGTTGATTTGGTAAAAGGCTTGGGTATCTGTGCAGGTTTGAAACCGGTAACGGTGGAAGGTGCTACCGGAGCGGTTGTGACTAATTTTGCAGGAAAAATCGATGCGGCCCTGCAGTGCTTGCATCATGGGGATGACTTTGTTTATGTCCACATCGAATCACCCGATGAAGCAGGACATCAAGGCAATTTGGAGACTAAAATCTGGAGCATCGAGCAAATTGACCAGCAAGTAATTGGCCCACTTTGTGAAGATCTGGCGAGTTTTGAGCATATTAGAGTACTAGTTATGCCAGATCACCCTACTCCTTTGCGCATTCGCACTCATAGCAGTGACCCGGTTCCCTACTTGCTGTTTGACAGTAAGCATCCTAGTCAATCTGGTCCTCAAAAATATGATGAGGTAGCCGCTCGCCAGGGGATATTCATTGCTGAGGGTCACCAGTTGATGAGATATTTTATAAAAGGATAGAGATTAAAAGTTAAGGACCGGCTTGATATCCGGTCCTTTTTCTATAACTGGAGGAAATCCAGTACGGTTTGTTCCATGTCCTCAGCCTTGGTACGAGTTTTATGTCTGATCTCCCGGTTTTCAAGACCCTCAATGCCTTTAGGAATCTGAATACCGGTGGCCGTGGAAAGCATGTTTAGCAGGGTGAACTCATCCTTACCCTGGATCAATTCAGGGCTGAATAATGCCTGGGCCACGCTGCTGCCAAATTTAAAGGGACTGGCAGTGGACATTATCGCCGTGGGTGTACTATCGGCGGTCTCCTTCTGGTAGTTTTGGTAAACCTGAACCGCAACGGCTGTATGAGTGTCCAGAAGATAGCGCCACTCTTCCCAAACTGCGCGAATGGTCATCAGAGTCTGGTCATCATTGCAATAGTCAGCCCAGAAAATACTCTGTACTTTATTTTTAGTTTCTGGATCTATTTCATAACGTCCCTGGTTTTTCAACTGCTCCATCCAAACCGAAACTTTCCCTGCGTCGTGTCCGGTGATTTCAAATAAAAGGCGTTCCAGGTTGGAAGATATCAATATATCCATAGAAGGTGATAAGGTCTTTTCAAACCGCCGGTTGCGATCGTAGATCCCGGTGCGGATAAAGTCAGTCAGTACATTGTTGGCATTGGAAGCACATATGAGCCTATTTATGGGAACACCCATCATACCAGCATAATAGGCGCCAAGTATGTTGCCAAAGTTGCCGGTGGGCACCACGAAGTTCACTGGTTGTCCTGCTTCCACAACTCCCTGACCTAGCAAATCCACATAAGCGGATACATAGTATACTATCTGGGGAACCAGACGGCCCCAGTTTATGGAGTTGGCCGATGATAGTTTCAAACCGTGATCGGCCAGATGATTATTAAAGGAAGGATTGCCAAAGATACGCTTGACTCCGCTTTGGGCATCATCAAAATTGCCGGCTACCGCAGCTACAAAAACATTGCTGCCTTCCTGGGTAACCATCTGCCTTTTTTGCACCTCGCTCACTCCTTCGTCAGGATAAAAGACGATGATGCGGGTGCGGTCAACATCCTTAAAACCCTCCAGGGCAGCTTTTCCGGTATCTCCGGAAGTAGCCACCAGAATAACTATATCGCCGGCTTCCTCTGTTTTGGCCATACTCAGGGTAAGCAAATGAGGCAGCATCTGGAGAGCCATATCTTTGAAGGCACAGGTGGGTCCATGCCACAATTCCTGTATGAAAACTTGGTCATGCAGTTTAACCAAAGGAGCAATCTGGGGATCATCAAACCGCTTACTATGATAGGCAGCATTCACACATTTATTCAACTCATCTTGGGTAAACTCAGGTAGAAACGGCCGCAGTATGTGCGCGGCTCTTTGCTGGTAATTACTCTTCTGCAGCTGCAGCCAGTCTTCTTCATTAAGGCGGGGCAGTATCTCGGGAACAAAAAGACCCCCGTCAGCAGCTATGCCCATGGTTATCGCCTGAGCAGCACTCACTGGATCAGTTTTACCCCGGCTGCTGAAGTACAACATCGGGCTAACCTCCTTAACATTACAACTATTCGTATCAATTAATTCTACCTAAAAGCTGCTGTTTAGGAAAGATCTTATCAGAGTCTGATTTGACCCAACCAAGCTTTGAAAAGACTGCTTCCTTAGTTTATTATGTATAGGGGAAGGCTTTGAATCGGTCTATGAGGAGGATGCAGATGGCGCAGCTGGTAGTAGCCATAGTATTAATATTAGCAGCCAAGTTAGTGTACGATATCATTCGTGAACAAATTAAGGTAAACAAGCAGACCAAACCCAAGGGCGGGGAGATTATTGATTTAAGCGAGAACTGGGTTGATATTAACAACCTGCCTTACCGCAAACGTGACCAGCTATTAAACGCCCGCGAGATAATGGTTTACCAGGCGGTTGTGGACAGCATCGGCAATGCTCCTTATATTGTACTCCCCAAGGTGCGCCTGGCAGACATTATTCAGCTATCTGCTGATGCTAACAACCGTCAGGAGCATGCCCAGCGAGTTAAGGAAAAAAGTGTTGACTTGTTAATCTGCCAGACCCCAGACCTGACCCCGGTTCTGGTCCTGCAGGTTGAACCCCCCAGCGTAGACGGAAAGCGCAAATTTCGCGGGGATAGATTTGTACGGCAATCCCTGCAGGCAGCCGGCATACCCGCTTTGATGATCAACCCCAACCATTTGCCTGATGCCGAAGAAATCATGAGTTTACTCACCGGTGAGAAAGCTAAGGCCTAAATCAGGTAATACATTTCACTTTGTGCCGCATAATTATGTTTAAGTATCATTTCCTGAGGTATTAATCATGTCCCAATACCTGCGAGTTGTCAGCTACAACATCCATCACGGTACCGATGCATATGATAATCCCAGTATGGATGGAATTGCTGAAGTGCTGGCCCGCTTGGATGCGGATATAATAGCTTTGCAGGAAGTGGACATGAACCGCCCGCGCAGCGGAGGAAAAAAACAGGCCGCTGAATTAGCCCGGCGGCTGGAAATGGGATATGTATTCGGTGCAGCCAAGCACTATCGCGGAGGCGCATATGGCAATGCGGTCTTAAGCCGCTTTCCCATAGCAGCATTTGAAACCATTCCCCTGCCCGACCCCGGGGAAGATCGCTGCTGCCTGCAAGTTCAGATCAAGGTGGCTAACCATATCCTGGGATTCTTTGCCCTGCATCTGGGATTGAACCAGGAACTGAGACTGCTGCATCTTCAGCAGCAGGTCCTGCCCAATGTACTTAGCTTCCCTGGCCCAGCCATTCTGGCAGGTGATTTTAATGCCGTCAGTAACCAGCCGGAAATTCGGCTGGTTACCCAGCATCTCACCGATTGTTTTGACTTTAACTGCGGCGGACCTATCAATACCTTTTCATCCCCACACCCGGTAGCGCGCCTTGACTACATTTTTGTTAATTCCCAGATACATGTTCGCCAGCACTATATAACGAATACCGATGCCTCCGACCATTTTCCAGTAACCGCTGATCTTATTCTCTAAAATCAGTCCCCTTGATAAGCCATCAGTTCCTTCAGTGTTACCAGGCGATACCCCTGTTTATGAAGTTCATCGATCAAGACCGGCAGAGCCCGTATGGTCAGACTCCGGTTCAATGTCCCATCATGGGCCAGAATAATGGCTCCAGGTTTCACCTTTTTCATAACCCGTTTAACCACATCTTTAACCGTGCGGTCGTTTTTGTTTTCCATTGCCACCGTCCACAGAACCACCTGGTAGCCATTGAGTTGGGCAGTCTTTACTACTTCATTGTTGTACAGCCGCTTGGGAGGCCGAAAATAGCTGGGACTCCTTCCTGTCACCCGGTGAATTACCCTTTCGCAGCGAATTAGTTCCTCATAGAAGGAGACCGGCTCCCTCTGATCCAGTTCCGGATGAGAGTAGGTATGATTCTCTATCTCGTGGCCTTCCAGTATCGCTTGTTCAACCAATCCGGGAAACCTTTCTGCTGATTCCCCAATAACAAAAAAGGTGGCTTTCACCTCTTTCTTAGCCAAAATATCTAAAACATCAGGGGTAAAGCGAGGATCAGGCCCATCATCAAAAGTTAAAGCGATTATTCTCTCTCCCCTGGTATCTACCTGGGTTATTAGATTTCCCCCGCCCATATTCTTGGCCAAAAACACCGTTTTGGCCGCTTCTGTATCATCTATATACCGATACATGTATAGTCCAGCCATTACAAACAAGGCTGCCAGACCGGCTAACCAAAGCCAGTTTATTCTCCATATCCTTTCCACACCGATCACCCTATGAACCTATCGTTGTCCGCTAATAGTGTGCCCGGAAAGAATGCTTATCTATAAAAGAATCATTTATTGTGTTTTAAGAACCGTTCACTTTACAATTATAGTGACATAATACGATAGGCGGGTTATGCATTGGTGGTAGATAAACAGTATTCATCTGATATTGAAGCAATATTGTCCCATAGATACGATAATGGGGCTGACCTGTGGGCTACTCCTGATAAGCGTCTGCAAAAGGGTGCCCCGTTCTCTACCTTGGAAAGCGTTGGGATGTTGTTGGAATTGGGAATGGAACCCACTGACCCCTTGCTCAAGGAGTGTGCCGAATTGATTCTCAGCACCTGGAGAGAAGATGGGCGTTTCAAACTGTCACCCCAAGGTGCTATTTACCCGTGCCATACTGTGAGCGCAGCCGAAGTACTTTGCTGCATGGGCTATGCGGACGATGCCAGACTGCAGAAAACCTTCGAACATCTTTTGGATATCCAGCATTCCGACGGAGGTTGGCGCTGCAACAAGTTCAGCTTTGGCCGGGGCCCCGAGACAGAGTTTTCAAATCCCTTACCAACCCTCAAAGCCCTTAATGCCTTTCGCTTTACCGATTATCTTAACCGCGAGCCAGCCCTGGACAAGGCGGTGGATTTTTTACTGGAACATTGGACCATCAAGAAGCCTATCGGGCCCTGTCATTATGGAATAGGCACATTGTTCATGCAGGTTGAATATCCCTTCCGTAATTACAACCTTTTTTATTACGTCTACGTTTTATCCTTTTATAACCGGGCTAAACAAGATGAACGTTTCTTAGAAGCTTTAACGGCACTGGAATCCAAAATGGCCAATGGGCAGATCGTGGTGGAGCGCGTGGTTCCAAAACTGGCCAAGTTGTCCTTTTGTCACAAAGGAAAACCAAGTGAGTTGGCCACCAAGCGCTATCATGAGATCATCAACAATATCAGCAACAGTAATTAATCATTTCTTACCTTACTCTTAAATGAGAACTTCTTGCCTTAATGAGGTCATATCTCATGACCCAGGTTGGCGTCCATCTCGGCTTCCAGCATTTCTTGCATGGTTTCAGCAATTAGTCTTCAGAAGAGAGTTGAGGGGATTCCTTTAATAACTGATTTACTTTGTAAATTTTATTAAATTGTTCGGTAACATAGGTTAAATTAAGCGTCCCAAAAAGAAATACTCCTAATGTAAGGCATTATCTTGTAATTGCACATTATTCATATATAATGGTTATATCTAACAATAGAAAGGAGTAACAAATTGGGGAAATTTACTAAAGGGTTACTTTTTGGTCTATGTATTGGATTAATTATTTCTTTTTCTGCGATGGCCTTTGCCTCTCAACCAATTAAATTGATCATAAATGGTCAGGAAATAAAATGTGATGTTCCTCCACAAAACATCGGTGGTAGAGTTTTGGTGCCTGCCAGATATGTGGCTGAACCACTTGGAGCAACAGTTGAGTGGGATGGAGTTAAACAAGAAGTAAGAATTAGTAGTCAAAAAAATGAAAATACCCTTGATACCCAATTACCAAAAACGGAAACAAAACAGGATTCAGATAAGATAACTTCTGAACAATATCAATCTTTTAAAAATATGTTTTCTGTTGGCCAAAAAATATTTCATCAAAGTGGTGGTGATTTATCCTGTAAGGCTACATATAACGGTAACCTGAGCGAAAGTGACTTTTTTAAATATTGGAATAGTATGGATTTAAGTACCAAAGAAGCATTAGTAAAGAAGTTTGGTGCTGAAATTCAGGCAATTAATCCTAGTATTGATATCGCAATAGATCTTTGGTATAAAGATATGAAGCTTGGATATGTACTTGCTTATTCAAATAATACCCAAATTTGCAGTTTGGTCAAAAATCCGCAAATGAAACAAAGTGATATTAAGCAATAAGTTTAAATGTAGAATTAACGGTTTTTTCCCGTGTACTTCCGAATACTGCCAGATTGAGCGGTCGACTCACGCATTAAAAAGTTGCTAAAACGGTCCAAAACCTACCTGACCAGAGCCAAAAGCCCAGCAATAGTGCTGGGCTTAAAACGTGCCTAAAATTGAGTATAAAAATGGTCGGAGTGACTGGATTTGAACCAGCGGCCTCTACGTCCCCAACGTAGCGCTCATACCAAACTGAGCTACACCCCGACGCAAAGATTATTTTATATCGAAACACTGGTTTCGTCAAGCCTTGGCTTGTGCCAGCCAGGCTTTTCCACGTTTCCGTGGGCCCAGCAAAGTACGAATTCTTCTGCCTACTACCGGTCCCAGTGCATAATCTCAATCATATTTCCTTCTGGATCCCGGGTGTATATAGCGGTAAGCGTGCCTACTCCCGGCACCTGGTTATTAATCAATTCTCCTACCTTCTGGCCTCCATGCTGCAGCAGCTTTTCTAACACCGCCTCCACCGAATCCACTTCAAACGCCAGGTGCGAGTAGCCAGGTCGGTTTACCGCAGGTTCATGTTCACCTTCCGCCTTGGGTTCATATTGGAATATTTCCAGGGTAGGGCCATCGGTATAACCGGGCAGTCGTAAGTGGGCTCCGCGGATGCGAACATTGTTTATCCCGGTTAACTGGTCAGCCCAGGAGCCATGCAGATCCCTTTCTGGAGGTGCTACCTGGCAGTCAAAAACATCGATATAGAACTGGGCTAAGCTTCTCCAATCGCGGGCAATAATGTTAGTGTGAACATACTTCAATTCCTGTCACCTCTCAAATATATTTTGTTCAATTCTTTACCTGCCCTATGCTGCCTTACTGCAATTATCACCTGTTGAACAGGTCATGATGAATTAAAACACCCTCTTAGATGTAGGGGAGGCTTTAGCCTCCCATCGGAAGGCTGCTCACATATACGAAAGCTAAAGCTTCCGCTACCGTTTAGGTGAACAGTGTTGTTACAGAATGGCCGTCAACCCTGCCATTCTGCAATAACCAGCAGGTTATTATTCAATATGGTCTAAAGCGAATTTCTTATGCAGGGCTTGAACGGCTTCCTGGATCCGGTCTTCATCGATCACACAGGATATTTTGATTTCTGAAGTGCTAATCATATGAATATTGATATTGGCATCAGCTAGGGCTTCAAACATATCGGCTGCAACACCGGGATTGCTCTGCATGCCGGCACCTACTATGGACACTTTGCCTACATTATTCCCGTAAAACATGCCGGAAGCTCCGATATCTTTCACCAACTTCTCTACTACTGGAACTGCCTTATGTAGGTCATTTTCCTCGATGGTAAAAGCAATATCGTTGCGGTTGTCCCGCATGGCACTTTGAATAACCATGTCAACATTTATCCCGGCGTCGGCCAGACCTCTAAACAGGGTTTTAGCAATACCGGGCTTGTCAGGTACGTCAAAAATAGCAAAACGGGTACAGTTTAAATCATGGGCAACTCCAGTAACAATTCTCTGTCTCTCCATATTTCCAACCTCCGTAATAATGGTCCCGGGGTGATCGTCAAAACTACTTAATACTTCCACATCCACTCCATAGAGCATAGCATACTCAACGGCCCGCGGCTGCATAACCACTGCTCCCAAACTTGCCAGTTCTAGCATCTCGTCGTAAGAAATAAATGGCAGCTGGCTAGCTTCTGGTACAATGCGGGGGTCGGCAGTAAAAACACCCTTTACATCGGTGAAAATCATACAGCGTTCTGCCTCTAAAGCCGCTGCCAATGCTACGGCACTGGTATCAGAGCCGCCCCGGCCCAGAGTGGTGATATCGCCTTCCGGGGATATACCCTGGAACCCTGCTACTACTACTACATTGCCCTGCTCCAATTCCTGGCGAATGCGCTGGGGCTCTATATTGGTAATGCGAGACTTGCTGTAGTTGGCATCGCTTCGCACCCCTGCCTGCCAACCAGTCAATGACACCGCCTTGCAACTCATATTGTTTAAGGTTAAAGCCAGTAGTGCTGCTGATTGCTGTTCACCAGTAGCCAGAAGCATATCCATTTCCCGGCAGCTAAGCTCAGGCCCTGTTTGTTTGGCCAGTTCTATAAGGTCATCGGTAGTGTCTCCCATGGCGGAAACAACCACGACGATGTCTTTACCGTTGTCTTTCATACGTTTGACCCGTTCTGCCACATTCCTGATGCGCTCCATCGACGCAACCGAACTTCCTCCGAACTTTGCCACTATTAACCCCAAAATTCTCACTCCCTAGTTAATTTACACTTTATATTGTTAGGATCTCGGCTCCCTTATTATCTACCTGTAGATTATATGCCCGGCTGTTTACTTCCGCATGGCGGAAGGCTTCCTGCATGGCTTGAGCTACTCGCTCCTGCTCACTGGCTGGACAAAAAGCTAAGATTGAAGGTCCGGCTCCACTCAGAGCAGTTCCCACAGCTCCATGACTTTTGGCAGCATTCATTACCTGATCAAATCCAGGTATAAACTGCTTGCGCAGGGGCTGGTAGATCTGATCATCCATAGCTTTATCCAGGTTACTGAAATCTCCATTGTGAAGACTGGCCAGCAGGAAACAAGCTCTCTGCAGATTGCTGACGGTAGCCTTCTGATCAATTTGCTGAGGAAGTACCGAGCGAGATATCTCAGTTGGCAACTCGAATTCCGGCACTACTATTACAACACCAATTTCATCTGGGAAGGGAACCTTCTGGCAGTAGACCTGCTTATTGTCCACCATGGCTACCGTCAATCCACCCATATAAGCGGGAACTACGTTATCAGGATGGCCTTCCATTTCAACGGCTAAGGCCAGGACTTGCTCTTGGTTCAAAGGTTTTCCCAATAATTCATTGGCTGCAGTCAAACCAGCAACAATAGCAGCAGCACTGCTTCCCAATCCTCTGCCTATGGGTATTTCATTGTGAATGCTCAGTTTCACTGCCGACCGGTGACCGGTAGCTTGAAATACCCGGCTGGCTGCTTGCCACACCAAGTTATTCTCAGGAAGGCTTTTTATGCCTTGAGCTCCTTCACCGGTAAACTCAATAATATTCTGGTCTGACCATTCCAAATCAACCTGCAGGTAAAGTGACAATGCTAAACCCAAGGCATCAAAACCCGGGCCTAGATTAGCACTGGTAGCGGGAACTCTCACCCTTATCATTGCCGACCTCCCGGTCAAACGGCTTCCCTCTGGGTGCCTTCCAAACGGATAACGCTGTTTATCTCACTAACGATACTCATTCCGCGGAGAACCGTCAAGGAATCGCGTAACCATTGTTCCCGCACCCGGTGGGTTATCATAATCAGTTCCGCTGTGTCACTATCACTGGATTTCTGCAGAACAGTAGCAATACTCACATTATTATTACCGAATACTCCGGCAATACCAGCCAGTACTCCAGGACGGTCGGTGACTCTCATACGAATATAGTATTCTGCTTCCAGTTCGTTGATGCTCACTACAGGTTTTTGTTCATAACAGGTACAGCCAATGCGTGCATTGGTATGATGTTTCAGGTTGCGGACAATCTCGATGATATCGCCAACCACGGCGCTGGCAGTTGGCATCTGCCCTGCTCCTCTTCCGAAATGCATTACTTCCCCCACCGCATCTCCCTGAACAAAAACCGCATTGAACACATCATTAACGGCTGCCAAAGGATGATTAGCCGGCAGAAATGCCGGGTGTACCCGCACTTGTATTTGTCCAGCTTGATCTTCTTTGGCAATAGCCAGGAGTTTGATGACAAAACCCAGTTCATGGGCATATCGGATATCTTCAGGGGTAATATCAGTGATACCCTCCACATAGACGTCATCCAAGGTTACCCGGCTGTTAAAGGCTATGGAAGACAAAATGGCAATCTTACGGGCAGCATCCAGACCAGATACATCAGAAGTGGGGTCAGCTTCAGCATAGCCAAGGGCTTGTGCCTCAGCCAGCACCTCATGGTAATCACGTCCCTTGCGGCTCATCTGGGTCAGTATGTAGTTGGTCGTACCGTTAAGGATGCCAATAACCTGCTGGATACGATTGCCGGCCAGAGACTGTTTGAGAGGATATACAATGGGGATTCCCCCGCCCACACTAGCCTCAAAATAAAAGTCCACCTGGTGTTCATCAGCAGTCTCAAACAGTTCCTTGCCATTAACGGCAATCAAATCCTTGTTAGCTGTAACCACATGCTTGCCCTGGCGCATAGCTTGCAGGATAAAACTGGATGCAGGTTCAATACCTCCGATTAATTCCACCACTATATCTATTTCCGGATCATTAACTATATCTTCAATGTCATTAGTAATGCGCTCAGGTGCGATACCCAAAGCCAAGCATTTATCCTTATCCCTTTCCAGAACGCGGCGGACAACTATCTGATCCCCGCTGCGCTGGGCAATGGCATCCGCATTCTTCTCCAACAGTTTTACTACTCCGGAACCTACCGTTCCACATCCCAACAAACCGATTTGTATCATTTAACTGCCCCTCCTGCATTTGATTTCAGCTCTTGCCAACTACTTCAACATTCAGTACTCCTTCCAGAGCCTGCAGTTGCTTAAGCATTTCTTCTACCGGCACCGTCATTTCATCAATATTTAGAGATAAGGTAACATAGGCTACCCCATGCAGAGGAAGATTCTGATTAATAGTCAATACGTTGGCCTGTAGTGATGCAATACAGTTGAGTACTCCCGATAGGATACCGGAAATGTGGCGAAGAAGCAAGGAAATGTTTATTATGCTCATATTTTCAGCATTGAAGAATGAATATACTCCATCCTTATACTTGTAAAAGGTGCTCCGGGCCATACCGAGGCGCTCCACCGCTTCAATAATGCCTGCAACTTCACCACTGGCCAGCATCTCCTTGGCCAAAGCGGTTTTCAATATTGATTCCGGGAGAATATCCTCCCGCACCAGGTAAAACCTTTTCTCAGACTTAACCATAACTCCCTCTGTCTGCCATAGGCGGAATTTTTTCTTCACAATACGGACATTATAGCACGTGGCATAAAGGCTGGCAATGAAAAAGTCGAAAATTTGGTTTTTACTGCTCCACCATCACCTCCCTTTTGCCGTCCTGGCTATTGCTATATATGATGATTGCCGTTGAACAGTTCGAGCCTTATAATTTAGGAAAAACAGAGTACATCTGTTACGAACAGGAATTGCAAAGGAGATTTAGCAATGAAGAAAGTTTTTTTAATTCTTTTCATGGCACTTTTCTTAGTGTCTGGCTGCGGCAATAATGACATCGAAAACAATCTGATTTTCAATGCCACCGTGGAAAGTGTGCAGGATAACAGCATTTTAGTAACAACCACTGAAGATGTGGGTTTTGATATAGCCAGTGTTGGTTTTGATGAAAATCTTGAAATCCCATTTGATCTGGCTGAAGGGCAAGTAATCGAAATCGAAGCTCTGCCTGAAATTCGGGAGAGCCATCCGGTGCAGATTACCGCAGTAAAGATAAGCTTATTAGAAGAACCTAAAAAAAATAACTACATCAAGATAACCCCCCAGGAAGCGCAGGAAATGATGACCCGGGATGCAATCATCCTTGATGTACGCACACAAACCGAGTTTGATGAGGGTCATATCCCCAATGCCGTTTTGCTACCCGATACTGAGATAAAGCAGAGAGCGGAAGAAGTGCTGCCTGACAAGGAACAGACTATTCTCGTGTACTGCCGCAGTGGTCGCCGCAGTGCGCTGGCAGCGCAGGAATTAGCCGATATGGGCTACACCAACGTTTATGATTTCGGCGGCATTCTCGACTGGACCGGAGATGTGGTGAAATAAGCGGAAAATAGTATCATAAAGAGTTTATAGGATAAACCTCCAAGTAGATGCAACTAAGAGCATCACATGGAGGTTTTATTTTTAGCAAGCTGTATTCAGGTTCATTTTGTAAACAACATCATTAATAATCGGTTTGCAACTAAGCGCATTTCACGTTCAATTTTGAACCTTTCGCGCAAAACCACTCGCTATCGATTTCCCGCAATGTTAAAAAGTGGTATATCGTTGTATGAAAGGAGGTTCGTTTTATGAAGACTTTCCTTGCTAATTTTATCTTTATGGCTCCATAGCTAGAAGCTAGTGCTGGTTACAGACAGATTAATGGTTTGCACCGGTCTTAGCTTCAATTGCACGAGTATTAGTTTATTTCATTTCATGTTTAGGAGGCTGAGAAATCAGTTTTTTCGATGTTTAGGGTTGCAGAGCATTTATTTCTAAGCAAGTCACGAAAATGTTAGTTTTTGCTAAGTACTGCTTGGCTTTGTTACGCTAGTGTAGCATTAAGGAAAACAAAATTTTCGGGAGGCGAATGTATGAATCCAAAATTAAAGAGAGTGATAGCTTTTAGCATAAGTTTTCTTTTGATTTTGTCGACAACAACTTTGGCTAATGACATTGATGACCTAAGTGATCCAAAGCATGGAATAATTGCTCCGATAAGTCAGGATTTCAATGAAATAAATAGCGGCATAGGATACATCTCACCTACCGAAGAGAAAGCAGCTAAGGAAAAATCTGAAATGGCAGACAAAGTGATAGATATTCATGAAAGATTTCTTGCTAATCCTAACTCAGTAACAGATAAAGATAGAGCTATATTACAAGAATTTATAAATAAGTATTTTAAAGGAACCCCTATGAGCAATTTTCTTCCTACCGATGATACTACTGATAATTTTAATTTTGTAGTTACAGCAAATCCTGGAGATTATCAAGAGATGAACCTTTGGCTACCGGGTCAGGTCCAACAGAGAGATTATTGGTGCGCTCCAGCTTCAGGATATGCTGTTTTAAAAGGCAGAGGAATAAGTGTTACACAGTCCCAATTGGCCAATAAAATGGGAACCACTGAGGATGGTACACTCCTGGGGAACGTTGCTCCAGCATTAAACCAATATAATGGAATTAATGGCAACTATTTTAGGTACGTTTTACTTCAATGTCCGGGATATACTTCATCTGCTAATTGCTTTGTCTGTAAATGAGATACTCAGAAGAAATCCTTGGTTGGAAGGCTGTACGGGGATTAATATATATTTAAAGATTGGTACGATATTTTTAATTATTATCGGAATGTATTTGCTAATACGGGGTAATAGCATTGCAAAAGCCGCTTGTAGTAACATACCGTTTGATTTTAGTCAGTATTCTCTTGCGTCAGTGATTGTTTTAATACTAAAAATAACCGGGATGTCACTTGTTGTTTTAACTGGGGTACGGTTGTTAGATGCTGTAAGTTTTACTCTCTATATGCTTGAAGTCGAAGATTTGTCCAGCTTCTTGTATACACAAGTTGGCACGATGGCAGCTCTAACCCTTACCTTGAATCTATTTTTATTACTCATTGGCTGCTATCTATATTTTAGCGGCTCGCTGTTATATAGAATATTCCATATTACGCCTAATAAAATGTTTCCGCAATAAGCATTTCATGTTCGTTTTGCGCCTTTCGCGCGTAAGCCTGAGTATTCCCGCCCCCATAAAGCTAACCGCTTTCAATTAAATCGACCTCGTAAAAACCGACTTCCCTTCGAGCGCATTTCACGTTCTATTTTGAGCCTTTCACGTAAAATGTCTTGTAATTAGTTTCCTTGACTGTTAAAAGTAGGTATATCATCCAAGAAAGGGGGTCGTTTTATGAAGAATTCACTATTCAAGGTTATCTCTATGGCTCTTTTGCTCGTAGCTAGCGCGGGTGTACAGCCGGCCTGCTGGCTGCACTGGTATCAGCCTAAGCTGCCCGAGTAAAAAACGTAGCTCAAGTATTGGTAATCATGAAATTTTCCCCAGAAACCAATAATATGCTAAAGAAACTTATTCCCTCTGCTTAATAAACTTTTGAGAAACAACCGATAATCCCAATGGGACGGAGGTCAAATTCAAAACTCCGTCCTTTTTCTTCCAGCAAAACATCTCCAATTAATATTGAGGGGTGACGAACATTTTACAGATTAATACAAATGGTTACCCATCCAATGTGTATCCAGCGTCGCAGCCTAGTGTACCGAGTAAAAACTCCTCTATTTTTGCAGTAGATACTGCGGGAACTGCTTCAAAAGATTTATCTAGAGATATTTGGACAAAGCTGGGCAGTAAATATAATGTTCGCTATGCAACTTTTGATGAATTATGTGAAATAGCTATCACATTATATAAGGAAGGAGCAATTTCTGCAGGCGACTGTGCCATGATGACTTTTGATGGGAAAAGAGCTGCGGACGATTTAAGGAAAGACTATCCGGATGTTATAGCCGATTTTAAACTAACCCCTGCCGATTCCGAGGGTCGCAGAGATTGGATAGCTGAGTTTGCTGCCCGAGCAAAACTGGCTTTCAGCCAGGGAAACGATAAAGGTTATATACAATACCAAAGACTGGCGGACATACTTCGGAAGATAGATCAATCAAAACCATATGGGTACTAGCAATAAATCAAACCAGGGGAATGAAATAAGCACGTTCAATTATGTGTAAACCTCCAAGCGGATGTAGACTAAGATCATCGCTGGGAGGTTTTATTCCTGGGAGGACATATACAGAATCGGTTTTTCCCTGAGCACATTTCACGTTCGGTTTTGAACCTTTCACGTAAAATGTCTTGCTACAAGTTGTTTTGATTGTTAAAAGAATAGGTGTAGTCACAGGATTGAGTAAGTTATGAAACTAAAATGGGGAAAGCGTTTCCCCTTCATGTTTGTTTGGGAGGAAGTATGCAGAAAAAATATATAGCAATTCTTGGTTTGCTATTAATAGCTGTGGCAGCTTTTAGCTTTCATATGCTAAAACCAGAGCCGGCAACAGTCGAGAATAACCGCACAGAAATATATCCGGAAAATGGCGTTTATTGTTATACGGCTTCAGGAAATATGTATTTTCTATCTAGTGATGACTACCAGGTACTCAATAAAGTTCTTATTTATGGTGGTCTAAACATGGCGGCAGTTGCGGATAAAAAGGTGTACTTAACCATCAGAGGCGAGGACAGTAAAGCTGGCAAAGAGATCGCAGTATTTAGAAATGGAAATATAATAAAAACCATTGAATTGGAGCGTATCCTGCCCGAAAAGATTATATATAACGAGCATGACTGCAAAGCTTATGTCGGACATATTGCGATGAATCGTAAAAATTACATAACAGTGATAAATACAAAAAATGATACTGTTGAATATATCATACCGTATTTTGATAAGGTTATTGAGGACATGGCTGTCTACGGAAACAAACTCTACGTCAGTTCCTGGTACTCCCGATCTCCCGGCGAATTATCCCAAATTGATACCATTAATCTGGATGATTATCGCTTGATTAATACCTTCCCACTGGATTATATAGTAACTTCTATGATTGTTTTAGATAATACTATTTACGTTATAAGAAGTTTATCTGATGAGCCGGTGGTTTATGCCTTAGATGCCGAAAGTGGCAAGGTTGAAAAGCGTATAGAATTGAAAAAGCGATATCCTTGGCAGATATATAAGCATCAGCAAGATGGGAAGATTTATATTTATGTTTCCCATTACAATGCCGAAAACATGACCGGAGACTCTATATCCTGTATCGATCCAGAAACTACAGAGGTTATTGATGTTTTGCCCAACGCTTTATGTGCAGAAGTACTAGGTTTTAATGGTAAAGACATACTGATCGGTGAACAAAAGAATGACCGGTTGAGTATCCTGCGAAACCGTGAACTAATTAAAAAAATTGGCATAGGCAGAGTTATAGCTGTTGCCACAGTATCAGATTCATCTGAATAAGTATACTTGTTACTGCACACTACTGCCCCTTCAAAATCGTTGTTACCCATTTGGGGATGGCGGTAATAAAAAGTGGTGATCGTCATTGAAAACAGGGAAAAGCATAGGTGCGATCATTCTGATGGTGTTGCTCCTTACACCGATGGCTTGTTCCGATATGCCTATTGAGACTGCGATAAGCCAGCAATCTCTGGATATGGCAGAAGAAAAAGCCGAGATTGAAGCTATTATACAGAAATCAAATATCAAACGATTCTTATTAGAAAACAAAGATGCATTTAATAGAGAATCATTATCAAACATAGAATGACCAGCCGAGTTGAAATATGGTACACTTTATAAAGTTGTAACTCTGAATAACAATATAATGCAGGATTTACTAAATGGTACAAGTCTTACCGAGAGTGTAAAAACATCCACTTATCGCTGGATAGTCCCTGTACTTACTAAAAGAGGTTCGGATATGGTACCTGTAGCGTCTTTTACAATTGCGTACCATAAAAACAAGTGGCAGATCGTTGAATTTGGCGGCTATCTTTCGCCGGAGCAGAGTTTGTTCAGCAGCGACCCGGCAGAATTAGCGGCCTTCTTCAAGAACAATTCGATTGAAGGATGATTCCAGTTCTTATCCTAAGCGGGTTATTTACTGGCTTCTTGTTCGGTTATAGAAAACTGTTTCTGATAACAGAATAAGCACCCTAAAATACAATGCGTTTTAAAACGGGTGCCATATTATCCCGAGCATGATCGTAAAGCTACGATAATTATTTACAAAGGGGAAACTAAGGTTGTTTCCCCTTGATGTTATTTAAAGGTGGCAATTACACCATAGAACTAGATATTTTCAACTTCTCATGCGCTTCTTTATCTCTCTAAGATGACGGCGGCTCAATGGAATCCGCTCCCCTGAACGCAATACTATATCGTAGGTTTTTCCGAAGCGGTCAATCATGGTTATATAATCGATATTGACCAAATAGCTGCGGTGGCAGCGAAAAAAGCCTTTATTGGTCAAGGTTTCCTCCAATGACTCTAAACTTTGGTAGATCACCAGATCATCATAGAATGGAGATTTTATCACTGTTTTATGGTCCAAGCTCTCAATATAAGAAATTTCTTTGGATTTAAGTATTATTTGTCGCCCTTCTACCTTACACATGACTAAATCATCTTCAAATGAACCAGGCTGGCTAAACCCAGACTTTATTCTTTGCATGGTCTTTACAATGCGCTCTTCATTAAAGGGCTTCAATATGTAATCAAAAGGATAGACATCAAAGGCTTCCAAAGCATGATCCGGGTAGGCGGTGGCAAATACCAAGTATAAGTCTTCATCTTTTTCCCGTAGTTGCCGTGCCAAATCCAAGCCATTCAAACCAGGCATATCTATATCCAGAAAAATTACTTGGGCCCTATGACGGTCAACTTGCTGAGCAACCTCCAGGGAGTTGGTAATTACTTCAGCTACTTCTACTCCCGGCACTCGTTCCAAAATCGACTTTAAGAATAGTCCTACCGCCAACTCATCGTCCACAACCAGTACCTTAACGATATCTGTATCCATGACTGTACCTCCTTTAATCGAAGGCCAGTACCCTATCTACCCAGTGCAAAAACCGGTAACCCAGGGGAGTTACTGTAAAAACCTGAGCCAGCATCCCCACTGCTACCGGCAAGCAAATCCACTGAGCAGCCTTTGTTTGAGTAGTTCCGATCATAATGATCAAGTAGACCACTGCTAAAATTAACGATAGGCGTTTGAATTTGGTGCGTTCAGCATCAGTATTGATGGGTTTGTTTTCTGTGTCGCCCGGTGCATACAAAGCCAACAAAACAAATGCAGCAGCAAAGGAGATACCTGCTATTACCAGTAAGCTTTCCACGGTTATAGACATATTCACATATCGAACTATCCACCCCAGCAATAAAAACCAGATGGTACCCCCGATCATACACCGGTAGTATTCATTGCAGTGCTCACCACCGGAAACCAAACGCAGCATACTAGCTGATACCGTAATAATAATGACCTCTCGCCAAAGGCCCATGATTCCGGCTAAAGAGAGCAGAACTATCCACTTTACGATTTCTCCTAACAGCAGTTCCAGACCGTATGCCATCCGATTCTGTTCCCTTTGGTCGCTGCCCAGTTCTTTAGCCAAAGCTGCCGCCCAACGAACCGCAATGTTATGAATACTCATGCCCATCTTCTCCTTTCCTTCAGTTTAGGATAGTACACCGTAAAGCAAGTGCCTTCTTCAGGATTGCTGCTCACTGCTATTCTCCCCTTGTACTTTTCTACCAGGTACTTCACAGAGGCCAAGCCAATCCCCCTTTCGCCGCTATCGCTCTTGGTTGAAAAACCAGGTTCGAACAAACGATCATAAACACCCTCGGAAATGATACCGGAATTGTGAACTTGGATAACATAAAATCCAGGTTCGGCAAAAATGTGGAGCTTTACTTCCCGATCGGTTGGTTCCCTATTCTCAACAGCTTCCATAGCATTATTGATTAAATTTCCTACCACAGCCACTAAATCCAGCGGCGACACCCTTGTGGCAGACAAAGTGGTTTCGATGTCTATACTTAAAGAAATACCCTTTCCGGCAGCAGCACCTGTTTTCACCAGCAACAAAGCGCTGAGTTCAGGAACGCCTAATTGCATAATATCTCCGCTGATTTGCACATCCCTATATAGTTTCCTGATATAGTCCAGAGCTTTGTCTATCTCATTGAGGTTCAAGAACCCATATACTACTTGTATGTGATTGATAAAATCATGTCTCTGCCCTTTTATCACCTGCATCATTTCCTGTAAGTTTTCGATATGTAGCTGCTGAGCTTGCATTAACCGGTATTGCTTGTGCAGGAAACCTAATTTTTGAACCAGTAATAATGATAGAGTTATCAAAGCAAAAACCACAAAATATATGGTATTACTCATAAATAGGGCTGAAGGAGGCTGTAGCTGATTGAAGTTATTCTCATAATAAAAGCCCAAGGCAATTAGAATAACAGCAAAAAGCAGCAACATCCCTATCTCGCTTTTCCATACCACGGGTGCTAACTGCATGTAATGCTCTTGGGTCCAGGAAACTACTGGAGTACGATATCTGTTTATGAGCAGTATCGTCAAAACCAGAATTAAAAACTGGGGCAGCGGAAAGATGATTCTCAACCAGGGATCATTTAAAACCTGCCATATAGAAATGCCAGTAACTGCGGTAATCAAGGCATTACAGACTACTTCAATAAAGCTTAGTAATATTAAACCACTTATACTTGCCAGGACAGCTTTGTAGACTGGTATCTGAGCCAAAGAACTTAATAGCAGGATCAAGATAAGTAATTGAACTATTATATTTATTCCTGCAGGAATAGAAGATGAACGAATAATGTAACTGGCTAAAGCAGTTAACAAGGCAACAACCAAAACTCTTTTCCAATCAGCCTTTAACCCGATTAATCCTAAACCCAAATAGATCAAGATTACTGTTTCGGGAAATGAGTGAATAAGCACAAGGTAAAAGGGCATTGTTTCCATTTCTTTCAGCCTTCCAATCGGATCTAGCGGATATTTGTCCGCCTAACTACCTTTCGCCGTAAATATATAATTTCCTGCCAATTTTTTCATATAATTTTATTTTGATCCAATAATGGCATAATTGATCCATTCAGGCATCATTTTGAACCTTTCACGCAAAATGTCTTGTTATAAGTTTCTCCGGTAGTTAAAAAGTAGGAGAGGCTCTTTGAGCATGCTTTAACCCATGAAATTATACAAAGGGGGCATTAGGCGGAATACGTTTTAGAAAGGTAATAACACCCAATCTAATCAAATTCATATTTCTATTGCTTGTTTTTTACATTTTTATTTTTAATGATAATTTTGTATTAAGCCTGAAATTATCTAGTTCGATGGCATTAGTCTTTATAATCATTGATACATATACATTAAAGATTCGAAAAAGTTTAGGTTGTCTAAGGAAGTGAAAGAGAAAACAAAAGGGGGTGGTCTCCTGTTGGAAAAACAAATCAGGAAAGACAACCACCCCTCTTTATACGAAAAAGGTTCCTATTTCATATTCACTTTAATATTCTTATATTCTTTAGTAATAGCAATCACGGCCTGTTCGGTGGGCATGCGTTCTCCACTGGAACCGGAAGCATAGCCGTCGGCATCGGAGTGAGCTACTGAGTACTGGGCAGTGGCTGCATCAGCAAAAGGTCCTCCGTGGGTTAGTACGAAAACCTCTGGATTTACATCGCGGGCTGCCAGACATATTACCTGTACCTCCTCGGTGGCCTTCTCCAAGGTCATTACCTCTTTTGCTCCCGTTAATCCACCGCTGGTCACACCCACTATGGCACCAATCACATCAGCACCGGCCTCTGCCATGATTCTGGCTTCTTCAGCATTGAAAGCCCAAGCTACTGTGAAGATATCTTTGTGGTGAGCAGTTCTGATAAGTTCCGCTTCCCGGGAGAAGCCAATTCCCGCAGCCTCCAATTGTTTGGCAAAGAATTCCCCATACAGTCCGCAAAAGGGCTCATTGGTAATACCGGAAAAACCCAAAACCATCATCTCATCGATGATCTGTTCCAGGTCTACCGCAGGGTTATGGGCACCTATTCCAGCAATACAGGGTGCGGTTTTAACTACCGGTATTATTTCCCGGGCCATTTCTTTCACACAAGTATTGCAGTCTTCATAGGGCATCCAGGCCAAGAGAGTGGGGAGCCCCATCATGCGAAATTTGGCTGTGGAATAAACCGCTACCAGATCAGCGCCGCCCAAATCAGCACATTTGGCCGTTAAACCGGTTCCAGCACCAAACATTAGTATGGCCCGGTTTTGTTTGACTTGCTCACGCAGTCGGGATAATATTTCCCTGCGCTTATACTGTATAGCCATGGTCTGCCTCCCAACACATTCTCTTAAAAAGGTATTACAAAGGGTAGATCAGCCTTGTTGCCTTTCCTCCATTTGCCATCCAGCATTTCTAACAACAGTTCCGCCATCAATTCAGCAAACTCAGGCTCATTCATGTGTTTGTCTACCAGAATGACTTCCAGGTTATCTTTATTGGGATCAATAGTAGCTTTCAGAGCCTTCACATACTCTACCGATCGTTTTGACCAGTTAGGATTTTCTTCATCAGCAGCCCATACCGGTCCTGGTCCAGGTCCAGCCCAGCCCAGCTCGATATCCGGTGAGGCCAGGTCGCAGGCTCCCCACCCCCGCATAGGCACGCATAATACACTAGGGCCTTTGGCAGCATTGAGTTTCTTGGCCATATGTTCGCCTATTCTATAGGCCTCCTCCATGGAAACGCCAATACAGGTAACAGTGGGATTGTGTTCATACAGGCCGCGCCCGGGCTGGTCGGTCTCCTTTAGCAATCGTTCCGGCACAGTATGTTTAGGGCCGAAATTGATCAAGTCAAGTCCTCCGGGGGCTACCACCTGGGGAATACCCATATCCCCAGCAGCCGTCATACGGTCAGGACCGGCACTTAGTACGCCTCCCAGCATTTCATCGCCTATTTCATGAGTAGTGATATCAAGAATTCCAGCGATATAGCCATCCCGGATCAACTCTTCCATGGAACGGCCCCCACTGCCTACCGCGTGGTTAATCATGACATCGTAACCGGCTTTCTCCACGATTGAGGAAGCGTGCAGTACACAGGGTGTAGTTACTCCAAACATCATGCAGCCAATCAGGGGCTTTTCCTCTATTCCTTCCATGTCCGGAGGGGAAGCCATTCCCACGACCGCTGCAGCAGCATTATTGAGTATCTGGCGGGTTACTTTGTTTAGTCCGGCTTCGGCGATAGGATATATCATGCAAATATCCCGGGTACCAACATAAGGTGATACATCTCCTGACGCCATGGTGGTCAGCATAACTTTAGGAAATCCAATGGGCAGTGACTGCATAATGCGGGTAGCAATACTGGCACCCATGGAGCCGCCATAAGCTATAATGCCATCTGCCTCTCCTCTTTCCCGCATCTCATTGACCAGTTTTATGGCTCCCTCGGCAATTAAATCAGAGGCACCCTTTCGGTCTAAAGCAAAAATGTCTTCCGTTTTCCTGCCAACCATGCTGACAACCTTGCTCAAGCTGATGTCAGCCCATCCTACTTCATGTCCCACACTCAGTTCCAATATGACCGGCTCACCGCCGGCTGCTTTAACCCTTTGGTTTAGAAACTTGATCTCTTCGCCTTTGGTATCAAGAATTCCCGCAACTATAATCTTTTTTGCCATGCTCTTCCCTCCTGTTGTTTACTTTCGTTCCTCCCAGGTGACAAACCATATTAAGTCGTCTTCTGCCTGCAGGTAAGGAACTACCTGAGAAGTATTGTATTCAAGGCACACATCAAAATCCTCATAGCCTCCAGTTCCCAGCAATACTTTGCCGCTGGCCGATTCCATAAAGGCTGTCCGGGCATTCGGGTAAGCTTTAACCACTGCCTTGGCAGCCTGGCATGCGTCAGACTCTTTTAGTTCGATACCAAGTTGGCCCGCCTGTTTTTCCATCTCTTGCAGCAAATAGCCGGCACAGTAAGCATCATCAAGAACAAATTTTCCGTACTGGCCTGCACATACAATGGTTATCCCGCAGGAAGCACTTAGTGCTGTTGATAAAGCAGCTTGAACACAAGCCTGGGCATTCATTAGGCTGGCAATAAACAGCCGTACACAGTTTTTTACCTGGTGGATAACCCGGGTACCGTTACTGGTACATAGCACCACATCTCGGTCCTTAACCGGATAGCTCCTGGCTTCAGCGGGCGAGTTATCCAAATCAAAACCCGGTAATTTGATGCCCTGCCATTCACCGCTGGTAAGCATCTTTCCTTCAGCCCCCAGCTGCCGCGCCTTTTCCTCCTCAGCCACGGTATACACACGACGGCAACCGTTATCCAGAAGGGAAACAATGGTGCTGCTGGCTCTGATAACATCAATTACCATACAAACAGTGTTGTTCGCCTCCGGACTATAGTCCCGCACAGACAAAGCTGTATCCACTTCGATGATTGTTGCCATTTTTTCACCATTTCCCACTGCTTAATTAAAGCTCTCCCGGTTGTTCACACAACAGGGAGAGCTTAAAAGTCTTATTTCTTCCCCAGAGGAATATTCTTAAATTGCTGACAAGCTTCTTTGAGGGGTACCTCGATAGGAATGCGTTCAATACTGGAAGCACCTAGGAAGCCAACCGATTCAGTATTTTCGTATATATAACGGGTATCTTCCGGGTAGGCTATGGGGCCACCGTGGGAGAATATCATAATATCTTTGTAACCTTCACGAGCCGCCTGGGTCATCTCATTAATGAGGACAGCCGATTTTTCCAGGGTGAGCTTTTCTTCTGCAAACTTGGACCCAATCGAACCACCGGCAGTTAGACCCATATGACATATTAAAACATCCAGTTGGGCTTTACCAACTAAACGGGCTTCCTCCACATTAAAAGCATACCCCAGGGTAAAGAACCCTAATTCCTTAGCAATTTTAAGGGTTTCAATTTCCACCGAATATCCCATACCGGTGTCTTCAAGTTCCTGACGGAATCTGCCATCAATGAGACCGACGGTGGGGAAATTCATAACAGCTGAAAATCCCAGATGCTGTAGATGCTGGAGATAGGGGCGCATTTCTCTGGTGGGATCAGTGCCGCATATACCAGCAATCATGGGAGTTTCTTTGATCACCGGGAACACGCGATGAGCCAAATCGATTACTATTTGGTTGGCATCACCATATGGCATCAGACCTGCCAGAGAACCTTTTCCATCCATACGGAAAAGCCCTGAATTGTAGACCCCGATCAGGTCTACTCCTCCCTGCTCGGCGAACTTACCAGAGATACCGGTGCCAGCACCAGCAATTATGATGGGTTTGCCCGCCTGAATTTGCTGCTGGAGCCTAGCCTTGACTTCTTCACGAGTGTACTGTTTGGCCATAAAGCATACCTCCTTAAATTTATCCCTTAATGTCAAAAAGGCCATTCTCTTCTTCTTCCAGGAGTCCCCAGGCATCTACTGCTGCTTGTAATTCGGGATGTTCTTTAGCGGCTTCCAGCAAAGGAATCCCTTGGACAGCTGCGTCTATTACTTGCCGCATAGCTCTGGCACCCGCTACCGGTCCCATGGGATGACCATGTATAGCTCCGCCACAGCCCATAATGCTGTCCGGACCCAAGTCACGATATATGGCATGCACGCAGTTGGGCATTACACCACCGCCGGGCATGGGGAAAACCCGCTTAATGTCACACCAGGTATTATTAAGGTGGTGTCCTATTTCTAAATAGCGTTCCCGCAAAAGAGGGAACTTCCCATAGGGGCTGGGATAGACCACCATATCTGCACCAGCCATACGGGCTAGCTTGCCTAAAATTAAATGAGAACTCATACCGGAAATGGGGGATTCATACATGGTTCCAGCAAAATCCAGATGAGCCATAATAGGAACATTTATATCAGGATGTTCAGCCAGGCCTTGCAATGCTGAAATACCCACGGTAAGGTAATTAATCATGATAGCGTTGGCACCAGCATCAATGGCTCGCCGGGCGTTGTCCAGTACGTTTAAGGCTCCGTCAGTAATATTAGGGGTATACAAAACCTTATGTCCGGTCTCCTCATAGTGCCGCCGGATTACATCCATATACAGCTTGATACGCTGGTCGCGGGGATTAAAAGGGGGGTCGGCTATCAGCTCATCATCCTTAACTATATCTACTCCGCCTTCTACGGCCAGGGAAAACAGGCGACAGCCTACTTCAGGGGTATATCCGGTGCAAGGCTTAATCATATTGTTCAGTAATGGCCGATCGTATACTCCCAGCAGTTCCCGAACACCTTCTACACCAAATTTGGGTCCTTTGAATTGGGCTAAAAATTTAGGTGGGAATTTGATATCCAACAGTTTTAGGGGACCTACCATAGAAATGTTACCGATTATGGTAGATAACATCATGGGTATTTGGGGCCCGAAATTCACTGCCGGATAGGCTAACTGAAACACCCACTGGCGGGTATCCTGTCCCCCGGGCACTTCATATTCATTGCCAGGTACTTCATAGATACTTACAACTTTAGCCACATGTTTTTCCCGTACTTCAGGAGTCTCTTCCGGAACAGGCACCCAAGTGCCGGTGGTCTGCTCAATGGCAATGGAACTAATCTTTTTCACGATGTCGACGTTACGACCGGTCTGTAGATAATAGGTTGCAATTACGTAATCCCCAGTCGCTTCGGCTTGTTCTGGTATAACTAACATATCTATTTCTGCCAAGCTCCATTACTCCTTTCCTTTATTTTCTACATGATACCACATTTTGCTACATTATATGACAAAACATTTTGGTCACCTGTTCACAATATTTCCCTTAAAGGTTTTGCATTATTGTTTGCCCTTATACCATGGAAAAGCTTTTCTGCTTTTCTCAAGTGCTTATTGCAAGGACTGGATAAGAAATACAAGTAACGAAGGCAGATATTGGCGAGCAAGCTGAGATTAGTAACGCTCATGTAATTCGTAAATACAAAAGAACCGTTTTCAGGTCTTCCTGAAAACGGTTCGCAAATTATTCATTCTACATTAAATTATGATGCAGATAAGTCCTCCGCTGCCTTCGTTCACAATACGCTGCAAAGTATCTTGAAGTTTGACCTGGGCGTTTTCCGGCATACGGTGCAGTTTGTTTTGAATGCCTTCCCGGACCAAATCATGCAGTGATTTGCCGAAAATATTAGATTCCCAGATCTTAGCGGGGTCTTCTTCGAACTCATCCAGCATGTAGCGCACTAATTCTTCACACTGCTTTTCAGTACCAATGATGGGCGTAATCTCGGTGGTAATATCGGCACGGATTATATGCAGTGAGGGAGCTTTGGCTTTTAACTTGACCCCAAACCGATGGCCCTGGCGAATGAGTTCCGGTTCTTCCAGGAACATCTCTTCCAGGCGCGGTGTGACTACCCCATAGCCAGTTTCTTTTACTTCCTCCAGAGCGGAAGATACTTTATCATATTCTCGTTTTGCCACGCTGAAATCTTTCATCAGGCGCATGATATCGTGGGTTCCCTGCACTGTAAATCCGCTGACATCGCTGAGGGAACGGTAGAACAATTCTTCGGGGACAGTGACATCTATGACAGCGGTACCAGAACCAAGATTCATCTGCTCCAGGCTGACATAACTGATATTTTCCACCTCGGAGAGCCGTTCAATAGCTTTGTCTATGTCACGGACCTTGCGGACATCATTGAGTATGTCGCGGATGGCATTTTCCAAACCTTCTCGCAGCCAGAAGTCCTCATCCAGCTCATCCACCCAGCGGGGCAGCTTAATATTAACTTCTTGAACCGGAAATTCATAAAGAACTTCCTCTAATACCCCATAGATTTGCTCAACTGTCATCTGCGCGGCATCTAAAGGAATTACACTAACACCGTATTTCTCACTTAATTCTTCAGCCAGCTTGAGTGTTTCGCGATCATAGGGTTTGATAGAGTTGAGCAGTATAACGAATGGTTTGTTCAGTTCTTTCAATTCGGCGATGACCCGTTCTTCCGGATACTCATAATTCGCTCTGGGAATTTCGCTGATGCTGCCATCGGTGGTGACGACTATGCCTATAGTCGAATGATCGACTATCACTTTCCTGGTTCCTATTTCGGCCGCTTCTTCGAAGGGAACCTCATAGTCAAACCAGGGAGTCTTCACCATACGAGGTTCATCATCCTCTTCGTAACCCAGTGCCCCTTCCACAGTATAGCCCACGCAATCCACCAGTCTGGCTTTAAAGCTCAGTCCGCTGGTCGTGGTAATTTCAATGGCTTCATTGGGAACAAATTTGGGTTCGGTGGTGGTAATGGTCTTCCCTGCTCCGCTCTGGGGGAGCTCGTCTTTCGCCCTTTCCCGATCGTATATGTCTTTGATATTAGGCAGAATCATAAGTTCCATGAAGCGTTTGATAAACGTTGATTTTCCGGTGCGAACCGGGCCGACCACCCCCAGGTATATATCGCCGCCGGTACGTTCAGCGATATCCTGTAAGATGTTGTTACCTTCCACTTCGCATTTTCCCTCCCTCGGATTAGACTTACAAAAGGCACCCTCCCTCCGATGCGGATACCCTCAACTCATGGACATTTAACAGTACAAATATATTTATCAATATTCGGTAATATAACCAGAAAACAAAAAAAGTGTGAACTTCCTTCACACTTTATCCGCCACATCATCCGGTTGGACTATATCTTCTATTTCATGTTTTTTGCCTCGTTTCATCAAGCTAGAGACCTCTTCTCCGGGACTGGCTTTTTCATATAAGATCCGGTAACAGGCCCGGGTGATGGGCATATCTACCTGAAGTGACTGGGCAAGCTGGTATGCTATTCTGCAGGTATAGACTCCCTCTACCACCATTCCTATCTGATCCAAAGCCTCCTGCACACTCATACCTTGGCCAATCATTTCCCCGGCACGCCGGTTGCGGGAATGCCGGCTCCCGCAGGTTACTACCAGATCACCTAATCCACTTAGGCCGGAAAAGGTGCGAAAATCTCCGCCCATGGCCAGGCCTAAACGGGTTATTTCCGTTAAACCGCGAGTTATCAGAGCGGCCTGAGTATTGTCCCCGTAGCCCAGTCCATGAATTATCCCGGCGGCAATAGCGATAATGTTCTTCAAGGCTCCCCCCAGTTCCACCCCGGCAACGTCCGGATTGGTATATACCCTGAACCAGGGAGCCATATACAGGTCCTGAACCTGGTGGGCTGTTTCCAGGTTAACAGAAGCCGCTGTGACTGCAGTGGGAACCTGCCGCGCCACTTCCTCAGCGTGACTGGGGCCGGAGATTACGGCATACCGGGCCAGTATATCCTCACCGAGAACAGCGCTGGCCACTTGGCTCATCCGCTGTCCGGTATCAATTTCTAATCCTTTGGCGGTATTTATAAGCAAAGCACCGGCAGGTAACAGGTTCGCAATGTTCTCCAGCACCTGTCGGACTGTCTGGGCGGGTACGGCCAGGATAACTGCCCCGGCCTGGTGAACTGCTTCCCTAATATCAGTAGTTATATGTACATTGTCAGGTATAGCGACGCCTGGTAAGAAGCGCTGGTTCTGACGACTTGTTTTGATCAGGGGCACACCATCCTGTTCACGCCCCCACAAAATAACCTCATGCCCCACAGATGCCAGCAGAATGGCTTGAGCCGTTCCCCAGCTTCCCGCTCCCAAAATGCATACTGGCTGCATAAATACCTCCATACCAGTTTGATTAGGTACGCGATCCCAGTTTAGGTTCAGTGCCACTGCGCAGCCGCTGTATATTTTCTCGATGACGGTAAATGACCAGGACGGCCATCAATAAACTCATTATTTGTAATTCAGCAGGTTCACGCATGATTAACGCCAAGACGGGCAGTAAGGCTGCTACGGTAATTGACCCCAATGAAACATAGCGCAGCAAGGCTACCAACACCAAGAAAACCACCAGGAGTATGAGAAGTTCCCGGGGGAGAAGGTAGAGAACAATACCAGCCGAAGTTGCTACTCCCTTCCCCCCACCAAAGCGAAGAAAAACCGAGTAACAGTGGCCTAACACCGCTGCCAGAGCACAGCAAGCAATTATCCATTCTGAGCCGGTCATGGTACCGATCCAGGCAGCCACCACTCCTTTTAATAGATCGGCTGCTAAAGCGATGGCTGCTGCAACTGGCCCTAGGGTGCGCAAGACATTAGTGGCCCCTACATTTCCACTTCCCCTGGTTCTGATATCAACACCCTTTACCAGAGAAATCAGATAGGAAAAAGGAATAGCACCAATGATGTAACACAAGAGTATTAAAGCCAAGTTATACAAGAAAATCCCCCCGATAATTATGTGTCCTTCCCGCTGCGGGCTCTCACAATCAAACGTATGGGTGTGCCTTCAAAGCCAAAGTTCTGGCGAAGGCTGTTTTCCAGGTAACGAAGATAGGAAAAATGAACCATTTCCGGATTATTGGCAAATAATACAAAAGTGGGCGGTGCAGTACGCACTTGGGCACTGTAGTAGATTTTCACCCGTTTACCTCCCCCACCGGGCAGAGGGTTTAACATCATAGCTTCATTCAATACCCGGTTTAATTCAGCGGTGGGCACCCGGCGATTATGCTGCTCCACCACAAAATCGGCGATATCCAGCACCTGAAAAATCCGTTTGCGGGTCAGGGCTGAAATATACAGCAGCGGTGAATAAGATAAGAATTTTAGTTCTTCGCGGATATCCTTATCAAACTGGTTCATGGTACTGCCGGTCTTTTCTATAAGGTCCCATTTATTTACCACAATTATATTGGCTTTGCTCTGCTCATGAACATAACCGGCTATACGCTTATCTTGCTCAATAACCCCTTCCGTAGCATCAAGCATGATCAATACCACGTCCGCCCGGTCGATACTGCGCAGGGAACGTATTACACTGTATTTTTCCGTGGGCTCCTTAATGCGTGATTTTTTCCGAATACCAGCGGTATCAATGAGAATGTAATCCCTGCCATTGTAACGGAAAGGAGTATCAATGGAATCCCTGGTGGTTCCCGGCACGTCACTGACAATTACTCGTTCCTGTCCCAGCAGGGAGTTTACCAGAGAAGATTTACCTACATTGGGACGTCCTACGATAGCTATTTTAACAGCGTTGGGATCTTCAGCATATTGAGAAGGAGGGCCGAACTTGCTGACTACCGCATCCAAAAGTTCATCGGTGTTCATTCCATGCATGGCAGAAATGGGGATGGGATCCCCCAATCCCATATTGTAAAACTCATAATACTCCAGCTGCTGGTGGAAGTTCTCCACCTTATTGGCGGCTAAAACCACCGGGCGTTGAGACTTTCTAAGCAGTTCCGCCACCTGCTCGTCTTCGTGAGTAACACCGTCCCTGGCATCTACCACAAAGATAATGACATCAGCCTCATCAATGGCTAATTCCGCCTGCAGCTTGACTTCCCGGGCAAAAAGATCCCCTTCATCGAAGCGAATTCCTCCGGTATCTATTATAATGAACTCCCGCCCGGCCCAATCGGTTTTGTCATAAATACGATCCCTGGTAACTCCGGGGGTATCCTCCACAATAGCCTTGCGCACCCCGGCCAGCCGGTTGAATAAAGTTGATTTTCCTACATTGGGACGTCCAACTATGGCGACCACAGGTTTAGCCATATCCATCCTCCAAAAACATCAGTATAAAACTGCTTCCACTAAGGAACGGGCACTGCCATCGGTGGTGCGAATGACCACTCCCGTGCGGGAAGCAATCTCTTCCAGGGTAATGTTGTCCAGCAGCATGGTACTGCCTTCTTGCAGCAATACTTCGGGAATTACTACTTTTTTACCACGATAATTATCCTGCAGGTAGTTTATAATATCGGTTCCGGTCAACAGTCCGGTTACGGTCACCCCACCCCCGAAGTACTGATTGGGTACGGTAATAACCTCAACACATAAACCTTTAATCTGGTTGAAATCCTCAGCAACAGTTTGCATTACCGATCTGGCTGATTCGCCGGTGATAAGGAATACCTGAACTGGATCAATCTGATTCGGCAGGTCACGTTTTATCTCCTGCCAGTCATCCATGAACAAACGAATCAAGCCGATACCATTTTCAATCTGGCTGTAATCATCATAATACTCATCTGGTGGAACTGGAATACCAGCTTTGACGTAAAACTCATCGGCCAGGTAGACAAAGCCTATTCCAAATTGAGCACGGAAAGAATTCTGCCACTGGTTCACTTGGTCAATTAATTGCCGGGCTTCTTCGGGAGCAACTAATCTTAGTTGGGGCAATTTCTCTCTATATCCGGTTAGTCCTACCGGTACTATACCCACTGATTGTACCGAGGGATAAAGATTAGCTAAATCATTTACGGTATTTACCAGTTCCTGGCCATCGTTCAGACCTGGGCAGAGTACGATCTGAGTATGTACTTCGATACCAGCTTTTTGCAGGCGCTTCAAATGTTCTTTAATATGAGCTGCCTGGGGGTTACCCATCATCTGCTGCCGCAGTTCACCTGAAGTAGTATGGACTGACACATAAAGTGGACTAAGCCGCATTCTCTCCAACTTGCTCCAGTCATCTTCCGTTAAGTTGGTGAGAGTAACAAAATTGCCGAACATAAAGGAATAGCGATAATCATCATCTTTTACATAAAGGGTTTTGCGCATAGCTGGAGGCAGCTGATCTATAAAGCAAAACACACAGAGATTACGGCATACTCGTATGCGGTCGAAGACTACTCCCTCAAACAGCAGTCCCAATTCCTCATCATAATCTTTTTCGATATCTATAGACCACAGTTCCCCGTTGGGTTTTTCGATCTCCAAGATTAATTGATCATCCTGGGAATAGAACTGGTAGTCCAGAATGTCCATAACAGGCAAACCATTAATACTGAGCAGGGTGTCCCCTGGTTCTATTCCTACTTCAGCTCCAATGCTGTCCTCAATTACATCTATAATGCGGGCTCCCACTAACGTACTTCCTCCAGACAATGGCATCTCCTAACCAATTATCCATGAAAAGCCTGAGCCGCGCAAGTTATGGAGAAAATATTAAAGCATTTTATTCAGCCTGACCTGCAAGTCCTCTACAGTTTTTTCTATGGTTTGAAACTGCCGGCGCAGCAAATAGGTGGAGACCAGAACATTTAAATGGTCACCTCCCAGTTTTTTCGGCCAGTGACTGATAATATCGATCAGACTTTGCCCGGATATAGAAACTGGCTCTATTACCAGTTCTTTTTCCGTAAAGCCCAGTATATTACGCAGGTCTTCCAAAGTCTTTTTGGCCATGAACACATCCTTGCCCACTCCCAAAGTATAAACCTTGCGGCCTTTGGAATCCTCTCCGATATAGATGGGGAAACCGCTTTTGTCATGGGCAGAATCACAGAAGCCCTCTGTATATCTAAAATCGGGTTTCTGCAGACGACCCAGGAAAATATTAGCTGCTATTAAAGCATGATGGGTTCCGGTATTGGATATAAACATAATGTTCATGAGTTTACCTGCCGGCAGTCCATTGCCTGCAAACGAGTTATTTCCACCAAATTTACCAGGGCAAAGAAAGCCTTTCTGGTGCCTATTCCCACCAGGGGACGGCCCACCAGAACCATTCCAATTCGACGGGAAATATATCCGCCTATTTTCATAATCCAGTTTACATTGGGCATGGTATTTACTGCTAAAACTTGATGGCGAACTCCTAATATTTCCGCCGTACCATGTATTATGTTGGTGTAGCGATCGCCCAGACTTTTTTTTCCCAGCACATAGACCGCATTCTTATACTCATCCAGCCCCATAAATCGAATAGAGCCAAAATCGTTGTTATCGGTATTATCAAAGTAGGGGATGGCCATTAATTCCTCTACGGTGGGCAAGCGATCTTTGGCCAGCAAGCCCAGATGCAGGGCAGCAGCCGTCACTGATGAATGAGCGCCACCAAAACAGTGGTAGATGATGTTCATAAAAATGTCCTCCTGGATAGTTATCATAGATAGATTGATGTAATTAATTGGGTTAAACAGTGTCGTGATAAAGATTCCTTTTAATTGTCACCAGCAGAACAGACCAAGGTGAATAAAAATATCGTGGCACGGTTCAAGCAGGGGTATTAGCCGGGCGAGCGACGAACCCCAAAGGGGTGTGGCAATCTCATTCAGCTTGCCCGTGACTCGCGTTCGAGATCGCCACGTCGCTTCGCTCCTAGCGATGACACAACGACGACTATTTTCACGTCAATTGTCACTTGTGGTGCAGGTCACGATGGACGAAAAGCCATCTTTTGTGTCTTTGGCCGTTCCGGCACTTCTGATGCTCCCTTCGGTTGCTATTAATGTTGCGAGCCCCAAAGGGGTGTGGCAATCTCATTCAGCTTGCCCGTGACTCGCGTTCGAGATCGCCACGTCGCTTCGCTCCTAGCGATGACACAATGACGACTATTTTCACGTCAATTGTCACTTGTGGTGCAGGTCACGATGGACGAAAAGCCATCTTTCATGTCATTGGCCGTTCCGGCACTTCTGATGCTCCCTTCGGTTGCTATTAATGTTGCGAGCCCCAAAGGAGTGTGGCAATCTCATTCAGCTTGCCCGTGACTCGCGTTCGAATCGAGTAGGGTGCAGCTGCAGTAGCTTGCTGCAGCAACATCCCTCTCACAGAACCGTACGTACGGGCCTCGTATACGGCTCCTGGCAAACCTTATCTTTCGTAATAGAATGACAAAGTACCGGT
>Ga0208297_1000931_pt1 | contig 39006 bp, 29 predicted proteins | sample LMS_cellobiose_e_FD_187367 | JGI IMG/M metagenome (GOLD analysis project Ga0208297, IMG submission 187367) | Rumen-fistulated moose microbial communities from Alaska, USA - LMS_cellobiose_enrichment (SPAdes) (version 2) | ecosystem: Host-associated > Mammals > Digestive system > Stomach > Rumen... | reverse complement strand
CCCCCTACGGCTTCCTTCAGACCCCACCGTTACCAGTGACGCCCTTGCCCTCGGGTTATCTTCCCGCTGGTTAGGTGATAGGGCTTCTTTCAGCCCATCGGCTCAGCAAACATGCTGGTCAAACGATCGCCACGGCACTTCGTGCCTCGCGATGACACTTCAGCAAAAACGCTTCACAGCAACAGCTCGCTACTCTTCGCGATGACACAGGCACACCATTTTCACAGCAATGACTAAGACAGAGCACTTCTTATGTCTTTAATTTAACAAATATACAACTAGCCATGGATAGGCTTATTATTCTGTGGTGCTGAGCGCATGTACTCTATGAGAAATACCGTAAAAATCACCAGCATAAAACCTAACACTGCAGTGATAGCTGTGTTTAACATCACCCTGGGAGCTACTGGATTTTTGACTGGAGTTGCCGGAGATAAGACAATAATTTGGTCTTGGTCAGTCGCAAAGGATCGCAGTATTTCCAATTCAATAATTTTACCGCTGAGTAAGTCAATCAACTGCTCACGCCGTTCTATTTCACGCTCCCTGCGGATGTTGCTGGAGAAACTTTCTTCCGGCCTGCTTATTACTGTATCAAGATCTGCTTCAGCTCGAGTAAGCTGACTTTCTAAGTTTTTAAGCATAGCGGTCATATTTTGCTGGTTCAATTCTTTAACATAAGATATAGTCTGATCTACAAGTATGTTGGCTAGCTTACTGTTCTCCTCGGGATTAGTGCCAGAAACCACGATCTCCGTGGTATTGGTACCCGCATCGTGCTTTACCTGTATACGCTCGCGAATTTCGGTAACAGCCTGATCCAGACCTAACGCTTGGCGGCTCCTTATTATTACGTGATTGGAGGTTAAGAGTGCATTGAAATTTTCAATACTAACCTGGGACATCTGCAGTAATTGATTCATGTCCTCACTCATCTGCCACTGCAGGCTGTTTTTTGCGTCAACGACGTAGGTAAGGGAAGACCCATTTACTGAGTTCAGCCTGGCCGGGGCCACAATGGTATGCGCTTCATAGACTGGTTCCATAAAAAACTTGCTTATTACGAAAGCCGCAACCATAAATGTCATAGTGACCCCTATAATAGTCCACTTCCACTTCCAAAGGACAGTGAACATTTCTCTTAAATCAATTTCGTCTTCATAATAGTTTTGCATATTATTTCTTTCTTCCATATGCTTTCTATTACCACCTTTATATTTTAATAGAACAGAATCCTGGTTTTTTCACTGAGATTGCCACGCCCCTAACGGGGCTCGCAATGACACAATAGACTTGGTTAATGAGATTGCCGCGCTACATTAGCCGTGAGCGATAGCGAACATCAGCAACCTTACTTGTGTTCATAACCCGCAGGGTTTGAACACATCAGCAACATTATTTGTGACCCAAGGGAACATCAGTGGTACCCAAAGGGTGGTGTCCCCGTAGGGGGCAACCTTAATTGTACCTGTTAGGGTACATCGGGAGTCCTTTAGGGCGATGACAGAATAAAGCCGGCATCGTTCATTTCCACATAAGTTATGTTTTTCGGCATATTCGCTTAAAATCCTGCATTAAATTGCCGATAAATAAAGGACTTATATGCAGAAACAGGCAGGTTTCGAGCCTGCCCATAATGTTTTTTGACGCTGATTTACTGATATTTATTGTTTATTTATTTTATGTCTGCGTCATCTAAGTTATAGTGTTTATCTGAGTCTTGAGATTGCTTCGTCGCTTTGCTCCTCGCAATGACAGGCAAGTTTACTTACCCATGTATTCCAGTATTCCATCGGCGATGGCCTGGGCGGCTAATTCCTGGAAGGTTTTCTGCATAGCCAGGTCTTGTTCCTCCGGGTTGCTGATGAAGCAGATTTCGCACAACACGGAAGGCATCTGGGTATTCCTTAAGACGGAGTAGTTTGATTGTTTTACACCCCGGTCGATACGGCGCAGGTTACTTATCAATCTTTTATGAATTTCGGTAGCCAGTTTCTCACGTTCATCCTTTTGCATGAACAGTTCGGGCCGTTCCGGAGGCGCATAGTAAAAGGTCTCGGTTCCGCTTTTATCTGAGGTAGTCGTTGAATTATGGTGAATGGAAACAAACAAGCCAGCATTAAGAGCATTGGCTATCTCGGCCCGGGTTTCCAGACCGACGGCAGAATCATCATCCCGGGTATATTCCACATCGACACCGTGCTTTTTAAGAATTTCCCCTACCATCAGAGCTACTTGTAAATTGAGTTTCTTCTCGTCCACTTTGGTGCCGCGGGCACCGGTATCATTGCCGCCATGGCCGGGATCGATGACCACCAGGTTGTCCTGACGCGATTTTATAGCCGACTTATTTACCAACATAATATTTAATTCATTGTTTGAACTGCCTGCCAGACCCAGGGAGTATTTGCCCATATTATTGGTGTTTACCGTAATCAATACAGAGTCGCCCTTGGCAGCAAAGCTCACTGAATCGATTAGTTCACTGTCCGTGAAGGTATAATTATCGTTGGCATTGCCTAGAACTACCCCTTCCAGGGTCACCTCCAGACAGTCACCCTTCTGCTGGGCCGAATACTTAGCCGGCATAGCTGTGGCAATAATCAGCCTTTCTCCATTGTTACTAAAGGCTTTGCGTTTCACTTCTTGTATAAAGTTGGGGATGATTAATATTTCTTTTTTACCACCCTGCTCACTGGCAGTTCTGTACTCGGTTCCGGAAGGGAAGGTGACAGTAACTATTGCATCATCGCCATCCTGGGTTCCCTTGATGATTAGCTTGGAACTACCCAGAGTTTCTTCGAACAAGTACTTGCCTTCTACTTTCCGGTCCTTAATGGTATATACTACTTCGCTGGAGCGTTCTTTTATCTTCGCATCTATTATGCTTCCTGATTCTATACCTATGGTATAACCGATCTCATCCTTTTCACAGGACAGCCAGATCACATCTTCTCCGGGGCGGTCCGGCTTAGCAGGTGTTGTTTCCGGAGTTTCCTCTGCAGGAGGCAGGTTGGGATCGGGAATGGGTTCATTAGCTTCCCAGGCCACATCCACTACCCAGCTGGCCACCCAGCCTCGCGTGCTGCCGCGGCTTACCTCATACCAACCATCCCGTTCGCCGACGACGGTAAGCTTTTCTCCCGGTTCCAATAGGGCAACTTTATCAAAGGAAGAATCAGGACCAGAGCGCAAGTTTACCGGATCTTCTACTATAACCAGTGAGGGAGTCTCTTTGCTGGCTGGAGAGGTCATGGTTACAGTGTAGGTAGTCTGGTCCCATTCTACTTTGCCGCCGAAAGCTTCCCCGACAAAGCGCAGGGGGGCTAAGGTACGATCCTTAATAATCTTGGCAGGAACGTCCAGAGGCCATACCTTGCCATCTACAGTAGGTTGGGTGGACCCTATGGTTAAGATCACCTTTATGCCGTCCCGAACAGCAGTGACAGTATTAGTGGCAGCATCCCATTGCACATGGGCCCCCATAGCCTCAAATATAGCCCGCAAAGGTACCAGGGTGCGGTCATTTTCAATAATAGGGTCTACCTCGAAATTCAAGCGTTGGCCATCCAGAATCACCACGGGAGTTTTGGTCCCTGTTCCGGAAGCAGATGGAGTTGGTGTAGTCGGAGTAGTCGGGGTAGTGCCAGCGCTTTTTACCTCTTCTACCAGCCAGGCGGCTACCCAGGCATTGGTGCCATTATTTAAACGTATCTGGTACCAGTCGCCCTGGGTGGTTATCACTGAAAATACTCCTTGATCGGGTATCATGCCCACTTTATCGTAATTAGTTCCTGGCCCGCTGCGAACATTGATAGGGCCGGACAAAACTTTTACCTGTTTCCCGGTTGCCGCTGGCGGTGTTGCCGGAGGCGGAGTAGTCTCGCTGGGGGTAACGGGCTTTCCATCCGTCTTCTCTGCCAGAGAAACAGCGATATAACAGACCTTTCCCTGAGGGGTCTGAACTTTGTACCACGATCCTTCTGTGCCCATATAAGTTAGGGTATCGCCTTGCCTGACTTGTCCTACTATATCATGGTTGGTACCCGGTCCGGAACGTAAGTTTACCGTGGTGCCGGTAACAGTAACCTTAGCAGTAACTTGTGCTGTAATTAAGGAAGAGGATACCCAGCCGGTGGTATTCCCTACCGTTATTTTGTACCAATCGCCCTGCTGCTGGGAGATGGTAACCTTGGTTCCTTGATAAACGGTACCGACAATTTCGTAGTTGGTACCAGGACCGGAACGAATATTGACGACACTGCCTTTGATGACACCGTTGTCCGCCCAGGCGGCGCTGGTCAGAAATAGAATAGCCAGCCAGGTTAGGGACAGTATCAACAAAGCGGTGAGCAGAGGATTTATATAGCGAGGATGTTTTTGATTATGTAAAGATTGGTTAAGGTTCATGGTAAACCTGCCTTTCGTTTTTCTTTTCTTTAAGAAATATTCTAGACGCCTGATTTACGCTGATTAATTCTGATTTCTTTTGTGTTGAATAATCTGTGTTTTAGATTGCCGCGCCTGCGGCTCGCAATGACAATATAGTCATCTTTTTGTTATCGCATCGTTGTTTTCACAGCAATGACATATACTAAGTTTGTTGAAAATAAGTGTTTCACGGGAAACAGCTATATGACTAAAAGCCACAATGGTCGTCACTACTTGTTCGACATTTCTTGGCTTTAGTCCTGCAAAAATACATGGTAAATACGGGAAACTGTCTTTTAAAAGCTAATACATGGTTTCGATGTCAATACTTGCACCGTGGGGGATATTTAGTCGGAAAATTAGGATAGGCGGCATATGAAGAAAAAGGCAAGACAGGGTTGGTTCCCTGTTAACCATACAACCTAAATATAAATGTAGCGGAAACATAAGTTTCCGCTACGGAGTCATTACGAGGATTATTATGACTAGCTAATCTATTGGTCAAGTGAGTTATTTTTACTTTTCGTAAGCGATTTTTACTTCCTTGGTTTGCTCATTCCATTCGACCTGGCAATCCAAGCTTTCCGCTATAAAGCGGATAGGCAGCATGGTTCTTCCCGGGGGAAGCAGAGTGGGTCTGACTTTATGGTTTTTGGGATCAATGAAATGAAGCACTCCATTAACCGTAGCCTGAGGTTGGTCTATCCATAAGGATATCTTGTTTTCACCCCGTACTATTTCAACTCTGTTTTCAAATCCTAGCCATTTTATGTCAGCGCCCAGAGCATCAGCTACATAGCGCACGGGCAGGAAAGTCCTGTTTTCAATAATTGTGGGAGCTACGTCCATCACATACGGCGAACTGTCCTGGTAGTAGGTGGTACTATTCAAATAAAACCGGGCGGTGCGTACGTCTCCGGCAGCGCTATCCCCTGTGGCCTGAAGATCAACGGTTACTTCATTGGAATATTGGGAATTTCCCCCGCTATTAAAGGCTTTGACTCGATAAGTATAGAGCCCGGGTGGTAGTCCAGTCAGCTCAAAATGGGTAATATCACGAGTAGTTTCTCCCACCTTTCTGTATTCCTGGTCATCAATCTTCTGTTCAATGATAAAGCCGTTTTCATCTTTACCGGCGGCTTGTTTCCAAGCAAGACTTACTTTGTTGAAGCGGTCAGTTTCAGCAGTGAGCTGGTAAGGAGCAAAGGGGGCATTGGAATTAAGCGCTATGACATTATTATTAGCCGCAATATATAGTATCCCTTTACTATCGATAATTGGTGCAGCAGTAATGGTCAATTTGGCATCATGCTTGAAATAGACCGTACCGTTTAACGGGTTTAAGGCATAAAGGATCTCTCCGGAACACATATAAATGGTACCATCCACCGCACTTATAACGGGAGCTAGTTGAATAGCATCAGCCGCCTTATATTGCCATTTATCAGTGCCGTCAGGATTAAAGGCATATAATACACCGCGCCCTGATCCAACGTAGAGGGATCCGTCTTCACCAATAGCAGGAGCAGTTAACCCTTTGTCAACTGATATCTGCCAGTTCAGTTCTCCCGCAGGTGTTACCGCATATAACTGATCGTCGGTTACCACATAAATAGTACCATCATCAGCAACAGCCAAATTACAGGAATCGATGCCCTGAGCAGATAGCTGCAGCTTCCACTGTACAGCTCCGTTGTCATTATTGACCGCATATAAATAACCTGGTTCGGAGCGCTTTGAGGAAGATACTGTATATATGATGTTGTTCCGGCCGGCTACTGGTGTGCTGTCGGCATAAATTTGTGATTTCCACATTTCTTTGCCAGTGTCGGCGTTGATAGCAAACAACTGTCCATCCGGGGCTAGGATAAATACTAATTCACCAGTACTGATCGCCGGCGAGGTCTGTAAGTCTTGGTCATAATCTTCATCATCAAAAGTAAATTTCCAAGCATACAGATCAATATTCTTCATAGCAAATAAGGTTTTGGCACCATCAGTGGCTATCACATTACCATTGTTAAGTACAATAGGAGTGCCTCTCATAACAGCGCTGAACTGCCCTTTGTCACTGCCGTAACGGGGGTCCAGGATGGTTAAGTTCCCGGATTCGGTGTTGACGTAAAGGTCCCCGTTGGTTCCCAATCCCAGAGAAGTAACATCTATCCACCCATTCTGTCGGGATGACCATTTAACCTCCACAGGTGAGGCGGGTCCCCGATAGTCACTGCGGCCAGAGCGCTGGGGGTCATGCATATACATCGGCCAGGCACTGGCAGACTGGGTTTCAGTTACTGCCGACTGTACTTGCATACCGGTCTCCTCCGCCTGGGTTACTGCCGGACTGAGCAGCCAACACCAGCTAAAAAGCAAAAATACACTGAGTATAGTCCACCTGACCATCCTGGTTTTCTTCATTTCGCACCTCCGCAATGATGTTGTGCCTAGATTGACACGTTATTATAAGCATGAGCCGCTGCAATAAACGGAACCTACTTATATTCAATTATAAGAGGGTCGGTAAGACACCACAAGGCAAAAGTGGAATAATACGGCAGGAGTACCGATGCCACCTTAGTTTTAAGACTACCGGAAAATATAGCACCTTTGATCTAATATGTTCATATACATGATAAGAGGCAATGGGGCCCGGAGTTATTCCGGGCTTTTTTTGTTGAAGAGGAGGTAGCTTGATAATGTGTGGTATTGCTGGATGGGTGGATTGGCAGCGAGATTTGCGCCAGGAACGTGAAATGGCCATAATAGAGCGAATGACTGCTGCTTTGATTCCCCGGGGACCTGATGACCAAGGCATCTGGGTAGATGAACATACCTTATTAGGGCACCGGCGGCTGATAGTACTGGATCCGCTGGGAGGAACCCAACCTATGATTAAGGTACACCAGGGACAAACCTATGTAATCGTGTTCAATGGTGAAATCTACAATTACCAGGAGCTGCGCAGTAAGCTGAAATCTTTGGGGCATAGTTTTGTTACTGCCAACTCCGATACGGAAGTGCTGCTGCATGCCTACATAGAGTGGGGAATCGACTGTGTTTACTACCTAAACGGGATATTTGCTTTTGCTGTTTGGGATGAACTGCGCCAGCACCTGCTGTTAGCCCGGGACCGCTTGGGGGTTAAACCGCTTTTTTATCGTGCCGCACCGAATTCCCTTCTATTTGCCTCGGAATTAAAGTCTTTACTGGCTCATCCAGAAGTACCTGCCCAGGTGGATGGGGAAGGCCTGGCGGAAATCCTGGTGCTGGGGCCGGCCCGTACGCCTGGCCACGGCATTTTTAAGGGCCTTCATGAAGTGCTGCCCGGACACTGCTTGCTCTTTAACAGGAATGGCATCCGTACCTGGCCTTACTGGCGCTTGCATAGTTGGCCGCATCTGGATGATGCTGCTATTACTGCTGGAAAACTGCGTGAACTATTGGAGGATATCGCCCTTCGCCAGGTGCAGTCAGATGTGCCCCTGGGTACCCTTTTATCAGGGGGATTAGACTCCAGTATTTTAACTGCCCTGGCTGCCCGGGCAGTTAAGGGATCTCCCCTGTCCACCTTCTCCGTAGATTACCGGGACTCCCGCCATTACTTTGTTGCCAATCAGTTTGAAACCAACCCCGATGGGCCCTGGATCGAAACGGTTTCCAAATACCTGGGAACCAATCACCATTCTGTCGTTTTAGATAATCACGATTTAGCGGGGGCTTTGCCGCAGGCTATGCAAGCGGCCGACCTGCCTGGCATGACCGATATTGATGCTTCATTGCTGCTTTTTTGCCGGGAAATTAAGAAAATTGTTACGGTAGCTCTGTCGGGGGAATGCGCTGATGAAGTCTTTGGCGGCTATCCTTGGTTTCATAATTCCACGGCAGCCTCTGAAAAGGGCTTCCCTTGGGTAAGGATGGTGGAGCAGCGTAGTGAGTTTCTGTCACCAGAAATCAAGAAAGTGATTAGACCCATAGAGTACGCTCTGGACCGCTATCATCAAGCTCGGGCTGAAGTCCCGCGGCTGCCGGGAGAAGACTCAACTGAGGCTCAGATACGGGAAGCTTTTTACCTGAACATCACTCGCTTTATGCCTACTCTTTTGGATCGCAAGGATCGCATGAGCATGGCCTGCGGGCTGGAAGTGCGAGTGCCCTATAGTGATCACCGGCTGGTGGAGTATGTATGGAATATTCCCTGGTCCCTGAAAAACTACGGTGGCATGCCCAAGGGCATTTTGCGCCATGCCATGCGGGGAATACTGCCTGAAGAGGTTTTAATGCGCCAGAAGAGTCCTTATCCTAAGACTCATAATCCCATTTATCGGGAAATGGTCAAGACGGAACTGGAGCAAGTGCTTAGTAATCCTGCTGCACCCCTGCTGAACTTGATTCAGCCCGATAGGCTCCTGCTGCTGCTGAAGTCCAACCAGCTGCTGATGAACAAGCCCTGGTTTGGCCAGTTAATGGGAGACACCCAGTATATGGCCTACCTGCTGCAGGTGAATCGTTGGCTGGAGCATTATGGAGTGGAATTGCGCTTATGATGACAAATAGAAGCGGGGGCTGAAGCCCCCGCTACCAGTTTATAAGTTCTTATCTATGACAGCGGAAAATTAGTAAACATAACCCTCGGGTCCGGTAATATCTCCTGCATTAGGAGGAGTGAGAGGATTGCCTGTATCATCCTCATCATTCTCACCAGAACCATGCTGTGGCAGGATTGGTTCACTGTTCAGGTCACCTTTCTCTACCTCATCTTTTTCTTGGCCATTATTTTTTAATACCTTTTCTTCCTCCTGGGTTTGCCCATCCTCGCTCTTGTTATCTTCATCGTTATTACCAGATGCATTGGCCGATGGTTTTACACTTTTGATAGTGTTCTGCACCACCGCTATGGTCTCGCCTTCGAACATGGTTTCTAGCAGGTTAGCTATCTGCTTTTTATCCACCAGCCAGTAACTATTCAGAAGGTTGCCGTTTTCATCCACCTCATCGTAGAATGCTCCGGGCAGGGTCTGGGCTACTATGGAATCGGTGCTAAATCCAGGGGCCCAGCTGGCAATGCGCAGCATATCAGTGGTTTTCATATTAGTTTCTACATATTTATTCAGCTCTTTAATCAGCTTAGGCAACTTGGGAATAGTCTTGGCCTGGAGAACTTCCTTAGCGAGAGCTTTCATAAATACCTGCTGCTGGCTGGTACGGTCTATATCACCCATGTTATATTCGCGGTAGCGCACAAAGCCTAAAGCGTCAGCCCCGTTCAGCCTTTGCGTTCCCGGCTGCAAGTCAATGCCTTCGGTAGGTTTGTGCATGCGCTCTGGCACGGTTACGGTAACTCCACCCAGGGTATCCACTATTTTTTTGAAACCATCGAAGTCCATTTCCACCCAGTAGTCAATATTTATACCCATCAAGTCTTCCACAGCGGACACCGCCAGCTGGGGCCCGCCCAGTGCATTAGCGGCGCAGATTTTTTCTGTAGCACCCTTGATGGTCACTTTGGTATCCCGGGGTATGGAAATCACAGCAGCTTTGTTTAGTTTAGGATCAACCGAAACCAAAATCATGGTGTCGGAGCGGGATGCTGTTTCACCGGGGCGCGCATCTATCCCCAGCAGCAGGATATTGGTACGCTCCCCATCCTGCCTTTCTAGAACTTCTTCTTCTGCTTCCTGGGGCTTATCGTCTGCTTCAGCCCGGTTAACAATTAAACTGGTCAGTCCGGAACCTATACCGAAGAAAATGCCGAAAATAAGGCCGGCGCCTATCATCATGATTAAATATTTTTTGCGTTTATTCATTATGATCACCTATGAATCCGTTTGTTAAATAATTTCGACGCTGATTAACGCTGATTTTATATAATTTTTATTATTTCCTTTATTCTATCTGCGGTATCTTCGGGGACGACTCATGCTCTCTTTGGTCACTAATTGATACGGTGGATCCCATAAATTCTTACAATAAATTTTTACATTTCTACATGGCGGGGTGGCTTGGCCACCTGGGCACCTGCCTGGGGTGATTTACCGGTGAACATACCAATACGGTCCGCTCCAATCACCACTAACAGTAAAAGCAGTGCCAGTATCAGGCTGCCTTTGGGGCTGGTTATAAAGGATAGAATAACTGCTGTGCCTCCAAAGAAAGCACTTATGCCATATATAATCAGCACACTGCGGCGATGACTCATTCCCATAGCCATTAGACGATGATGGAGATGGTCCTTGTCCGGCATAAAAATGGGTGCTCTTTTGAGAATCCGGCGGATGATAGCAAAAAAGGTATCAAATATGGGTATACCCAGAATCACAATCGGCACAAACAATGAAATCAGAGCGGCGCTTTTCGCGGTACCCATAATAGCCAGGCAGGCCAGTACAAACCCTAGGAAATTCGACCCTCCGTCTCCCATGAAGGTGCGGGCAGGATGGAAATTATAGGGTAGAAAGCCCGCAATGGCGGCCACCAGGATAAAGGCCGTTATGGCTACCGCCGTCTGGCCATGCAAGAAAGCCACTATCCCCATGGTTGCACCAGCAATGGCAGATACCCCACCGGCCAGGCCATCCAGGCCATCGATTAAATTTATGGCATTGGTAACACCAACTATCCACAGGAAAGTCAAAGGCAGGCTCAAATAACCCAGTGCCCAAAGCCCGTCAAAGGGGTTGGTGACAAAGTGCACTATTACCCCAAAATACATGGCCACTGCAGCGGCCAGGCATTGGCCCAGCAGCTTGATCCAGGGGGACAGCTGGTAAATATCATCCAGCATTCCCACCAGAAAAATAATGACGCCTCCGGCCAGGATTCCATAAAAGACCGGATTGCCCCAGGACCCCAGCAGGGTGGCGATCACAAATGCCGTAAAAATAGCCAGACCGCCCAGACGGGGCATGGTCTGGTGATGAACTTTACGCTGGTCAGGTTTATCTATAGCACCTAGTTTGAAAGCTGCTTTTATTGCCAATGGTGTTGAGCAATAGGCTATGACAAATGCCGACAACACTATCATAATGTACAGTATCGAGGCCATGGACAAACAAACCCTCCTTAGCCCATAAACTACGCTCATTCTAACACCGCTATGGTAAGCTTGTCTATATGCCAAGATTTAGGGCTGAGGTCGGCCAAGCATGAGAATGGTTTGGAGTGCTCCCAGCTTTATAATTTTTACAGTTCAGGCTGGATCCATTTCTCCCAGATTTTTTCTAATATCCAGATGCCCAGCAGTACTCCCAAGCCAATGGCTACTCCCACCCACAGTCCAGCCAAAGTGCGGCTGGCGGAAATGGTTATTGCGGTAAATACATGGGAGAAGCTGTTGACGATGGAGATAGTACCCATCATGGCTCCCAGCCCTAAGATCAGGACCAGTTCCTTAAAGGGATAACGGCGGTATAAATAAACCAGAGTTATAATAGCCGGATAACCGATCAATATTTCCTTAAAGCGGGGCCGCGCCATGAAGATGGTTTCCAGAACCTCCCTAAGTCTAAGCTCCAGATCGGATACGGCCACTCCTCCAGTATGCCCGCTGCGACCCACATAATAATATACAGCTACCAGGAGTACGAAAATCAGACCCAAGGCCAGATAGCTGGGACTGCGGCGCAGCCAGCCAGCGGTGTATTTGACCACCCCTTCTTCCCCGCTGAAAACCACCAGGTAGTTTATTACAAACATAAGCAGGGGTAACAGGAAGGCTAGTTTGACTCCCCGGAACAGTTCCACGTTCATAATATAGCGGATATCGGCCAGGCTGCTGACGATAGTGTAGGCTCCCAATAGGTTTATACCCAGCAATATGGCCAGGGAGGTGATTATCTGGCGCAAGGTACCGTGTTCCTCCCGGTGATCACGCAGGTAGATAATCCATACCAGGCTGGCCAGGGTGGGATAGAGAATAGCTGCGGCCAAGGCATAGAGCTTCTCCAGGGCAGCACCGGCAACCAGGCCTATAAGTATTGCTAAAACTGCTCCACCCGCGGCAATTATATATTTCCACCGCCCTGATATTTTCAGCAGGTAAAGCAGGTACAGGAAGGTACCCAGCCATAGGCTGAGGGCAATCATTATCCAGTGGAAAGATCCCGGCATCTCACTGGACAGGGGGGCTGTACTATTGGCCAGCTTAAAGCCTTTGCTGCTGATGGTCTTATGGAAATCGCTGAGTTTTTGGGTGGTTTCGTCCAGGTTTTCTGCGAAGCTGAGCTTCTGGTCATTGAAAGGTACTACATACATGATGCGAATGCCCCGGTCCACTACGGCTCGTACCCAGCGGTAATAGCGTTCATTGACATCGTCCAGGAACTCATCGTTACGGGTAGAGTAAACCCTATTGATGGGATAATTATTGGCTTCCATGATCTCGTCCAGGCCTTTTTGCTCCATGTAGCCCAGCTGCACAGAAGTCTCAAAAATACCCAGGGTGAGGTCCTCATCCTCCACCAGTTCCTGCAAGACTTCCAGATGGTCAGGGTAACCGGGTACATAGTTGCCATCGATGATCATTATCCCTACGCCATATTTTTCAACTATATGGCGGTATTCTTCCAGGTATTCGTTATTGGATCCCCGGTTTTGCCCGGGCATAAGTATAATATTGAAGCCTTGTTCGGTTAGAGCATCCAGAACAGGTTCCTCAAATCCCAGGCGGGCGTCGAAAATAGGCGGCAGGTTCTCCATTTTATTGGCAGCAGTACGGGACTGGGCTATGAGAGTAGTCCGCAGGATAAAATAGTCGCGGCCGGCTACCGAAAACTGGATCAGTTCCTCGGGAGTAAAGCGTCTGGTCAGCCGTTCCTGCAAAAATTCAGTTACCTCCGGGTCACTGGAGACCAGCACCCGGTTAGAGGGATTAATGGTCAAACCTTTCAGGTGCTCCTCAATTTGCGGCCAGATGTCATTGGGGTAGGATTTCATCTCAGTCGTAAACTCGGCAAAGGAATAAAGGCCAATGTCACCGCGTTCATTAAGATCGCGCACCGTGGTTTCTTTTATGGCTACATTCTGCACCCCGGCTGTCTGCAGGTCGGCCAAAACGGCATCCAGATCCCGGTTGGCAAAGTTGGCCACACTGCGAAATTCCCGGAAGTCCACTGCGGTAACTACTTCTTTATTGCGCGCTTCATTGCTGTAGCGCAGCCAAAAGCCTCCCCCACAGCCCACCAGGACTGCCAGTAGTAGTACCCAGGTAATTATTACACTTCGTTTCATTTATGACGCCTCCCTCAAACGAAAAACATCCAACAATCTAAATATATAAGCTAAACCCAGATAAACTATGCCGCTTAACGCTGCCGGTACCAGAAATCCCATCAGCAGACCCCCGCCGGAAAGCATATAGTCAAATCCCCATATGACTCCCAGCATTCCCAGGACCGGGATCAGCAGACGGGCGCCATAGGGCACAACCTGCCCCAGGTATAATCCCCCCAGTTCCCGGTGGGCCAGGGCCGCCATGATGATTCCATATACCAACATAGCAAAAGCGGTGGATCCACTGAGACCAATTATGCCCCAGGGATACAGCAGCAGATTGCCCATAACACTGATAACCAGGCAGACCAGGCTGACCTGCATGGGAACCATAAATTTTTTCAAAGCATAGAATACCCGGTTAAAGATTTCCTGTCCCACATAACCAACCACCGCGAAGCTGTAGAACAGGAAAGCCTGGGCGGTCATGGAGGTGGACTGGCTGGTAAAAGCACCCCTTTCATATACCAAGGTAATAATTTCCTGGCTATAGGTTATCACCAGAACCAGGTAGGGTACCAATATCAATAGTAATATTTTGAAAGCGATGGCCAGGAGTTCCCGCACCCCGGCAAAATCACGTTCCAGAGCATAGCGAGACAAGCGGGGAAAAACCACGGTAGTCATAGCTACCACAAATACGCTGGTAATGGTAACAAACAAATTGCCTCCGAAAGACAGAGCCGCTGCACTACCTTCCCCCAGCTGGGTGCCGAAGAAGGAGCGGTCGATAATCAGACACAGCTGCAGAAGGGAATTGCCCAACAGAACCGGCACCAGTTTCTGCAGGGTAACCGCCACTTCATGAGTTTTGCCCAAGATGCGCGGGAAGGGGTATTGCTCCCGGCGCAGCACCGGCAGCTGTATTAAAAATTGCAACAGCCAGCCGATGGTGGTAACGTAGCTGAACAGTATAATATCATCACCGCGCAGCCAAAGAGCCAAGATAATGAGTATGTTAAAGGGAATGCTGATGGCAGCCGAACGCAAGAAATAGCCATGTACCTGCAATATGCCGGCGGTAACATAAGTAAGGTTTACAAACAATAAGGTTGGCATCATTATCCGGGTCAGCATTATCGCTATATACTGAACGGATGGACTTATCCCTGGGGCGATAACACGGGTAATAGCCGGTGCAAAGATTATTCCCACTATGGCCAGGAGGGTACTCCACAGAGTGAGCTGGGCCATGAGGCGGGAAAAATACTGGTTGCGCTCTTCCCGGGTGCGATTTTTTAAAAAACCGGTAAGAGTAGGAATATTAACTGATGATAAAGCCGTGCCGATGCTGGAAAACAGCAGGCTGGGAAAGCTGAATATTACCTGGAACAGGTCGGCTAAAATGGTGGTGCCGAACACTGAGGCAAAAAAGATATCCCGGGCAAATCCCAGCAGCTTGGACAGGAAAATCACTGCCGAAACCCCAATAAAAGTACGCCCAGTGCGATTATCCTCAGGTGACAAGGCGGGGGTGGGGGATTCCGGCTCAGCTACGGGAAGCACCATTACCTCCCCAGGTTCACTTTCCGGTGCTTTCTGATTTACCTCTTCTTTCGAGTCAAGCAGGCTCAGAGCCAGGCGGGCATTTTCTTCCGCCTGATCTCTCAGCCCTAAAGCTCCTTCAGCAATACGGTCGCGTAGCTGGTGATCGTCGATCGACTGCTGGATCTGTTCTTTCATTTCGTCATACTGCAGCGGTAAAGGTTTGATGGAAAACTGTTTTAAGAATGCATCTACCTTGGGATCATAGGAGATACCTGCAAAGGGTATGCCCATGCTGGCGGCAAATACCAGGGAATGCAGGCGCATGCCAATGATAAAATTCATACGGGAAATCAAAGCCAGGTGCTGGCGGCTATTTAGGTCCTGGGCCAGAACCGTGGCTGGTTTTTCCATGAGGTTGACCACCCGTGTGGATTCCTCTACATCATCGGGATAAGACATGGGAATAAACAGTACCTGATACCCCTGATCAATAAGGTCATCCAGGCAGTGAGCCAGTTCAGGCTGATATCCTTCCAAAGCCGACCACTGGCGTACCGATACCCCTATTACTGGTTTTCGGAGGTCGATTAACTGAGCCAGTTTAATATCTACCGCCTCATAGTCTTCCTCCAGAGGGGTCAGGGCAAAAACGGGGTCGGAAGTAACCCGGATTTCCGGCTGGTTGACCCCTATTTCCCGCAGCAGCTGCAGGGAATCCTGGTCCCGCAGGGTGATCAAATCCACCCGGTTGGCCACTAGGCGCATGAGCAGTTTACTTAAAGGTCGATTAATGGGGCCCACTCCTTGAGCATAGAAAATAACCGGTTTGCCCAGGAGTTTGGCCAGGGCTACCACACTGATATAGTAAACCAGGGAGCGACCACTGGTCACATCCTGAAAAATGCTGCCGCCCCCGCTGATAAGCAAATCGGAACTAAGCAGTCCCCTGAATACCTGCCAGGGGTTCATATAGTAAACGGCTTGTACACCATGAAGGTGCGCGGTTTTTTGAGGGTTCCCGGATAGTACCAGGAACTCCAGACCGGGATGAATCCTTTTCAATGACATGGTAATGGCTGACAAAAGGGCCTCATCCCCCGCATTGTCAAATCCATAGTAACCTGACAGGGCGATGCGCATATTTAAGCTCCTTCTTTGAGGTTTCGCTCCCAATAGTCTTGTCTTCCGGCCTACGGTTAAGTTCCGCCCCGGTGCTTCTCGTATAATATAGCAAACATCCTCGATTATCAACCTACGCAAGTAAAAGGGTCTACTTTCTTGCGCTTGACAGTTGTCGAACTGTATCTTAAATTGGCAAGAGACACTTTATCCCTAGTAAGCGGAGGAGAGTTATGCTAAGAAAAATTGCTGGGTTTGTGGTTGCGACAATAATTCTTTGGGGCCTGTTAGTTTCACAACCGGTGGGGGCCGCTGCCCCGACTTTTATTGAGAACGGAAAGCTAGTGGACGAGTTTTCAACTCACCCTTCAGCCGACCGCAAGGAAATAAGGCCTCTGGAAAACGGATTTAACCGCTACAAAGATCACACCCAGGGATTCAGCCTGATCTATCCCCAGCATATGGAGATAGATGTATCCCTTTCTTCTTTACGTACCCTTATCAGCGATGCTGACACCCGCATGGAGATTTACCATGACATATTTGGCTCAGGTAATACTCCTTCCGTCCAGGCTTACATTAATTACAGCAATCGTTTCTTAAGCAATAAAACCGATCACCGGGTGCTGGAGAACCGCTATCTGACGGTAAACGATTTTCAGGTCCATTTGCTGCGCTGGGAGCGCAGTAAATTAGCACGGGTTAAAAAAGACCATAATTATTATGTCTGTGCTGAAATTATTATTAATCCCAGGGAAGTCTATACCCTGATGTGGGAATCCACTCGCCCTATCAATGATTATATGCAGGTTCTGGAGAGTTTCCAAACCATTCCCCGTTCGGGAAGCCCCGGCTTGTGGACCAAGTTTTGCCCCACGGATCGGGAGTGGAATGAGGAAACCCGGCAGTGGTTTGAGAACTACTTTGGAGGTTCCGCCGTTATTACCTGGGGGATATTTGAGCCCACTGCTCCGGCCAGTTTCAGCTACTTAAAGCAGCTGGAAAAGCGCTTTGCTTATGAGTTTCCGGTGCTGCTGCATTATCAGCACCTGGACAGCAGTGCTCCCCTGCCGGTTTTGCAGCAGGCATACCGGGAAGGCCGGGCTGTAGAGCTGACTTTGCAGACTTCTTCCAATTTGCTGAGTGCCGCTGAGAATCAAAGGCTGCCTTATGAGATCCTGTCTGGCACCTATGACGCATTTTTACGGGACTATGCCCGCCAGATCAAAGAATTCGGCCACCCGGTTCTGTTTCGGCTAAACAATGAAATGAATGGGGACTGGTGTACTTATTCTGCCTACTACACTTCCAAAGATCCGGATTTATTCATTGCCCTGTGGCGCTATATCCATGAAATATTTGCGCAGGCAGGTGCTGATAATGTGATCTGGGTATGGAATCCTCACGACGGTTCCTTTCCCGATTTCAAGTGGAATCATGCTTTCCTGTATTATCCGGGGGATGAATATGTGGATGTGATAGGACTCACCGGCTACAATACCGGCACCTATTATCCGGGCGAAAGGTGGCGGGAATTTGCCCACATCTATGATCCGCTGTACCGGCTGTACAGCAGTGTTTTTGAACATCCCTTTATGATCACTGAATTTGGCTCCAACTCGGTGGGAGGCGACAAAGCCGCCTGGATCGACAATATGTTTGCTGTAATTGAAAAGTTTCCCCGCATCAAGGTGGCAGTCTGGTGGAGCGGCACCGATTGGGACACTCAAATGCGCCCCGCCCGCATCTACCGCATCGATGAGAATCAACAAGTCCTGGACGCTTTTGCCCGGGGTTTAAAGAAGTACCAGACTGCAGGCCACGATGAATGAAAAGTAACCTTTTTTGTCATTGGCCGTTCCGGCACTACTGATGCTCCCTTTGGTCGCTATTAATGTTGCCAGCGCAGCTAAGCGATCTCAAACGGGACAGCAGGCTTGTTGGATGAGATCGCCACGTCGCTTCGCGGCCTCGCAACAATAATTGTGAGCGTCAGCGAACATCAGTAGTCCCCGAAGGGGGCGATGACAGAACCGGAAGCCATCGTTTGGGTCATTGCACCCTTTGGGTACTCCCGATGTACCCTAGCGGGTACCACTAAGGTTGCGAGCCCCAAAGGGGCGTGGCAATCTCATTCAACTTGCCCGTGACTCTCGTTCGAGATCGCCACGCGCTACGCGCTCGCGATGACACGGCGACGGCTATTTTCACAGCAGAGTCGTTTTCACAGCAATTATCACCTTAAGAAAAGGCCACGATAAATGAAAACATGCCTCACGGCTTAAGTAGGAGTATTAGCCGGGCGAGCGACGTACGACGAGCCGTTGTAACCCACGGCGAAACTGAGGGCTGCGAAGCGGAGCGAGAAACAGGATGTTTCGAGCAGCGAGTACTGAGTGCATGGATGCCGAATTACGAGCGGTCCGCTTTGCACCGAAGTAAGCCGATGGGTGGCAGGCGAGGAGTCCCGGAGCGAGCTGGCTAATACTCCTGCATCCCGGCTAACAGTACTGCTAAGCCGTGGTTAGCGCAGAGCGGGATAGAGATTGCTTCGTCGCTGCGCTCCTCGCAATGACACATTATGAAGCCATTGTCACAGCAATGACACATATGAAGACTCCGACATATCCAGAAAAAATTTAAGGGGTCGAGCCTTGAATAAGGCTCGACCCCTTGGTTATGCTTTAGTCAGTGCGAGGGCGTAAGGTGGGGAAGAGGATAACGTCGCGGATGGAGGTGGAACCGGTAATGATCATGACCAGACGGTCTATGCCTATTCCCAATCCGCCGGCTGGAGGCATACCGTACTCCAGAGCATTAATATAATCCTCGTCCATCATGTGTGCTTCCGCATCTCCGCTAGCTCGTTTCTCCATCTGTTTCATAAAGCGTTCCTTCTGGTCAATGGGGTCATTCAACTCGGAAAAGGCATTGGCTATTTCCCGCTGCATGATAAAGACCTCAAAGCGATCCGTAAACTCGGGGTGCTCCCGGTTGCGCTTGGCCAGGGGAGATATTTCCACCGGATGGCCGTAGATAAAGGTAGGCTGAATCAGCTTGTCCTCTACAAAGGCTTCAAAGACTTCGTTAATAAGCTCCCCGCGGGTAGCATTTTTCTCTACCTTCATACCCAAGCCGGCTGCAGCCTCACGAGCTTCAGCATCGGTTTTTAGGCTGGCAAAATCGACTCCGCTATGTTCTTTGATGGCTTCCAGCATGGGAATACGCCGCCAGGGCGGGGTAAAGTCGATGATCTGCCCATCGAATTCCACCTGCAAGGAATCATTTATCTTCTGGACCGTGTGCACAATCAAGCTCTCGGTGAGATCCATCATTACTTCATAATCCGCATAAGCCTGGTAGACCTCCAGCATAGTAAATTCCGGATTATGCCGGGTGGATATGCCTTCATTGCGGAAGTTGCGGTTGATCTCGTATACTTTTTCCAACCCGCCCACCAGTAACCGTTTCAGGTATAACTCGGGAGCTATACGCAAATACAAGTCCATGTCCAGGGTGTTGTGATGGGTAATGAAAGGACGAGCGTTAGCACCGCCGGGAATGGGGTGCATCATAGGAGTTTCCACTTCCAGGAAACCCAGGTTATCCAGGTAGTTGCGCATTTCCTTTATGATACGGCTGCGCTTGATAAACACATTGCGCACTTCCGGATTAACAATCAAATCTACATAGCGCTGGCGATAGCGCAGTTCCACGTCCTTGAGACCATGCCACTTCTCCGGCAGGGGATTCAGGGATTTGGCCAGGTACTCAAACTTTCTGACATGGACACTGATCTCGCCCTTTTGGGTACGGAAAACTTCCCCTTCTATCCCTAATATGTCGCCCAGATCCAGCTTCTTAAACAATTCATATGCTTCATCACCCACATCTTCTTTGCGGAAATAAAGCTGAATAGTGCCGGTCAGGTCCTGTAAATCGGCAAACCCTGCCTTGCCGTGGCGGCGTTTGGACATAATGCGCCCGGCCAAGCGTACGGAATGTCCCTCTAAAGAATCAAAGGACTGGATGATGGCTTGGGCACTGGTATCACGATCAAAACGGCCGCCAAAGGGGTCTATACCGGCTTCCCGGAGTTCCTGCAGCTTTTCCAGGCGCACCTTCTTTAGTTCACTTAGGTTGGGTTCAGCTGCTGGTGTGGGTTGATCGCTCATTAATGACACTTCCTCATAAAAATATTGAGGCTGCTGTGCCTCATCGGGTGCAAGCGGAAACTATAGTTTCCGCTACACTTTGTCGGGTTAATCTTTCCCAAATACATCTATCGTTCTACTTTGATTATCTTATACTTTATTGGTCCCGCGGGGGCTTCTACCGTTACGATGGAATTCACTTTTTTGCCCATAACCGCTTTACCTACCGGTGATTCATTGGATATCTTGCCATCTTTGAGTTTCGACTCTACTGACGATACCAGGGTGACATGGATCTCACGTCCGGATTTCATTTCTTTGAGCGTTACCTTAGAGCCTAGAGAGACTACATCGGTACGGATTTCTCCGTCTTCCATCAGCCGCGCGTTTTTCAGGGTCTTTTCCAAAGTAATGATACGCCCTTCGATAAAAGCTTGCTCGTTTTTGGCATCTTCATATTCAGAGTTCTCGGATATATCTCCGAAAGCAATGGCCTGCTTGATGCGTTCGGCTACTTCTTCGCGCCGCACTGATTTAAGATACTCAAGTTCAGCCTCCAGCTTATCTAGTCCCTCTTTGGTCAGTAAAACCTCTTTTTCTTCGGCCATGTAATCGCTCCTATCATTAGAACTTCAAAAGCGAGTCTAGGCTCGCTTCGCAGTAATCCTTATCCTAACCCTTGGATGCCCTGTCAATTCTTTAAGGTATTATAAATACCTTATACCACCTTGTCAAGGAAGATGTCCCACACCCCTAACTCTTCGCCCGCTGCCCGGAGGTTCTGAAACAATGGGGCAGGTTTCGACATATCTTGTTCTGCATGGGCCGAATTAATTCCTGCTTTCACTGCTATACAAGTTTCCAGTATGGGAGCTACGGTTCCCAACTGGCCGCTAATACCGTTCTGCTCCAGATGTTCTTCCAGATCGGGGGCCAGCCCGCGGCTGCTGTTGGTTAGCCGGAATAAAAACTTACCCGGTGCAGCGGCAACCAGACCTTCAGCCTCTCCTTCAAATACCAGAATCAGGTCACCTTTTTCCCATCCCTGCGGGTTTACATAACTGTTGCTTACCGCACAGCCTTTGTCATAAAGCAGCCGGTAAGTCATCACTTCATAATCTCCAGGTTTTAAGGACTGTACTGAGATCGGTACCCCGAAAACGGTCAAAGCTTCCAATAAGTCACTGTAAGTACTCATTTCGCCCACCAGAATTATTTTGTCGGCGCCCCGCCGGGACATGGTCTCCTGCACCAGAGTGTAGCTCAGGGCTTTTATGAAATCATCCCCCCATACCAGATCAAAATATTCACCCAGATTGGGCCAGGCTTGCCGCAAAGATCTTTCCGCACTTAAATTAGTTAACTGCAGTTCCTTCAACAGCTGCCCCGTTTTTTCCAAAAAGCGCTGCTGACCCTGCTCGGGTAGGCTGGTAATATTGCCTGCTCCCAGAGGCAAATGAATATTACAGCCGGCTCCCAGCTGAGGTACCTCAATCAATCTGGCGATGCGCGGACCATAAAGAAAAGGGGCCAGCCTGTCCAGGAAATATTTTCTGCCAGCTAGCCCCTTACGGTCATTGGTTTGCAGACTCAAATAGGCAAAATCCAGGTCAAGCATCCAGCTTCTCCAGGTCTGTCACTCCCGGTTTGAAGTCCAGTTCCTTGAGCATGGCGTAATAATCTTCTTCAGCAATCTGGTCAATAGGCCGCCCCATCAGCGTTACCATCAGGGCTTCGATAACATTGGTGCCGAAGGAGCGCCCGCCCATATCGGGGGTGGTGGTTATTACTTTGCTGATACCGCGGGCTTTCAGCATCTTCATGTCCTCCGGAGTTGTAGTATTGGTGATAATTACCTGCCCGTTCAGCTTTTCGGGCAGATACCTGCGAATATACAGAAAGTCACCGGCTAGGACTTCTGCATCATAATAATATTTAGAGTACTTGGGAATTATGACTTCCTGATTTGAACCCGTGGGATACAGTTTATCAAAGGGCATCCGGACCACAAAAGGTGCAGCAAGACGGCCGACAACTGCCAGGGTTTTCAGGGAATGCAAAGGTAAAGGAATTCCCAGTGTATAGATAAAATCTCCCAGGGTCAGCCGGGCCCCTACTTCATTAAAGGCTTCCGCCATACCAAACCGGTCCACTGCACAGACCATAAGCACTTTTTTACCCTTTAGGTTCATTATCCCTTCCCGCTGCACGTCCATAATACACTTGCGTTCCAGAGTATTCTTCAAGCCACTGCCGTCCAGCATGGGGGTCTTTTTGGCCTCGGCTACTAACCGTTTGGCATCTTTTATAACATATGGTTTGCCGGCTATGCGTATATACAGGTCGATGCCCCCCATCCCGAAAGCATCGACTTTACCGTCCAGTTCACGAATCAGCTGGATAGCTTTATCCCAATCACCATCGGTTCCAATCCGTTCAATAAGGAAATGTTCTCCCATAAAATCAGTTTCAAAGACATGATCTCGTTTTGAGGAACCCAGGCTGACACTGACAATGTGTTTCAAGCAGAACCCTCCTTACGGTTAATATGCCCGTTTATACCCGGGCGGCTTTAATAGAACGCAGTATTTTACGAATTTGCTGGGGATCGACCCACTTATCCTCAGTAATGGGTGAGGCGCCTATTTCGATAGATATGACTTGCCCATCCAGCAATCTTTCAAAAAGTTTTAATCTTTGATCGGAACCTACGCAGATGATGGTATCATAAGAGCGTACTTGCGCAGTCAGATCCATAAGATCGTCCAGCATCTGCTTGCCATTGCGCTGGTTGATAAAGTCCAGCCGTTCCTGTTCATTCATGATCAAAATGAAATCGCAGCCTTCACTTTCCAAGATATTCTGAATCTCTTCCTTGTTAGCTATGGGAAAGCCTACAAAAGCAATAGTTTGTCCCTTGCGCAGTTCACCGATTCCTTCCAGCCGGGAAATAAAGGTGCGGTCAATCTGCAGCCGATCGGCCACCTCCTGTTGAGAAAATCCCCGCGCCCGCATGTTCAAGGCTTTGCGCAGGGTTTTTTCGATTTTTTGCCAGCTAATCATTTTGTCCTGAATACGATAGAAATCCATATTACCTCGCTGAGCACAATATTGTTCACAACTATGAAACTATTTTACCACCCTGGGTATAAAGCTGGCAAGAAAGAAGGGAAAACTCGATCCGGTCATTGCACCCCGCAGCGGGCAACATCAATAGTGAGTTCCCAAGGAACGAACATCGGCAACCTTAATTGTGGTCATAACCCATAGGGTTTGAACACATAAGATGTCCCCGAAGGGGGTAGTCCTTTTGGGCAATGACACATTATGAAGTCATTTTCACAGCAATGCAAGAGAGAACTGTTCTCTCTTGCATTACCTGGGCTGGACGCTGTGGAGAATGTCCAGCAGCTGCTGGCGGGTGGTGGCCTGGTTGATCTGCTGGCGCAGTTGGGCAGCACCCCGCACCCCTTTCAGATACCAGGAGAAATGCTTGCGCATTTCTCTGACTGCCACACTCTCTCCTTTGTATTGACAGACCAGATCAAGATGTCGGGCTGCCAGGCTCAGTCGTTCCCCGGCAGTGGGCGGGGAAATCCGTTCCCCTCTTTCCAAAAGGGCAATGGTTTCGCGAATTAGAAAAGGATTGCCCATGATGCCTCTGCCAATCATTACTGCGTCACATCCGGTTTCCTCCACCATGCGCAGGGCATCTTCGGCGGTCCAAATATCTCCATTGCCGATAACAGGTATATCCAGATGCTTCTTCAAGCGGGCAATATGGTTCCAATCAGCCCGGCCTGAGTAGAACTGATCACGGGTACGAGCATGCAGGGCTACAGCAGCCGCACCCTCCTCCTGGGCTGCCTGGGCTAAATCCAGGTAATTGATCTGTTCACTGCTCCAGCCCAGCCTCATTTTAACGGTTACCGGTACCTGAACCGCTTTAACTACTGCGCGGATTACTTGCCGGGCTCGGGGAATATCCCGCATCAGGGCTGCACCCTCACCGTTTTTAACAATTTTGGGAGTAGGACAGCCCATATTTATATCAATAATATCTGCTCCCTGGCTGGCCGCCAGCTGGGCTCCCCGGGCCATGGGCTCGGCTTCGCTGCCAAATATCTGCACCGCCAGCGGAGGTTCTTCACCCTGCAGATCCAGCATTTGATGAGTACGCTGCTGTCCATAAACCAGTCCCATGTCGCTGATCATTTCCGTATAAATTAATCCGGCCCCGCAGGACCGGATTATCTGGCGAAAAGCTTTATCGGTAACTCCCGCCATGGGAGCGGAAAAGACCCGGTTGGGAATTAAAACATTACCTATTTTAATCATGTTACCCCCGATTTAACTCATAAATGATGCGCAGTCCGTCCAGAGTAAGAAATTCATCTACCACATGAATAGTGTCGGTTTCCTGGGCTATGGTTTTGGCCAGACCGCCGGTAGCTATTACCTTAGGCTCCCCTTCGATTTCCCGTTTCATACGATTAATAATACCTTCTACTTGGCCTACGAAACCATATATTATGCCGGACTGCATGCTGGCCACCGTGTTACGGCCAATGATACTGCGTGGTTTAACCAATTCCACCCGGGGCAGTTTGGCCGCCCTTGCTACCAGGGCATCAGTAGATATACGAATGCCGGGAGCAATAGCTCCTCCCAGGTATTCTCCCTTGGCATTTACTACACAGAAGGTAGTAGCCGTACCAAAATCCACGATAATTAAAGGCCCGCCATACCTGTGATAAGCCGCTACCGCATTTACCACCCGGTCGGCCCCAACTTCCCGGGGATTATCATATTTAATGGCCAACCCGGTTTTTACACCGGGTCCTACTACCAATGGTTTGCAGTTAAAGTAGCGCTCACTCATCCATTCCAGTTCTATATTAAGGCTGGGCACTACCGAAGAAATGACTACGGCCTTTATGCTGGCCATGTCCAAGTTATGATATTCAAACAAAGACTTGAGATAGATGCCGTACTCATCACTGGTGCGCATATTGTCAGTGCGTAATCGCCAATGGTTGAGCAGCTTATCACCTTCTATGACCCCGACTACTATATTCGTATTGCCTACGTCGAAAACCAGTATCATTAATGGTCCCTCCTCATACCACCGGGATTGCACCTGGAAACAGAAGTCACTTGCTGTGAAAACTGTCCTCGCGTTAGTGCAAATGACAGCTATACTGTCATCGCGAGCGCGTAGCGCGTGGCGATCTCTATGTCCATCTGCGCTAACCACGGCTTAGCAGTACTGTTAGCCGGGATGCAGGGTTATTAGCCGGCCCTAGCGATGGACAAATCCGAAGCCTTCTTAGGGTCATTGGCCGTTACGGCACTACACCTTTCGGGTACTCCCAATGTGTTCAAACCCTATGGGTTATGACCACAATTAAGGTTGCCCCCTGCGGGGACTACTGATGTATCCTGCGGATACGATTACTGTTGCGAGGTGCTCAGCGCATGGCAATCTCTAGTCAACTAACGGTTTGAGTTGACAGATCGCCACGTCGCTTTGCTCCCTCGCAACACTAATAGTGAGTTCCAAAGGAACGAACATCGGGAGTGCCGGAACGGCCGATGACAGGTTTAAGTTTTCGTTTATCGTGGCCTGTGGCTAAATTTCTCTTTTTAGGTTTAATCTCCTGCTCACTTCCCGGCTAAGCCAGACCGCAATAGCCAGCTTGATTACATCGAATATTATAAACGGAATGAAGCCTATTTTTAATACCTGCAGTACGTTAACTGTATTTCCCAGGTAAAAGTTCAGGATTAAATACATGTAAGGCAGGCCAATCAAGTAATAGATTATAATAGCTGCCAAGCCAGCCAGGGTTAGATTAACAGGTGAAAAACTTTTAATAAGATGGGATTGAACCCAGCCTGCCAGCGGAAAGGCCAGCAGGAAGCCAAAACTAGGTACCAGTACATAAGCAGGCCCTCCATAAGGAGGTACGGAAAAAACCGGCAGCCCCATTAACCCCAGCAGTAAATAGGCCAGCATGCTCAAAAAAACTGCCCGGGGTGACAGCAGGGCAGCGGCCAGGAGCATGATCAAAGGCTGCAGGCTGAAAGGTATGATTACCACTGGCTGAACCACCCTTACTACAATGGTAAGAGCACACATCAGGGCAGTAAACAGGGCAGCTAAAGCAAGTTCACGGTTAGAAATGGGCATCAGGTCGACTCCTTATAACTTAGTTAACCAATATTATAATGCATGGTTAACTGTTCGCCAACCTGTGTTTTACGGCGAGTCGGCAGCGGTGATTAAGCGCCCGAAATCTTCCGGAATGGAGGGATCGTCGATCCCGGAGACCTGGTGAGCGATCCAGGTTCCTACAGCCGGATAAACATGACTGGCATCATAAAAGTATTCTAAATTACGGGTAACCGAATTGGGAGTAGTAAAATCGTAAACCTGGCCAAATACTTCCACACATTCTTTTATCCAGCGCTGGTAGTCGGGCAACCGCCCGGCTTTTATTATTTCCTGATAGAGTGGCTCAGCAATGGGGGTGGTAAACAGCACAAAACGGGTATTAGGATAGCGCTGTTGCAGCGTTTGCAGGGTATTTTTTATACTGGCGTATTCATAATCACCGCCATAGGCCTCACTTGCATACCACTCCAGATTGGCCGCAATGCGCTGCTCCTTTTCCTCTGGGGTGGTGGGCTGCAAAGTCTTCACGTTGGAGCGGCTATAGGCAAAATTAACCGGTAAACCTGCCCGGGAAGACTGCAGATTCTGCCAGGCATACTCCAAAGTATCAAAGGACAGCAAGCTCCAGTAACGATAGCCGAACTTCCGGGCGGTTTGGATATAGAAGGACGGGTCCTCAAATCGATTGGGCAAGGTCAGGTTGCCGTTGGTAGCATAAAAATCCAACCCTATATATATGACCTCAAACTCCTTGCCGTTGCACTGTACGGCATAATCAATATAATCAGCATATTCGTAAGGCAGCATGTTGTTGACCGCGTAATTATAGACCGGACCTGACCCGAATTCCTGCTGGTCGATATAGGTTACCCGGCTGCTGCCCAACACCAGGGATTTATATTGTCGTTTGGTAAAAGTAAGATGGTTGGTTTTCTGCTGCCTTTCATTGAATCCTGCCTGGATGGAGTTGAAACGGTGGGCATGATCAAAGGTCCACAGGGGATCGATCCAGGCATTAAACCCGGCTACTCCCAACAAAATCAACAAGGTTATCCCCAGGGTTATCCACAACCAGCGGGTGGAGTTCATCATGCTCACCTCGATATAGCGTTACATTATTTTGACGCAGATTTACGCAGATTTTCACTTATTTTATATGATTCCGTGCTGATCTGCTTTTTTCATTGCTTCGTCGCTGCGCTCCTCGCAATTGTCACCTGTAACACTGGCCATGATAAATGAAAACATTGCTGCACGGCTTAAGCAGAGTATTAGCCTGGCGAGTGACGTACGACGAACCGTTGCAACCCACGGCGAAACTGAGGGCTGCGAAGCGGAGCGAGAAACAAGATGTTTCGAGCAGCAAGTACTGAGTGCATGGATGCCGAATTACGAGCGATCCGCTTCGCACCGAAGTAAGTGACAATGAAGGAAATTCTTTATTTTGTGCGATGACACGGCAAGAGTTATTTTCACAGCAATGACATATAAAATGGCTTTTGGTCATCTCCTAACTAAAAGTTGAAATATAGAAACTCGCTGACCCGGGTGAGGCTGAGGATGGAAGCCACCATCAGGATAATGGTTACTGCAGCGCTTACCCAGCCTGCCCGGAAGCTGTCTTTCAATTCAATGGAATTCCGCACAGTCAGTACTACTACCATAAACACCAGTACCGCCAGGGCAGATGTCAGCAGATTGCCATTCATCAGTTGGGAGGCAAAAGATACTCCCCAGCTGCTTAGGTCCCCCAGGAATTGGGCCAGAGAAGCAGGCAGTACCACCCCGCTTAAACCTGCCATAGCCCGCAGAACTTTTATAGCATCCGCCCAGGTTTCGGCCCGGAAAAATACCCAGGCTGCGTTTACAAAATTAAAGGTAATCAGCCAGCTTAGCCAATTAGGCAGGCTAACCCCCAGCTTGCGCCAGGCCCGGTTTATGACTAAGGCCAGACCATGTAGAAAACCCCAAAACACAAAAGTCCAGCCAGCCCCGTGCCATAGTCCGCCGATCAAAAAAGTAATCATAATGTTGCGATAAGTGTTAAACTCTGATTTACGGTTACCGCCCAGGGGAATATAAATATAATCACGTAAGAATCTGCTCAGAGTCATATGCCAGCGCCGCCAGAACTCCTGGATGGAGGTAGCTTTATACGGTGAGAAAAAGTTGATGGGCAGGCCGATGTTAAACATCAGGGCTGCTCCGATGGCCATATCCGAATAGGCACTAAAATCAAAATAAAGCTGCAGACTGTAGGACAGTGAAGTTATCCAGCCTTCTATAAAAGTCAGGGAATTGGCCGTGTCGAATCCATAGGTGGCCCATACCCCAAAAGTATCAGCGATAAGTACCTTTTTAGCCAAACCCAGGACAAAAATGAACAATCCCCGGGCTACATTGTCCGGTATCCACTGCTTTTTATCCGGATCTTCGAACTGCCCCATCATCTCTTTGTGGTGTACAATAGGGCCGGCTACTAATTGGGGAAAAAAGGAGACAAACAATGCGTAATTTATCAAACTGTATTCCCTGGCCTCACCCCGGTAGGTGTCGACCAGATAAGCAATCTGCTGGAAGGTAAAAAAGCTTATACCCAGGGGCAGCAGCAGGTGGAGCAGGTTGAAGTTGCTGCCTATAGCCGCATTCAGGTTGCTGATGAAGAAGTCTGCGTATTTATAATACCCCAGGAGGCCAATATTAAAGGCCAGTCCGGCGATTAGCACCCAACGGCGGACCTGGACATCCCACTGGCCGGTGCGCAGCAGGGTACCTATAAAATAGTTCACCAGAATGGAGCCCAGCAACAAGGGCAAATAGACCGGGTTCCAGTAAGCATAGAAGAACCAGGAGGCCAGCATCAACCAGACTTTGGATCCCGTGGTATAGCCGCAACGGTTTAAACCGAAATAAACCAGCACAACTGTGGGCAGGAATAACAAAATGTATTCATAGGAATTAAAAAGCACGCTCGGAGCTCCTTGTTCTTAGTGATAACATATGGTTCCCATGCGGGAGTGACCTGTTAGGTTACATAGGGATCTTAGTGGGAAACAATGGCATCAGGAAGGCTTTTCGCCTGTGGAGATAGCCTTCACCATGTCATCGCGAGGAGCGAAGCGACGTGGCGATCTCGAACCAGGATTACAGGAAGTGTTAAATGAGATTGCCACGCCCCTAACGGGGCTCGCAATGACAGGTACCGTCAACACAGTTGACACAAGAGAACCGTCCCCCTGTGTCTGTGCCCCTCACCCTTCACTCCTCACTCATTCCAGGTTAAAGCTGATATCCAGGCTGCCGGCCGAATGGGTGAGAGCGCCTATGGAGATAAAGTCTACTCCGGTACGGGCTACTTCCATCACAGTATCCTCGGTAATGCCGCCGGAGGCTTCCAAAAGAGCCTGTCCTGAAGTAATCTCTACCGCCTGGCGCATGGTGTCAACATCCATATTATCCAGCAGGATTATGTCAGCCCGGGCTTCCAGAGCTTCCTGTAACTGCTCAAGGTTTTCCACTTCCACTTCAATTTTTATGGTATGAGGAATGCGGGCACGTAAAGTAGTAACAGCCTTCTGTATCCCTCCAGCTGCTTTTATATGGTTGTCCTTAATCATGGCACCGTCATAAAGACCGAAGCGGTGATTGCGGGCTCCGCCTACTTTGATGGCATACTTTTCCAGCCAGCGCAAACCTGGGGTAGTTTTGCGGGTATCCACGATTTCTGCCTTTTCGTAGCGAATCAGGTCCACCATCCGCCGGGTGCGGGTTGCTATCCCGCTGAGCCGCTGTAAGAAATTAAGGGCGGTTCTCTCCCCCATCAAAAGGGTCCTGGTGCGGCCTTCCACGACGGCAATAACATCCCCGGGGGTGGCTTCCTCTCCATCATTAATTATGGTAGTAAACTCTATGTCCATATCCAAAGTGCGAAACACCTGTTCAGCTACCGCTATACCAGCCACGATTCCCGCTGACTTGGCCACAAATACTCCCCGGGAGCGCTGCTCAGCATCAATCAGATTTTCTGTAGTAATATCCTGATGGCCGATATCTTCCTGTAGGGCTCTTTTGATTAAATCCTGCACATGCCAGTTCATATTAAACCTCCAGGGTTACTCAACTAGTAACAGATACTATTTGAGATTGTTTCGTCGTTGTGATCCTCTCAATTATCACCTGTGGCATAGGCCACGATAAATGAATAGCCACCTTTTGTGTCATTGCGAGCGCAGCGAAGCAATCTCAAAAGAGGCTCGCAGGCTGCGAATAAGAGATCACCACGTCGCTTCGCTCCTCGTGATGACACATGAGGTGGCTATCGCCCCGCGCTCCGCGCTCGCAACCATAATTGTACCCGTTAGGGTACATCGGGAGTCCCCGTAGTGGGCAATGACACAATCAGAATACTTTACAGCAAGGATTATATTTATATCACTGCCAAAATGACAGAAAGAACCATCCCTCTTGCATTAGCAGTTAACAAAGGATATATGGCGAATCCAGCGTAAATCGTCCCGCTGGGGATAATCGGTGCGGTAATGACCTCCCCGGCTTTCGGTGCGCCACAAAGCCGCCTGGATAATAACCCGGGCCACCGTTAACATATTTAATACTTCATAATAAGCCAGCTCATCATCGCCCGGCCCCAATTGATTATATAGTTCATCCACTATTTTGGATGCCTCTTTCAAATGGGGTTCATCCCTTAGGATACCCACATTCTCCCACATTGTTTCCTGGAGCTTCAAGCGGGCTTGCTGGGGGGAAACCCTGCCGGCCTGAGGCTTTAACACCTGGCTCTGGTCGAAATGGTGGTATATCTCCTTTAGTTCCACCCGGCGCCGGTACATGATTTCCTCGGCCTTAGTCACTATTCGCTGTCCAAAGACAATTCCCTCTAAAAGGGAGTTGCTGGCCAACCGGTTGGCGCCGTGTACTCCGGTGCAGGCTGCTTCCCCACACACATAGAGTCCCGGAAGACCGGTTTCTCCATAGGTATTAGTCTCAATTCCTCCCATAGTATAGTGGGCGGCTGGAAACACCGGTACCAATTCCCTGGTCAAATCAATACCCCGCTGCAGGCAGTTGTGGTAAATAGTGGGGAAGCGATCTCGCACCTGGGGAATATGGGTCATATCCAGCCACACATACTCGCTGTTGGTGCGCTTGGTCTCACTGACTATGGCCCGGGAGACCACATCCCGGGGAGCCAGTTCTTTCAAGGGATGATAATTGGCCATAAAGGCTTCTCCCTTAATATTGTACAAGCGTCCCCCTTCCCCGCGCACCGCTTCTGATATCAGAAAACGCTGGGTCTCAGCGGTGAATAAAACGGTGGGATGAAACTGAATGAATTCCATATCAGTCAACCGGCATCCGGCCCGGTAAGCTGCCGCCATACCATCAGCAGTGGCCACTGAAGGATTGGTGGTATATTTATATAACTGGCCGGCCCCTCCTGTGGCCAAAATGGTTGCCCGGGCAGTGAATACCACTTTACGGTGCTCATGGGCATCGTACACCAAGGCTCCATAACATTCCGGGTCCTGTTCTCTGCTGATAATATCTATCAGGAAATGATCCTCCCGGATTTCAATGGCTGAATTCTGTTCACACTGTTTAACCAGGGCGGCGCGTATAACCTCCCCGGTAGCATCCGCAGCATGAAGAATGCGGGCGCGGCTATGGGCTCCTTCCCGGGTCAGGGATACCGAACCATCTTTCATGTCAAAACGGGCTCCGGCGTTTATCAATTCCCGTACCCGCTCCGGTCCTTCCCGTACCAGCACGTCAACGGCTTCAATATTACATAGTCCCGCCCCTGCTTCCAGAGTATCCTCCAAATGCAAGAAAGGGGAATCCTCTTCATGCACAGCTGCAGCAATTCCCCCTTGGGCGAGACCTGTATTTGAATCTTTAATGGTCTTCTTGACCAGCACTATTACCTGGCCGTATTGTGATGCTTTTAAGGCTGTAAATAATCCGGCAATCCCTCCACCCACAATGAGAAAGTCAGTGCTAACCACGGATGTGTCCTGGTCAAGGACGCCTATATACCTGGTTATGTTCATCAGTAAACGACCTTCAATTATAAATTAACGCTTAGGGCGCAATGGCCAGCATTCTCTGCAGGGACTGCGCCGCGCGCTGTCTGACATCTTCCGGTACTTCTATCTGGTGTTCCTGCCGCTCCAAAGCCTGGGCCAGTATCTCCAAGTTAATTTTTTTCATGTCCTCACATAAGAACTCGGTACGGGCCAGGTGAAACACCTTGTCGGGGCAATGCTTCTTTAGGGTATGGAAGAATCCTTCCTCGGTGCCAATAATGAACTCCCGGGCAGAACTCTCCTGAACATATTTCAACATCCCGGCTGTGGAACGAACGGCATCAGCCAGTGCGGCTACTGACGGCGGCACCTCGGGATGAACCACAACTATCGATTCCGGATAACGCCGGATCTGTTCTTTGACTTCCTCTGCGGTAAGCTGATCGTGAATCGGGCAGCATCCCGGCCATAGCTCCATGTCACGGCCAGTCTGGTTCATAATCCAGGTACCTAAATTGCGATCCGGAACAAACAACACCGGCTGCTCCGCTGGCAGTGACCGCACTACGTTAAGGGCGTTGGCAGAGGTGCAGCAAATATCACTTTCCGCTTTAACCTCGGCGGAAGAGTTTACATAGGTCACTACTGCATAACCAGGATGCTCACTCTTCCACTTCCTCAACTGCTCCCCGGTTATCATATCTGCCATGGGACATCCCGCCTGTAAAACGGGTAGTAATACCGTTTTCTCAGGGTTTAGGATTTTGGCACTTTCGGCCATAAAATGTACCCCACAGAATACGATAACGTCGGCATCAGTATTGGCAGCCTGAATGGCCAGCTGCAAGGAGTCTCCTACAAAATCCGCCAGGTCCTGAATTTCAGGAGGCTGGTAAAAATGCGCCAGAATAACAGCGTTGAGCTCCTTCTTACGCTGCTCAATCAAGGATGCCAGATTTTGGGATGTCAATTGTTTAGGACCTCCTATTCGTATTTCCCCAAACAAACTTTTTCCACTTGATTCTTGTTATTCACATAGACCAAACGAGGCTTGTAATCCTGGCACTCTTTGTCCTCCAGGATGGTGTACGTGAGAATAATGACTATATCACCTTTTTGAACGAGCCGGGCCGCTGCTCCGTTCAAACATACTATGCCTGACCCACGTTCCCCCTCAATTACATAGGTCTCAAATCGTGCACCGTTATTATTATTGACTATGGTTACTTTTTCATTAGGTACGATGTCAGCAGCATCCATTAGGTCCGGATCCAGAGTAATGCTGCCTACATAATTTAGATCGGCATCGGTAACCACAGCCCGGTGTATTTTAGACTTGAGCATGTAGCGAAACACTTGTTACACCTCCACCATCAGGTTATCAATCAACCTGGTTGTGCCAAACTTTACTGCCAGAGCAATAAGAACAGTTCCTTCGATCCTCTCCAGGGAAGCCAGATCACTGGCCCGGTTAATCTCTATATAGTCTATCTGGGCCCCGGGGCTGGTCTCGATGATGTTCCTGATAAATGTTCTGACTTTTTCCGGGTCTCTCTCTCCGTCCTTTATTAACTGCTCAGCAGCCTGGAGGGACTGGCTCAAAACCAGTGCCTCCTGCCGCTGTTGCGGATTCAGATAAACATTGCGGGAGCTTAAAGCCAATCCATCCGCTTCGCGGACAATGGGCATCCGCACAATTTGCAGCGGGAAGTTCAGTTCCCGCACCATTTTTTCCAGAATTGTAGCCTGCTGAGCATCTTTCTGCCCAAAAAAGGCCAGGGTTGGCTGGCATATATGGAACAGTTTACTGACTACGGTAGTTACCCCGCGAAAATGGCCGGGGCGGGAAGCACCGCACATTTTTCCGGCAATCTCCCCCTGTACTTCTACAAAAGTACTATACCCGGAAGGATACATATCCTTCACCGCAGGAGCAAATACTACATCCACCTGTTCCTGCTCCAATAAAGCACAGTCTCGAGTCAAATCGCGGGGATATTCCTCAAAATCTTCCCCGGCTCCAAACTGAATGGGGTTGACGAAAATGCTCACCACAACAAGATCACACTGCTTCCGGGCTTCCCGGACCAGACTCAGATGTCCTTCATGCAGATAACCCATGGTGGGCACCAGCCCGATCCGGCGTCCGGCTCGAACCTGTTCACTGCTCCACTGCTGCATCTCGGCTACACTTTGAATGATCTGCATCGTTTATTCAGGACCCCCCGTACAGCTTATCCAGTACCTCGTCCTGGATGGTAAAGCAATGTTCGTTAGCCGGAAAGGCTCCTGACTCCACTTCCTCTTTATAGCTTTTTAAGGCTTCCAGGATGATGGGCTGTAAATCTACGAATTTCTTAACAAACTTGGGTACGTGCCCTCCGTACATACCCAGCATATCATTTACCACCAGCACCTGACCGTCACAGTGAGGTCCGGCCCCGATGCCGATTGTCGGGCAGGACACCTCAGCGGTGATACGCTTGGCCAATTCGCTGGGAACACACTCCATAACCAGCGCAAATACTCCCGCCTTATCCATAGCATGAGCGTCGCGAATTAACTTTTGGGCGGTTTCCAGATCTTTACCCTGGACCTTAAACCCACCGAAAGCATTAACCGACTGGGGGGTGAGCCCGATGTGACCCACCACCGGAATCTGGGCATCCAGAATAGCTTTAACGGTGTCCACCCGTTCGGTGCCGCCTTCGATCTTGACGGCCTGGGCGCCGCCCTCCTGGATGAAGCGCCCGGCATTGCGAACGGCTTCTTCCAAAGAAATATGATAGGACAAAAAGGGCATATCCCCCACTACCAGGGCATTTTTGACTGCCCGGGTGACGGCCTTGGTGTGATGTATCATGTCATCCATGGTAACTGCCAGGGTATTTTCATAACCCAGCATTACATTGCCCAATGAATCTCCTACCAGAATCATATCTATACCGGCTTGATCAACCATACCGGCCATGGAATAGTCGTAAGCTGTCAGCATCGTAATCCGTTCCTGACGGCGTTTCTTTTCTTTGATGGTAGCGGTAGTAACTCTAGCCATAACTTTCGCTCCTTCCTGTCCAGCATGTGTCCGGTGCCTGCACTAGCTGGCTGACACCGCGCGGGAAAGTTCCCTTCTAAACACTCGCTGGAACTCTTCCATAGCTGAATCATCAATAGTTCCTTTTTCCACCGCAATTTGTGCAGTGTAGAAACCCAGCCAGCTGTACAGTTTCATCAGTTCCGGAGCCATCTGTTCCAGACAGTCCAGATGCTTAATTATAGTAGTCAAATCTCCACGGGCAATTGGTCCTGTCAGTGCCCGGGGAATACCGACATTTTCAATATTGTTTACCGTACCCTGAATGAGAGGCAGCAAGGCTTTAATACCTGCACTGCGTGGTATCCCGGTGGATTCCAACAGTTTCAACCCAAAATCAATCAGGGTCACCAGGTAGTTAGACACTACACAAGCCCCGGCATGGTACAAGGGCTTGGCCTTGCGATCGATAAAGAAGTATTCCCCCTCCAGGGCTTCAACAATACCAACGGCAACATCGTAGGCATCTTTATCCCCTTCAATGCTGAAAACGGAACCGGGTAAGTTTTTAATCGCTCCGTCCACATTGGCAAAGGATTGAAGAGGGTGTACCGACAGAACTCGAGCTCCAAAGGCTTTGGCAGTATCCAGTACTTCCGAAGATTGAGCACCACTCATGTGCACTACTACCTGATCGCCATAAAACGCTCTGCGATCAGCCAGTGTATCCACTACCTTGCCTATAGCAGCGTCATTGGTTGTAATAAACAATATATCTGCCGAGCGAGAAACTTCTTGAGGTGAGGTATGAGGAGTACAACCGATCCGCTCCACAAGCTGGTTTGTAGATTCGGATTTGATATCATAAGCACCCGTAATCTCATAGCCTTTCTGATTTAGTACCACCCCAACTGCTGTTCCTACGACTCCCGTACCGATAATTCCGATCTTGTTGCTCATTGAAAATCCCCCTCTTGGGCAGGACCTGGTCCTGTTTTCTTCCGTCTTGGTCACACATGGATCCAAGCGTCATTCGCATTAAGTATCGGCGGGAATCAAATCCTCTCGATTCCTCGGTTTCCTTCTCGGGCTAAAACGCTACTCAACACCTCCCTGACAGTCGCTCCGTTATCAGGAAATCGTAAGTCCGCTCCAATCTCCGCTAACGGCACGAGGACAAACAACCTTTCGCGCATGTGGGGATGAGGAATTATTAGTTGCGGATCGTCTAGGACCTCATTCCCATAAAGTAAAATGTCCAGATCTATTAACCGTGGGCCCCATTTCTCCTGACGCTGGCGGCCCATTTTGATTTCGATATTCTGCAGTTCCCTTAGCAGTTCCTTGGGCGGCAAACTGGTTTCTATTTCGATGACCTGATTCAAGAACTTATCCTGATCAGTTTTTCCCCAGGGTTCCGTCTCATAAAGGGATGAAATATTCTTTATATTTACGCCGGGAATAGCACTAATTAATGCTACTGCTTGGGCTATATTATCCCGTTTACAACCCATATTCGAACCCAGACCAATGTAAACAGAATTATTCATAATAGGGTTCCCCTCTAAATTAGCATATAGCATTGCCGCTGGGCAAGAAATTTTCACCGGCAGCGGTGAATTTTTACCGCAAAATACTTGAAATCTCCCTCTACCGGCGCCTGGGGTTTATATACGGTTATGGCTACTTCCAGTATAGATGAAAACTGCTCCAGCAAAACTTGAGCCAGGCGCTCAGCCAGAGCCTCCAGTAATTTATAATGTTCTTCTTCGACAACCTGGCGCACGATTTGAAAAACTTGAGCATAGTCTACCGTTTGCTGCAATTCATCGCTCTGCCCCGCTGCAGCCAAGTCAACATAGAGTTCAAAATCAACTTCAAAGGGCTGAGGTTTTACCTGTTCTGCTTCTAAAACTCCATGACATCCGTAAAAGCGCAGACCGCGTCCTATGATTTTATCCATTTTCCATCCTTATTGCGTCAGCCATCCGTACCGCCCGTACCGTTGGCAAAACATCATGTACCCGTATCATATCCGCTCCATTTAAAGCTCCGGCTACGGCTACAGCCAAGCTTCCCTCCAGGCGCTGGTCCACCTCCAGGCCCAGGGTAAGGCCAATAAAGCGCTTGCGGGAAGCGCCCAGCAACACCGGTAATCCCAAACTGCGAAATTCCTGTAAATGTTTAATGATATAGCGATTCTGAGCCGCATCTTTGCCGAAACCGATACCTGGATCTATCATCAGGCAATCCCGGGGCAAACCTGCTGTCAAAGCTTGGTCCACCGATTGACTCAGTTCATCTATGATATCGCTGACCAGATCAGCATAAGGTTGTCCATGATTTATCTGCAGGCGGTTGTGCATAAGCACCACTCCCGCTTGGTACTCTGCCAGCACCGGCAATAAGTTAGGGTCCAACTTCAGCCCGCCGATATCATTAATAAGGTGGGCCCCAGCCGCCAGGGTCTCCTGGGCTACCCGGGCTCGAAAGGTGTCTACTGATACCAGCACTCCCTGCTGAACCAGTTTCTCCACCACCGACACCACTCGCCGCAGTTCTTCATCCTCCGAGGCGATTTCTGCCCCGGGACGGGAGGAGGCTCCACCTACATCGATAATGTGGGCTCCTTGTTCGGTCATCTCCAGCCCGTGGTCCACCGCTTGCTGGGTATCATAATAGCGGCCCCCATCGGAAAATGAATCCGGAGTAACATTTAAGATGCCCATAATCAATGTCCCTTCCCCCAGCTTCAGGCTCCTTCCCTGGGCCAGACGAAGCTGGCGGGGGCTGGTACTGGCAGCATCCAGTATAGTTTCCAGATCAGCGGCTACTTTTTTCAAACCGAAGGGCTGTCCCTTCAATTTACGCATGACTTTCTGGTACTGCTTCAGGGTACCCATGAGCAAGACATCAGTTGAGCCTTGGCCTAATATAGTCTGCCGGTTAACGGCTGCATCCCCTCCGGCGGCCAGCATTTCCTGTTTAATTATATTAGCTGCGGGAGCTTTAATATCTTTTAAGAGTATACAGCGAAATAAAGCCTTGGGGACAAGATAGGGGTACCCTCCTGCATCGGTCCCCAGCTTTTCCAGGCAATTCTTAACTTCTTCCTGGCTTTGCAGTATGATAATATGATGTCCTGCCATAACTCATCCTCGGTGATTAAGATTGCTTCGTGGCTGCGCTCCTCGCAATGACACGCGTGATAGCTTCTTTGAACCAAGCCCGCGCTAATGTCATCGCGAGGCACGAAGTGCCGTGGCGATCTCATTCAAATGCTGGCAA
>Ga0208297_1000926_pt1 | contig 39207 bp, 33 predicted proteins | sample LMS_cellobiose_e_FD_187367 | JGI IMG/M metagenome (GOLD analysis project Ga0208297, IMG submission 187367) | Rumen-fistulated moose microbial communities from Alaska, USA - LMS_cellobiose_enrichment (SPAdes) (version 2) | ecosystem: Host-associated > Mammals > Digestive system > Stomach > Rumen... | reverse complement strand
ACAATTCTCCATCCTTATTGTCCCCTGCATGCCATGCCACACAGTACAATCAGCCAGGAAATGCGGAAATTGGGGGAAACAAAGGGCTGAGGGAAGTTCCCCAAAAGGATTCCGGCGACGGCTCCGCGCTTCTGGCTGTTTTGAAGAGAATGCGGCAGGAGCGCTGTCAGGGTACGCCCCAAAAGACGTTTTCAAATCTTGGCCAGTTAGGCATAGAGATTCTCTTACATGGTCGCATCTTTTTTTGCATGAAGTCTATTTTTGGCTTTAGTATCGTACATCTTATTATAACTAACCTTGATCAATGATAAATAAATGTATAAAATGTATCAAATGGCTATTTTTCAGATGCCTTTCGTGCTTTTTGTGTCTGTTTTTGTCTTTTTATACATTTGTGTAAATGTAAGATAAAGTCAAAACTTGCATCTGACATTGGGGGGTGATTTCTATGGTATCAAGAGCAATAGTATCGGCATTGGTTTCCACAATCATCCTTTTTACCGGCACGCCTTCTTTTTCTTCCGATCAAACCCGGTATCAGCTTCGGGTCGGCCAGATGGGGACGTCCATCAAGGCTTCCATGGTGGTTCTTGCCCATGAGCTGGGCTACTACAAGGAAGAGGGCCTCGATGTCTCCCTGGAACAGATAGCAAGCCTCAACGACGGCATCTCTGCCATCACCATGGGCAAGCTGGACATTCTGCCCATGGGCGTCATCCCCACCTGCAGCTTCGTTTCACAGGGCGCCATGCTCACGGTTTTCGGCGGCACCATCGCAGAAGGGAGCGCCTGTGTCGTTCTGCCGGAGCGTGCGCATGAATTTGAAAAGCTGGAAGCCTTCCGCGGAAAGAGCGTAGCCTGCGTACGCCCGGAAACAGGCCACATGATGATGAAAGCCGCGCTGCGCAAAGCGGGCATTCCCCTTTCAGACGTCCGCTTCGTGGAGCTTCCCGGGTTTCAGGCGGTCGTGGAAGCCGTCCGCAAGAAAAGCGTTGACGCGGGCTTTGTGAACAGCGGTTTCGAACTGAACGCCCAGATACAGGGGCTGGTTATGCCTTTTGCCGTGGCCCGCTTCACGCCCGATTTCCCCTGCTGCCGCCAGACAGCCTCCCGTGAGGCCATAGCCAGAGACCGCGAACCCTATGTGCGTTTCCAGGTCGCCAATCTGCGGGCCATGAAAACCATGCTGGAAGACCCCGCCACCACGGTGAAAACGCTCTCCGCCTATTCCGGTCAGAGCGAGGAATATGTGAAGTACTGCATCTATGACAGCGTGATGCGGATATCCATGGATCCCCGCAAGGCGAAGGTGGTCGAATTCTATCAGACCATGAAGGACAACGGCGATATCAGGGCCGACACCCCTTACCGCATGGAAGACGCCGTGGATGACACCATCTATAAAGACGCTTTGGAGCGTATGCTTGAACGCTATCCCGGCGACAAGCACCTTCTCGCGCTGAAGAATTCCATGGAATAAAGAGGGCAGGCAATGGCCGGTATGAAGGTGGAGGGGCTGTGTTTTTCCTACGCAGGGTACCCTGAAACCCGTATTTTCAAGGAACTCGACTTTGTCGTCCCCGAAGGCTCGTTTTTCTCCATACTCGGGCCTTCCGGCGGCGGCAAAAGCACCCTGCTCCGCCTGCTGGCCGGATTGCTGCGCCCTGCATCCGGCCGGATTGTATCCGGAGGAAGCGAAGTGCTTGCCCCAGGCAGAGAAAGAGCCATGGTGCTCCAGAAAGGCGGGCTTTTCCCCTGGCTTACCGCTTTGGGGAACGTGGCCTTTGCCGCCGCCAAAACGCATCCCGGCATGACCAGGCAGGAGTGCCGGAGCTTCGCCGCCGGGATGCTGGAGCGCGTGGGCCTCAACCATGCGATTCACAAGTGGCCGGCGCAACTTTCAGGCGGCATGCGGCAGCGCGTCGCCATCGCCCGCGCCCTGGCCATGGAGACGGATATCCTGCTTATGGATGAACCGTTTTCCGCGTTGGATTACAGGAACAGATGCCTGCTGCAGGATCTTATGGCGGAATTGTGGGCCGCTACGCGCAAAACAATCATTTTCGTCACGCACGATATCGATGAAGCCCTTCTCCTTTCCGACAGGATCCTGTTCATTGACACCACACGAAATATCCCTGTGCGCCTGCTGCCTTTCAAGCTGCCCAGACCCCGCACGCTGCTGACCTCGCTGGAATTCTGCACCATCCGCAAACATTTTATAGCCCTGTTCAATAGAACGGACTTGTCTGGTATGCCATGCCTGTAGAGAAAGAAAGATACTATGCGGTGCATGTTCTTTTTCTGGCGCTGATAGCGCTCATCTTCCTGTCCGCCAGGCGCGGAACGCAGGAGCTTTCCGGGCTTTTCACGGCTAATCCCGGAGGTTCATCCGCCTCAGGCTCCTCTCCGTGGATGTTCATGGCCGTGGCACTGCTGCTGGAAATCACGTGTATCCGGCGCATCCAAACCAGCAGAGAGCCGCGGGCCGCAGCCGATATCGGAGCCATCCTGTTTTTTATCCTTATCGTCTGGGAATTCTTTGCCACCACGCTGGGCGTGACCCATCCCATCCTTTGCCCCCCGCCGGAAGCCGTGTTCGACGTATTCCGCACCAGATGGGCGCTGATGCTCCGCGGTATAGGCTCTTCCATGCAGCTTCTGGGCATCGGCTTTGCCGTAGCCCTTCCTTTGAGTGTGATTACCGGAGCGCTTGCGGGCTGGTGCGGACGGTTCCGGGGCATCACCGTTCCCATAGCCAGGGTGCTGGCGCCTGTACCGGCCATTATCTACGCCCCATATATCATTGCCATAATGCCCACATTCCGCTCTTCGGCGGCCATGGTCGTCCTGCTGGGCATATTCTGGCCCGCGTTCCTGCAAACAGTGGAGCGGGTGCGCGCCATGGATCAGGCCATGCTGGAGAGCGCGAAGATGCTCTCGCTTTCAAATAGGGAGATGGTCTTCCAGATCCTTGTCCCCTGGCTGCTGCCCGGCGTTGTTTCCGGTCTGAGGGTGACGCTTTCCACGTCATTTATGCTGCTCATCCTGGCGGAAATGATGGGCGCTACCAGCGGACTTGGCTATTTCATCAAGAATTTCGCGGATTATGCGAATTATACCAACGTACTGGCCGGTATCATCCTTGTAGGCATCGTCGTTAATATCCTGAACATGATTCCTACGCTGCTTGAAAAGTATGTGATCCGCTGGAAGTAACGCCGCGGGGAAATATACCGTTTCGATGAGATGCCTGCCTGAGTTGCCTTAACGGCAAGTTATGTGCTGACGTACCGTATCAAAATTTCCAGGGACACCCGCCCGCCAGATAATCCCGGCGTGCTGACAACATTCCCCGACTTCCGCTGTCTTTGGCTTTCGGCCACCACCATGGGCCAGCTGAGGAAACAGCAAATTGCCGAAAGACCGCATTGGATTCAGGATAGTAATACAGATAACGGCAGTTGATTTTTTTCTGAAACAGGAAGTAAAGATATAAAGCCTCACAAAGTTGTTATCGATTTCATGAGGCTTTATGACATGTTGCCTTGGTGGAGGCGGGGGATTTGAATTTTAACCAAAAAATTGTTAGCTCAATATATTATACTAAAATGCGTTAGTTCAATTATATAATTTACTAAAATTTTACTACATTTTTTGTATTATAACTATATAACATACTTATTAAATTATCAAAACAATTTTAAAAAGCAGGTAAAGTTGCATAAAAAATTCTTCTTGTTATCCTTGTCAAAAGGCGATGTTGGGGAAGTAATTCCTGAAAATCTATGCCAACAGTTTTCAATTCACCATTGTGCGATGCTAAGTTATGGAAATTGGGACTTCTTCCTAAGTTCTTTTCGATTCATTTCAATATTACTTTGAAAATCCAAAAGGCGTTTTTTTGCTGTAGTAATGTCTACACGTTCATTGGATACTGAAAGAATACTTTCTTCTGATACAGATGGAGCATTTCCTTCAATATCGCACCAGTCCATAAGTATTTTCAATTTTTCTGGCAAAATAAAACCTTCATCTAAGATTTTTTTTTGACTTTCGAAATAGCCATCCAGTCCTTTTTTCTCTTCATTGTCCCTAATAAGATAACCTCTTTGCAATCCAGCTTGATACCCGTTTATCATCCCTACTATATAAGCTTGCTTCATATGATTTGGCATTACTTCATATACAAAAGAGGCATAATCCCATTGCTCAGCTGCCATTGTTGTACTGCTGAAAAAACACAATCCAAGAATCAAAAAAACTAGTTTCTTCATAACTGCACCTTTATTCTATGGAAGTATTAATTTAATATTTAGCATAGGTTTTCCAAATCAGACTTACCTGTTTCGTTTAAAAAAGTTGGCAAACTGTTCTAACTCAGCGAATTGACATTTTATTTCTATCATATCTTACTGAAAGAACTTTTAGCAAACCTTCTGCTGCTATAAAAGTTTTTCCTGATGGAAAAACAGACTCTGAATAAGAACAATTAATTGCTTCTTTGAAAAGAGCAGCTGCTTGTTTAAAAAGTGGCACAATGTGCTCTATTCCACATTTCATCCTTTCCTTTCTACTGGTATAGCTAAAATATTTTTATTAAAACCAAACTCATTTCTCTTTCCCCCTCTAATTTCCTGTGACCTTACAGCAAGATGTAGTAAATTTTCGTATTTTTCTCCTGATTGCAGCAAGATGTAGTTAACAAAAGAACAATAAAAAAAATAATATGTTATCATATAATTCTTTTTTGTTTATCTGGTTGGTTTGGTGGAGGCGGCGGGAATCGAACCCGCGTCCGAGAAAGATCCGCACGCAACATCTACAGGTTTAGATCGGCTATGGTGTCTCGCCCTGTCCGGCTCCGCCGATCCGGACGGACAGCGCCAGCTTTCTGCAAGATCTCACGCCTGCCCCAGAAAGCTCAGACAGCCGCCAGCCTGATACATTTACGCGTCCCCGGTCCATCAGGCGTCAACCGGTTCAGCGTGGTCACCGTAGTGACCAGGTGCCCCGCTGCTTAGGCAGCGTAGGCGTAAGCGTAATCGTTCTTGGCAATTACTTTTTTGCCGCTTTTTACGAGGCCTGCGGCGCCTCGACCTGCCGCTACGACTTCTACAACCCCGTCGAAACCAGTGCGCCCCCATGCGCAGAGATAAAGTTTCAGCCGCGTATACGGAGCTCCTTCATGCTGGAGGATAGACTCCCTCCACACACACGGCTGGCACACCATCAGAGTGGAAAGCCATCAACCTTCTCTTCCTCAGAGGCGGGGAAAAATTAGAAACAATTTCTTCAGTATTGTCAATCTCCCGTTTCCCGGGAGACACATCGGCCGTGAACAGCGCGCTTGCGAAAGCCCCCCTATTACCCCCGGCAGAGCGCAGGGACTTCCAGTGTACCAACCAGAAATAAATACGAGCAGATGTCCAACACTCTCAAACATCCCAATATAAACTGCACGTTATTTTTTAATTTATCCAAAAATAATACTATAATAGCTCAATACAACACTCCTCTTTTTGGACATAAGACAAGTGAAGAATTGCGAAAAAGTACTTTTTCATCTAAAAGCATTTTTAAGCAAAGAGGCTTTTCCCCGCAGGATGGATTCTCCAAGAAGACACTGTGGCAGCCCCAGATGCCTTTTACTGTGCCTAATGGCGACCAACAGGGATACATCAATTTTCCAGAATAACCTGCCAGGAAATCTGAAAAATTTATCACGCGTGTTACCAATGTTTTAGCGCGTTCCCGATTTTCATCTTGCACAACACAACGAGGAGGAAAACATGGATCACGTTGGAGTTGAGTCAATTTCAGCCAGAGAAGTCAAAGCGATTCTTGGAAGTTCACAGGAATACGCGTTGGTTGACGTCCGTGAAGAAGCCGTTTTTTCGAAAGGGCATCAGCTCCTGGCCATAAATATTCCTTTGAGCCGCCTGGAATTGAAATGCGGGAATCTTATTCCCCGCCGCAGCACACCGATACTCCTTGTGGATGGCGGGCCAAATGATCCCAAACAGCTGGGTAACCGCGCGGCAAGTAAGTTACGGGAATTCGGCTATACCAATATCAAGATCATGACGGGAGGCATGCAGGAATGGATTGATGCCGGCTACAAGGTTTTCGAGGGAATCTTTGTTCCCAGCAAAGCATTCGGGGAATTTGTGGAACACACCATGGGCACCCCGAGGCTTGAACCTCAAGTCGTAAAAGCCATGATTGACGCTGGCACCCGCATGGTGATCCTGGACAGCCGCCCGAATAACGAATTCCGGCGCATGAACATCCCGCGCGGGATCAATGTACCCGGCGGTGAACTTGTATATCACATCGAAGATTACGCGACGGATCCATCAATTTTTATCGTAGTTAACTGTGCCGGCCGTACACGGAGCATCATCGGTTGTCAGTCCTTGCGCAACGCGGGGATTGTGAACAATGTTGCGGCGCTGAAAGGCGGCACCATGGGCTGGGAACTGGCCGGGCTTGAACCTGAGCGGGGGACCCAGGACAGATACAGCGCCGAACCGCCTTCCGAGAAGGCCAAAGCCGTGGCAGTAAAACGCGCCGCGCGTGTGGCAGAACGCTATCATGTTCGTTTCGTAGAGCCAGAAACACTTAACCAATGGCGGAACGAACGCGACAAACACAATCTGTATATTTTTGACGTACGCCAACCGGCAGAATTCGAAAAAGGGCATATGCCCGATTCTATCAATGTCCAGGGGGTCACGGTCGTACAGTCTACAGACTCCTGCGTCGGCGTGCGCAACGGCCGTATTGTACTGGCGGATGACACCCAGGTGCGCGCCATTATGGCGGCTTCGTGGCTCAATCAGATGGGCTACCCGGAAGTATACGTACTTCGCGGCGGTATCTTCGGGGAACTTCACACAGGAACGGGCCGTCCGGTTGTCTTGGGCGAACAGGATGCTTCCGGCATTACCCCCGAAGCGCTGCAGCGCGCGCTTTCTTCCAAAAATCCTCCTCTGGTTCTGGATCTGGGAATCAGCAAGGAATCCTGCAAAGGCCATATTCCCAACTCCGTATGGGGAATCAGGACGGAACTCGCGGCTGCGCAGGCTCTTTATCCGGACGCGAACAAGATTGTCGTCACCTGCGACTCCGGCGCGCTGGCGCGGGTGGCCTGCGCCGATATCCGCAAACTCTGGCCACAGAGTGACGTTTGTTACCTCGAAGGCGGGACAAAAGCGTGGATTGCCGCAAAGCTTCCTGTTGAAAAAGGTATTACCCGGCGTTTTTGTGAAATAGCCGATATCTTCTACCGGGCATACGAGCGTGAGCATCTGAACAAGGAAGAAAAACATGCCGCCATGTCCCAATACCTTTCCTGGGAAGAAGGTTTGATTGACGACGTTATTGCTGATGGAGACCTGCATTTCAATATCAGGTAGCGTCCACTGGTGTGCCTATCAGCTCTGAAGAACATGGACAATACGGCCGTGTCCGCTGTTCTGCGGTTCAGAGTCCCCCGGATTCTCCAGCTGCGTTCTGAGGGCATCCAAACCAATGAAAAAGCCTCCCCGCATGAGCGGGGAGGCGAAAAAATGGTCGGAGCGACTGGATTCGAACCAGCGACCCCCTGCTCCCAAAGCAGGTGCGCTACCAGGCTGCGCCACGCTCCGACAAAAGGCGAGCCGGGTCTCTTTGACCACGGCCCGCCAAAAAAGATGAAACAAATACCCTAGCGCGCAACCACGCGGAAGTCGTCACGACGGTTCTTGGCCCATACTTCGGGGCCGGTGCCTTCCACGGCGGGACGTTCCTTGCCATAGCTGATCACTTCAAGCTGAGCGGGATTCACACCCAGCATGACCATGTACTCGTAAACGGCAACGGCGCGCCGCTCCCCGAGGGCAAGGTTGTATTCCTGCGTGCCGCGGGCGTCACAGTTGCCTTCGATGCGCACGCGCAGCTGCGGATAGGTTTTCATCAGGTCAGCTTTCTCCCGCAGCATGGGGCGGAATTCTTCCCTGATGTTGTACTTGTCGAAATCAAAATACACCACGCCGCCCGTGATGGTCTGAGCCGCGCGATCAATAGCGGCAACTTCCTGAATTGACTGGGGTTCACCGCCAGCTGCAGCTGTGCTTTCCACCTTCTTGGAAGAGCATCCGGCCACAAGCCCCAACGCCAGCACCATCGCAAAAATGCCAGTAAGCCGTTTCAACATAATCATTCCTCCTCTGCCCCCAACAAAAAGGGGATGCGACGCGACCGCAGGCGCAGCAACACCCGCGGGGCCATCACTATTGCGTAACCGCACATTTTTTATGTTTAGTCTGGAGTTCCGTCCATTGTCAAGTATTGCCGCATGTTCAACGCGCGCACAACTGTTGGAGAAAACGAACCAAGCGCGTATGGCGCCCAGAATCGGAAAAAGCATCTTCAACGAGGCGACGTACATCGTACAACAGTACATAGCGCGTTCCCCTGACTATGACAGGGAGGAACGGCCGGAGCGGCGGCAAGCCAAGGCTTTCCGGCATGCTGTCGCAAAGCAGCACCGCCAGCGATGGCCGCAGTACCGAAATCCCGCTGAAAAAGAATGCCGGAGAGTGTTCTCCATCCGGGCCAAAAAGAGGCCAGAACGCATGGCTTCCGGGAGGAAAACCGATATCCGCGAGCAGCTTCCGCAGCGCGGCACTGCGTGTTTTATCTCCCCGGCCGGACATGTCGCCGGCCAATTCCGGGTAACTCCAGAGGATGCGGGGAGTTTTCGGCGTCTTGTGCAGCAAGTCCGCCCACGCCGCGGGCCATGCCTCCACAGGGATCGGGCTTGCCATGTCAGCGCGTGATACGGCGGCCGTATCCGCCGTACGCGGATTTTCCCTGGAGATCTCCGAAGCCGCCGCTGCTGGCACTTGTTTTCTGGAGGGTGAAACAGAAGGCGCAACGTTCCCCCGGGGCGCGGCCACTCCGTCCGGCGGCGGGTATGTTTTGCCTTGTGAAGGTTCATTTACCTCGCTTTTCCGGTCTCCTCCGGCAATTTCCTGCCTGAAGGAACTCACGTTGCCAGGCGCGACAGAAGACGCAGAACGCAACGGAACCGGACGGCATAAAAGGCGCAGGCCTTCAACCGTTTCCGCGTCATACAAAAGGACGCTGACGCCAGCCTTTTTCCATGGGAAGAGGGCGCGATGCACACCTAGAGCGAAGCCAGCCACGAAACCAGCCTCCAGGCGAGCACAGGTTTTGGCAGGTTTTCCATAACCGCTTCACGGCCAGTCCTGTCGGCCACAAAAACCGTATTGGAAACCGTGGCAAAACCATGCCCAAGCAGATTGCCCACCAGCATGTCCGCGCGCTTGGCAGCCAGTTTGCTCCGCACAGCCGTGTGCAGGTTCTCCGATTCGGCGGCAAATCCCATGACTTTCTGAGGAGCATCCTTCCTGCGGTTCAGGGAAAGCGTCCTCAAAATGTCAGGATTTGGGACAAAGTGCAGATCAAAACCCTCCGGCGCTTCGCTTTTTTTGAATTTCCCCGGCCCGGCAGGCTGCGGAGAAAAATCGGCCACTGCCGCAGTGAACACGCCCATATCCATGTCATTCCACAAATCACTGGCGGCCTCGAACATCTGGCGGGCAGAGGTAACCTCCACGCGCAAAAGCGGCGTGCTCATACCTTCAGTCCCGGCTCCGGCTGGCAGCCATGGCACGCCAGGGCCGCACACGGCGTGCACCTCGGCCCCCCGCAGCCACAACGCCAACGCCAGTGAAGCACCCATGGTTCCCGTAGAAGGATTGGACCAGAAGCGCACCCCGTCCCAGCCTTCGCGGGTTGGCCCCAGGGTAACCAGCGCGCGCATTCCCGCCAAATCCTGCGGCAACGCGGCACGCAGCCCAGCCAGCAGGATCAACCTGCTGTCTGCCAGACGCCCCTGCCCCATATCGCCACACGCGGTGCGCCCTATTCCGGGCTGAACCGTCACGCACCCTCGTGAACGGAGGATGTCCATATTGGCGCGGGTGGCAGGATGTTCCCACATAGCCGGGTTCATGGCAGGGGCAACGACCAGCGGGCCCCTGAACGCGAGAACCTGACAGGCAAGAAGCTCATCCGCCGCGCCATGGGCCAGTCGCGCGAGCGTTGCCGCCGAAGCGGGAGCCACCACAAAAGCCCGCGCAGTCTGCCCCGGCTCAAGGTGGGCAAACGGGGTAGACGCATGCGGGTCTTCATACATGGCGGTGTACACGGGTTCCGCACCAAGCGCCTCGAAGGGAAGCGGCGTCACAAAACGCTGGGCCGAGGGCGTCATGGTGACGCCCACGCTAAAACCGATATCCTGCCACTGCCGGACAAGATCCAGCGCACGGTAGGCAGCGACCGAACCGCAAACCCCCAGATGCAGGCGCAATGGTTCGCCAGCTACATCCTCCGCCGTAAAGCGGAAGGCAAGATGCGCGTCCATCTCACTGCACCGGAACGGGCTCGATGCTTTCATAGCCGGGGTCGCCAGGCTTCAGCTCTCCGCTGATGATGGGCGCTACCGGCGACATGCTTCCATCCGCCAGCCGCTGCCCGACCCACATTTCCATGGCGACGGTCACGGGCTGATCATAGAAATAACAAATGGCGAAGCGGTTTTCCTTTTCAAAAATCTCGATGATCCGGTTCCCGCGCACCATGCCGCGAAGCGCCCAGCCCTGCTGGGCCATGTTGTGCACCATAGCCGACGTCAGGGAAAGCTTTTCCACGTTCCCTTCCACCGTCACCAGGCCTGTCTTTGCCCCTTCGGAGGTCACCGAAACCATCGTGCGCTTGCGATCCACTTTCATGGCCTGTGGAATAGGAATATCCAGGAATTCATCGAAGTAGACGTCACTGGTAGCCGTGCTTTTTGTCGATTTGAAAGAATCAAGCATACCGGCGCATCCGGACAGAGCCAGAGTCAGTACAAGAAAGCCGACAATACGTTTCATGAGTATTTCCTCACACTGAAAATGTTCAGGCCTCAGCCCGTGTTACCAGCCTGCCGGCTTCGCGCGCCAGCCGGCAGGCGCCAAGGCTGCCTTCCCCGGACGGGGAAGAGCGAAACAAGGAATTCGCTGGTTTTTCCATCTTGTCAATCCATTTTTCCTCTTGGCGGACAACGATCCCCCCAAGAAAGAGAGCAGTGACGTACGGCAGAAAAGCAGGAGGCCTTTTCCCCCGTCTCCGGCGGCAGGCCATGACGCCGCACAAGCCGCCGTTACGCCACTTTTTTCACTATACAAGATTCCTCCCCCAACTGCAAACAAGATCCCTCACGCAGGCCGGGCAAAAGAGCGGTCCCAGGCAATCAGGCTGAAAAAGCCCCCTGCCCTTCGGAAAAACCGAAATATCTACAGGGAGGTGCGATCCAGCGTGCGGCAGGCCACAGCTTCAGCGATATGCGGCAAAGCGACGCGCTCCGCCCCCTCAAGGTCAGCTATGGTGCGGCTGATGCGCAGGATCCTGGTATAGGCGCGCGCCGATAAGGCAAGATTCTCAACGGCTTTCCGCAAAAAAGCGCGTCCTTCGGCGTCAGGGGAGCACCATCGCTCCAGCGCCTGCCCTGAAAGATCGGCGTTGCAGCGGCAGCCGGGGATATGGCGGTAGCGCTCGGTCTGGACGGCCCGGGCGGCGACCACCCTGGCGCGCATGGCCGCAGTGCCGGTTCCGGGACGTGAAGCGGCCAGATCGGCGTAAGGCACGGCCGGCACCTGCACATGCAGGTCAATGCGATCCAAAAGCGGTCCGGAAAGGCGGGCACGGTATCGCTGAATCTGGGCAGGCGTGCAGGTGCACGTGTGCCCCGCGTCTCCCAAAAAGCCGCATGGGCACGGATTCATGGCCGCCACAAGCATGCAGTCGGCAGGGAAGGTGACGCTCTGCGCCGCGCGTGACACTGTGATTTCACCATTTTCAAGCGGCTGGCGGAGATTTTCCAGTACCCCCCTCGGATATTCGGGGAGTTCATCCAGAAAAAGCACGCCCCTGTGTGCCAGCGATACCGCGCCGGGGCGGGGGATTGAGCCGCCGCCCACCAGTGACACTTCAGAGGCGCTGGGATGCTGCTCAAGAAACGGTCGGACGCAGATCAAGCCTTTGCCAAGGCGTCCGGCCACACTGTGGATACGCGAAACCTCAAGGGCCTCGTCGAAGGTCAGCGGCGGCAACACGCCGGGAATACGCCGGGCCAGCATACTTTTCCCGCTGCCCGGCGGGCCGATGAAAAGCAGATTATGCCCGCCCGCCGCAGCAATGGTGATGGCGCGTTTGGCCTGCTCCTGTCCCTTGACGTCGGCAAAATCGCCGGCCTCGCCCGACCGGTTCAGATCCGGAGGGAGGAAAGGCTCCGGCATGGCGGAAGAAGCACCCGTCAAAAAAGATACCGTTTCGTTGAGCCCGCTCATGCCGTACACGGGCAGGCCTTCGACCACGGCCGCCTCGCTGGCGTTGTCGGCAGGCACAATCATGCCTTTCGCCCCCCCGCTGCGGGCCAGCGCGGCCAGAGGCAAAATACCCGGCACCGGACGCAGTTCACCGGAAAGAGACAGTTCACCCGCCATGAACCAGCCGTCGGCGCACTCCTGCGGGATTACCCCCGCCGCCGCAAGCAGCCCGACTGCCAGCGGCAGATCGTAGGCGCTTCCCTCCTTGCGCCGGTCGGCCGGAGCAAGGTTGACCGTGATCCGCGCCGGCGGCAGCTTGAACCCGCAGGCCCGCAGCGCGGCCATGACGCGTTCGCGCGCTTCACGAACCGCCCCCTCGGCAAGCCCCACCATGGCAAAAGACGGCAGCCCCTGCCGGGTGAAATCCACCTCCAGGTCAACGCGGAACCCGTCGATTCCGACAAGCCCCCCGCACCACAGCCGCGCGGCCATGCGCCATCCTCCTGTCTCTCTTGCGCGGGAAAACGCGCCATTCCGGCGGATTTTCCCCTTTCAGTCTGATAGATCGGAGGGTATCTTTCTGTCAAACCGAACTACTGGAATTTTTGGGGAAAAACGAACGGTTCTCTTCTTTACCAAGACATCTCCTCCACGTCGAAAAAGGCATTCTGTGGACGCGCCGCGAACCTCGTCCTAGCCCTCACTTGCCAAATCATCTCCACATGGTTATGTACCATGAAAGGCAAGGCTTTTGCCTGTACACACCAAAAAAACCAACGGGAAAACGTATGTCGCGAATCGTTCTTTTTGTGTGCGGGGTACTCGCGCTGATCATGCTCGCGGTCAGCATCGACACCGCCGACGCCGCCCGCTTTGGCGGCGGACGCTCTTTTGGCGGGCGCTCCTTCATGACCCGCCCGGCTCAGCCGCCATCCGCCTTTACCCAGCAGCGCCAGCAGGCTTTCCAGAATCCTTCCGCAGCGGCCACGGCGCAACGACCCGGCATGGGCATTTTCGGCGGGCTGCTCGCGGGGACGCTCCTTGGCTCCATGCTATTTGGCGAAGGCGGCATGAATGGGCTCTTCAGCCTGATCATCATTGGCGGGCTCGTTTACCTGGCTTTCCGTCTTCTCGCCGGTTTGCGCCGCGCCGGGCAGGCCAGAGGCAGGGCCGGCTATGACAACGCCCGTGAAACCTCTTCACCTTTCAGCAGACGCACCCAGTACCAAACCTCACCGCCGGCGCCAGACGGCTCCACCTGGGATATGCTGCGGGGGACGGGCGTATCATCCTCGCCTGCGCCGGGCACAGTACCTCCCGCCTCCGATCGCGTGCATGTGCCCGGAGACTTTGACACCGCCGAGTTCCTGAAAGGCGCCAAAGCCGCCTATACCCGCCTGAATGCTTCATGGGACAAGCGGAATCTTGACGATATCGCCGAATTCAGCACGCCCGCCTTCATGGCTGTCATCCGTGAACAGGCCGCCGCCGATCCCAATCCCGGCCGCACCGATATTCTGCTTATCAACGCCGACCTTGTGGATGTGCGTGAAGACAGCGGCGAACAGCTGGCTTCGGTCTTCTTCAATGTCGTACTGCGCGAGGACGTGAACAGCGCCCCCGTCGATGTGCGCGAGGTCTGGCACTTTGCCCGCGGGGCCGACGGCTCCGGCATGTGGAAACTGGACGGCATTCAGCAGGTCCAGTACTGAACCTGACAAAAATAAAGATGGAGAGAAGGCTTTTTTAGCCCTCTCTCCCCATTGCGCTCATCCGCGCGGGGCTGTGTGCCCCGCGCTTTTTTTATAACTTTTTTCAGGTACGCTCGGTTTTCGCTTCCACGAAAGCCCTTGGCGGGCTCCAGAATCCCCGTCCTCCAGCGCTTTGCCGCCCGGATATCACCAGCCTTGGATGCTGGCCCAGGCTGACCGGACGGTATTTTTCATAAGCATGGCGATGGTCATTGGCCCGACGCCGCCCGGCACGGGCGTGATTTTACCGGCGACCCGGCTCGCCCCCTCAAAGTCCACGTCACCCTTGAGAACGGGCTTGCCCGTGGCAGGATTGACTCCCACGCGATTGACGCCGACATCAATGATGGCCGCGCCAGGCTTGATCCATTCTGTTTTGACAAGGCCGGGGACGCCGGCGGCGACAATAAGGACGTCAGCGCGCCTGCAGTGGGAGGCGAGATCGGCGGTGTGCGTATGAACCACAGTGACCGTAGCGTTTGCGCCGGGGCCTTTCTGGGCCAGCATGGCGGCGATGGGTTTGCCGACGATATTGGAACGCCCGACGACAACGACTTCCGCGCCGTCCAGAGGGACATTCGCGCGGATCAGCATTTCCTGGATACCAGCGGGAGTGCAGGGCAGAAAGCGGACCGCGTCGCCCCCAATCATCAGCCTGCCAAGGTTGAGGGGATGAAACCCGTCAACATCCTTGTCAGGATCAATGGCGTAGAGGATCTTTGTCTCGCTGATATGCGAAGGAAGAGGGAGCTGGACAAGAATGCCATGGATGGATGGATCGGCATTGTAGCGGCGGATCAGCGCCAGAAGTTCGTTCTCCGAGATCGTTTCGGGCTGGTTGTCCTGAACTTCGTGGAATCCGATTTCAAGAGCCGTTTTGACCTTCAGCGTGACATAGCTGACCGAAGCCGGATTTTGCCCCACAAGAATAGTCACAAGGCCGGGGACGACGCCATGTTTTTCCTTCATCCGGGCCACTTCATCACGCAGTTCGGCAAGGATGGCCTTGCGGATTTCAGTTCCGCTGATCAGTTCGGCCGGCATGGGCAGACTCCTTTCAAGACGTTAGAGATTCAAAAGCCGGCAGGGCAGACGCCCCGGGAGGTGCACAGAGCGCCGCCATTTTCTCCCACAACCCGGCAATGCCGCGGCGTGTGCTGGAAGAGACCACAAGGGGCGCCTCCCCGTCAAGCAGGGCGGCCCAGGCACGGCGGCGGGCAGCCTGAACAAGCTGGGAACATTTGTCAGCCTTGGTGAGGACGGGCAACAGCAAAAGGCCGCGTCCGCGGGCGAAATCCGCAAGCTCAATGTCAAGGCGCTGCGGCTCAAGGCGGCAGTCCAGCAACAGGGCCACAGCCCGCACATCGCTGGAACGGGACAGATAATACTCGATCAAGCCGGCCCAGGCACGGCGCTCGGCCTGCGAACAGCGAGCGTAGCCATAGCCGGGCAGATCAGTAAGCGTAAAAGACGCGCCTGTAACGGAATTGACCGCGCGATAGAAGTTGGCGGAACGCGTCTTGCCGGGGGTGGAGCTGGTTTTTGCCAGATTTTTCCGGCCTGCGAGGGCATTGATCAGCGAAGATTTGCCCACATTGGAGCGCCCGGCGAAAGCGATCTGAGGTTCAGCGCGACCGGAAAGCAGCGCAAGCTGTGCGTCGATCTGGGCTGTATTGAAGGCCGTGGCCTCCAGCTCCAGCGAAAAGGACATACGGATTGTGGAATCCGGCGCGGACATATCCCCTCCGGAGATGTTGACAAGGAACCGTTCATGAACAACAATAACAAGTTGCGCGGCTGATCGTTCGTACCGCGCCGCGCCGTCAAAAGCAAGAGGGCGGCGTACCCGCAACTGTCCGGAGGACCCATGTATTCGACCACAGACTTCCGCAAAGGCCTCAAAATCGAGATCGACGGAACCCCTTACGAAATCATTGAATTTCAGCATTTCAAGCCTGGCAAGGGCGGCGCCATGGTGCGTACCCGTCTGCGCAACATCCTCAATGGCCGCGTGGTGGACAACACCTTCCGCTCCGGCGAAAAGGTGGACCGCCCCAACGTGGAAACGCGCGACATGCAGTTTCTGTATCATGAAGGCGCCGATCTGGTCTTCATGGACATGACCACCTACGAACAAATCTCCATGCCTTCCGAAGCTACCGGCGACAAGGGCGATTTCCTCAAGGATGGCCAGGAATGCCGCGTGCTGCTTTATAACGAGCGGCCCATTGACATTGATATCCCGCTCTCCCTGGTGCTGGAAGTGACCCACACCGAACCCGGCGCCAAGGGCGACACTGTTTCCAACGTGACCAAACCCGCCACCCTCGAAACGGGAGTGGTCATCCAGGTGCCGATTTTCGTGAATATCGGCGACAAGGTAAAGGTGGACACCCGCACCAAGGGCTATCTCGGCCGCGAATAGCGTCTCTCACGGAAAAGCCGCCAACGCCATGGTCAACCATCGCACAGCATTGCCTTCCGCCCCTCCGCCTCCTCCCTCAGGCCAGAAACTGGTCCGCGAGGTTTTTGGGCTCGTCCTGCTGTTCTGGGCGGCTTTTCTCGTGCTTTCCCTGCTTTCGTACAGCCCCCTCGACCCGACCATCAACTACGCGAACAGCCGTTCCGGTCCCATCCGCAACAGCGGCGGCATGTTTGGCGCCGAAATCAGCGGCCTTCTGGTTGATATGTTCGGCCTCGCGGCGTTTGTCTGGCCCATGGCTTTTGCCGTCTGGGGAGCGGCCTGTGTATCCACGTGGTTTTCCATGCCGTGGTGGCGGTGGTTTGGTTTTGCCCTCCTCGGCGCATGCCTTGCCACCCTCGGCGTCACCTTTGACGTCTCCATCATGGATGTGCGCGGCGGCGGCATGTTCGGCCCGCATCTCGTATCGCGCTTTTCCTTTTACACCGGCACTGCAGTCTCCTCGCTGATCTGGCTGTTCTCGTTTTTGCTTTCCCTTGAGCTGTGCTTCGGCATCTCGTGGATGGGCATTCTCTCCGCGGCCGGCGCTTTTGCCGCCGCACGCCTGGCCTCCCGCGGCATCACGCGCGACTCTGTCTGGGCCGCCATCTGTGCCCGCTGGCGGCATTTCCGGTACGGCCCGGACGAAGAACCTCCCATCCCCCTCCTTGACGTCGATGAAGGCGATACGCCGGAGGCAGAGCCGCCTCGCCTGAACTATGGCGATATAGCCGCTGCGGCTGTCCTTCCGGAACCTGACGAACCATCAGCGCTTTTCGCTTCTTTTTCTTCTCCGGCGCCTGCCGCAAAACCGGTCCGCCTTGACGCGCCGGCTCCGTCCTGCGTCAGCCCGTCTCCTTCGCCCCTGCCTGTCAACGCAGAGCCCGCGCAGGCTTCTCCCACAGCCCCGGCAGGCAGGGATACCAGCGGAGACGAAGCCCTTCTGCTTTCCATTGAACGCCGGATGCGGCAAAAGGCTCCGGGAAAAGCCGTCCCCGACAACGAGGGAAAATCCCCCGTTTCAAACCGCACCGCCCAGGACGATGATCCCGCGCCGTGGGATGAAAGCCCGCAGCCCGATAGAAGCGGTATTACCGCGGCCAGCGGCGGGCCGGCTTCTGCCGGGGGAGGCACGCTCTTCACCAAAGCCGTTTCTTCCGGGCGTAAAGAAGAACCTACGCCGGCGCCGTCCGCCGCGCCTGCCGCTGCCGGTGAGGTTCCCGCCAGTTTCTTTGAAGAGCTTGATCGCGCTCTGGACGAAGGGGCGCGCCATCAGGGCGCGGACGAATCCGCGGCACTGGCTGGCGCCGTCGCGCCGGCCATGCTCAAAACGCCGCCTCCACAGCCAAAAATTTGCCGCCTGCCCACTACGGATCTGCTGCAGGCGGCCACGGGCAGCGACTCCCTGCCCTCGCGTGAGCTTATGCACGCCAAGGGCGAACAGCTCATGTCCTGCCTCAACGATTTCAATATCAGCGCCGAGCTGGTACGCGTGACCCCCGGTCCGGTCGTGACCATGTTCGAGCTGCGCCCGGCCCCGGGGACCAAGGTATCGCGCATCCTTGGCCTCAATGAAGATATCGCCCTCAACCTGAAGGCGCTGGCCGTACGCATCCAGACAATGCCCGGATCTGACACCGTGGGCGTTGAAATCCCCAACGAACGGCGCTCCACAGTCAATTTCCGGAGCATTCTCGAATCCGAAGCCTTCACCCAGTCCAACGCCCCCTTGACGTTGTCGCTGGGGGTCAACATCGGGGGCGTTCCGGTGGTGGCGGATCTCGCCAAGATGCCCCACCTGCTGGTAGGCGGCACTACAGGTTCCGGGAAAAGCGTATGCATCAACGCTTTTCTGCTGAGCCTGCTGTATAAGACCCAGCCTGATGAAATGAAACTGCTCATGGTGGATCCGAAGCGTGTGGAACTGGCCATGTACGCGGATCTGCCGCATCTTATCCATCCCGTGGTCAACGAACCCGCCATTGCCAAGAACGCGCTGGACTGGGCCGTGCATGAGATGGAGCACCGCTATGACCTGCTGGCGCGGCTTGGCGTGCGGAAATTTGACGCCTACAATGCAAGGCTGCGCGAAATGGGCCCCAATCGTCCTCCCGAATTCGCCGATCTTGAGCCCATGCCTTACCTGGTCATCGTCGTGGACGAGCTTGCCGACCTGATGATGAGCGCAGGCAAGGAAGTGGAAGCCTCCATCGTGCGTCTGGCCCAGCTGGCCCGCGCCGCCGGCATCCATTTGATTGTCGCTACCCAGCGCCCCAGCGTAGATGTGGTCACAGGGCTCATCAAGGCCAACTTCCCCAGCCGCGTGTCCTTCCAGGTGACCAACGGCCACGATTCGCGCACCATTTTGGATTCCACCGGAGCGGAACTTCTTCTCGGCAAGGGCGACATGCTCTTCAAGCCCAGCGGAAGCAAGCCTTTCCGCCTGCACGGCCCCTTTGTGCCTGACGCCGACGTGGAAGCCGTCGTCAATTTCTGGAAGGCGCAGCGCAAACCCGAATACAACATCGACTTCGCCGAATGGGGCCAGCCCTCCCCTGACGACCCCAGACGCGCCGGCGTTTCCGCTTCCGGTTCCGGCATGTCCGAAGAAGAAGAGATGTACAACGAGATTGTCCAGTTCGCCCTGGCCCAGGGCAAAAATCTCTCCATCTCTAAACTCCAGCGCCAGTTCCGCATTGGTTTCAACAAGGCGGCCCGCTTCATGGAACAGATGCAGCAGGACGGCATTATTTCGCCGCCCGGCCATGCCAATCGTTCCCGCGATGTTATCAACGATTAACCTCGCCTGTGCCGCAGCACGCTTTTATAACGGGATCCCGGACAGGCTCTTCCCGCGTCACGGGCAAAAATCTTCCCGATTTTGCCTGGAACCGGACGGATAACCTGTTTCCCTTCATAACCCGCGACAACCCGCAACCGGGGAAATCCATGCTCGACATTGCCATTCTCGCTTCCGGAAACGGCGGCAACGCCCAGCGCATCTTCGAACTTGCCGCCGCGGGCGTGCTTGACGTCAACATCCGCCTCGTACTCTGCAACCGCCCCGGCGCCCGCGTTATCCAGCGGGCAAGGGACGCCGGCCTTTCTTTGCTCTGCCTCGATCATACCACATTCCCTGACCGTGAGAGCTTTGACCGCGAAATGATCCGCGCCATCCGCGCGGCAGGCGCCGACACCATCGTCCTTGCCGGCTACATGCGCCTGTTGACAAAGGCCTTCCTGCACGCTTTTCCAGACCGCATTATCAACATTCACCCTGCCCTGCTGCCCAGTTTTCCCGGCACGCGCGGCATTGACGATGCCGTCGCCTACGGCGTGCGCCTGACTGGCTGCACGGTCCATTTTGTCGATGAAATCATGGATCACGGCGCTGTCATTGCGCAGGCCGCCGTACCTCACCTGCCCGGCGAATCAAGCGCCGATCTGCTTGAACGTGTCCATGCCGCCGAGCACCGCATTTATCCCCAGGTACTCCAGTGGTGGAGCAAAGGGCGTCTCGCCGTCAGCGGGCGGCATGTGCGCGTGCTCCCCGCGCCCGGCGTCAGGCTCGCCGCGCCTCCCCAGAACGCGCTTTTCAACCCGCCTCTCGAAGAGGGTTTTTAGAGCGCTCTTTCCCTATAAAAAATCCCCCGCAGCGCAAAACGCCGCGGGGGAAAAGCAAAGCCGCCCCGCGTTGAAACGCGGGCGGCAGGCGTATTATTCGGCCACAACGGGCTGAGTGTTGGGATTGGCCTGGTCAAGATCCAGCGGATACGCCACGATAAGCGTCCGGGTTTTACCGATCCCCAAAGCGCCGGGGTAGGTATTCACGCATACAGCGAGATCCGGCGTTTTATCATTATTGGCGTCTGCCAGTCCAAAGTCTACAACAGTGCCTTTGATACGGCGGGTCTTCCACAACAGACTCAAGCCTACGCCATCCCAAGTGAGGGCATGAATTTCGCCTTCGGGGTAATCCCGGAAACTGCTGAAATACTGGGCGGCGAGAGAAATGGGCTTGTTGACCAGGAGTTCCCACTGTTTGTTCTTGTCAAGGTCCACAGCCAGCATACGCATGGGAATATAAATCATGGTCGGCGAAACGCTGTAGTCCTTGCCAAAACCGGGCAGGCTGCTGGGAGCTTCAAGGACCGCGGGCGAACCGGAATATGCATCAGGAGAGACGTACAGAGTATCATCTTTGTTCTGGCCATACACCACAAGCTTTTCGTCCCTGTTCAGCCCGACCAGCATATCAGGTTCCTTGACTCCGTTTCCGGGCAGCCATTTAAAGCTGAACAAATTCATGGCGTTGGGGACATCAATCTTGCGGCCAAGTTCAAAACTGTCGCCATTTCTCAGCACTTCGCGCACGCCGCTGATATCAAATCCGCGGTTGGTATCGCCTTTCTGGCCGACCAGGATGGGACGGAAGTCCGGAGGAAACTGCGCCACGGAAAGATAAAAACGCAGCCTTGTGGCCACTGGCGTGAATTTGCCCCCCTTGAAGCTCAGAATATAAGAATAGGCTTCGTCCGGATCGGTATACAGCATGGCCATGCTCTTCGCGGAGTTGGACACGTTGCTGTCAATGCCGACGCAGGAAACAATGATTTCAGGAACACGGTCGCGATTAAGGTCGATACTGCGGATGGCAAGGGCCAGCTGGGTGCGGGGCAGGGCGTATTCCCCAAGAGGCTCAAGCTTGTCAAGCCAGCGGTAGAGATGCACCTTGTTTTTGGAAAGCACGGCGATCTCATTGCGGCCATCACCGTCAAAATCGCCGATTTCCATGCCGTATGAGGCAAAGGGCAGGGCATGTGTGCGCAGCCGCGACCCATCGGCGCCCTGATAGCGAATCTGCGGGTTCAGGTATACAGGAGCGCCCGTAGTCTGGTTCTGGACCATGTTGGGGTTCAGCGGGGCAGCCGAACGCTGACTTGTGCCGGCAGCGGCGGCTGATACCGCCGAAGTCGCCATTGGGCGCCCGAACAATTCGGAATTGATGCCATCGGCGATATGCTGGAGCGAACCAATGAGATCGTTGACGCGAGCTTTGGACTCACGCCGCCACTCTTTGCCGTCTTTTCCAACAACACGCGTCACCACCACGGCGTCATCACCGACAATATTGATATCGCCCCACACCAGATAGTCCGCGCCGGCCGCGGAAAGGGCCCGCGAGGCAGCGTCACGGCCGGCGATGTTTCCAATGCGCGCAGAAGCGGTGTCTGGAACAGGCTCAAAATGCCCCTTCCAGTATAGCCGTGAGGATAACATGGAGGGAACAGCCTTCTGGAGATACGCAAAACCTGCCGGCCCGTTGACGGCAAAGGGAGCGACGGCGTATCCGGCCGGCCCGGCAGCGGGGGCTTGCGCCGCGAAAAGCAGCGTTATACACAGGACAAAGGCTGTGCGGAAAATCTGATGCATGATGACTCCTTGCGGTTCAAAAACGCCGGCGGACATAAGCTGCCGGACGCGGCGGCCTTTCCCCGGGAAAAGGGGGAAACGGCTCATGCCGCTCCATGTTTACGTGACTTTACTATGAGTCGGGCAAGCCTGCAAGAGCAGTAACCCGGCTTTCCGGGATTAGCCCTCCAGCCTTAACCCATACCCAGGATACCATTGTGCCTATTCCTTCCCGATCTTTTCGCCTTGTCTGCAGCAGTGAAGAAATCCCCCTGGCAGAAGCGCTGCTGCGCGCTCAGGGCTTTGACTTCGCGCCGGAACCTTTTCTTCGCTGCGCGCGCAGGCTGACAGCAGAACCTTTCCCGCTTGGCCGCAGTCTGGCTGCTTTTTTCGGTCTGCTCTACATTCAGGATCGTTCATCCATGCTGCCGCCGGTAGCTCTGGCCCCGGCAGAAGGGGCGAGCGTCCTCGACATGTGCGCCAGCCCCGGCAGCAAAACCGGCCTCCTCGCCCAAATGGTAGGGGAGCGGGGCATGGTTATCGGCAATGAGCCGAACCACGCCCGTCTCGCCACTCTGCGCCGCAACATCCACACCCTCAACCTGCTGCAAACGGTCACCTGCTCATGGCCAGGAGAATCGCTGCCCCTGCCGGAAGCAGACGCGGGGCAGGGCTTTGACTTTATCCTGCTGGATCCTCCCTGTTCGGGCTGGGGCACTGCTGAAAAAAATCCCAGCGTCCTTGACCTGTGGAAGAACGAAAAAATCCGCCCCCTCATCACCATCCAGCAAAAACTTCTGCGCCGCGCCGCTTCTTTGCTGCGACCGGGAGGGCGGCTTGTCTATTCCACCTGTACCACGAATGTGGATGAAAATGAGGCGCAGACGCTTTTTGCCCGCGAGCTGGGACTGACCGCCGTTCCCCTTCCCCCGCCGCCGGGTTTTATCCTGGCGCCCCCTCAACTCGGGCAGAAAGGCGTATGGAGAGTAGATGACTCCGATGCGGGGCAGGGCTTCTTTGTCGCCGCCTTTACCAAACCCGGCCAGCCAGTCCCCTTCACCCCTCAGGAAGGGCCTGCCGCAGCCGCCGGAATCAGCGTTCCTGCCAGCGCGCTTCTTGAAGCCGGCATTTCCCCTTCATCCCTCCCGCCGGGGAAAGCGGTCATCTTTGGCGACAAAGTCCACTTTCTTCCCAAGGCCGCTCTTGAGCGCATCCCCGCCTCTCTCCGCTGGCAGGGTTTTGCCCTCGGCAAGTTCGCGGGGGGACGTCTTTTGCCTTCGCCGCGTCTCCGGCGGTCCATCGCCGGACTGCCAAGGCTCGACCTTGACGACATCAATCTCCTCGCCGCCCTTCTTCAGGGGCAAAGTCTGCCCGCGGGGCTGACCGGCCGCGAGGCAGGTTTGTACTGGCACGGTCTCCCGCTGGGCCGTGTCCGCCTGAAAAACGGCCGCGCCCTGTGGTCGGAAAAATAAGCGAGAAGCGTATGCCCCGGAAAAAACAGTATCAATGGACAGAAGGCGATATACAGGAAACCGGCGCTCCAAGCCGTTCCCAGCGCAAACGTGAAAGTACTGCCCTCCAGGATATGGGCGAAAAACTGACAAAACTCCCCGCGGCCGCGCTGGACCCCCTGCCGCTGACACCCGCTGTGCGTGAAGCTGTGGACGCATGGCACACCATGACCAGCCGTGAGGCTCGCCGCCGTCAGCTTCAGTTTATCGGCCGGCTCATGCGCGAGGAGAGCGAACCATCCGCCATTCAGGCGGCCCTGGATGCCCTGTGCGAACGCGAAGCCGACGAACGCTTCCGCTTCCGTCATCTTGAAGAACGCCGCGAAGCGCTTATTGCCGCTTCTCCGGACGTCCGCGAGAATCTGTGCGCCTCATACGGCATTCCGGAAGAGCACATTGCGGAAATGATGAAACTTGCTGCAGAGGCCCGCAATGAGCGTGACAACAACCGCCCGCCGCGTGCCTTCCGCGCGCTGTTCAGGCTCCTGCGCGACATCGCCGCCGCGCAGCCCGGCGGTTCATCCGCGGCCAGCTGAAGACGAACATACTCCCTTTTCTCAGCCGCGTTGATGAGCATCCGGTGTGGATTTCCAGCTGATACGCAAGAAGGGGGACTTTTCTCAGTCCCCCTTCCTATTCCGACAGGTACGTTTGTCTGACAGGCGCCCGCTTCCGATCGAACGCCGTTTCTTTCGCTATCTTCTGATTTCTGACCAATCAGTTGTTCATACTACGCTGGGGACCACCGTCCATTCCGCCGCGGTAATGATGGTATCCGCCATGTCTGCCGCGGGGATGATCCCAGCATTGCCCGGGGCATTTCCCCATAAAGAAGGGAAATCCGGTGATGGTTTCCAGCTTGTCATTCCTTTCCTGGCGCAGGGTGCGCTGTTCGGCCATAAGGCGTTCCAGCGCGCGGGCCGCCTCTGTGATGGATTTTTCACTGACGTTGGCATTACGGGAAAGGGCGTTCATTTCCAGACGCTTGACCTGGATCCGGTCGCGCAGCTCGCCCAGCTTGGGGGCGTACTGCTTCATCACTTCACCAATTTCTTTCCTCTTTTCCGGGGAAAGATTCGCCATCTCCATACCAGGGTGGTGGTAGGCGGCGACAGCCTTCATCTGTACAGGCCGGTCCGCGGAGTGATTCGCATCGCCGGGAGCGGCAAAAGCCACGCCTCCAGTCAGTACGGCCATCGCAAGAACCGCGGGTAAGATACTTTTTTTCATGGTGAAACTCCTTGATTTTTCAGCAGGTGCTGTTACCGATGTATGAAGTTGGAAAAATCATGAGACAACGGAGTTGCTTTTCGAGAGTTGGTTTTCCTGTGGCTGCTGAACACATGCTCCTGATGATGTTTCCGGTTGAGCATTTTCTTCCGGCTGCGGGTGGTTGCAGCACCCGGCGCATCGTATTTAGCAACCTCCATGCCATTATCTGGTTTTATTCTTTAACATATTGATTTTAATAATAAATTATCTAAAGAAACGGTTTTGTTTTCCCTAAAGCCATCGGATTATTTTCATACACTTACCTGTACTCTGTAAAAATTTTGGCCAGTTCCTGAATCAAAAAACGCTACGCCCACACCCCCGGCGGATGCCGGCGTCATCCGTCAGACACATCTTCGTGTCCGCCGCGGAGTTTGCGGAACAGTGTCGTCCGGTTGATATGGTAAAGTTCCGCTACTTTGCTGACTGAACCATATTTTTCAAGAGCCCGCCGCAGAACGGAACGCTCAAATTCGGTCACGAGCTCCTTGAGCGGGCGCTCGGCGGAAAAGCTCCCCTTTTCAAGGGGAACTTCGGCAGGCGCGCCGCCAATTTCCGGCGGCAAATCCCGAACGCCGATCTGTCCGGGATTGCGGGTAATGACAAGGTTGTGGACAACATTTTGCAATTCCCGGACATTCCCAGGCCAGGAATAGCGCCGCAAAGCGTCCAGCACTTCAGGCCCGAAGCTCATATTTTTCCTATACTTACCGGTATACATGGCAAAAAAATGTTTGGTCAGGACGGCAATGTCTTCGGGGCGCTGGCGCAAGGGCGGAACTTCCACGACAGCCACGGACAGACGGTAGTACAGATCGCGGCGAAAAAGCCCCTTTTCCACCAACTCGGCAAGGTTGCGGTTGGTGGCGGCAATGACACGCACGTCAACCTTGTGCGGCGTCCCCGCGCCTACCCGCATGATCTCGCCATCCTGCAAAACACGCAGCAGCCTTGACTGCATCGTCAGACTGAGTTCGCCCACTTCGTCCAAAAACACGGTACCGCCATCGGCCATTTCGAAATATCCGGCTTTACCTCGCGCCCTCGCTCCGGTAAACGCTCCCGGAACATAGCCAAACAGTTCGGATTCAGTCAGACTTTCAGCAAGCCCCCCGCAGTCCACCTTCAAAAACATCTTGTCGCGGCGGGCGCTCCTGTCATGGGTCAGGCGCGCCATGACATCCTTGCCGGTGCCTGTCTCGCCAAGAAGCAGCACCGTGGCGTCGGAAGCCGCCAGACGGGTCAGAAGTTCGATGATGCCGCCCATTTTTTCGCCGGAATAGACCGGCGTCAGATGTTTTGCCTGGCGCTGCGCAAAGTAGGCGATACTGTCTGTAAACTGGTCGATGAGAAGGCGCTGGGCGGTCATCTGCTCGTTCATCTGCGTCAGCCGGGTGATGTCGCGCGCAAACGTCACCACCAGCACCAGTTCTCCCGATTCGTCCAGCACAGGGTAGCCGGAAAGCACCATATTCTTTCCATCCGCCAGCCGCTGTACATGCGTCGCCGGACGTACGTTCTCCACGATTTCAGGATTGAGCACCTTATCAAACACGCCGTCCCGCACCAGCTCGCGAACGTTGCGCCCCATAAGCTCGCCCACGCTGAGCCCTGTCAGTTTTTCATACACCTTGTTGACCCACAGGGTCTTCCCTTCACGGTCTGTGATATACACGCCGTCATTGAGGACATTGAGAATGCTCTCACAGTAGCGGGAAATGGTGGAATCCATCATGTGTCTCCTGCCGCCGTCACAGCGGCCTGTCCTTCCTCGGAAGAGAATCAGTATCCGGGAGCGAATATCTCACGCTACAAGACTTTTGGCCTCATGACAAGAACACAGGGGAAAGAAAACTGGCATCCCCCGCGGCGAAACCCGCCGCTGAAGGCAACTGAAGACGACCGGGGAAGAACACCCAGAAAACAATCAAAAACCCACTGCCACCGTGCGGCAATGGGTTTTTCTGATGATGAAGAAAAGCGGCTACGCTATTTTTCCCGCTTGGCGCTGATGATTTCGTCGGCCAGCGCCTGAAGAGGAGGCGTCGCGCTTTTGGGAAGTGAAACCGTTCCCATTTCATATTCGCGCCCCAGAAAATCGTATTTCTGCGTACCGAGACGGTGATAGGGCAGCAACTCATAGCTGACATTGGGATACGGCGCGATATACTCCGCGATGCCGCGAATCGCTTCCGCGTTGTCATTAAAGCCGGGGATGACGGGCGTACGGCAAAGGATGGGCAAATCCGGAAACGTCGTCGCAAGGCGGCGGAAGTTGTCCAGGATGCGGGTATTCTCACCGCCGGTCCAGGCCTTGTGGCTGGCATTGTCCATGTGCTTGATATCAAACAGCACGTGATTCAGGTTTCCAGCGGCTTCCTGAATCGTTTCCCACGGCACATTGCCGCATGTTTCAATGGCCGTCTTGATACGGCGCCGGCGCGCCTCGCGCAGCATCGCCAACGCAAAATCACGCTGAAAAAGCGGCTCGCCGCCGGAAATGGTCATGCCGCCGCCAGAGCGCGAATAAAAAATGGCATCCTGCTCCACCACACGCAGAACCTGCTCCACACTGCGCGTATCACCATAAATGATCAGCCCCTGGGATGGACAGGCGTGGGCGCAAAACAACCCGTCGCAGCCACGGCACAGGCTTCTGTCAATGGATATTTTGCCATCGTCAGCCTTGGTGATGGCTCCCTTTGGACAGGCCTCAAAACAACGGGAACAGTGTTCCGTACCGATACAGCGCCCGGCATTGTAAGCGAGCTGGGGATGCCCGGATTGCGATTCAGGGTTGCTGCACCAGCGGCAGGCCAACGTACATCCGTTCAGAAACACGATGGTCCGGATACCTGGACCATCGTGCACGGAATATTTCTGTACATTGAACACAATGCCGGTCGTTTTTCTGTCTTCAAGTGAGCTCATGGGCACCTCAGGCAACGTTCCGGCGGGGGAGAGGGCCCCCGCGCGGGTCTCAGACAATGCGGAAGTTGTTCACCAAGCAGCAACGGCGCAGCCGGACGAAGGAACGCGCACAGGTGACGCCTTCACCCGTAGGCGTGGAGATGGTCATGGTGGTCCAGCCTTCGCCTCCGGCGCCAAGCGCCGCGATATGCGGCCCGTTCTTGACAAACAGGCTGGTGTTCATAACACGGGCCATCTTATCCATATGATCGATATGGCGGGAATGAATGCCGGCCGTATGGGACAGGCCGCGCTCAAGCACCACTGCCCATTCAATGGCTTCGTCCACGTCACGGGCGCGCAGCAGCGGCAGTACGGGCATCATCTGTTCTACGCGGGCAAAGACATGATCGACATCGCGGCCCACGTCCACAAGCAGCATGCGGCAGCTTTCCGGCACGCTGATGCCGGCGGCGCGGGCGATGACAGCGGCGTCACGCCCCACCCACTTGGGATTGGCGGAAGGACTGGGGCCGGGATAGTTGCGCATCACCAGGCGGGCCACGGCTTCGGCCTGTTCAAGGGATATTTCCACAGCGCCAAGCGCCGCGAGTTCGCGTTTGAGCTCGTCAGCAATGGAATCAACCGCAATGATCTCCTTTTCGTCGGCGCAGATGATATTGTTGTCGAACGTTGCTCCAGTGTAGATACTGACGGCAGCGCGCTGAATATCGGCGGTTTCATCAACGACGACAGGCGGATTCCCCGCACCGGCCGCGATAAGGCGCATGGTGGCGTGCTTGCGGGCCGCCTCCACAACCGCTTCGCCGCCGGTAACAACCAGCAGCTTCACCTTTGGATGCCGGAACAAGGCCTGCGCGACCTCGATCGTGGGCTCCTTCACAGCCACCAGCAGGTTGGCGATGCCGGTAGCTTCAATGATGGCCTGGTTAAGCAGCTGGATGGCTTTCTGCGAAGTCCGTTTGGCGCCAGGGTGCGGCGCAAAGACAATGGAGTTGCCGCCAGCGATCATGCTGATGGCGTTGTTGATCACTGTGGCGGCGGGGTTGGTGGACGGCGTCACTGAAGCGATAACGCCCCAGGGCGCGTTTTCAATAAGCGTCAATCCCAGATCGCCGGTGATGGCCATGGGCGCGAGACAGTCCGTACCGGGGGTGCGCTCGGCTTCCAGGCGGTTTTTCGCGATTTTATCCGCCACACGGCCCATACCGGTTTCCTTAACGGCCATATTCGCCAGCATTTCTGCGTGCTTGAGGCCTGCCGCACGGATGGCGGCGATGACTTTTTCGCGCATGGCGAGGGTGTTTACCTTCGGATAGGCCGCCTGCGCAGCGTTCACGGCATCCTCAAGGTTATCAAAGAGACCGAAATCTCCTCCGCCCGCTCCGCAGGGCGCTGGCGCGCCCTGCTGCAGGCGATTCAGGACTTCAGTGACAATGCGTTCCACATCCTGCTGGCCGATATTCATACTGGCTCCTCAAAAGGCAACAGGCGCGCCTTATTTGTTTTTACGATACACAGCTTTGGCTCCGGCATTGACGTGATCGACGATGCCGACGATAGCCAAATCTATAGGGGGCTCGTTGCCGATGGCAAAACGGGCAGAACTTCCGCGCGAAACCAGCACCCATTCGCCGTTTCCTGCGCCAATGGGATCTACCGCCACTTCGCGCTTGCCCGTCGGTTCGCCGGCGGCGTCCAGAAATTCCACCCACAGAAGAGAATTCTGTGGCATTCCCGGGCAACGCACCGTCGATACCACCTGTCCTACTATTCTGCCCAGTTCCATGCTTTACCCCCGTCTGCCGGCCTGCAGTTGTCCGTTTTTTTCACCGGAAAGACTCGGTTGTCAAGACCCGCTTATGCCCGGACCATGTACAGACAGCCGCACGACCGCCTTCTGCTTCCCGATACTGCTGGTGTCCGCGGGCACTTTTCGTACGCCGCGGACATACCTCCGCAAAAGACCAGTAAACGAGTCTTCCACATTATCTGCATGATCCAGCGGTAAAACGGGGCGCGCATCATCCGCGTCAATCGCGGACACAGCTTACGCCGCATCAGGGCGACCGTCTCCGGAATCATTGCCCGGAGACGCCGTGTCCAGCTACTTGCGGGCCAGAGGAAACACGGCTTCAAGATCGGCATGGGGACGGGGAATCACATGCACCGCCACCAAATCGCCGCCCACGCGCTGCACCGCAGCCGCACCGGCGTCCGTAGCCGCCTTACAAGCCGCGACGTCGCCGCGAACCAGGGCCGTCACATAGCCGCCGCCGATCTGCTCATATGCCACAAGCTGCACACGGGCAGCCTTGACCATGGCATCCGCCGCTTCAATCAGCCCAACGAGACCTCTGGTTTCAATCATGCCGAGAGCATCCATTGCGAACTCCTTCATTAGGGTATGATGTTACTGATTATTTCTTGCCCGCTGCATACCCTGCGCAACGACTGCCACCTGGAACATGTCGTCAGCGCTGCATCCGCGGGAAAGGTCATGCCATCCACCGGCAAACCCCTGGAGCATAGGCCCGAAGGCCGTGTAGCCGCCGAGGCGTTGTGCGATTTTGTATCCAATATTGCCCGCTTCCAGTGAAGGGAAAACAAAAATATTGCTTTCCCCGGCAAGGGGGCTTTCCGGAGCTTTCAAGCGGGCCACTGACGGGACGACAGCCGCGTCGAACTGCAGTTCCCCGTCTACGGCGAGGCCGGGATAACGGGCTTTCACCAGCTCAAACGCCTTGCGTACCTTGTCCACGCGAGGATGTTCGGCGCTGCCTTTGGTTGAAAATGACAGCAGCGCCACGCGAGGCTCGAGCCCCATAAGGCCGCGCAAAATTTCCGTCGTCCCTCCCACGATGTCCACAACCTGCTCCGGAGTGGGATCGGGGATGACGCCGCAGTCCGCAAAAAGGAATAATCTTTTGCAGTCAGGTGAAATCATAAAGAAAAATGATGAAACTGTCTTTACCCCAGGCGCCATGCCAATGATGCGCAGCCCCGCGCGGATGACGTTGGCCGTGGAGGAAAGATTTCCGCCGATCCCCACTTCAACTTCGTTCCGGCGAACCATGAACGCCCCCGCCGCCAGGCAGCAGGTAACGGCTTTGCGGGCCTCCTCTTCACTGACGTTTTTTCCTCTCTTTTCCTGAAGGGCCATGTATTCGGCGGCGTTTCTCTCCACCAGGGAAGGGCTCGCGGGATCGATAATTTCGATCATGGCCCCCAATTCTCCAACTTCGCGCAGTTTTGCCTGCACGACCGCCGGACGCCCCAGCACCACCGGATGGCTCAGCCCCTCACGCGCAAGGCGAACGGCCGCAGCCACGGCCCGGGTGTCCTCGCCATCGGGAAAAACCACCGAACCTTTCTTCTTGCGGCACATTTCAAGGCAGCGTTCAAACACACACATGGCAAGCTCCTAACGCGCCGGCACCTGCGAAATATCCTTTCCGGATGCGGCCATGGCTGTCAGCAGGATCAAAACGTAGATGGCGCTGCTCAGGCGGTTGCACGATTCCATCAAGTCTTCACGGGCGCCCATCTTGGCCAGGACGACCTCGACTTCACGGGTACGCGCGCGCAGCCAGTTAAGGAAAGCCACGTCCGGACCGTGAGACGCGTCAGGGAAAATGGGATCCTGCCCAAGATATTTTTTGGGATCCAGCGCAATGTCATGGGCAAACTCACCATCAACTCCGCACACGCTCATGGGAGGCATGGTGTCACCGGAAATTTCCGAAGCCAGCATATGCCAGACCCACGCCTTCACATCAGCCAGTCCCTCGCGCAGCCTGGCCGGAAGTTTCCCGCGAATGTCAAACTGGGTCTGCACCATGACGATCTCTGCAATCAACGTGTCCAGGCGCCCGCGCAATTCAATGCGCGGATGCGATTTGAGCACCTGGGTGTCCGCGTCCAGATAGGTACGCCCTATGCACGGCCGGCATACGGGACAACCGGCGGGGACAGGCTCTTTCCCGGCTTTATCCGGCACGGGAGCCCCGGGAACGGGTATCGACGAGGCATGCTCAAACGTCAGCGGATGCGCTTCGGCCGGAACAGCTACGCAATTGTTCGCGCGCAGAAGCTCGGCCGCGGCAGGAGTCAGACGCTCATTTTCCCCAAGCAGCACGCGCCCGCCGGCGTTTTTCATGCGCTGCCGCACTTCTTCTTCCGTAATGAACTGCATGGACATGGTATTCCTCTTTGTTTCGGCTCTGCCTCAGCCACGGACAGTGGGGGCAACAGAAACGTAACGCACTCGGCCGCGGGCTTCAAAAGTAGCCTGCGTACCGGCGGCAAAAGCGCACACATCGCCCGCGGACGCCATAAAGGAAGCGCCGCCTGCGCTCACGCGCATTTCGCCTTCCAGCATCACCACGACCTCATCGTGGGGAAATGTCCACGAAAACGCGCCGGATTCCCACTGCACATACCCGGCGGACGGCGACTGGGATCCCTGACGCGGCGCAAGCACCTGCATCATGCCGACACCATTTCCCGTCTGGGAAAAGGTAAGGGCACGGCTGTTCACACGCACGGCAGATCCCGCCCGCTCAAGCCATACCCCGTCCCCGGAATTGGGAGCAGAAGGGACAGGCGCGGAAGCACGCGCGCAGGTCACACATGAACCGCCGCAGGCGCCCGGCCCTTTTTGGGTAAAGGCCTGGCGAATCATCTCGTCAACCTGGGCCGCGTCGGCTCCAGCCGGCAAACGCGAGAGCACCTGCCGGCGCACCTCGGCATACAGGTCTTCGGCGTCGCGGTTCAATTGAACAGGTGCGGGCTGCGCAGATTCAGGCACAGCCGGAACAACTACCGGCGGCACAGCGAAAGATGAAACATTCATGGGCTGCTGCATGGCAATCTCCTGCCGGGGCAAGGTTGCGGATGAAACATTTTGAGCCGCATTGGCAAGGGAAAAACCGACCAGCCCCGGAGCGGCGTCAGCCACGGTAAACCCAGCGGCGCCGGGCAGTCTGTTGGCCAGTTCAAACCCCGTAGCGAGCTGCGCCCCAGCGGGCGAAGCCTGCCCTGGCTGAACGCCCGTTCCTCCGCCAGACACTGGCTGGGCCGATGCGGCAGGAGAAGGCAGAGTTGTCACGGGCACAGCGGCCCACGCCGGCACCTGGGGGGGCGCAGCCTTTGCGGGCGCGGCAACGGCAGGGGCGGCCGGGCTGTTTTCTTCCGTCACAAAAGTGATATGCGCCGCCAAAGCATCGTCGCGGGCCTGCGAAGTGATCAGCGCGCCCGCGGGGACAGCAATGGAAGTATGGCCTCCCTGTCTGGCCAGACGAACATGATCGGATGTGATGACAATCTTGCCCATACTCACTCTTCCTTACGGCGTCTTATTTTTTTGATCTGGGCCGGCGGGCGGCGGCTTTTTCAGCGGCCTTTTCGGCGGCAGTCACCGGAGCGGGGGTTTCGTCTTCCTGTTTCTCCTCCGCCCTAGCCGCGGCCAGGCGGGCCTTGCGGGCAGCCTTTCGCGCCGCCTTCTTGGCGGGGATATCCTTCAGCATGGCAGTAAGCGTTTCCTCAGGATCCGCAGGGCTTGGAATAACATTGGAGCAAATGAGGGCGTTGCCTGTGCGGGCGAGCTCAGCCCCAACTCCAACGGCAGCCTGGCAGGAAGCCACATCTCCCCTGCATATGACGGCCACGCGCAGGCCGTCCACCTTATGGGCAAGGGTGATTTTCACCTCGGCGGCTTTAGCCATGGCATCGGCCACCTCAATCGCCATCACCAGCCCGGCGGTTTCCACAAAGCCGAGAGAAATCTGATCGTCGTTCACGCAGAACTCCTTAATAAGTCAGGGACCAGACAGATCATCCCGCAGGGATGCGGCTGCACCCGTTTCCGGCCGTCAGGCCAGCTGATCAAATACATCCTTGTGCGGGCTTGGGATGACTACCGTTCCCACCAGCAGCCCCGCTTCGGACGCCTTGGCGGAGCCGGCACGGACAGCGGCCTCCACGGCGGCCACGTCGCCGCCGATAAGCGCATATCCCTTACCGCCCAGCCCCAGGGCCGTGCGCACATCCAGAAGGTGCACGTCGGCGGCCTTTACGGCGGCGTCCGCCGCATCCACAATGGCGGCGGCGGAAAACGTTTCAATAACCCCCAGCGCCTCGCGCTGCTCCAGCATGCCCCCCCCGGCAAGAGCTTTAATGACCTCGGGGTGGATGTTCGGGATGATAAACCAGTCCACCACCGCCTCAGTGCATACCTCCCGGCCGGCTTTGATGGATGCGTTCACCGCCGCCACATCGCCGTAAACGCCGGCAAGGAATTTCCCAGGGCAGATGGTTTTATAAAAAATAGGGCTGACCTGTGCTGTTTTCGACATCTGGTCAGAGGCTTCAATCCCGGCGGCAATGCTGTTGAATTCAAGCATCCCAATGGCAGTCATGGCTTCCATGCGTATCTCCTTGCCGAACCCGGCATGGCCGAGTCCAGCCTCAAAATCAGGCCTGAGCGATCACCACCGCTCCATCCGTACTCTTTACCACGCCGTCAATACTGGCGTGCACGCGGGCACACAAAGCCGGCTTGCCGTCAGCGCCGACAGGAATCTCGCCAATCACATCTCCGGCATGTACCCGATCGCCCGGCTTGACCACAGGCGCCGCCGGCGCACCGATATGCTGCCGCAGGGAAATGCGCACTTCAGCCGGAGTGAGATGCCCAAGTTCGGCGCAGGGCAAATCCATATATGGCAGAATTCCCAGGCGCGCTGCAAGCCGGGGAACCGGCACCTTGCGGTCTTCGCGCCAGCGTGTCTGCTCTTCATTGACCGTCCGCGGTCCGTCGTAGCTGATTTTATTCGCACGAAACGCCGCCTTGACCGCCTGATTCACCCGACGCGGCGAAAGCCCCATGGGACAGGCATAATGCTCGCACGCTCCGCAATCACAGCAGAGCAAGGCCATTTTGGCGACTTCAGATTGCAGCTCAACCCCTGCCCCAAAAGCCCGCATAACGCGATGCGTTTCCAGGGGGTGCCCCAGCAGATGACGGGGGCACTGCTCCGTGCAGGAGCGGCACTGGATACAGGCAGCCGCCGCGCGGCGGCGCATGCGCTCCACGGCCAAGGTCGCGTTGCGGTGCAGATAATGCCCGCGCGGCAGTACAATGATGCCGCCCGTAGTTTTGGTGACAGTTTCGCGGGTAAACGCTTCAAGACTGTCCACCACCCGTCCCATCATCGGGCCGCCGAGAATAAAAACCGGATCGGTGGTTATCGAGCCGCCGGCCGCCGCGAGACATTCGATAAGCGGAGTGCCCAGAGGCGCTGTCAGCACACCGGGATTTTTCACTTCCCCGGTAACGGTAAGCGTCTTGCTGATAAACGGATGCGGCGCGCCGGCAAGACCCAGCGCTCCGGCCACCGAGAACAGCGTCCCCACATTGGCCACCACGCATCCCACGTGCAAAGGCAGGCCGAGAGGCGGCACGGATTTCCCGGTCACTTCCCGCACCAGCGCCTGTTCATCACCGGCAGGATAAAAGTTGTCCAGCAGCGCCAGCTCCACAGGCGCAGAACCGATGACCTCGCGCAGAACGGCGATGGAACGGGTATATTTGCGTTTGAGCGCGACAACCGCGCGTGAGGCTTCCGTCGCTTCCTTCAGGACCAGCAGCGCGGCGACAATCTCGCGGGCATGGGAAAGTATAAGATGCTGATCGGTGTGGAGAAGCGGCTCACACTCACAGCCATTGGCAATAACCGTATCCACCGTGGCAGCGTATTTGACATGAGCCGGGAAACCAGCCCCGCCTTCGCCGACGATGCCAGCGGCGCGCACCGCATCAAGAAAAGCCTGTTTATCCATCATTTCGCCTCGTGCAGAAAACATCCTTATCCAGCACAACAACTCTTTCTGCTGCTGCGTTCGTCCGGGCGCGGAGTCCCGGTGAAAAACCGTCCCCTCTCTGACGGAATTTCCTCCACCCCCGGACAACGCATGTTTTTTTCCGCCTTAAGACGGAAAAAGTGCTCAGCGTCCCGGCATAAACGGCTGGAACGGCAAAGGAGCCTGCTGATTCCAACCAACGGTGGGAGCGGATGCGCCCTGCATATCAAGGCCGAGAATACGGGCGGCCGTGCGGTACATGATTTTTTCGCGCAGGTCGTCGCTGATCTTCAAATTCATATACGTCTGGATAGCCTCTTCCTGCTCCACAAACGGATGCGCCGAAGCAAAAATCACCTTGTCGCCGATCATGGTGTTGATGGCATGGACATAGCTTTCAGCCATGGGCGCATGCTCGTACTCGGAAAGATCCATGTATACGTTCTTGTTGCGGGCGCAGGCAAAAATCGCTTCATTCACGTACGGATAACCGCCATGGCTCATGATGAGCACCAGATCCGGGAAGTCACGGGCCACGATGTCCACATGCCGAGGATCGATGTAATCCATGATGGCGCGCGGCACCTGCGGCGGCGGAGCCGTGGTGATGAACACCGGCACGCCAAGCTCGCAGCATTTGCTGTACAAAGGATAATACCGCGCGTCGCAGGGAGGAATGTGCGCCAGATAAGGATCAGTGGCAATGCCGCGCATGCCAAGCTCCTTGACAACATGGGTGATCTCGCGCACAGCGGCCATTCCCTTGTGCGGGTCAATCCCCCAGAAACCGATAAATTTTTTGGGATAGGCGCGGCAGAATTCCAGCACACTGTTGTTATTGGCCGGAAAACCATACGTCGTTTCGCAGTCGCGTCCAGTCACCACCGCATATTCGACGCCGCGGCGATCCAGCGCCGCCACCACTTCGGGCAGCGTCTGGGCCACTCGTTTTTCAAAGCCGCTGGCCTCGCATGAGGCCTTGAACATGGCACTGTTCTTGATGCCGTCAAGAATTGCTTTGGTGTTGGGACGGAAGCGGAAGTCAATAATCTTCATCAGCCGGCTCCTTCAAAGGGTTTTGCCGCAGGCGGAACGGAAACGCGTACCGCCTCAGCGTTCCGGCCGGAAAAAGCCGGAACAGAGCGGTGCGCTTACTTAAAAAAACGGAACACTCGGGCCGGAAGCCGAAGTTTCCGGCCCGAACACTGGGTTCCGTCAGATGGTTTCATGCCCGGTACGGGCGATAAGGTCATTCTGAAGATCGGGGGTCAGGTCTACAAAGTAGGCGCTGTACCCGGCGATACGGACAATAAGGTTGCGGTACTTCTGCGGATCCTTCTGGGCCTTGCGCAGGGTCTCGGCATTGATCACGTTGAACTGGATATGCCAGAGCTTCAGGTCGCACCAGGTGCGGATGAAGTGCACCAGCTTTTCCGTTCCCTGATCCCCTTCCACGCACTTGGGCGTGAATTTCACGTTGATCAGACGGGCGGCACGGGCGCGCAGGCCGTAGTTCTTGGTGCTGTAGTTGGACAGCAGGATGGCGGTGGGGCCGTTCACGTCGGCGCCGTGCGAGGGGGACGAACCGTCGGAAAGCGGGAACCAGGCCACACGCCCGTTAGGCGTTGCGGACACGACCTTGCCGAAAGGCACATGGGACGTGAAGGGCACGTAGCGGCAATCGTTGAAGATGCCAAGGTCCTTGGAGTATTTGGCAGAATAGGCCACGCTCATGCGGTCAAGTTCCTTGCCGATGGCGTCCGCATAAGGATCGTCGTTGCCGTAGCAGGGAGCAGACTTGAGCAGGTGCTTGATATCTTCGTATCCTTCAAAGTTGTGCTCAAGGGCTTCGATAAGCTGATCCATGGACAGCTTCTTGTCTTCGAAAACCAGCTTTTTCACGGCAGCCAGCGAATCGACGACAGTGCCGAGGCCCATGAATTCGAAGTAGCCCAGGTCAACGCCTTCGGGGATATGAGGCGTGTGCAGATCGAGGCAATACTTCATGCACAGGTCATGCATGGCCGAAAGCATGGGGGCGGCAAAATGCCGGGCACGGGTTTGGATGACAATATACTGCTGGATGAAGGTCGCGCGCAGCAGGTTGTGGTGCTGGGCCACATACGCGTTCCAGAACTCGTCCCAGGTCTTGAAGGTACGCGGATCGCCGGTCTTGGGGCCAAGCTGGACGTCGCCGTACTTCTTCATCTTGCCGTTGTACAGGGTCATTTCCACAGCGGAGGCGAAGTTGGTGTACGCGCCGCCGGAAGTATAGGTGTCCTTATTGGGCATGCGGCATTCAGTGCAGCCGGAGACAGCGTAATCCAAGGCCTGTTCGAACGTCGCGCCCTTGGAAACGTAAAGCGGCACCACTTCTTCGTCATTGCACAGTTTGGGGAAACCGGAACCAAACTTGATGGTTTCAGCCACTTCCCACAGGTAGCGCTCGGGCGAGCGGGAATGCACACGGGCGGCGAGGTCGGGGTAGTGCAGCGGGAATTCGCGCTTGGACTGGAGGAAGATGTAGGTCAAATCGTTGGTGGCATCCTCGCCGTCGGGAGTCTGGCCGCCGACAGTCACAGCTTCCCAGTGGGCATAGCCTTCGTTGAAGGCGCCGCCGCAGGGAGAAATGTACATGTCAATGAATTCGGCCATCCCTACCCACATGCACTCAAGCAGTTCCATGGCCTTTTCATCGGTCAGGATGCCCGCTTCCGTGTCCGCCTTGTAGTAGGGATAGAAGTACTGGTCCATACGGCCGTTGGACACAGTGGTGCCCGTCTTCTGTTCGATGCGGGAGAACATCTGGGTGAACCACTGGCTCTGCACGGCTTCATAGAAATTGCGGGCAGGTTCAGCCGGAACATGTTCAGCGTTGGCAGCCATCTGGAGCAGTTCCTGACGGCGGACTGGATCCTTTTCCTCAGCGGCCATTTTGCGGGCCAGTTCCGCATGACGGCGGGCCCACAGCACAATGGCGTCGCACACGATGCAGATGGCTTCGAGGAAGGGGCGCTTTTCGCACTGATCCTGGGGGCTGTCCACATCAAGGGCGGCCAGCTTTTCCCCAGCTTCCTTCTTGATGCCGTTGAAGCCGCGTTTCAGGATTTTTTCATAGTCCGGCACCCACTGGATGGACGAGCGGAAGGAAGACGTTTCGTTCACGATGAAGCGCGACACCAGCCCGTCGGGATCGTCGTAGGTCAGCTTATGGACTTCAGGGGGCAGGGACTTGTTGAGGTCTTCATGGTAGGTCTTGCCCTTCCAGTACGGGGCGATTTCTTCCATGACGATGCGGGCGTCTTTTTCGGAAATGGTCGCCGGAGACTGGGGACGGTTGGGCAGTTCCTTCACCGCGAGGCCGAGGAAGTCGCCGTCCAGCTCGGGATACAGGATGCCGTAACGGCCGTCCAGGCCGCCGGCGCGTCCCAGCAGAAGCTGATCATCCTGCACAATGACCGTAATGTTTTTGGCAATGTGCATCAGCGCCTTGGCCCAGCGCAGGGGCAGGGGCTGACCTTCGGTTTCTTTCATTGACTGGGTAAAATAAAGCGCGCGTTCCACGTCGATGGCGGGTTTTTCTCCGTCAAAGCGCTCAAGCAATTTGAATACGCGCTCGTGCG
>Ga0208297_1000924_pt1 | contig 39305 bp, 34 predicted proteins | sample LMS_cellobiose_e_FD_187367 | JGI IMG/M metagenome (GOLD analysis project Ga0208297, IMG submission 187367) | Rumen-fistulated moose microbial communities from Alaska, USA - LMS_cellobiose_enrichment (SPAdes) (version 2) | ecosystem: Host-associated > Mammals > Digestive system > Stomach > Rumen... | reverse complement strand
CGCGCCGGTGACGCAGTGGCAGGCCACGAAGTGGTTCGGGCTGACCTCTATGAGCTTGGGCGTCGGCTGCGAGCGGCAGATATCGCACGCCTCGTTGCACCGCTTTAAGAACCGGCACTCGTCCGGCGGGTCCAGCGGCGACGAGACCTCGCCCTTGAGCTTGATCCTCTCCTTGTTCGCGCCCACCTCCGGCACCAGAATGGCCGAAAGCAGCGCCTTCGTGTACGGGTGCATCGGGTGCGCGAACAGCTCCTCCGACGGCGCCTTCTCCACCACCTGGCCAAGATACATGACCACGATGTCGTCTGAAAAGTGGTTCACGACCGACAGGTCGTGCGTGATGAAGATGAACGTCAGCCCCATTTCCCGCTGAAGCTTTTTCAGCAGGTTCAGTATCTGCGCCTGGATCGACACGTCCAGCGCCGACACCGGCTCGTCGCAGACGATGAACTTCGGCTCCATCGCGAGCGCCCTCGCGATGCCGATCCTTTGCCTCCGCCCGCCGTCCAGCTCGTGCGGATAGGTATTGATGAGCCTCTCCGCCAGACCGACGGTCGTCATCAGCTCCAGGACGCGGTTCTCGATGTCCTTCTTCGTCGCGTTCGGGATGATGTGGTTCAGTTTTAGCGGCTCCGAGATGATCTCCAGCACCGTCTTCCTCGGGTTTAACGACGAATACGGGTCTTGGAAGATGATCTGCATATCCTTCCGGAGCTCCTTGAGCTCCTTATGCGAGGCGCGGCAAATGTCCACGCCCTCGAATTTCACCTCGCCGGACGTCGGCTCGATGAGCCGCAGGATGCAGCGGCCCGTCGTCGACTTGCCGCAGCCCGACTCGCCCACGATGCCGAGCGTCTTCCCGCGCTCGATGCTGAACGTGACGTCGTCCACTGCGTGGACGACCCCTCGCGGGGACTTGAAATATTTTTTGAGATTTTTGACCTCAAGAATATTATCTGCCATCTTACTTGTCCCCCCTCGTCTGCAGGCGGAAGTCCGGCTCGTTATATCTCATGCACAGCGTATAATGCGTATCCGAGAAGTGGATCGCCTCGGGACGCTTCTTCGTACACTCCTCCGTCGCGTACTGGCAGCGCGGCGCGAAGGCGCAGCCCTCCGGCAGCTTCGTCGGGTCCGGCATCAGGCCGGGGATGGGCTTCAGCTCCGATTTCCTGTCGTTGATGTTCGGCAGCGAGTTGAAGAGACCCTCCGTGTACGGGTGCTTCGTATGGTCGAACACCTCTTCCAGCGTCCCGCACTCCACGATGCGGCCCGCGTACATGACGGCCACCTCGTCGCATATCTTCGCCACGACGCCCAGGTCGTGCGTGATCATGACGAGCGCCGTCCCGAATTTCTCCTTCAGGTCGTTCATCATGTCCAGCACCTGCGCCTGGATCGTCACGTCCAGCGCCGTCGTCGGCTCGTCCGCCAGCAGTACCTTCGGGTTGCACGCGAGCGCGATGGCGATGACCACGCGCTGCTTCATGCCGCCCGAGAACTGGTGCGGGTACTCGTTCGCTCGCACGCCCGGGATGCCGACAAGCTCCAGCATCTCCTGCGCGCGCTCGAACGCCTCCGCCTCCGTCACGTCCTCGTGCAGCTTCACGCTCTCCGCGATCTGGTCGCCCACCGTCATCACGGGGTTTAAGGACGTCATCGGGTCCTGGAAGATCATCGACACGTCCTTGCCGCGGATCTTCTCCAGCTGATGCGGCTTTAATTCCAGCATCTTATTGCCGCAGACCGTGATCTCGCCGCCCTTGATGACCCCGGGGGGATCGGGCACGAGGTTCAGGATCGCGAGCGCCGTCGTCGTCTTGCCGGCGCCCGTCTCGCCCACGAGGCCGATCGTTTTGCCTTTTTTGAGGCTGAAGCTGATGTCGTTGACGGCCTCCACCGTCTCGTCCTCCAGCTCATAGTGGACGACGAGGTCCTTTACCTCCAGAACGGGCTCGTCGCCGCTTTCGGCGGCATTGGTCCCGACTATCTTTTCGTTATCCATCAGTCCGCCCCCTTATCTCTTCAGCTTCGGGTCGAGCGCGTCGCGCAGACCGTCGCCCATGATGTTGAACGCGAGCACCGTAATCATGATGAATAAGCCCGGGAACAGCGTCAGATACGGCGCGGTACGGATGAAGTTGCGGCCGCCGGAGATGAGCGCGCCCCATTCGGGCTCCGGAACGGGAACGCCGAAGCCGAGGAACGAAAGGCCGGCGGATTCGATGATCGCTGCGCCGATACGGGAGGTAACGGTGACGATGATCGGAGAGAGGCCGTTCGGGACGACCTGCGTAAAGATGATGCGGAGGTTCGACATGCCGATGGACCTGGCCGCCTCGACATATTCCTGATTGCGCACCGTCAAAACCGACGAGCGCGTGATGCGGATAAAGGCCGGTATGGCCGTGACGCCGACGGCGAACAGGAGGTTCCGCAGGCTCTGCCCCAGCACGGTGACGATGACCATGCCCATGAGCGTCGCCGGGATGGAGGCGAGGATGTCGGAAAGGCGCATGATGATATCGTCCACGATGCCGCCGAAGTACCCAGCGATAGCGCCGAGGATAAGGCCGACGATCAGCGAGACGCACACGGCGCCGACGCCGATGGCGATGGAATATTTCGTGCCGTAAAGGACGCGGAGGAAGAGGTCGCGTCCGCTGTCGTCCGTGCCGAACGGGTGAGCGGCGGACGGCGGCTGGAGACGCGCGGTGGCGTCCATGGCCGTGATGCTGTCGTAGCTGATGAAGAGAGCCGAGTAGATCATGACAAGGATTAGGGCGATGATGATGCACATGCCGACGACGGCGCCCTTGTTGCGCTTCATGCGGTGCCATATCTCGCCCATGCGGGAACGCTTGGCGTACTGCCGGGATACGAGGGTATCGCCCGCCGTGTTTTTCGCAGTTTCGCTCATGCCGTCGCCTCCTTTTTCTTTCTCTTCGTTTTGCCGGCCGCGTACTGCGACTTGATCCTCGGGTCTACGAAGGCGTAGAGCAGGTCAACGATCAGCAGCAGGACGACGTACAGGATAGACGTAAGAATAACACAGCCGCAGGCCAGCGTGACGTCGCGGCGGCTGACCGCTTCCACGGTCAGGCGGCCGACGCCCGGCCAGCCGAAAACGCTTTCCACGACGGCCGAGCCGGCGAGGGTGCGGCTGAGAGTATTGCCGACGGTAGTGATGATCGGTATCCACGCGTTAGAAAGGGCGTGCTTGTTGATGACAGCCCTCTCCGGGACGCCCTTGGCGCGGGCGGTGCGGAGGTAGTCGGCGCGGATATTCTCCAGCATGGAGGAGCGCGCCTGACGGGTGGCGGTCGCCATCATCATGAGCGCCGTACAGACAACGGGCAGGATCAGATGCAGGATCGTGCCCGAGCCGTTCGCCGGCAGCCATTTCAGCCTGTACGAGAACAGGATGATGAGCAGCAGACCCAGCCAGAAGCTCGGCATGGACATACCGATGAGCGTAAATATCGTCGTCAGGTTGTCCCATATGGTGCCGGCGTGCTTCGCGGCGAAAATGCCCAATGGAACGGCCAGACCGACGCCGATGACAAGCGCGATGAGCGCAAGCTCCAGCGTCGCGGGGAATTTGCTTATGAAGTTGTTCCAGACTTTTTCGTTCGTGATCTGAGACCGTCCGAGGTCTCCCTGTACCAGATTCAGCATGTATTTGCCGTATCGGTATATCATCGGCTTATCGAGGTCATATTCCGCGCGGAGAGCCGCCACGTCCTCCTCCGTCATGGTATCGTTGATCATCGAGTCGATAACGGTACCGGGAGCGAGGTCGAGCAGACCGTAGACAATCAGGGATACGCAGATAATGATCGGGATAAGCCAGAGGATGCGTTTGATGATATAGCGTATCAATTCTTTTCCCTCCGTTTTCGGGGAGACGGCACAGCGTTAACAGAGAGCGCCATTTTTCCGTACCCGCCGCGGATCCGTCTCCGAAGCCGGATCCTCTTTTTTACCGGGCGGCGGGCCGAAAACGGCCCGCCGCCGACAGTTCCGTTATGTTTTGTCTTTCTTTGTGCCTGGGAGACTTACTCCTCGACCATGTAGGTGTAGCTGAGGTCGTGCGCGGAGTCAGCTCTGAGGTTCATGCCGCCGACGCCCTTGAGGCAGCCGACAACGTGGGTGATGTTGTAAATGGTGATGTAGGGGATGTCCTCCGCGGCGAGAGCCTGGATCTGCTTGTAGGTGGCCTCACGGTCGGCCGCGTCGGTCTGGGTCGGGGCAAGGTCGAGCAGCTTGGTGATCTCGTCGTTCACGTAGCTCGCGCGGTTGGCAGCGCCGCCCGGATAGTAGACGGTCCTGCAGGAGGAAGCCGGGGTGTTCCACGTGCCGGTGTAGCAGATCATCTGCGCCTGGTTGTCGGTGAACTTCGCGTAGGAAGCCATGCCGGGAGCGTCGGTCTGGTAGACGTGCGCGGTGACGCCGATGGCCTTGAGGTTCTCCTGGATGACCTGAGCGTTCATGGTGATATCGGAGAAGGCGGCGACGATCTCGATGTCCTCGCCGTTGTAGCTGGACTGGGCCAGATACTCCTTGGCGGCGTCGAGGTCATAGGGGATGAGCGGGATGTCGGTGTTGCGGAACTCGGTGTTGAAGCCCCAAAACGTACCGTCACGGGAGGCGACGGCGTAGCCGTTGCGGGCGGCGAGGACGGCGTCCTCTCTCTTCATGCAGGAGGCGACAGCCTTGCGGAAGTTGAGGTCGCCGCACACCGGGTCGTTCATATTGAACGCGACATAAGCGCAGTTGTTGACGGTGTAGGAGTAGGTGTCAAATCTGTCGTCGCTCTCGAGGTAGGGGAAGTCGGTCGGGTTGATGGAGAAGGCAGCCTGGACGTCGCCGTTCTCGAGCATGATGAGGCGGGTCGCTTCCTCAGCGACGAACTTCAGGGTGATCTTCTCGGTCTTCGGCAGCTCGCCCCAGTAATCGTCGTTGCGGACGAAGGTGCAGTAGTCGTTGGACACGAAGTCATCGACCTTCCACGGGCCGGTGCCGATGTACATGCCTTCCTCGGGATCAGCCTCGCAGGCCTCGCGGTTCACGATGCCGCAGTAGGGGCTGGAGAGGTAGAAGTAGAAGTCGACGTTGACGTTGTCGAGGGTGACGTTGATCTCGTAATCGTTCACGACCTCGATGTCGGTGATGTTGACGAGCTTGCCCTTGATTTGAGCGCCCTCGGCGGTCTTGGAGGTCTCCCAGGTGTACACGACGTCATCGGCGGTGAACTTCTCGCCGTTGTGGAAAACGACGTCGTCGCGCAGCTTGAAGTTGTAGTGCTGATAGTCCTCGGTGGTGGCTTCCTTGGCGAGCTGCGGGACGTATTCGCCGTTGTCCTCGACCATGAGGTTGTCGAACATCATGTTGAAGGCCCACTGGGAGGTGTTGGACGTACCGGAGCTGAACTCGTTGATGGTGCCCAGCTTGTTGTTGTCCATGATGATGGTGAGCTCTTTCTTGTAGACGGTGTCAGCCGTCAGGTTGCTTTCGTCGCCGGTCTTGATCTGGCCCTGCTCGGTGATGTTGGTACCGGCAGAGAGGCCGCCGACTTCGCCGCTCGCGCTCGGAGCGGGGCTGCTGGTGGTGCCGCTGTTTCCTCCGCAGGCAGCCAGGAGGCCGACGCAAAGGACGACTCCCAGAAGCAGGCAGAGGATTCTCTTGGTAGCTTTCATTTCAGTTTACCCTCCTATTTTTTTGTTGTGGCATATTGTGGACATATGCCGCTTCTATCTCCACGCGCCTTCGGGCGCGTCGGGACCTTTTTACCACTGACGGAACTTCTCGGTCGCGTCGGCCTGCATTTTCGCTCTCTTCGCCATGTCGGTGTAGAGGCCGTACTCATGCTCTTCGACGCACTCGGTGTAGCTCTTGTCGGTGTGCTCGTTGCGCGGCAGCGGGACGTCCTGCTCGCCGGCGAGGATATCCTGCACCTTTTTGATATTAACGTCGTGCGCGCCCACGCCGTCCCGGATCGCCACGGCGGCCGCGACGCCGGCCGCCTGGCCGGTGCCGACGCACTGGGGGATGAGGTTCAGCCAGTCGATCGCCACGTTGTCAGCCGACATGTGGCGGCCGGGGCAGAGCAGGTTCTCGACCTTCTGCGGCAGGATGGCGCCGTACGGGATCTCGACGGGGCCGCAGTCGTTGAGCTGGCAGACGGTGGAATGCCACGCGATGACGTCGTCGTGCTTCTTGCCGAGCGCGAAGTCGTTCGCCGTCATGATATATTCGCCCTTCAGGCGGCGGCTGCACCGGCAGCCCGTCTGCGGCGCTATGTCGTAGAGGTAGGCGTTGCGGAAGGCCGTCGGGACGGCCTCCTTCATGTAATCGAGCACGTCATGGATGGTGAGGCGCGTCTTGATCTCGGTGTAGGTGAGGTCCTCGATCTTGGAGCAGTCGCGGTTGGCGTGCCAGTTGTTGACCCAGCAAATCTTGCTCGTGTTGCTCGGCAGCGTGAAGGTGCGGTAGCCGGCCAGCGCCTGGAGCTGCGTGCGGATGGCCGCGGCCGCCTCGGGGTTGGCCTGCTGCCACTCGTAAAAGACGTCCCAGTCGATGCCGCCGATGCGCCAGACGAGCGCGGTCGTCGAGGAGCGGCATTCGCCGTCGGCCAGATTGGCGTAGGGCGCGCCGGTCTGCGTGTAAATGTCGCCGTCGCCGGTCGCGTCGATGACGAGCTTCGCCATGATGGCCTTGCGGCCCTCCTTGCTCTCGAAGACGACGCCCTTCATGGCGCCGTTCTCGACGATCGGCTTCGTGCCCCAGCTGTGGTAGCATACCTTGATGGCGTCGCGGTGCTCCCAGAGCATCCTGTCCATCTCGATCTTGAGCTCGTTCGGCTCAAAATACACGGCGCGCACGAGGCAGGGGGGCTTGGCGCCGCCGAAGCCCTCGCGGCTGACGCAGTCGTGGATGGCCTTCCACGCGTGGATAAGCACGGGGTCCTGCGAGCCGATCTCGTCGAGCGAGGGGGCCTTCACGGCCTCGGGTATCTTCTCGAGGCGGGTGAACCACTCCTCCTGGAGGCCGCGGACGAAGGACTTGTCGTACCAGCTCAGGTTCGGCACCATGATGACGTAGCCGCCGGTCACGTCGCCGCCCATATAGCCGTATCTCTCCATCAGGATGATGTTCTTCGCGCCGGCGCGGGCCGCCGCGATGGCCGCCGAATGGCCGGCGGCGCCGCCGCCCACGACGAGGATGTCACATTCGGCGTAAACCGGTATCTCACGCGCCGGTTCAAGGTAAGTTTTGCTCATATCGCGTTCTCCTTTGGTCTTGATTATTTCACGGTCAGCAGCTCGGTATATTCTCTCATGTCGGGCAGGGTCTCGATCTTTCCCGCGAGCTCGATGATCTTCTCGCCGACGCTCTTCGGGAGCTTGCCGAAGGCGTCGAACTGGCTCCAGAACTTTTCAACGAGGAACTCGTGCGTCGGATAATCCTTCATCGCCTCATTGTAATCCATCTCGGCGGTGAAGACGCGCCCGTCGGTCATCTCGGCCTCGGCCTTCATCATCATCTTGCCGGGGGTGCAGTCGTAGGTGTCCATCGTGGCCTCCTCGGAAAGCCGCACGAGCTCGGGGTGCGCGAGGATGGCGGGCGTCTGCACGAGGGCTACCGTCCGGTCGCCGTGGTACAGCGTGCAGCAGGTGGCAAAGCGGTAGGCGAACAGCGCGTTCGTGTGGTTCCTGTACTGGAACGGATTAAAATAGTAGTTGCGCCTCATGCTGTTGGACTGGTAGACGTGCACCTTCTTGACCCTGGAGGCGTCGAAAGCTCCGTCCGCCGCGACGATCTGCGCGCGTAACGCCTTGCCCAGCTCGCCGGCCGCCGTCGTCGGGATGCCGCCGGGGCCCTTCTTGAAGCGGTTTTCGGTGTAGTACTCTTCGCCGAGTCCCTTGAAGGCGCCCTCGTAGAGGTCGGGCAGCTCGCCCTCAGGCACCTTGTTCGTGATGAGGCCCCAGTGGCCGAAGTACGGGTCCTCGAGACCCTTCCAGCCGCCTTTGGCGATCTCCGCGGCGAGGATGCCCATGCGGGCGCTCTCGGCGTTGTGGAGCTTGAATTCCTGACAGTAGTCGTAATAGGAGTTGCCGGGGTCGGTGCTGTTGGTCGCGGCGTAGCTGAAGGCGGTCTTCGCCTGCTCCGCGTCCAGTTTATAATAACGTATGGCAATCGCGGCGGCCGCGCTGGAGACGATCTGCATATCGGTCGGCCAGCGCACCGGCAGCGTATACAGGATGCGCGCCACGGTGTCCTCCGCCGCCACGTTCGTGGTGATGAATTCCTCGCCCGAGACGCCGTACATATCCGCGAGCGTCAGGTTCATCGGGATCATCGTCTCGCCGTAATGCGAAGCGATGCCCTCATCAAAGATCTTGACGTACATGTTGCCGAAGTCGTTCGCGCGCGCGTGCAGGCAGTTGTGCGCGACGGCGCTCATGACCGGCAGGCGGCCCTTGTCGGCAAAAAGCGGGGCCTCGGGCGCGCCGCCCTGCTTTTTCAGCAGGTCATAGTAAAAGCGGTCCTCCGGCACGATGTCGCCGCCGAAGATGCAGCCCGTCATATCCAGGAGCCTGTCGCGGAATATCCGCACATTGTCCTCGCTCAGGCGGTCATACGTGGTCTCCACGAGGTTTTTGCAGAGCATTTCCGTGCCGTTCGGCGGCAGGAGCTCCTTCTTTTTCACATCTTCGATCTTCACGGCGTCATCTCCCTTTTTTATTCCGGCCGCGGCAGTTTTTCGACCTGCCTCTCGACTTTTCTACAGTCTAATTTAATCATCCGGGGGCGTAATAGTAAAGAATCAATGCCGTTCCGTAGTGTAACAATTCCGCTACAGCCATGCGCCTTTTTTCCTGTTGAATGTAACGAAAAGCGTACAGCGCCGTGCGCGATTGTTTCTTTACAAGTTTCGCGGGCCACGCTATACTAAAATCGAAAAAAATCGCAATATGCCTTGTTTTTATTCATACGCAGAAAAAGGACAGGAGGAACTTCGCCCCATGAAAAAAGTAACCGACGCTTTTCTGGACCTTGCCGAAACTTCTTACGACAAGCTCCCCGAAGAGGTCATCCACGAAACGAAGCGCACGCTTCTCGACGGCATAGGCAACGCCCTCGGCGGCATCTCCTCGGACAAGGGCAAGATCGGCGTCGAGTACGCCCACCGCTCCGGCGGCGTGCCCGAATCCACGCTCATCGGCGTCGGCGGCAAATATTCCGCCTCCGTCGCGGCCTTTGCCAACGCCGAGCTCTTAAACGGCCTCGATATGGATCCGATCCCGCACATCCCCCCGATCCTCGTCCCCTCCGTCCTCGCCGTCGCCGAGGCGGAAAAGGCCACCGGCAAGGAGCTCCTGCGCGCGGCCGCGATCGGCTACGACGTGGCGGCCCGCCTGTCTAACGTGCTTCTCTCCATCATGGGCGCGTCCCTCATCAAATACGGCAAGACGCCCGACGTGTTCGGCAACAGCAACGAGCACATCATCGGCGCCGCGCTCGGCAACGCCATGCTCATGGGGCTTTCGCGCGAGAAGATGGCGCAGACCATCGGCATCTCCGCCTACTACTGCTCCATCCCCGTCTGCCGCGACTGGGAGCTGCACGATCCGAAATCCATGATAAAATACGTCCCCGTGTCCTGGATGGCGCAGGGCGGCGTCCAGGCCGCGATGATGGCCCGCGAGGGTTACACCGGCAACGCCTACACGCTCGACAGCGAGTTCGGCTTCCCGTTCATCTACTGCCGCGAGCCGGGCGTCTGGGACCCCGCGAAGGTCCTCGACGGCATCGGCGAGCAGTGGCTCATCATGAAGCAGCAGTTCAAGCCATATCCCTGCTGCCGCTACATCCACGCGAGCCTCGATATGTTCTACTCGCTCCAGAAGAAGTACAAGTTCGAGCCGGGCGACATCAAGGCCATCCGCTGCAACACCGGCGCCTTCGTCGCGCATCCGGATCAGTACTCCGTCCATAATCAGGTCGACGCGCAGTTCTCCATGCCCTACAACATCGCGCTCGCGGCCTTCGGCTACGCGCCCGGCCCGGCCTGGCAGGAGAAGAAGTCCCTCACCGATCCGCGCGTGCTCGACTTCATGCACAAGATCACCCTCACCGTCGCGGACAGGTACAACGAGCTCAAGAAGCAGGACAAGCGCACCTTCTACTCCTGCGTCGAGATCGACCTTCAGGACGGCCGCACCGTCTCCGAATCCGAGGATTACGCGCGCGGCTCCAGCGTCGACGGCTTCCGCCTCACCGACGAGGAACTGGTGCAGCGCTTCCGTACCTGCGCCTCCGTCATCCTCCCCGACGAGAAGACCGAGCGCGCCATCGACATCATCATGAACCTCGAGAAGTACGACAGCCTCGACGAGCTCGCGAAAAACATCACGCTCTGATCTGCCTACGCTTGTTTCCCCGCGCCGCGCGGTCATGCCGCGCGGTGTGATAACCTCCTCATTTTTACAGCATTACCCACACGCGCCCTTGTTTTGGAAAAAACAGGCGCGTGTGGGCTGTGCTGTTTTACAAGGCACCGTTACAGACAGAAAAGAGGCCGGACCCGCCTATGAACACAAAAAAGGACACCATCTGGACACGCAACTTCATCTGCATCATGCTGGCCAACCTGTGCCTCTCGCTGGCGCACACGTCGGTCAACACGCTCGTTTCGTCGTATGCCGAGCTGCTCGGCGCGGCGCCCGTGCTCGTCGGTATGCTCACCGGCATCTTCTTCGGCGTCGCCGTTTTAGAGCGCCCCGTCACCGGCCCGCTCATCCCGAAGTACGACAACCGCATCCTCACGCTCATCTTCTACGCGATCGGCATCGTGGGCTATGCCGGCTGCGCCTTCACGCACACGGTCGGCGCGTTCCTCGCCTTCCGCGTCGTCAACGGCATCCAGTACGGCATGGTGGGCGTTCTCAACCTGACCATCGCCAGCAACAGCCTGCCGGAATCGAAGCTCGGCTCCGGCATCGGCATTTTCGGGCTGGCCAATTCCGTTTCCCAGTCCTTCGGCCCCGCGATCGGCGCGGCTCTCCTCGACGTCGGCATCAAGGCCGGCGACCCCATGGCCGGCTATCGCCACGTTTTCCTCTTCGCGACGGCCGTTATGGCCCTCGCGCTCATCCCCACGTTCCTCCTCACGCCGGAGAAGAAGCCGGCGGGCGCGAAGACGGAGGCCGGCCCGTGGTACAGGAGCATCATCGCCCCGTCGGTGCTGCCGGCGACGGTCATGATTCTGATGCTCATGATGTCCTACACGCTGTACAGCGCCTACCTCGTGCCCTACGCCCGCTCCGTCGGCGTGGAGGGCGTGAGCATCTTCTTCACGGTCTCGGCGCTTTTGATGCTCGTCACGAAGCCGCTTTCCGGGCGGCTCAGCGACAAATTCGGCTTAAAGAGCGTCATTCTCCCCTCCGCCATATCGCTGATGATCTCGCTCGTCGTCGTGGCGTTCGCGCGCTCGCTTCCGATGATGCTCGTCGGCGCGTTCTTCACGGCGCTCGGGCAGGGCGGCGCGTATCCCGCTTTGCAGGCCATGGGCATCCAGTGCATGCCGCCGGAAAAGCGCGGCATCGCCAGCAACACGCTCTTCTTCGGCATCGACCTCGGCTTTTTCCTCGGGCCGATTTTAGGAAGCCTCGTTTATGCGAAGACGAGCTACTCCGCCATGTACCTGTCGGCGCTCGTTCCCTGCACCGCGCTCATCGTGATCCTTCTCGTCTCCTGGCCCGCCTTTTTGCGGCGCCGGGCCGAACTGGAAGGCGCCGCCGGCGAGCGCGCAGAAAACTGACTTTCCTCGCTTTAAGGCCGCCTCTTTCAGGAAGGGGCGGCTTTGGTTTTGTGCAAAAAATACTGGAAACGCTGACGATTTCGGTATATAATATACTACAATCCCTTTTTGAGGTACCTGTCATGACGCTTCTCCAACTCAAATATTTCATTGCCGTGGCCGAGACGGGCAACGTCTCCAAGGCCGCCGCCCAGCTTTTTGTCTCGCGCCCCACCATCTCCCGCGCCCTGCGCGAGCTGGAGGACGAATTCAGCGTATCGCTGTTCGAGCGCACCAACGTCGGCCTTGTGCTGACGGAGGACGGGCGCTTTTTCTGCGAAAAGTGCCGCGAGATCGTCCGGAAAAGCGACACGCTCGAATCGCAGATGCACGCCATCCGGGAGCGGCTCATGCCGACGGCGAACCGCACGGTGAAGCTCTGCCTGTCGCCTACGACCTCGTTGACCGTTTTCCCGCAGCTCTACCGCGAGCTCATGCGCGAATATCCGGATATCGACGTCGTCCCCATCGAATACGGCGCCGTGCAGGCGCGCGCCGCCCTCGAGGAGGGGACGATCGACTTCCACATCGCCTCCGACGTGGGCTGGGGCGAGCCGTCGTCCATCCTGCGCTCGCTGAAGCTGTACCGAAGGGAATTCGTCTTCTGCGTCTCGAAGGACAATCCTCTGGCGAAAAAGGATTTTGTCACCATCGAGGACATCAAGGACGAGCCGATCGCCTGCTTCAATCAATATTACTATTACGAGTCCTATCTCGAAACGCGCTTCGCGGACAGCGGCCTTGTGCCGAACGTCGTTTTCCGCACGTTCCAGCTCTCGGCGCTGCGCGAGATGGTCGCCGCGAACCTCGCCTGCGCCGCGCTGATGCAGGGCGCCATCGACGACGGAGAGGAGATCATCGGGCTGACGTTCAAGCCTGTCCGCTACTGGACGGCGGCGATCACCTGGAACGCCGCCGCGCCGAGAAATTCGGCCTGCGAGGATTTCCTGCGGTTCGCGGAGGGCTTCGCCGAACGCTTCCGGGCCGAACATTCCGGGGAGGGGGACGCCGTATGACCTTTTTGCAGATCAAGTACCTCATCGCCGTGGGCAGCACGGGGAACGTCTCCAAGGCGGCGAGCGAGCTCTACGTCTCGCGCCCCACCATCTCCCGCGCCCTGCGCGAGCTGGAGGAGGAGTTCGGCTTCCCGCTCTTTTACCGGACGAATTCCGGTCTGGTGCTCACGGAGGAGGGCAAATTCTTTTACGAGCGCTGCATCGAGCTGCAAAACCTGACGAACCAGCTCTCCGCGCAGATGCGCCTGCGCGGGGAAACCCGCTGTCCGTCGGCGGACAGCACGATCCGTCTGGGCGTCACGCCCTCCACCTCGCTCTGCATTTTCCCGCAGATGTTCCGCCTGCTGCGGGAAAAACATCCGGAGCTGCGCCTCCAGACCTTCGACCTCAGCCGTCTGCGCGCCCGCGCCGCGCTGGCCGAGCGGACGCTCGACTTCAACCTGTCGGCGGACGCCCGCTCCGAAACGCTGCCGAAGGGCTTTGAGCGCCTCGAGCTCGTGAAAACGCAGCTCGTGCTGCTCATGCGGCCCGATCACCGGCTCGCCGGGCGGGAATTCGTTACGGTCGACGACGTCAAGGACGAGCCGCTCATCTATCTGGCCAAGTATTTCCAGAGCGAGGACAGCGTGGACAGCCTCTATCAGCAGCGCGGATTTACGCCGAACATCAAATTCCGCTCGCTCCAGATGTCCACGATACGCAAGCTCGTCGAAGACGGCCTCGGCTGCGCCATCCTCATGCAGGGCGTCATCGACGACGGCAAAAGGATCGTGGCCGTGCCGTTCCGGCCGGCCTTTCCCAACACGATCTGCCTCACATGGAACAGCGCCGTGCCCCATAAAAAAGCCTTTTATGATTTTATCGAATTTGCCCGCCTCTTCCAGCAAAAGCTGAACGAGGCCAAGTGAAGGGAGGGCGGATACCGTGAAAAAAGCATGGCTTTTCCTTCTTTCGGCGCTGCTGCTCGCGCTCTGCGCCTGCTCCGGCGGCGAAAGTCCCGCCGCGTCCCCCTCTCCGGCCGGGACGCCCTCGCCCTCCGTATCCCCGTCCCCGGCGGAAACGCCGCCGGCCGGCGCGCCCGCGCCGTCTTCGCCCGCGCCGGAGCCCTTCGCCGTCAGCGACCTGATAAACGAGACGGGCGTTTACGAGGACAGCGTCGGCAACAGGACGACCTATGTCTATACCCTGCCGCATATCGACGGCGGCAGCGCCTACGCCGATACCGTGAACGACGAGATGCAGGCGCTGTATGAAACGTATATCGAGCCGGAATTCGAGAACATGGAGGGCGGGTACAGCCTCGTCACGATGGAGGTCGGATACGACGTGTACCGGAACGCCGACGTGACCTCCCTCTTTATCCATCTCTACAACGACTGGGGCACGTCGCTGTACTGGTGTTATAACTTCACGCCGGACGGCGGCGAGGTCACGAACCGGGAGCTGCTGACCCTCGCGGGGATGACGGAGGAGGACTTCACCGACGCGGCCCGCGGCATCCTCACCGAGGCGACCGCCTGGCGGGACGCGCCCGCGGAGATGAACGATGAGCTGGAGCGCGTGAGACGTCTCACGCTCGCGGAGGACAACTGCAACGCCGCCATGCCGATGTTTTTGAACGACGACGGCTGCCTCGCTTTCATCGCCCGCGTCTACTCCGTGGCCGGCGCGGATTACTACTACCACGTGTATTCGATCCAATAAGAAAAAACAGACGGGGATCCCGTCTGTTTTTTTCCAAAAGGCATTGCAGATTTCGCGCCCGCTGCGCGCGCCTTCGGCGCGCGCAGCGGGCCGCTTTCCCTCTCGCACGGGAAACCGGCGAAGCGTTTCCCGTGTGAAGCGCGTCACAGCGCCGCGAGCCATTTGACGATCAGCAGCAGGGCGACGCCGGGGAGGCCGAGGACGCCCACGACAAGGGCGTTCAGGAGATTGACGCCGAGCGTCACGCCGAAAAAGCCGCCCACGAGATTGACGACGGCAAGGCCGATAAAGCCGAACACGGTGTTCACTGCGAGCTTCAGGAGCAGCCGTATCGGCTTTTTCAGTATTTTCAGCAGCAGGATGACGAGCACGGCCAGCGCCGCGAGCACGACCGCGCTGGACAGGTATTCCATAGGCGCCTCCTTTCTCCCCGTAACAATATATGGACGGGCATGGCGTCTTATGACACTTTATCTTGATTTCTCACGGAAAGTATTATATATTAAATAGTTGAAAATGCCAATCAAAAATGTAGGAGTTGCACATGAAGAACGCCAAAAGACCGGCCGATTACGGCAACGAGAGCATCACCGCCCTGAAAGGCGCCGACCGCGTGCGCAAGCGCCCCGGCGTCATCTTCGGGTCCGACGGGCTCGAGGGCTGCGAGCACGCCGTCTTCGAGATCCTCTCCAACTCGATCGACGAGGCGCGGGAGGGCCACGGGGACGTCATCACCGTCACGCGGTATGAAGACCTCTCCATCGAGGTCGAGGACCACGGGCGCGGCTGCCCGCTCGACTGGAACGAGCGCGAGAAGCGGTACAACTGGGAGCTCGTCTTCTGCGAATTATACGCCGGCGGCAAATACAAGAACGACGAGGACGGCAACTACGAATATTCGCTCGGTCTCAACGGCCTCGGCTCCTGCGCGACGCAGTACTCCTCCGAATATATGGACGTCACCGTCTGGCGCGACGGGACGAAATACACCCTGCACTTCAAAAAGGGCAAGGTCTTGGGCAAAAAGGGCGAGGAGCTTCAGCGCGAGCCCGTCGATCGGCGCGCCACCGGCACACTCATCCGCTGGAAGCCGGACCTCGACGTCTTCACCGATATCGACATCCCGCGCGAATACTACCTCGACACGCTCAAAAAGCAGGCCGTCGTGAACGCGGGCGTCACGTTCCGCTTCCGCGAGCAGGTGGGCGGGAAGTTCGAGACGACGGAGTTTCGCTACGAAAACGGCATCATCGACTACGCCGCCGAGATCGCGGGCGAGGACCCCCTGACGCAGCCGTATTTCATCGAGGCCGAGCGCCGCGGGCGCGACCGCGAGGACATGCCCGACTACAAGGTGAAGCTCTCCGCCGCGTTCTGCTTCTCGAACCGGGTGAACCTCCTCGAATACTACCATAATTCCTCCTGGCTGGAGCACGGCGGCTCGCCGGAGAAGGCGACGAAGACCGCCTTTGTCTACGCGATCGACGCCTACATCCGCAAGGCGGGCAAATACCAGAAAAACGAGAGCAAGATCAGCTTCCCCGACGTGCAGGACTGCCTCATCCTCGTCACCAACTGCTTCTCCACGCAGACCTCCTACGAAAACCAGACGAAAAAGGCCATCACGAACAAGTTCGTGCAGGAGGCCATGACGGACTTCTTCAAGTCGCAGCTGGAGGTCTACTTCATCGAGCACAAGGCCGAGGCGGACAGGATCGCCGACCAGGTGCTCATCAATAAAAGGAGCCGCGAGACGGCCGAAAAGGCGCGGCTGAACATCAAAAAGAAGCTCTCGGGGAACATCGACCTCATGAGCCGCGTGCAGAAATTCGTGGACTGCCGCACGAAGGAGGTCTCGCGCCGCGAGCTGTACATCGTCGAGGGCGACTCGGCGCTCGGCGCCTGCAAGCTCTCGCGCGACGCGGAATTCCAGGGCATCATGCCCGTGCGCGGGAAGATCCTCAACTGCCTGAAGGCCGATTACGACCGCATCTTCAAAAGCGAGATCATCACCGACCTTCTGAAAGTACTCGGCTGCGGCGTGGACGTGCGCGGCCGCAAGGTCTCGAAGGACCTCTCCTCCTTCGATATCGAAAATCTGCGCTGGAGCAAGGTCATCATCTGCACCGACGCCGACGTGGACGGCTTCCAGATACGCACGCTCATCCTCACCATGCTCTACCGGCTCACGCCGGCGCTCATCGAGCAGGAGAAGGTCTTCATCGCGGAGTCGCCGCTCTATGAGATCGTCAGCCGCGGCAAAACGTATTTCGCCTATTCCGAGAAGGAAAAGGCCGACATCCTCGCGTCGCTCGACGGGGCGAAGGCGAGCATCAACCGCTCGAAGGGCCTCGGCGAAAACGACCCGGACATGATGTGGCTCACCACGATGAACCCGGAGACGCGGCGGCTCATCAAGGTGCTGCCCGCCGACGCGGAGGCGACGAGCGCGACGTTCGACCTGCTCCTCGGCGACGACCTCGCCGGACGCAAGCAGCACATCGCCGACGACGGGTACAAATATCTCGATCTGGCGGATATCTCGTAGCTTCTGTATTGACGATAAAACCGGGGCCTGCTGCAAAGGTCTTGCAGCGGGCCCCGGTTCTTTCTGCCTGTATTTACAGCGCGCCCTTCTCCACGGGACGGCCGCAGGCGACGGTCAGGTTGCCGTTTCGCGTGCGCACCTCGTCCATGAAGGCCTTCGTCTGGCTCTCGTCGCGGAGCGTGATGCGGTAGCGCAGCTCGTAGAGCGTGCCCATGCTCGCGGTCTTGACGTGCTCGAGCGTGTGCGTCGCCGTGTAGCGCTCGAAGATGTCGTCGAACAGGCCGTCGTAATCGAGGTCCTCGGGGATGGTGATGCGCAGCTCCCGCTCGGCCTCCTTCCCCGCGCCGAAGCGCACGGCGGTGAGCGCCAGCATGAAGACGGCCAGGATGACGAAGAACACGGCCGCGATGGCGACGTACCCCATGCCGCAGGCCAGGCCGATGGCCATGGCGAGGAAGATGAGGCCGATCTCTTTCGCGCTGCCGTTTGCCGAGCGGAAACGCACGAGGGAGAACGCGCCCGCCACGGCGACGCCTGCGCCGATGTTGCCGTTGACGAGCATGATGACGACCTGGACGATCGCGGGGAGGATCGCCAGCGTCAGGGCGAAGGACTGGGAATACCGGTTTTTATACATGCAGAGAAAGCCGCAGCCGAGCCCTAAAACGAGCGAAACGGCCGTACAGATGAGAAAGCCTGTCACCGTGATCTCACCGGCGGTGATGATGGAATCAAGCACTTTTGAGGACCTCCTTCTGATAGTGGCCGCCCGCTTTTTTTCCGAGCAGCACGTTCTGGTAATAAGCGCCGTATTTGGAAAACGAGGTGGAGAAGATGGCGTTTTCGCTTAAAAGCCGCGCGAGCCACAGGGGGGCCGCGCCGGGTATCTTGATCTCCATGAGGACCGTGTCCTCCGGCAGCAGGAGCTGCCCGCCCGAGCCGAGCCGCAGATCGAGCGCCTCCTCCCGCCAGCGGAGGGCGGTGTCGAAGGTCACGCGCAGCTCGCTGTTCTCGACGCCGGCGTAAGCCTCTCTGTCGTAAGCGATGAACACCTTCGGCGACGGCCGGTAGGCGCGCATGAACCAGTCGATCTCGCGCTGGATCTGCCCCTCCTTGTCGGGCTCTCCTCCGCGCATCCACCGGGCGGCGTCGGCGGCCTTCATCGTGACGCGGCGCTTGTAGACGACGCCGTCGTACTTCTTTTTCAGCTCCACGAAGACCGGGTCGCCGTTTTGTACCGTCCCGTAGCTGCGCACGCGCAGCTTTTCCTTATAGACCGGCTTTTCGAGCGATGCGCGTATGAGCCGGTAATCGTCCGTATCGTAATAGATGTTGCAGATCGTATAATGGCTGAATTTATCGGCCTCCATATACGGCGCCATGCCGTTTTTCATCGCTTCATACTGCTTTTCGTTCAGCAGGTATTTTTTCTCATACCGCCTAAAGCAGCTCTGGATCGCGTCGCTCATGGTCAGGACCTCCTTTATCACGAGGGGAGCTCTTTCCCTCCCTCTTCGCGCTCATCATGCGCCCGAAAGCTGAAGTTTTTCTGAAAAAACAAAATTTTTTCAAAAAAATGATCTCAAGCACTCCGCTTTATCGGCCGGAGGCTTGAGATTTTTTTCACGCTTATGGAGGGCGGCCGGCGCCGCGCCATGGAACATAGGGGCACGCTGCAAGATGCAGTTCCAGCCGGTTTTGTCTACCCGCCCTCACAGGCTCTTTTTCAGCGTCAGTATATTTCGCCCGTCTTTATACACATAGGCCACGTCGTCCATGAGCTTTTTCGTCATAAAGATGCCCAGGCCGCCGATCTCACGCTTCCCGGCCGGGAGAGAGACGTCCGGGTCGTTCTTCGCCAGCGGATCGTAGGGGACGCCGCGGTCGATGAACGTGATGCTCACGGAAGCCGGCTCCCCGGCGGTCTCCACGCGCACGGTGACGCGTCCCGTGCCCGGCGCATAGGCGTACCGGGCGATATTCACGAATATCTCCTCCACCGCCACCTCGATCTGCCTCTGCGCCTTCATCGGGCAGGCGATCGCTTCCAGGCGGCTTTCCACGAACGCCGCCACCTGCGGCAGCTTTTCCGTCGCCGCCTCGATATCCAGTTCGTCCGGGGCTGCCCCGCCGCCGTCGCTCAATCGGAGGTCGAGGGAGTCTGTCTCCTCAAGCAGCGCGGTCAGCTCCCGTACCCAGAGCGCCAGCGCCGCCCGGTCCCCCTCCTTTTCGAGCGCGGTATGGCGGCGCTGCCAGTCGATCAGGAGCGCATAGGCCACGCAGCGCACCTTCTTTTCGACCTCGTCTGCCCGCCCCGCGTCCTCCGTGCCGAGATACGCCTTCAGGCTCCTGCGCCAGAATTCCCGCGCGACGGCGGCGTCGTAGCCCTGAAAGCGCCGGACGACGTCCGGGTCGTATTCGGAAAAGCCCACGTAGGCGTTATACATTTGGGCCAGCTCAAAAAGGGGCTGCCCCACGGACAGCGTGTCCATATCGATCAGCAGCACCTCGTCGCCCGCCAGCACGATGTTTTTGGTGTGATAGTCGCCGTGGATCATCCGGTCGCTTTCGGGAACGTCCTCCACCATCCGCTCCAGTTTGTCGGCCAAAGCCTCCGGCAGGGCGTCCTTCATCCGGCGGACCCGCTCCAGCGTCTTCTCCCGTATCGACGGCAGCTTGCCCGCCGGCACGAGGATGGCGTGGAGCTTTTTCAGCATATCCACATATTCCCCGACGCACCAGTCCATGCGCTCCGGCTCCTCGGCCAGTATTTTCGCGAAGGAGCGCGCGTTTAGCAGCTCGAACACCGAGCCGTAGCTGTCGCCGACGCGCACCACGTCATAGGAGATCGCCGTCGGGACGCCGAGGATCAGCGCCAGCCGCGCGACCTCCCGCTCGTGCTGTATATCGGAAAGGGCGTCCGCGTTCTTGTAGACCTTCACGACGTTGTCCTGGTCGATGCGATAGACCCTGCCGTTCGCCCCCTCGCCGACGACCTCGCAGCCCTCTACGGAAACGACGCGGTACGCCTTCTCCACCGGCATCATCTCGGTAAAGCCCGTCATCTCCAGTATCTCGTATACCTCGGAGCCGACGCGGACGATCTTCAGGTCGCGGCAGGTCTTTTTTAAGCGCAGGATCACGCGCAGGCCGGCGCTGGAGATGTAATCCAGGTCCTCCGCGTCCAGCACGACAGCCTCATCGCCGCTCTCCGCCAGGCGGGCCTGTATCTCTTTCTCCACCAGCCCCGCGTTATTGGAGTCTATCCTGCCGGACAGCCGGATGACGGCCCCGTTTTCCCATGCGTTCGTCATACTCTTTCCCTCCCGTGAGGTGATCGAAAGGCCCCCGTCTGTCCCGGGCGCCGGCCTTCCGCTTTCATGATACATACAGACGCGCTCAAAGGAAGTATATCATACCGCGCCGCTTTTGGAAACACCCGCGCCCGCGCTTTTTCCGGCCCGAAACGGAGGGGCGACGGGAAAGACGCACAGGGCGCGCTGCTAAAAGCGGCGCGCCCGTCAAATAGTATCCTATGCGTTTTTTATCCCATCTCTTCCGCTTTTTCGACGTCTTCTTTTATGACCGTCGTGAGGTCGTCCTTCGTGGGCTCGGCGAGCTGGGCCACGCGGTTTGAGTGGACGGTCACGATGTTTTCAAAGAGGTTTCGCACGTCACGGGCGTTGCCGAAGTTCTCGTCGCGCTGCTCGTAGAGGTCGTTTAAGAGCTTTTTGGCGTACTCCGCCGCGTCCTCGGAGAGCTCGTACCGGTTCTTGCGGCACATGGACTGGAAGATGGCGTAAAGCTGCTCGCCGTCATAATCCTCGAACACGAAGTAGCGGTTGAATCGGCTCTCCAGGCCGGGGTTGGAGGAGATGAACTTCTCCATCAGCTCGTCGTACCCGGCGACGATGACGACGAGGTCGTCGCGGTGGTCCTCCATCGCCTTTAAGATGGTCTCCACCGCCTCGTGGCCGAAGTCGTTCGAGCCCTCGGCCGAGGTGAGGGCGTAAGCCTCGTCGATGAACAGCACGCCGCCGAGCGCGCTTTTTATGACCTCGCTCGTCTTGACGGCGGTCTGCCCCACGAAGCCGGCGACGAGGCCGGAGCGGTCCACCTCGACAAGCTGCCCCTTCGAGAGGACGCCGATCGCGTGGTAGAGCTGGGCGATGAGGCGGGCGACGGTCGTCTTGCCCGTACCGGGGTTTCCCATGAAGACGAGGTGCAGGGAGACGGGCGGCACGGGGAGAGAATGCTCCTCGCGCAGCTTGCGGACCTTGACGAGGTTAATAAGGCTGCGGACGTTCTCCTTGACCTTCTCTAAGCCCACGAGCTCGTCAAGCTGGGCCAAAAGCTCGTCTAAATTCGGCGTCTCGGGGCTCTCTTCCGCCTTCGTCTTCGGCGCGTCCTCGGAGAGCATGGGGTTCGACGTCTCCTTTAAGAGCTTTTTCGCCGCGTCGTCCGCGACGCTCATGGAATTTAAAAGCTCCTCCAGATCGCGGCGCGACGATTCGAGGTACGACCCCGCCGGGCGCAGGCCGTATTTGTTGAAATCGATATTGCGTCCGTATTCTTTTTTCATCTTCAAACCTCCGCGTTTACTTTCTCACCAAAATGACCTGCCGCGTCTCCATATAGGGCGCGGTAAAGGCCGCGGCGGCCTCCCCGTCCTCCGTGATCTGCCCGACCGCGAAGGCGGCGCGGCCGCTCTGCACGAGGGATAAAAACTGCGCTCTTTCCGCCGTCATGAATTCCGGCGTCAGGCCCAATCGGGAGCAGACGGCCCGCGCGACCCAGATGTCGAGACCGGCCAGCTCGCCGTTTTCATCCGCGAAGCAATAAGGCGGGAAGGTGGGGTCTACGGCGACAAGCAGGCTCTCTCCCCCGTCCGATGCGGCTATTTCCGGCATCGCCTCGCCCGAGGAGGCGGCGGCGAGCGCGCCTTTGAGCGAGCCGTCGGCCTTCATGGCCGCTATCGCCCCGTTTAAGTCCTCCGTGAGCCGCGGGTTTTCCAGCGCGACCATCAGGCAGAAGGTCTCGTCCGCGAGGGGAGAGTCCAGCGCCGCCGTTTTTTTGGAGCCGGAGAGTATTTTTGCCGCCGTCTCCTCATCGGCTACGGCACAGTCGAGCGCGCCCGACTGTAAATCGGCCGCGAGCGTTTTTGCGTCCGTATACTGGACGCACGACGCGCCGGCTAAAAGCGCGTAGCTCTCCGCGGCTGAATTTTCCAGCACGCCGGCCGTTTTGCCCGCGATATCCTCCGGCTCAAAGACGCGGTTCGGCGGGGCCTTCCCCGCGCACCCGGCGCAGAGCGCCAGCAGCAGAGCCAGCAGTAAGATTTTTTTCATAGCAGCTCCCGGAGCGTTTTCTCCGCTTCGATCGCGTCGGCGCGCCCTTTTGTCTCGCGCATGACGGCGCCGACGAGGGCCTTGAGCGCCTTTTCCTTGCCGCCTCTGAAGTCGGCGGCTGACTTTTCGTTCGCCTCGATGACGGCGCGGCAAATCTCCGGCAGCTTTGCGCTGTCGAAGCCCTCCAGGTCCTCCGGCGAGAGGAAGGAGAGCGCGCTCTGCCCCGTCTCCAGCATCCGCGCGAGCGTTTTTTTCGCCACGTTGCGGGAAATCTTCCCGCTCTCAAGAAGCCGCGTCAGCTCGTTGAGCTGCTCCGCGCTCGTCTTCGGGGCCCAGTTTTCACGTTCCTTTTCCGTCGTGATGACGGAGAACATCTGCGTGATGAGGAAGGCGTCCACCGTTTTGGGCGAAACGCCCTCCGACGCCTTTTCAAAATATTCCGCGACGGGCAGGTACTTGACCAGCAGGGACGCGTCGTCCTCCGGCAGGCCGAGTTCTTCAATATACCGTTTTTTCCGCACATCCGGCATCTCCGGCAGCTCGCGGCTCCACCGCGCGACGTCTTCCTCAGAGAGGACGATGGGCGTGATGTCCGGCTCGGGGAAATAGCGGTAATCGTCGGCGTTCTCCTTGCCGCGCATGTTCATCGTCTCGCCGAGGTCGGCGTTCCAGTGGCGCGTCTCCTGCACGACGCGCTCGCCCTTATCGAGGAGGGCGCTCTGCCTCTCGTATTCGTACCGGAGGGCCGAAAGCACGGAGGTGAAGGAATTGAGGTTCTTTATTTCCGCGCGCGTGCCGAAATCCTCCCCCGGGAGGCGCAGCGACACGTTCACGTCGCACCGGAGCGACCCCTCCTGCATCCGGCAGTCGGAAACGCCGGCCGTGCGCATGACGCTCTGCAATTTCTCCAGATACTCGACCGCCTCCTCCGGCGACCGGAAATCCGGCTCGGTGACGATCTCTATGAGCGGCACGCCGCCGCGGTTATAGTCGATGAAGACGTCCTCGCCCTCGTGGACGAGCTTGCCGGCGTCCTCCTCGATGTGTATCCGCGTGATGCCGATCTCCCGGCCGTTTGAGAGCGTGACGCGGCCCTTTTCGCACAGGGGCTCGTCATACTGGGATATCTGATACGCCTTCGGCAGGTCGGGGTAAACGTAGTGCTTCCGGTCCATTTTGGACACGAGGTTTATCCGGCAGCCCAGCGCGACGCCGGCCTTCACCGCGTATTCGACGACCTTGCCGTTGAGTACCGGCAGGCTCCCCGGCTGGCCGGTGCAGACGGGGCAGACGTGCGTGTTCGGTTCGCCGCCGAACTGCGTGGAGCAGGGGCAGAATATCTTCGTCTTCGTCGAGAGCTCCACATGGGTCTCGAGGCCGATGACCATTTCGTACTTCAAAGCTCCGTCACCCCCATTCCGGCGGACACGAGATACCGTCCCTCCGTCGCCCGCTCGAACGCGAGCGAGAGCGAGAGGATCGTCCTCTCGTCAAAGCGGCGGCCGATGAGCTGCAAGCCCACGGGCATCCCGTCCCCGTCCGCGCCGCACGGCAGCGAGACGGCGGGCACGCCCGCGATGTTCACCGGCACGGTGCAGATATCCGTATGGTACGCCTCGACCGGGGAGGCGTGCTGCTTTGCGCGCAGCGCCGTCATGGGCGCCGTCGGCGTCACGAGCGCGTCGCATTTCGTGAAAACGTCCTCAAAATCCGCCGTCACGTCGCGTCTTAATCTCTGGGCGCTCTTATAATACGCGTCGAAGTACCCGGCGGAGAGGACGTAGGTGCCGAGCAGTATCCTCCGGCGCACCTCCGCGCCGAAGCCCTCCGTGCGGGTCTTGCAGATCATGTCGTCCAGATCGGCAAAGCTCTCCGCGCAGTGGCCGTAGCGTATGCCGTCGTACCGGCCGAGGTTGGAGGACGCCTCGGCGCAGGCGAGGATGTAGTAAGCCGGCAGGCTGTAGGGAAGCGTCGGGAAGGAGACATCCACGATCTCCGCGCCGAGGGCGCGGTACGTTTCGATCGCGCGCTCCACCGCCTCTCTTACGCCGTCCGACAGATTTTCAAAAAATTCCGGCGCGATGCCGAGCTTTAATCCCCTCACATCCGGCGTGAGCCTGTCTGAAACCGGCTCCGCCCCGCGCGAGGTCATGTCCATCGGGTCTTTTCCGCAGATCGCGTCGAACACCAGCGCGGCATCCTCTGTGCAGGAGGCGAGCGGCCCGATCTGATCGAGCGAGGACGCGAACGCGATGAGCCCGCGGCGCGACACGGCGCCGTAGGTCGGCTTTAACCCCACGATACCGCAGAAGGCGGCCGGCTCGCGGATGCTGCCGCCCGTGTCGGAGCCGATGCCGTAGACGGCGATGCCGCCGGCCACCGCCGCGGCCGAGCCGCCGGAGGAGCCGCCCGCGACGCGGTTTAAGTCGTGCGGGTTTTTCGCCCCGCCGAAATACGAGTGCTCGCAGGTGGAGCCCATGGCAAATTCGTCCATGTTCCCTTTCCCGAGCATGACGGCGCCCTTGTCCCGGAGCGCGCGCCAGACCTCCGCGTCGTAGACCGGCTCGTAATGCTCCAGCATCCTGGAGGCGCACGTCGTCCGTATCCCGCGCGTGGAGATGTTGTCCTTTAACACAAAGGGCACGCCCTCGATGGGAGAGAGCTTCTCTCCGCGCGCGATCTTCGCGTCGACTTTCGTCGCCGCGCGTAAAGCCTCCTCGTCCGTCAGGGTGATGTAGGCGTTTATCGCGTCGTTCGTCTTTTTCGCTTCCGCGAGGTATTTTTCCGTCAGCTCGCGGCAGGAGAGCTTCTTTTCCGAAAGAAGCCTTGTTACGTCGGCAATGCGTATCATTCTGCGACCGTCAGCCCCTTTCCGCGCGCGAGGAAGAAGTTCTCCGAGCGCTCATGCGCGTTTTGCAGCACCTCGTCGGGGGAAAGCGACGGGCGCGCTTCGTCAGGGCGCAGCGGGGACGGCTCGCGCGGGCCCTCCCTGCGCTCGCGGACGGGCGCGCGCGACACCTGATCGGCGAAGGCGACCATGTTCGACATTTCGTCGAGCAGCTTTTCCGCGTCCTCGCCCTCGAGCGAGAGCTTCGCGAGCGCGGCTATTTTTTTCAGTTCTTCATAAGTGACCATAGGCGTATTCCCCTTAAAGGGAGGCCGTTGACAAAGCCTCGCAGAGTTTTCGCCCGCAGGCGAAATACAAATCAAAATCTGTTTTTTCCGGGGACATGCGCCGCGGAAAAAACACTTTACAGTCCGCAAGTGTGCGACCGAAGGGAGTGCGCGCAGCGGGCTGCTTTTCTTCTCTGACGAGAGCCCAGCGAAGCGGGTCTCGTCAGAAGCGCGTTTACGAAAGCGCTTCCTCCAAAAGGCTGCGGATGACGGCGGGGTCGCCGTTGCCGCGCAGCTCCTTCATGACGAGGCCGAAAAGCGCCTGCATCGCCTTCGTCTTGCCGGCCTTGTAGTCGGCGACGATCTTCTCGTTCGAGGCGACGACGCGCGTGACGATCTCGCGGATGGCGCCCTCGTCGCTCTGCGCCTTGAGGCCGTTTTCCTCGACGAACGCCCGGGGGTCCGCGTCCTTCTCCCACACGGCGGCGAGCACGCGCTTGGCCGCGCCGCGGGTGATCTCCTTCTTTTCCACCATGTTGACGATCGCCGCGAGCTTATCCGGAGAGACCGGCACGTCGTCCGCCGTGACCTGCTTTTTGCCCGCGAGGCCCATGCAGTCGCCGATGATCCACGCGGCGACGTCCTTCGGCGACGAGCACTGCGGATACGCCGCCTCGAAAATATCGCAGAGGTTGCGGCTCGCGGTCAGAACGCCGGCGTCGGCTTCGGTGAGACCCAGGTCGGAAACATACCGCGCCGCCTTCTCCTCCGGCAGCTCCGGCAGCGTCGCCCGGACGCTCTCGTACCATGCGTCGTCGATGACGACGGGGACGAGGTTCGGGTCGGGGAAATAGCGGTAATCCGCCGCCGTCTCCTTATTGCGCATAGCGAAGCTCTGCCCCTTTACGTCGTCCCAGCGGCGCGTCTCCTGCACAAGCGTCTCCGTCCCGCGCTCGATGGCGTCGATGTGCCGCGCCGTCTCGTACTCGATGGCGCGGGCGATGGCGGAAAGGGAGTTCATGTTCTTCATCTCCGTGCGGACGCCGAGCGTATCGGAGCCCTCGGGGCGCACGGACAGGTTCACGTCGCAGCGCATCGTGCCCGTCTCCATGCGGCACTCGCTGACCTTCGCAAAGCGCAAAAGCGTCCGGAGCCGCTCAAGGTACGCCAGCACCTCGTCGGCGGATCGCAGATCGGGCAGCGAGACGATCTCGATGAGCGGCACGGACGTGCGGTTGAAGTCCACCATCGTCGTGTCCGTCCAGTCGTCGTGGATGAGCTTGCCGGCGTCCTCCTCCATGTGTATCTGCTTGAGCCTGATGAATTTCTTGCCGCTTTTCGTCTCGATCTCGACGCCGCCGTTCCGGCAGATCGGCGCGAACCACTGGGTGATCTGGTAGGCGCAGGGCAGGTCGGGATAGTAATAGCTCTTTTTGTCGAACGTCGTGCGCCTCGTTATATCGCAGCCGAGCATCATGCCGGCCGTCATGCCCAGCTCGACGACGCGCCGGTTGAAGACCGGCAGCAGCCCCGGCATGCCGCAGCAGGCGGGGCAGACGTTCTCGTTCGCGTCCTGCGTATGGCCGTTGCGGCAGGAGCAGAATATCTTGGAATTCGTCTTGAGCTCGACATGGACCTCAAGACCGATGACCGTTTCGTAATTCATGCGCTCACACCTCCGTCTGCGCCGCCGCCGAAAGGAGCAGGGCGTCATTGAGCGTGTCGGATACCATCTGTACGCCGCCCGATATAACGGCGGGGACGCCGGTGACGGACGCAAAGGCGGTATAGACGCTCTCTTCGTAAACGGAGAGGAGCGGCTTTAATTCCTCCTTCGTGTACGCCGCCTTTAAGCAGGCGGGGGAAAGGAGGATATCCGCCTCCCCGAACGCCCCGGCGAGCGCCTCACGCACCCTCCGCCGCGCGCGCAGGGCGCGGTCGTAGCAATCGTCGTAGCGGCCCTTGGAGAGTACGTCCGAGCCGTAGAGGATCACGGCCTTCGCGAGAAGGCCCATCGACTCGCTCCGCGAGCCGACGTAGAGCTCCTCGATATTTTTATACTCCTCCGTCCGGTAGCCGAACTTCACGCCGTCATAGCGCGAGAGGTTGTTGCACGTCTCGGCGGCCAGCAGCACCTGCCACGCCGTCTTGGCGAGAGAGACCTCCGGCAGGGAAATGTCCGTCACCTCCGCGCCGAGCGCGCGGAGCTTTGCCGCCATGGTCTCGACCTTGCCGGTATTTTCGCCGGTCATGAGCTCGCGTATAATGCCGACGCGTTTCCCCGCAAGCGGGATATCGAGCGCGTATTCATACTTTCCCGCGGAAAAACTCGTGCCGTCGCCTGGGTCGTGCCCGGCGATCGCCGCGAGGAGAGAAGCCGCCTCCTTCGCGCTTTTCGCCGTGACGCCGATCTGCTCGCCGGAGCAGGCGCAGGGCACGACGCCCACGCGCGAGACCGTGCCGTAGGTCGGCTTTATGAACGTGACGCCGTACAGGGCGGCGGCCCGCCGGGGCGCGCCGTTTAAGTCCACGTTCAGCGCGGCCATGACTTCTCCCTCGGAGACTATCTTCGCCGCCGCGCCGAGCGGCGCGTCGAAAAAGCACGTTTCGCCTAATGTATCGAGGCCGAATTCGCCCACGGCCGTCTTCCCGGCGAGGGTATAGCCGGCCGCTTTCATTTTCGTGACGGCCGTCGCTTCAAAGAGCGATGTGAAGTTTTCCAGCATCCTCGAGCCGGCCGTCGTCGGGCAGCCGGTCGTCAGGATGGTGTCGTCCACGGCGACGGCGCCGTCCAGCTTCGTGATATAAGCGTCCATTTCCGCCGCCTCCTTATTCCAGCAATCTCGGGACCTGCCAGCAGCCGTCCGACGCCTCGGGCGCACCTTTTTGCAGCTCCTCGCGCGTGAAGGGCTGCGACGCCTCGTCCTCGCGCAACACGTTCACAAGATCGACGACGTGTATCATCGGCTCGATCTCGTCGAGCTCTTTTATAAGAAGCGCCGGCTCGTCCTTCGCCATGTCGGCGAAGAAGGCGAGCACCGCCTCCGTTTCGCTTTCCGTCAGCCGGAGCTGGTTGAGCTCCAGCGCCGATGCGAGCGCAGTTCTGTCCATAAAAAGCTCTCCTTATTATTCACGAACGCGGATGTTCGCCTCGCGGAGCTGCTGCTCCGTGACCTCGCCGGGCGCAGAACACATGAGGTCCTGCGCGTTGCCGTTGAGCGGGAAGGCGATCACGTCGCGGATCGTCTCCTCGCCGGTCATCAGCATGAGCATACGGTCGACGCCGGGGGCCATGCCCGCGTGCGGGGGCGCGCCGTACTGGAACGCGCTGTAGAGCGCGGCGAAGCGGCTCTGGAGGTCCTTTTCCGTATAGCCGGCGATCTCGAACGCCTTCTTCATGACGGCGATGTTGTGATTGCGGACGGCGCCGGAGGCCAGCTCCACGCCGTTGCACACGAGGTCATACTGATACGCCAGCACATCGAGCGGGTCCTCTTTTTCCAGCGCCTCCAGACCGCCCTGCGGCATGGAGAACGGGTTGTGCTCGAAGTCTATTTTGTTCGTGTCGGGGTTTAAAGCGTACATCGGGAAATCGACGACGTAGCAGAATTCAAAGGCGTCCTTCCGGACGATCTCCAGCGTCTCGCCGAGCCAGGTGCGTATCTGCCCCGCGAGGCGGTCGACGATGTGCGCGGCGTCGCAGATGAAGAACACCGTCTCGCCGTCCTTCATACCGAGCATCTTTACGAGCTCGGCGCGCTTTTCCGGCGTGAGGAACTTGTCGATCGGGCCCTTGAAGGTATCGCCCGCGAGCGTCAGATAGCCGAGGCCCTTCATGCCGATGCTCAAAGCGTATTTGAGCGAATTTTCAAAGAAGCTGCGGCTTTTCCCCGAGCAGTCGCAGAGGATGCCGCGCACGGGCCGCCCCCTGAAGAGCGGGAACTCGACGTCGGCGAAGTAGTCCGTCAGGTCGCAAATTTCGAGCGGGTTGCGGAGGTCGGGCTTGTCGCAGCCGTATTTGAGCATGGCCTCCTTATACGTAAGGCGGCGGAACGGCGCGGGGGAGACCTCCTTATCCGTGAACTCGGTGAACGTGTCGTACATGACCTTCTCGCAGACCTGCAAAACGTCCTCCTGCTCGGCGAAGGCCATCTCGAAGTCGAGCTGGTAAAATTCGCCCGGAGAGCGGTCGCCGCGCGCGTCCTCGTCGCGGAAGCAGGGCGCGATCTGGAAATATTTGTCGAAGCCGGACACCATCAGAAGCTGCTTGAACTGCTGCGGCGCCTGCGGCAGCGCGTAAAATTTGCCGGGATGCTTGCGGCTCGGCACGAGATAGTCGCGCGCGCCCTCGGGCGAGGAGACGGTGAGGATCGGCGTCTGGATCTCCAAAAATCCGAGCTCCTCCATCTTCCTGCGCAGGTACGACAGCACCTTCGCGCGAAGGACGATGTTGCCGTGTATCTCCGGGTTGCGGAGATCGACGTAGCGGTATTTGAGGCGCACGTCCTCGCGCGTGGCCTTGGAGTCGCGCACGTCGAACGGCAGCATGTTCTTACAGCCGCCGAGCACCGTCATCTCGTCGACGTGGACCTCCACGAGGCCGGTGTCGAGCTTGGGGTTGACGGTCTCCTCGTCGCGCTCGAGCACCTTTCCGGTGACGGCGATGACCGCCTCGCGGTTCACGCCCTCGAGCATCTTTTCGTCGTGGAAGACGATCTGCGTCTCGCCGTAGTGGTCGCGCAGGTCGATGAATTTGACGCCGCCGTGGTCGCGGATCGTGTCGACCCAGCCGGCGAGGCGGACGGTCTTGCCGATGTCCTCCGTGCGGAGTTCGTTGCAGGTATGCGTTCTTAACATGTTTCTTCCCTCCAATAAAAAACGCCCCGGAAATTATGAAAGATAATTTCCGGGACGGGCAAAGCTCTTTACCCGCGGTGCCACCCGCATTGACGCCCCTTCGGGCGCCCACTCAAAGCCGATTCAGTTTTCCGGGACGGTTCCGGAGCGTTCCCCAGTTTACTACTCTCCCTGACCGCGCTTTCAGCCGGCGACGCAGCCTCTCTGACGGGATTTCCACGAAAACGGAGTCTCCGTACGATGCGAAGTATTATACATCATCCCCCGCCGCGTTGTCAATATTCGCGGGGAGAAAAAATGGGGGGCGGCGACAGGGCCGACCCCCGTTTTTACATCCCGCTCCTGTACAGGAACGTCACCGTCTGGCCGCGCGTGCAGCTCTGGTCGGGAGCGAACTGCGTCTCGCTCACGCCCTTCGTGATGCCGCCCGCGACGGCCCAGCGGACAGCACTCGCGTAATACGCGCCCTCCGGCACGTCGGCGAAGGGACTGCTCCCCTCCGTCTCCGGCTCGCCGAAGGCGCGGTGCAGGAACGTCACGATCTGGCCGCGCGTGCAGACGCTGTCGGGCGCAAACTCCGTCTCGCTCACGCCCTTCGTGATGCCGCCCGCGACCGCCCAGCGGACAGCGGCGGCGTAATACGCGCTCTCCGGCACGTCGGTGAAGGGGCTTTCGCCCTCCGTCTCCGGCTCGCCGAAGGCGCGGTACAGGAACGTCACGATCTGGCCGCGCGTGCAGACGCTGTCCGGCGCGAACTGCGTCTCGCTCACGCCCTTCGTAATGTTCTTCTCTACGGCCCAACGGACCGCTTCGGCGTAGTACGCGCCCTCCGGCACGTCGGTAAAGCCCGCGGGGGCCGGCGGGACCGTCCCTCCGGCGACCTTATAATAGCCGCTAACCGACGCCGTGCAGCCCGCGCTGGCCGTCAGCACGGCGACCGTATCCTTATCGCAGAGCAGGCGCGTGCCGGCCGCGGCGGACGCGCCGGAAGAAAGCGTCCGGCCGTTCGTCACATCGACGACGGCGCCGGAGTCGATCTGCACGGTGGCCGAGCCGGAAAGCAGCGTCGCCGAGCTGCCGGAGGCGAGCGTGATGCTGCCGCCGTTCTGCACGGTCAGCACCTGCGCGCCGTTCGTCGCCTCAAAGCCGTCGGGCGCGGCGGGCGCACTGTTTCCGTTCAGCGTGCCGACGGCGGCGGCGTACACCGTGCCGAGGGAGGACGAGATGCTCTCCTGCCCGCTTTTCAGCACGGCGGGCGTGAACGTATCGTTTATATAAGAAAGGGAAACGAGCGGATCGGACGCCGTCCCCGCGCTGCCGGCCAGCGCCGTGCAGAGGACGGCGAGCAGCAGCAGACACATGACGGCGGAAAATACTCTTTTCACGGCGACCTCCTCCAAAGGCAGGGGGTGATGGGAACGGCTCTATTGTAGCACAGATCGCCCGCCGTGGCAACAGGGCGGAAGAATTTGCCGGGCGCGGATGCACATGCTCTTTACAGACAGCGTCCCGTGACGCTCCGTCCGCTGCGCCTGATCTCCTCCGGCGTGCCGGCCGCCACGATCCGCCCGGAGTTGCCGGTACGGATTTCTGCGCGAGGAAAATCGGATCTTTCATGATAGGCCTTTCCATACCGCACCCCCTCTGCAATCATTCGGGCAGGAAGATTAACTTCCTGCCCGAAGATAGCCTTTGTGCAGCATTTTAGCAACTGGAATTCAGACTGCTCATGGGAGAAGCGTTGCTCAAAAGCCAAGATCAGTCAACCAATCGCTTACTGTTGTCCTCACGCTGTCCTGCTTGCTCTGCGCTTCTTCCACGTGGTGGCGGCCGCCTTCATGGCCTGCAGGTGGTTGACACGCTTGGCGATCATATAGGCGACGCCGGAGCGCTGCATGGCGATTTCGCGGATGAGGGCAGCTCCATCAGCTTTTCGGTCGGTGCGTTCAGGATCTCCTGTTCGATCTCATAGGGGATAGGATACATATAGCCGGTCTGGCTGGAGATCACCAGTCCCGCCCCGCCGCGATACGCCGCACGATGGCGGTGCCCATGCTGCCCGCGCCGAGCAGGGCGATGACTTCCTTCTTCCCGTTTCCCTCGAAGATCGCGTCCTTGTTCCTCCTGTCAATAGTCGGCAAAGCGCCTGTTTTTGTCCAGTGCGGTCATTTGCGCCATTTCGCCCTCGGAAAGCTCAAAATCCCACACGTCGTGATCCTCGATGATGTGCTGCTCGTTAGATGAGCCGGGGATGCAGACGTTGCCCGCCTGCAGGTGCCAGCGGATGATGACCTGCGCGGAGGACACGCCGTGTGCCTGCGCGATCGCGGAGATCGTGCTGTCGTTAAAGAGCGTCTGCGTGTTGCCGCGGCCGCCCAGCGGAAACCACGATTCCAGCACCGTGCCGTACTGCGCTATGTGCTCCTTCATCTCCGTGCTCTGGTGATAGGGGTGGGTCTCGTTCTGCAGAAGCGCGGGTGTGATGGTCGTGGCGTTTACCAACCGATCAAAGTCAGAGGGCTCATAGTAATTAGAGAGGCCAATAGATTTCAGCTTGCCATCCGCCACAGCGCGTTCCATCGCCTGATAGGCCTGCACGTCGTTGCTGGGCTGGGAATGGTGCAGGATCATAAGGTCGATATAATCGAGGCCGAGCCTGCTGAGCGACGCGTCGACGGCGGCGTCGCCGTTGGAAAAGTCGCTGGTCCACATCTTGGTCGTAACGAAAATATCCTCGCGTTTCACGATACCCTCGTCAATAGCTCTTTGGATGCCGCGTCCGACGCCTGGCTCGTTGCCGTAGATGCGGGCGGTATCGATCAGGCGGAAGCCGGCCTTGAGCGCCCAGTAGACGGAGTTCTCCGCCTGGGTATCGGACAGCGCGTAGGTGCCGATGCCGAGAATGGGCATTTTGTATCCGCTGTTCAATAGAACCGTTCCCGCGTCCAGGTCAAATTGGCCGACGTTGGCGGTCTGCTTTTCGATCCCCAGCCCGTCCAGCCAGTTTTTCACAGTGGCGTCCGTACCGTCGCAGTGGAGCGCCTGCGCCGTGCTGCCGCGCATGGCGAGACCCTGCAGCACCGTCGCGCCGGTCAGCTTGTCCGCGATGGTCTTCTGCGTGCCGGACTGACCGCTGCCCTCGTGGGTGTTGAAGGGGATCACCGTCTTGCCGGTGAAGTCATAGCTCTCCATAAAGGTGTGCAGGATCATGGGCAGATCTCCCCACCAGATGGGGTAGCCGAGGAAGACGGTGTCGTACTGCGCAAAGTTCTCGATCCGGTTTTTGATCGCCGGGCGCTCGTTGTTCGTGCGCTCCCGCGTGGCGACGGTCAGCATGGCGTCGTAGCTCACGGGATAGGCGGTCTCCGGAACGATCTCGAAGAGGTCGCCGCCGGTCTGGAGAGCGATCTCACGGGCGAGCTTGGCGGTATTGCCCTCACTCACCGTGCCCACGTTGTAGTTTTCCCCGGCGCGGGAGAAGTAGGCAACGAGGATCTTCCCGCCCGTGCTCGGCGTGGCTCCGCTGACGGCATCTGGATACTGCTCCTTCAGCTTGAGGTACCGGTAAACGATATCCGCCACTTGTGCGCGGGTAGCGGCCTGCTTCGGCACGAAAGCAGGTGCTTTCTCGTTCAGCAGTTCTTCTGTTTTCAGCCAGTGCACAGCATCAACCGCGTAAAGTGATGCGCCTGTTTCCTCGCTGCTGTTTACGACATAAGAACCTGCATCGCGCCAGAGCATCACTGCGAGTTGTTCCTGGGTGGTGGGATCACTCGGTCCAAAGAGCCCGTTGCCGTAGCCGTTGATGATCTTGTTCTGCTCCGCCCAGAGCACGGCGTCGGCGTACCACGCAGTGGGCGCCGTGTCAGTAAAACTGTCCTCACCGCTCACAGCGGGGCTGCCGGCCATGCGGTACAAGACAGCGGCAAGCTGGGCACGGGTGAGGGTGTCGTTCGGTGAGAATTTCCCGCCTCCTGTGCCGTTCATGATGCCCCGTTCCAGCAGGCCCTCCACTGCTTCTGCATACCAAACATCGTCGGGTACATCGGAATAGGCGGATGTCGCCAGAGCCGGAACACACAGGCTCAGCATCACCACGCAGGCAATCATAAGGGATAGCGCTTTCTGAAATCTTTTCATGATTTATTCTTACGCTCCTTTCAACCGTTGACAGCGATCCAGGCGTTGCCACGTTTCTCATAATGGTGGGTTCCTTTGATTTGATAGGTGCCTCTGGCACCATAGGCATTGGCGTTCAGAACCGAAGTATAGGTGATCTGGGCTTTATCTCCGTCCACCCGGATCACCGGATCGGCAATTCCGATCGTAAAGTAATTGAGACTCCCGTCAGCGACATCCGCGAAGTATTCTTCCCGGGTCTGCTGTCTGCCGCTCATATGGGTAAAGACCATGTCCTCGGAGACAAGTTCCCGCATGGTATCGATATCCGCGTCCGTCATGGCCTGGCAGTATCGCGCCTGGGCGTAAAGTACAGCCAGTTCCTCTTCATTCAGAGACGAGAGATCGACCCCCGCGATGTTCACATTTGAAAACTGCTTAAAATCGTATTCCATGGTTCCCGAATACCCTCCCTCATCCTCTGCTGTTGCCGTTGCCCCAATGCTCTGCGCCGGAGACTCCGAACCCGTTTTATCGTTCTGGATATTGCAGGCGTTAAGCGTAAGAACAGCGGCCAGTAATGCAGTCAGCGGGATTGCTTTCTTCATGGCTCTGGCACGTCCGGCTTACGGATGACCTTTGCGGGATTCCCGCCGACGACCGCGTCCGCCGGAACATCCTTTGCAATAGCGGGGCGGTATTCTTCGGACTTCATGTCTGCGGACTCTCTGTTTTTAAGCTTCTCAAATATGCTCATTTCTCTTCGAAGGCAGGCCGCCATCCTGCAAACTGTACGAGCTGTTCGTCTGTGCGGTGGTAGTAGCGCATGTCCTTGTCAAGCTTTGCGATCTCGGCCATCTCCTCATCGGTGAGCGTGAAGTCCAGAATGTTCAGGTTGTCCCGGATATGATCGACGTTCCTGCTGCCCGGGATGACGGCAAAGCCCATCTGGGTATGCCAGCGGAGGATGACCTGCGCGGGATTCTTTCCATACTTGTTGCCAAGCTGGGCAAATACCGGTTCGCTGATCAGGGATTTGTCGCCATGACCCAGCGGATACCAGCTCATCAGTTTGATGCCATACTTGTCCAGCGTCCTTCTGAGCTCCTGCTGGGTGAAATAGGGATGGGCTTCCACCTGGATGAACTGGGGAACGATCTCCCATTTGGTCTCAAGCTCCTCGATATATTTCCCCTCAAAGTTGGAAATGCCGATGCTCTTTGCCTTGCCTTCTTTATAAGCCTTCTCAAGTTGGCGGTATCCTGCCAGCCAGTTGCCTGCGGGCTGGTGAATGTAGAGCAGGTCCACGTAATCCACACCCAGGCGCTCAAGCGTCTCATTCACTGCGTTCTCATTTTCATATTCGCTCGGCCAGAGCTTCGTGGAGAGGAATATGTCCTCACGTGCGATGCCGCTGTCCTTCATGCCGCGTCCAACGGCGCGTTCATTGACGTAGGCGTTGGCGGTATCCACGAGGGAATAGCCCATCTTCAGCGCTTCCCGGACGCTGTTCTCCGCTTCCGCAGGGGAAAGCATAAAGGTCCCGATCCCGACCACCGGGCATTTCACGCCATTATTCAGTACGATATATTCCATGATGATCTCCTTTCCGTAATTCAATCATTTCGTCATTTATTCCGGCCGATCACAGCAGTCCGTTGGCGGAGAGCCACTTCCGTACGCTTGCTTTGGAATTTGCCGCCTGGCTTCCGGTGATGGGAAGGCCGTTCTTTACGACAGCTCCGGGGCAGGTCTTTTTGATGTCCCGTTCGCTGCCGCCCATACCGCTGCCTTCATTGGTGCAAAGGGGAAGGATCGTTTTTCCGGTGAAGTCAAAGGCCTCCAGGAAGGTGAATACAGCCATCGGCATCGTGCCCCAGTAGTTGGGATAGGCCAGGATGACCGTATCATATTCGTCGAGGGATTCCGGCATGGAAACAAGTTCCGGCCTTGCCTTTGCCCGCAGATCCTTCTTGGCCTCCTCAATGCAGGTCATGTAGACCGGAGAGTAGGGGTCCTTCATCTCGATCTTAAAACTGTCGGCGCCCGTAAGCTCCTTGATGGTGTTACACACGATCTCGGTGTTCCCGACCTTCACATAGCGCATTGCGCCGCCAAAATAGTTCTCGTCTGCTCTTGAGAAAAAAGCAATAAGTGTTTTTGCCATGACTGGTTCCTCCTGTTATTCTGATCCGGCTTCTGCCGTTTTTTCTTGATCTGGTTATATTGTATCAGTGCGGTATTGCAAAGTCCAATCGAAACATGCTATAATTGATTTATCTTTTAAATAGCTAGGACAGACCATGACCACGAAACAGATCGATTACTGCATTGAACTTGCCCGTACGCTGAACTTCAGCCGGGCGGCAGACAATATGTTCGTCAGCCAGCCCACGTTTTCCTATCAGATCAGGCTTCTGGAGGATGAGGTCGGCTTTACGATCTTTGAGCGAAGCGGCAAGGGTGCGGCGCCGACCCCGGCCGGCGCGCAGTTCGTTTCCTTTCTGACCGGTATGCGGCAGGACCTGAAGCGCGCCATTGAGCAGGGACAAAATTTCAGCGCAAAATATACCGACAGCATCTCCGTCTGCATGTCCGTGCGGCAGTCCCTTTACTTCCTTCCGGAGGCTATACGGCTGTTTGCGGAGGGAATGCCCGACGTACAGATATCTCCTGTATTTCAGTACGGAAACAGTATGGAATCGTTCCTGCGTAATGATGTGGATGTCGTTTTTGCGCTGAAGGAACAGACAAGGCAGCTCGCGGGCACTCTCGTTCACGACCTGTTTGAAAGTCGGATATATCTGATAACGGATAAGGACGATCCCTTAGCCGGGAAAAATCTGATACGTGAAGAGGACCTGTACGGCCGCACGCTGATGGTGGGCGGCGGTTCCCCCGCTGCACTGAAGACGGTGCAGCACCGTCTGATCGCTTCCGGAAAGATCGATTATTTCAACAGTGCCGACCACGACACCACGCTTACCAACGTCGCCGCCGGGCGCGGCGTCTGCCTGGCCCCCGGCTTTCTGAACGATCACAGCGGTCAGTTCGCATGGATCCCGTTCGATTGCAAAGAGAGCTTTTCCTGTGTCCTGTGTACACACAAAGAAGATCAAAGAAACAGCCTGAAAGCTTTCCTTACTGTATTGAAAAAACTCTATTCAGACGCAGTTGCATTCCCTCTATAACGGAACTGAACAATAAAAGCTCGGGAGAATAACACGGATTCCCCTCTGTGCTATTCTCCCGATTCAGTTTACAGCCTGATTTTTCGATTATTTTTCTCCATGCGTACACGCCCGTTCTTCTTAACATATCAGATTTACCGCAAGTCCCGTGATGAAGGAAAAGAGCATCACGAATGCGATGTAAAGTAAGAACCGTTTGACGCCGAAAACGATTTTCAGCGCGCCGAGGTTGGTGATCTTCGTCGCCGGGCCGGTGATCATGAACGCCGCCGCGCTCCCCATGCTCATGCCGCCCCACAGCCATTGCCGCAGCAGCGGTATCGTTCCTCCGCCGCAGGCATAAAGCGGCACGCCGATCGTTGCCGCCATCAGGACGCCCCACGCCTCGTTTCCTCCAAAAAACCGCACCATCAGATCCTGCGGCACATAACGCTGAAACAGGGCAGACAGCAGGATGCCAATAAGGAAATACAGTCCGGTCGCCTTCACGTTTCTCCAGACATTCAGCAGGTACCTGATCAGCAGGTTCGGATGCGTGTCATGGCTGGCTTTTTCTTCAAAACCGCTGAAATCAAAGCGTCTTACCAGTGAAGCACTCCCTTCCGCCTGATAAATGAGGTCCACGCAGGCCTGATCCAAAGCTACGGGGTCTGTTTCGGGCTTCCCATAAGCACAATGATCTTCATGCAGACCTCCTATTTTCTCTTGATCCCGTTTGTCTCAAGCCAGGCAGTCACATCGCCGGTGAGAGCAGATCCTCCTGAGTAATGTACCGACAATCCTTCGCCCATCACCGCATCCGGAGCCAGCTTGGCAATGGCTGTCAGACTCTGCCCGAACCTCCCGCCGCCAATCGTATTCATCCATGTTTTCGATATGTTCTGAGAGCTCCGGTCTGGCCTGCCTGTGCTGATCTTCCTGCGCTTCCATCAGGACCGTGTTGTAATCCGTTGAATACGGGTTTACCGGTGTGATCTCAAAGAGATCAGCCCCAGTCTGTGAGTGGATCTCGCGGGCGATCCCGCGCGTATTGCCGCCCCAGGAGAAGTAGGCGATCAACACCTTGCCGCCGTTTCTTTCCGCAGGCACCGTTTCATCGGCGATCACGCCTTCCGGCATACCGGCGTCCGCTGTGCAGGACCTCCTTTGTCGTGGGCGGGAGCCCTTTTCTGCTCCCTTCGATCCAATAATGGCCGGAAAGCTGAATTATTGCTGAAACGTAAAAGTTTTTGCAAAAATTTCCCTCACGCCAAAAAAAGCCGCCCCCAGCCTGCGCTGAGAACGGCTTTTTGTACGGGGGTCGATCGGGAAGCCCCCGTCTTTCTTAGCGGTATTTTTCGCGCTTGGAATACGTCGTATGCAGCAACTCGTGGGCCAGATGGCTGCCGGGTTTTTCGAGGTAGGTGTCGTAGAGTTCCTGCACCACCGGGCTTTCGTGGCTCTTGCGGAGCGTCATCGAAGCGTCCTCATTATAGAGCGCCTTGGCCCTCTCCGCGCGCAGGTCGGTAAAGTTCCGCACGTAGCCCGGCTGGCGCGGCTGGC
>Ga0208297_1000922_pt1 | contig 39348 bp, 41 predicted proteins | sample LMS_cellobiose_e_FD_187367 | JGI IMG/M metagenome (GOLD analysis project Ga0208297, IMG submission 187367) | Rumen-fistulated moose microbial communities from Alaska, USA - LMS_cellobiose_enrichment (SPAdes) (version 2) | ecosystem: Host-associated > Mammals > Digestive system > Stomach > Rumen... | reverse complement strand
TAGAAGTTCGAGATTGCCACGCCCCTCCGGGGCTCGCAATGACACATAAGATGGCCTTCTGGTATGTCATCGGCCGTTCCGGCACTACCGATGTTCGCTATCGCTCACGGCTAATGTTGCGAGGAGCGTAGCGACGTGGCGATCTCTTTTTAGCAACTTTTTTGACACTCTCAGGGGAAGCATAACTGCTTCCCCTTTAATTTTTAAATAGGGTTGCATACCTGCATTAGCAATTATGCTAATCAGCGATATTAAGCAAAATTGTGCTAATTCATTATGGCAATGCAGAATAAATGTCTAAAACCTGTATACACAGAAAGTAGAAGTTGTTTTCGATAAAAAACAGGCTGTTCGTGACGACAGTTTGTGATACAATATATTGCATAATAATAATTTCTAACCCCATATTATAATTTTACGTAATATTCGGACTTGTTAGACAAATATTTGGAGGTGTGTGTGTTGCCCGCAAAGTTTTCCTACAATGAAGAAGCTTTGGAAAACCTTCGTATCAGCGATCCTAGTATATTGGACCGTTTGATCGACCACGAATCCTTTAGGGAGAGCAATTTGAAAAAATGCCGCGAAAAAGTTGACAAGCGTATGACTCTGCAGGAAGCAGTAGCCAAGTTTGTTGACGATGGGGATGTGGTGGCTGACTCTGGATTTTCCTATGTACGCACCCCCCTGCAAGCTCAATTTGAAGTTTGGCGGCAAGGAAAAAAGAACTTGCAGTATATCGGTTCTCCTAACACATTAAGTTCCTTTGCTATCTTTGGCGGTGCCGCCAAGTATGCTCACAATTCTTACGTAGGAGCGGAAATGCGTGGTACTGATCGCGCGTTTGATCGGTCAATTAAAGATGGCAGAGGAAAGATTCTGTCCGAATGGGGACATGGCTCCATGGGATTAGGATTTAAGGCTGCCCAATACGGGATGCCTTATGTGGCTTCTCGCCAACTGCTTGGATCAGATATGATCAAATATAATCCCTATGTTAGAGTCACCCGGGATCCCTGGAATAATGATCCGGTAGTTTTAATTCCCGCTTTGCACCCTGATGTGGTATTTATCCACGCTCAGCAGGCGGATATGTACGGAAATGCTAAAATATTTGGGCCAGCGGTAAATGATATCGCTGAGGCTTTTGCTTCCCGCAAAGTCATAATTACCTGCGAAGAGGTTGTTCCGGAGCTTTCCATCCGTTTTGATAACAGCTTTGTCTGTATTCCGTTCATGGTTGTTGATGCTGTAGTCGAACTTCCATACGGGTGTCTGCCTGGATGTTGTCCCGGTTATTACTACTGGGCTAGAGAATGGTGGGAATGGCTGATGCGTATAGCCACCAGAGATGAGGCAGCTATGCAGGACTTCTATAAAGAATGGGTTCTAGACTGCAAAGACCAGTATGAGTTAATAGACAAGTTGGCCAAATTCTTAGGTGGTTCCCGTTACATCGATCACCTGCGCCGTATGCAGAAAGCAGAAGAATACCTGCTTGAAGATAAGGGCGTTGACTTTACCTATACCCAGGTTGTGCCCAAGAGGGATTAGTTGGAAGGAGGCGAGCGTTTTGACAATTGCACCTGCAAATCCATTTGAACAGTTAGCTTATAATGTATCCCTGCAAATACAGGACGGAATGATAGTCTATGTGGGTACAGGTTTGCCCATGGTAGGCGCCATTTTAGCCAAGTATACCCATGCTCCTCATATAACTCTGGTCTATGAGAGCGGAGGGCAGGATCCTTGGGAAGGCCCTATGCCCTGGTCAGTAGGAGGAGCAGCTACCTATCGCCGGGCTCCTATGAGTATGGAGATGGCACATTCCTTTGCCATGGCTGCCAATGGCTTTGTGGACATAGCTTTCCAGGGTGCTGCGCAGATCGATATGTATGGAAATTTGAACACCCACTTCATAGGTGAGAGTTATCATAATTTCAAATCCCGTCTGACCGGCAGCGGGGGAGGAAATGACCTGAGTTCTCTTGCTGAACGTATCGTTTTGGTCGGTCTGCAGGACCCCACCAAATTCCCGGCCAAACTGGACTTTTTGACCAGTCCTGGCCATTTAAATGGTGGAAACAGCCGCAAAGAAGCAGGTTTGCCCGGACTGGGACCGGTAGCCTGTGTGACTCAGCTCGGGGTTATGGATTTTGATCCGGAAAGCAAGCGTATGCGTATTAAGGGCTTAAACCCCGGTATAACCGTAGAAATTGCCCAAGCTTGCACCGGATTTGAACTGCTGGTGCCGGATAAAATCGAAGAAATACCAGTTCCTTCAGAAGATATTTTGAGGGTACTGCGGGAAGAAGTAGATCCGCATGCTATATTTATAGAATTTCCACCGCGTGTAAAATAGATACAGTATGTTTGGGAGGATCGCATAGGTCCTCCCTTTATTTTTGGGTGTACTATATGAGAATTAAAACCCTGCCAAGTAGCAAGCGTATTCCATAGGCTTTAGAATAGTTAAATTACGCAGGTTTTCATCGATCTGACCAAAGGAAGCCCGGGCAGGTTTGGGATTGGCTTCCAAAAACCACACCTTGCCCCGGTGATCAACAATAAAATCTAGACCTAGTTCTCCAATCAAAGGCATACTCTTGTTGATGCACTGGGCAATCTGCAGCGCCAGCGTCTCCATTTCCTCCTGTATAGAGCTTATTTGCTGGGAACTGAAACCTCTATTGGCAAGTATATGGCCTAGGCTTACCGCCTGTCCTCCGGTGTGCAGATTTGTGGTGATTTTGGTTCTGGAACCGATACGTGCGGCTATCCCCGTTACGGACCAAGTGTTGCGGCGATCCTTTTGAATAAGCAGGCGAAAGTCGAAATGGGGTGCACCGCTAACTCGTATAGCTTGCTGAATAATAAGTTGCCGGCCCGATGAAGCTGCCCGCACTGCCTTCCATGCGTCTGTCAGTGAAGTATAAAGGCCCTCCCCCTGGCGGTCATTGGTTTTAACTACAAAATTTTTGTTTCTTTTACTGACCTTAATGATGCCTGCTCCCTGTGAGCCGTTTATAGGCTTAATATATACGGCTTTGTACCTGCTGAGCATGCTTCTAAACTGGTCAATAGAAGAAAATAAGCGGGTTTCAGGAAGGTGGGGAGCAATACTCGCATCCTGAGCCAGCTGCTTATGTACCTTCAGCTTGCTGCCGATATGAGTATTGAAGGTTTTTACCCTGCTTTGCAGCCGAGCTCGGGAAACCGTGGTATCCGGCAGTACAATGTAACGGTGTTTAAAAAAACGGTTATAGCATACATCAGGAAAGGGAAACCAGGTTCTTTTCCAATGGCGCTGGCCGGGCAAAAGATAATATCCATGAATACGATTCTTCTGCCAGTTGATATCCTGGGGGGTAAAGACGTAAGCCAAACCATGCAGATAACGCATACTGTACAGCAGACCGCGAAAGAAACTCTCCTGGGTTCCGAAAGAACCTTTTTGCTGATTGTAAGCATCGGTTAGAATCCCTGCCAATGGGCCGATACGGAGCTTGTCACCGTCCTGGCGGATATTCATTTCCAATCCTTCCGGTATGCCCAAAGCTATAGATAATTCAGGCGTTATGGTAATAAGGGGATCGCTGTCCTCTTCAACTACATCCACAAGTACCTCAATTGATTTGTTGCCCAGAGCCAGCCTGCAGATATTATTTGACTCTAAACCCAAGAGGGCGGCTTGATCCGAAGGAAGATGCAATTCTGGGTAATCTTTGCCCATAAAATCCTCTCTGTGTATAGGGATTTATTATTATATATGTATGTTATAGGTCGCCTAGCAGTGTCAACTAAAGATTACCACTAAATTATCCAAGGATTCCTCCAACTGTTGAGGCGCTCAAGCAAATACACAGGTCATTGACTACCAGGGGACATCATTGGTAATCATATAGGGAAGGCCTTGGTGCCTTCCCTATATGATAATCGTCTTCAATTTGGTGCAAGCAGAGATTAAACCGTAAACCATTATGCCCAGATAAAAGTAAGTAAAGCGGCCACACTGGTAAAGACAACTGCTACGACTACTGCTACCTTGATCACCTTGGATTCGATTCCCAGGGCATCTATGGTAGCTGCTGCATTCTGCAGCTTAGCTGGGGATATTACGCTAGCCAGTCCACCGGCAATGGCAGTTCCGGCAGCGACTACAAGAAAATCGAGGTTCAGCAGTTCAGAAGTGATCTGATTATATTTGGTAAACAAGGCAATGGTAGATGCTTCCGAACCAGAGACAAATCCTCCCAACAACCCTAGAAAGGCGGCTACCGCCGAGTAGGCACCGTTAAACAAATTAGCCGAACCTAAAGCCAGTACCGAAATCATGTTGGAATCCAACTCAGGCGAGCTCCATCCTCCACTCTGGGGGATATAGCCAGAGTACATCATAACATAAGCAATGGAAAAGAAAACTGCTGCTGAAAAGAAGGGCCGGGGAGCCCGTTTCAGCCACTTGGTGATAATTTCTTTCCATTGAGCTTTGCTCGGTTTTAACAGGGGCACCGCTATTAAAGTGCTGATAATCACCCAGGTATAGGCATTCCACAGCATGCGGGTGTTAAGGGGCTTGCCCCCGGGGATTATTTCCACAGCCATGGCCAGTTCCTTAAATAAGAAATTATACAGAGGTGGCCAGAAATTAATAATCAAACAGCATGACACCAGAATAATCCAGGGTGCCAGAGCTTTTAGCAGGGGCATGGACTGCTCAGTGGCAATATCCTGGGGAGTAAGCTGGGAGCGATCCAGAATCGGATGGCCCTTAACAGTTAGGTAAAGCATCATCATTAAAATGGTGGCCATGCCGGCCATTACACCAGTTAATACAATACCTGAACCTATGTGGGCTATAGCCACAGCAGTCAAACCCATGGTGGAACCGGCCAGCAGGCAGGGGATAAATCCCTCTCGCATCTTAGCCCAGCCGCCCACTATATACAGCATGCCAAAGCCAATCATAGTAGAAATGATCGGCATAAACTTCGAAAATACTAAAGCAGCTTCATTCAGGGGGGTACCAGTCATATCTGAAAAAATGACTAAAGCACCGCCCAATAGGGCATAAGTGCACAGAGCATCATAGCCCAGTGCCGGCAGGGCAACCGCTACAAAGGTGGAATAACCCAGAGCGAGCATAATGGGGGGAAGAATCGAAACCGGGGTAGCGCCTACTGCTACCAGCAGCGTACCTATCCCCATATTAATGATCATAATCTGTACGGTCTGATCGCGGAGGGCAATAGTTTTAACAAACACCACAATACGTTTTAATGCCCCCGTGTATTCCAGAAAGGTAATTTGAAATATGGAAGTGACCACCATCAGGGAAACCGGAAAGGAAGCAATGAGTCCTGCCAGGGAAGCAGTTAGGCCTACTTCCAACGAGGTGTTGAAAAATAGATAGGCAATAGCAATAGTAACTATCCAGCCTGCCAGACCGCTTAGGTCGGCAGGCCACCGGGCTATAATAAGCAAGCCCAATACCAACAAAACGGGTACGAGAGTCAATAAGATATCCAATTGTCATCCATCCTCCTGTCCTACACTACTAACTCTACAGGTTCATCTGTGCTTCCTGCCTACTGTACTACTAAGCTACAAGGAAGACCTGATAGAAAGAACCATACGAAAATAATATCATAAAACAATCAATAAGCGGGGAAAAATTTTTTACCTTAAGCCGTGCAGCGATGTTTTCATCTGTCATGGCCTGTGCCACAGGTGACAATTGCTGTGAAAATGGCTTCCAGGCGTGTCATTGAACCCTGCGGGTACACCGGGAGTACCCGCAGGGTGCGATTACACACTTAAGTTTTTTATATGGCAATAAAAAAGCTGGCATATACACTGGGCTTCTTACTGTTTTTCCTCCAGTTCCTTCCAATCGTCTTCCTTGGCTTTTCTAAAGTTTTTAATAGCTTTGCCCATAGATTCTGCTAACTGAGGGAGTTTACCGGGTCCAAAAATGATTAGCACAATAACCAGGATAAAGACTAGTTCCCAGGGACCAAAATTACCTATTAAGCCAAACATATAACCTGCCTCCTTAATAGCCCATGCTCCTATAATCAAACTGCACCGATTTTGTTTTTGGCCTACCACTTTGCAACGATTTATAGTGTCGATTGATTATATAATACCAAATTCGTCGCAAGAACACATTATATTTAGGTGGTTAAGACCGTATCAGTAACTGGCCATGAATTGAATTACCCTTCTTAGGCCTACTGGGAAGGCGAATGAAGAATAATATCCCTGGAAATAATAACCTTAAGAGGTGCATTTGCAGCGGGCATAGGGCAGAAATACCCGATTATATCGCTAAAAGGATGCTGATAATGTGCGGACTAAAATAGCTCAAATTGTTGATTCGGCAGGGAGTATACCCCGGGATATTCTCGCTAAATACCAGATAAAAGAGGTTGCTTTTCATATCTTACTGGGCGAACAGCAGTATCAGGAGAACATTACCATCACCGGGGAGGAACTTTATGAGAGGATGATCAAACAGCCTCAGCTCATTCCCAAGACAGCGGTGCCCGGGGTATCAGATTGGATCAGCGCTTTTATGGAGAAATACGAAGAAGGATATCGCAATTTTATAGTCACCACTATTGCTGAGCCCCTTTCCGCCAGTGTGCAATCGGCCAATATGGCTGCCGGGCAATTTATTCAGGATCATCCGGGGGTTAACATACATATCCTTTCTTCCAATACCTGTGCCTGTGGTCAGGCAGCCTTGGAGATAAAAATAGCCCAGCTGATAGAACAGGGACAATTATCCGTCGAACAACTGTTGAGGCAGGTAAGCGAATACCTGCCTCGCATAATATCTCTTTTCTCAGTGAATGAACTTACCTATATGCATGCGGGAGGTCGTATAGGCGGAGCAACCGCTTTTTTAGGCAAGTTAATTAACATTAAACCCGTATGTGAATTTGTCAATGGTATTGTGCATCCCATAAAACCGGTACGCTGCAGGAGCAAAGCTCTGACGACCATGGTGGATGAGGCTGTGAAAAGGGTGAAACATACTGAAGATAAAATAATATGTGTGCAGCATGCTCTTTGCCAGCAGGATGCCGACTTTCTTATCGCGCAGTTACGGGAAAAACTGAATTATACCAAGCCAATTTATCTCAGTTCAGTGGGAGCAGTAGTAGGAGCCCATTCAGGACCAGGAGCCATTGGCATCGGCATTGTATAGAGCTGCGTTAGCCGGAAGGCAGGGTTATAGCCGGTTGGCTCCAAGACTCCTTGCCTGCAATACACCGGCTTACTTCGGTGCGAAGCGGACCGCCCGGAATTCGGCATCCATGCACTCGGTCCTTGCTGCTCGAAACATCCTGTTTCCAGCTCCGCTTCGCAGCCCTCAGTTTTGCCGTGTGCTGCAACGGCTCGTCATACGTCACGCGACCGGCTAATACTCCTGCTTATACATTGCAGCGATAGCTTCATTCATCGTGGCCGGTTCTACGGTGACTATTGCTGGTCCGCACCCGTATAGATTAGAATTGCATCTCGCAAAAACTTCGCTGCGCCCGGCTGAATCCGGTCATAATAAGCGGTAAACCTCTCATCATTTACATACATCTGAGCCAAACCAGCATGGGCTTCCTTGCAATATTTATCCCAGGTAAAACTTAGCCACTGGCGATGCAGGTCAGCGGTTTTCTGGGCTAACTCACTGGCTGGGTCACCGGTAGCCAGGGCTTCTTTCAGGGTATCCAGGACCATTTGCTCTAGTTTTACGAATTGAGCATACCTCTCTGGAGTCATCTCTTTTAATTTCCGGTTGGATTTGTCAACCGCTTCATCACCGTATTTTTCCCTTATTTCCTTACCATATTTGGCCTCGTTGTCATCAATGAGCTTTTGCTTAAAGCCTTCAAACTTCTCTTGGTCAGTCATAATAATTCTCCCTTCATGTTGTGCGATAGTCTTTTCCACATTGGCGATCAGAAGTTCCAACTGCTGCTTTTTTTCCAGGAGCCTGACCCAGTGTTCTCTGAGAGCAGTCAGGCTGTCAAAGGTGGCATCATTTATAATCTCCCGAATTTGCTCCAGACTCACCCCCAGTTCCCGGTAAAACAATATCTGCTGCAGCCTGTCAACTTCCTGGGGGCCATATAGCCGGTATCCAGATGAATTAAGCCGGGCTGGCTTCAGCAACCCGATCTCGTCGTAATAGCGCAGAGTGCGACAGCTGATACCTGCTGTTTTCGCCAGCTGCTGAACCGTGTATTCCATAAGGCAGATCTCCCTCCAGTGACAATATAAACCTTTACGTAACGTTAAGGTCAATATTTATTTACCGGGAAAAGTAGGGGGCGATGCCCACATCGCCCCGCTAGTAATATTTGCTTTTGAGAGGATATCCCCAGCTAAATCCGGGAACAAAAAGCTTTGCCAAATTCTACTCCCTTGGCATAGCCTTCATCATCGGGATTCCATAGCACCTTGAGACCAGGTTCAATAACTTCCAGTTTGGCTTCTTTCAAGCGGGATTCGATAATGCCTACCGATTCCCCGCTCCATCCATAGGAGCCAAAGGCCGCTGCTTTTTTGTTCTTGAATCCCAAGCCGGCTATCATTTCGATAATACTGGCGGCACCGGATAGTATACCCCGGTTAATTGTAGAAGAGCCCACTAGAAAAGCTTTGGATCTAAATATCTCGGTTATCACATCATTCTTATCGGAACGGGCCACATTGAACAGCTTTACCGTTACACTGGTATCTGCGGCTTTAATGCCTTCAGCGATAGCTTCCGCCAATCTCTTGGTGCTATTCCACATGGTGTCATAAACAATGGTAATCTGGTTTTCCTGGTAATTATCAGCCCACTCCAGGTACTTGTGAATAATTTGGGCAGGGTTGTCCCGCCAGATTACTCCATGACTTGGGGCAATAATATCAACGGGCAGGTTTAGACTGAGTACTTCCTGAATCTTTTTGGTTACCAGCGGACTGAAGGGAGTAAGTATATTGGCATAATATTTAATGGCTTCCTGGTATAATTCAGCCTGATCAACCAGATCGTTATACATTAACTCTGATGCATAGTGCTGTCCAAAGGCATCATTGCTGAACAGGATATTATCACCGGTCATATAGGTAAAGGAGCTGTCAGGCCAGTGAAGCATTCTGGCTTCAACGAATACAAGCTGACAGGAGCCTAAGTCCAGAGTATCCCCGGTCTTAAAGGGGACAAAGTTCCAATCCTGATGATAGTGGCCTTTCAGAATTTTAGCCCCGTTAGAGGTACAATATATCGGAGTTTCTGGAATCTCCTTCATCAGCAGCGGCAGGGCACCGCTATGGTCAATCTCGGCATGATGAGCAATAATATAATCTATTTGCTGCAGATCCACTTCTTTTTTTAAGTTCTCTACATATTCCTCTGCAAAAGGTTCCCACACCGTGTCAATTAATACTGTTTTCTTGTCTCTGACTAAATAAGAGTTATAGGAACTGCCCCGGTGGGTGGAATACTCATGGCCGTGGAATCTTCTCAGTTCCCAATCAATTTTGCCTACCCAGCTAACCCTATCAGTGACAGCAAAACTCATAAAGCCACCTTCTTTCGTAAGTTATATACCACATAAGCATTCGTAGTATCTCCAATTCTAGCATATGCCATCGTTACGCACATCTTTTGATTAATGTTTTCCAAAATGCTGTTATACATGCGAATGGCAACTATCAGAAGCAATGACCCCCGAGCCCGCCTTGGCTTCTTTCCGAGTAATATATTTACAATAGAGAAACATTGTGTTAACCTAACAATTAATATGAAAGTCATGAAGACTTTCAGTTAAATACATACCCAGACAAAATGAACTTCATATTAAGGGAAACCACGAAGGTAAATCCGCAGGAAGCGGAGATATATACCTTCGTTTTTTTATGGGAAAGGAGCCGAGTTATGAACAAAGAATGGTGGGAACGAGCGGTTCAGTTTCACGGCCATGAATGCCCTGGACTGGCTATTGGCTGCAAAGCCTGTGAAGCAGCGATGGAGGAACTGGGCTTTATGTTTTCGGCTGACGAAGAGATAGTTTGTGTAACCGAGAACGATGCCTGCGGAGTTGATGCCATTCAGGTTATTACCGGATGTACTTTTGGCAAGGGTAATCTGATCTATCGAGGAACTGGCAAAATGGCTTTTACTTTCTTTGCTCGTGACCTTGGGAAAAGCCTGCGCTTAGTTTTCAAACCCCTGCCGCCGGAAATGGATCGCGGCCAGCGTCAACAGTATATTCTCCACGCGGCGGTTAAGGATCTGTTCGAGTTTAAGCATCCTAACTATCAATTGCCGGAGAAGGCCCGCATATTTAACTCAATGGTATGTGAAAAATGCGGGGAGGCAGCAGCGGAACATAAAATGCGCTTGCAGGATCACAAAACCGTTTGTCTGGACTGTTTTGAGGAATACACGCGAGGATGGTAAGTAACGAGTACAGCCGATATATAGGCCGCAAACGGGGCGTTATTTTTATACTGGTGCTGTTGCTTATTATTACGGCGCTTTGGGCACTTAATACCGGCTCAATAGCGTTGAATCCGGTTCAAGTTTTGAAAACTTTAATAACCGGCGGAAATCAGGTCGAAAATGTCGCCATTTGGAACATTCGCCTGCCCAGGATTCTGGCAGGTTTAGTGGCCGGTGCCGGGTTGTCGGTAGCCGGGTGCGTAATGCAGAACAATTTGCGCAACCCCCTGGCATCGCCTTCTACCCTGGGAATATCTAATGCGGCTGCCTTTGGGGCGAATGTGGCTATCATCCTTCTGGGCGCAGGTACTATTGCCAATACCGGTGCTGGACAAGTAATAATAAACAACCCTTATATGGTAACCATATTAGCTTTCCTGTTTGCTATGTTGGCAGCCCTTCTTATTGTGTGCCTGGCTAAGTTTGGAGGGTTCACTCCCGAGGCCATCGTCCTGGCCGGAGTTGCCCTGGGGTCTTTATTCACCGCCGGCACTACCATCATCCAGTATTTCGCCGAGGATGTTAAAGTGGCGGCGGTAGTATTCTGGACTTTTGGAGATTTAGGCCGGGCTGCCTGGAATGAAGTATTCATAATGCTGGTCCTGGTAACCATGGCGTTAGGGTATTTCTTCTTAAAAAGCTGGGATTACAATGCCATCAGCAGCGGCGAGGAAACCGCCCGGGGATTGGGAGTGAATGTTGACCGGGTACGTATGGCAGGTATGCTGGTTGCTTCGCTAATTACAGCCGTAGCTGTGTCGTTTCTGGGGATTATTGCCTTCATAGGATTAATAGGACCCCAGATAATGCGCAGGATTATTGGTGATGATCACCGCTTTCTGATTCCCTCCTCAGCTTTGTTAGGCTCCTTGATCCTGCTGGCAGCCGATACCGTGGCCAAGACGGTGATTGCACCGGTAGTACTTCCAGTGGGAGCGGTTACTTCATTTTTAGGGGCTCCGCTGTTTCTGTATTTATTAGTAAGGGGGTATAACAGGAAATGATTCTTTCAGTGAAAGACCTGGCTTTTAAGTATCCTGGCCGTTCAGTGTTACAGGATATTGCCTTTGACGTGGCGCCCGGAGAATGCTGGGCTGTTCTGGGTATCAATGGTGCCGGTAAATCCACCCTATTAAAATGCCTGAATCGCATCTTAAAACCCCAAAAAGGAGTTGTGTATATTCGCGAAAATGAGGTACTAAAACTCAGTAATCTGGAACTGGCTCAGAAAATGGGATATGTCTCCCAGCACCAGGAAAGAAATCGCATCACGGTATTTGATGCCATATTGCTGGGCCGCAGGCCTCACATTAAGTGGGATGCTTCCAAACATGACCGGCAGGTAGTAAGGCAAGTTATGGAGATGCTGGATTTAGAGGATTATGCCATGAGGTACCTGGATGAACTGAGCGGGGGTGAATTGCAAAAGGTAGTGATTGCCCGGGCTTTAGCCCAGCAACCGGATGTCCTGCTTTTGGATGAACCCACCAGCAGCCTGGATTTAAAAAATCAAATGGAAGTAGTCCGTTTAATTAAGAAGGTGGTCACCCATAACCATATTGCAGCTGTAGTTACTATGCACGACTTGAACCTGGCCCTGAGATTTGCTGATAGGTTTGTCATGTTAAAAAACGGCACTATATTTGCCACGGGAGGACGGGAGATTATAACAGCAGAGAATATCGAGAGTGTTTATTCTTTGCCGGTGGAGATAAAAACCTTTGACACTATACCACTGGTAATACCCAGGTAAATAATAGGGGGGAAGCATGGTGAAAAAAGTATTAATAGGTTTATTGGCTCTGATGCTGGTAGGGACCGCATTGCTGGCCGGGTGTGGAGGGAGCCCGGATAACTTGGATGAGAATGTGGGGATTACTATAACAGATATGGCTAACCGCACAGTTACTATTAAAGGACCGGTAGAAAGAGCAGTAGCCATTGGCCCAGGTGCCCTGAGATTGTATACATATATAAATGGCACAGACAAACTGGTGGGAGTGGAACAGATCGAAGTAGATAGTGCCGTCGGCCGGCCTTATGACCTGGCACATCCTGAGTTGGCTGATTTACCGGTAATTGGGCAGGGAGGGCCGCAGAATGTCCCTGATCCGGAAAAAATCCTGGCGGTTTCTCCGGATGTTATCTTTAGTACTTATGGAGAGGAACTGGCCGACATTGATAATCTGCAGGCCCAAACCGGCATTCCGGTAGTAGAACTCAGCTATGGGGAAGTTGCAGTATTCGATCCGGCAGTTTATGATTCACTAAAGTTAATAGGGCAAATCATGAATAAGGAACAGAGAGCCCAGGAAGTGGTTGATTATATGCTGGGATGCCATGCTGATCTGAACCGCCGTACGCAAGATATACCTGAGCAGGACAAACCCCGGGTCTATATAGGAGCACTGGGATCCCGGGGAAGTCATGGAATAGAAAGTACCCGGGGAAACAATACTTTACTCAATGCTATTAATGCCGTTAATGTAGCTGATGAAACAGGCAGAACCGGTTCTTTTATGATTGATAAAGAAAAGCTGTTGGCTTGGGATCCAGATATCCTTATTATCGATGCAGGCGGTCTGGCTATGGTACAGGAAGATTATAAGAAAAATCCTGGTTTTTACCGGGCTTTAACCGCTGTTAAGAACGGCCGGATATACCGGCAGCTGCCGTACAACTACTATACTACTAATCTTGATACAGCTATGGCGGATGCTTACTTTCTGGGTAAAACCATTTATCCTGAGAGTTTTGCAGATATTGACCCCGCAGCCAAAGCCGATGAAATATATAGCTTTTTATTAGGCAAGCCTCTATACCAGCGAATGTGCCAGGACTTTGGCGAATTTGCCCAGATTAGACTGGATTAAGCACAACTGAGAGCCAGGGTGTGGCTGTGCCAACTGGTAATAGAAAGTAAAAGGAGCAACAGGTACGAACCTTTGCTCCTTTTTCAGTTAAGCATTTTTATCTTCCGGCAATTCGGAATCATCCTGCTGGGCTTTCCTGAATCCTTTAATGGCTTTGCCCATAGATTCAGCTAACTGAGGCAATTTACCCGGTCCAAAAATGATTAATACAATAACCAGTATGAGAACCAGTTCCCAGGGGCCAAAATTTCCGATTAAGCCAAACATATAATTCCTCCCTCTGCTTTAATTTGCTATCATAAAGCACCGCTCTATCAAGCGTAGCTATGCAATCCCGGCAACAGGTAGTTGACTCCGAAGAAGGTAAACAGTACCAGCCCAAAGCCAATTATGACCATCCAGCGGGTTGTATTGGCCGGCCAATCCCGGCTGCGGTAAACATGCAGGTAAATGGCATAGATTATCCAGGTTATCAAAGCCCAGGTTTCTTTGGGATCCCAGGACCAGTACCTGCCCCAGGCCTGTTCTGCCCAGACAGCTCCCAGTACAATGGACAGTGACAGCAGGGCAAAACCTCCCCCTACCAGTAGATAGATGTAATCGTCTTTAATCGACTGCCCAGTTTTAAAAAACTGCACTACAGCCAGTCCTGCAGCCAAGGCAAAGGCAGAATAGGATACAGCTGCGGTAACAACGTGTACGGTCAGCCAGGGACTCTTTAAGGCCGGCATTAGAGGAGCGACTGAACCAAGTTGATCTTTCATTAATATTGCTACCAAAGATACCAGCAAAGCTGATATTAACATCACTATACCAGCGGCAGATTGTATAGGGTAGCGGGTTTGCATGAGCAAGTACAGCAGAACGGTTATCCAGCTGAAGCTCAACAGGAACTCCAGACCGTTGGTTAAGGGCAGCATGCCAGTCAATACTGTTCGCATGACCAGTATGACCAGGTGCAGTATGCATCCTAATATGGCCAGGACCAAAGCGACTTTAACAACCCAGTTTTTAGCGTAGTTGTTACCCCAAAAATAAAGCAGGGCTGAGGCAAGATAACAGAACAGCACCACATATAATAATTCATCCATCAATACTTCCATATTCACCTCTCCCTATTCATGTATATCATCAGTTTTAATGGTATTCTTTTTTCTACCCGGCGCTGCCAGTATGGCCAGACACACCCCTAACATCAGGGCAAATCCGCCGGTAATTACCAGAGGTAGTCCCGGATCGGATTTAACTTCGAGAATAGTGTAAGGTTCAACTCCGGTAAAGGTAACATACACATTTTCATCAATTTCGGTGGGTTCGTTCAGTTTGGCAGCTCCTATTCCTAAGAGCTCATCGTTCTCATATACCGAAATAATAATATGGGGATTATCAGGGCGCAAGGTAACTGACTGCATTCCATAGGCGGGGTTGAAGTTGGGAATATACTTATAAATTTTCACCCGGCGGTTCGTGCCGTCCGGATATAACCACTCGCCTTCAAAGAATCGCTCTGCCTTTTCTGCACCATTCTCATCTAGATAAGCGGCTTGGACCAAATAACCGTAGCTGGTTTGATAAGCTTTCACTCCCTGGTAACTTAAAGGGTAGTTTACACTGATTTCAACCTGGTCCATTATTCGACCTTTTTCCAGGATGGTAACCTCAGAGATATACTGGGAAGGTGAACCGTCTTCATTGAATTCGATTCTGAATTCATCCAGCTGCAGTGTAAAAGGATGTTTAATATCCAGGACCTGAGATATATCCACCTGATCGCCGGCTAACAAGTGTATTCTCTCATTCTGGCCAGAGGTAGCATATATCAGGCCGCCCACTAAAACCAGGACAATACCCAGATGCAGTGTTAAGATGCCCAGTTGCCTGAACCAGACCCTACTGCCGAATCTTTTAAGCAAAACCCGGTAAGTTAATTTAATCCGGTTAAAGGTGCAGAGAATCATATTTATCAACAACAGAAGCAGGAGAAGCTTGAATACGGGAATTTGGTAGAAGCTGCCGGGAAGCACAGAACTGCCTACTGCTGCTGTCACACCTATCAGAAACAGCAGAAACAAACCGGTTTTCATGGAAGAAACCAAGCTGTAAAACCTATTGAAGCCTTGCATATATCTGACCTCACAAGATAAAAGATTTCCGGCTATAAATGAAATCCAGGAAAACCACAAAAACATGGATGGGTTTATTTTACTTGAAAAATAACCTTTTGGATATTGGGTATATTATACAATACTCCCTTTTCCTAAAAAGATAAAGGGAGTGAAAACCCCCTTCATCAAAGCTATATTTGTATGTCTAGCATGTTTACCAGGCATTGGTCCAGGCTTCTTCATCCAGATCGTCTATCCAGTTGAAAATATGACATTCGGAACAAAAAACATAGGAAGGCTCATGCATTTGATGACATACATTACATTCCTGCTCCCCGTGATGGGAATCATGCGGGTTTGATTCCTCAAAATCGGTGGCGGCTTGTATCTCATCCCAGCTAATCCCTTCTCCTTCGGGAGAATGGCATTCCAGGCAGAATTCTCGACTGGTATCTGGCCCTCCTTCCAGAGGCAGGGTGTAATTTCCGGTGATAAAGTTAATGCCTTCCATAGCCTTTTCCGGGATGCTGTTGTGATGGCATTCCTGACAGGTTACATCTTCGGCTGCATGTTTGTGATCTAGTAAAGCGCTTTCACTCCAAGATTCGTAATAGGGCTTAATGATATGACAGTTGGCACAGAAGGAAGGATTTTCACTAGCTTTCAGCAATCCTACGCCGGTACCAGCACCTATTATAATTACAGTGACCAGAACTATCAGAATAACTTTCCTATTTAAAAATCTCTCCCGAAAACTCTTGCGTTCCATGAGAAACCTCCCCATTATATGTTTAGTGCTGTGTTGGTTAGGAAGACCTGCACCGTACTCTTAGAACTTATGCATTTATTCTACAATATTCAGCTTCTCCTGCCATTGGATTCCCCTACAGTGTTTTCAAGCCAATCCTCGTGATAGGCTCCAAAGAAAAACACTCCTTTCCAGAAGTGTTCATTTGGATTTTTCTACAGTGTAATCCTCCAAAGGTTCGTAGTACCTAACGATGTATGTTAAATCCCAGAATGATAGACTGACATTATAGAATGTACTAGTATCAGGCGATTTAGCTATTTTTACGGCCTCAAATTCAAATGGGCACGGTAAGGTAATGAACTTGGAAAGGGGTAGATGTTATGAGTTTTGAGGACAACCAGGAAAAAGGCTTTACCAGAAGAACCTTTATAAAAGGGGCAGCACTGGGTACGGTAGGAATTGCCTCAGCTGGTTTGCTGGCAGGATGCGGTGGATCTGAAGAAACTCCCCCTGCTGAAACAACACCCAGCGGGGCAGAGAATATCCCCAGTTTCTTAAAGCCTCCCGCACCCATACCAGATTCAGAGATTACCGAAACTGTTACCGCAGATGTCATAGTGGTTGGAGGTGGAATGTCAGGGCTGTGTGCTGCTATGTCTGCAGCTGAGGAAGGAGCCAAGGTTATCCTGCTGGAGAAAACCGAGCAAGTTAACTTCCGCGGTAACGACTATGGCGCTATTGGTTCCAAGATGCAAAAGCAGATTGGTAATGAAATCAATAAGATGGAAGCGGTTCAGGAAATCATGCGCTACAACGCCTATAAAGGCAATCAGAGAGTTGTGTCCTTGTGGGCAGAATACAGCGGTATGGTAGCAGATTGGATTATGGCCAAAGCGGAAGGCTATGGCTGCAAGCCCAAACCGGTACCCATAGATGAGACAATGACTCCGGGAACTACGGTGCGAGGATTTCCTACCTTAAGTTTCAGAATGGATCCTAGTGATGTGGCTTTAAATGATGCACCCAAAGGAACTGATCCCTGGACAGCATCTATGCGTTATACCTTAAAACAAGGCTGTATAGATGCCGGTGTGGATATTCGCTTCAAAAGTCCTGCCGTTCAGTTAGTGCGGGAAGACAACAATAAAGGGCGAGTTACTGCAGTTATAGCTGGTGAAAAAGGCGCCTACAAGAAATATGTGGGAACCAAAGGCATTGTATTATGTACTGGTGACTACAATGCCGACAAGGAAATGCGTGAATACTATATACCTTCCACCAAATATATTCATGCCAATATGTTTGAAATGGTTAATGGCCCTATTAATACTGGTGATGGGCACAAAATGGCTATGTGGATCGGTGCCGCTATAGATGAATTCCCCCATGCTCCCATGTATTTCGACTTTGCTGTCCCCGGTGCACCTATCCTGGCTGATGCTCTGATGCGCCAGCCCTGGTTAAGTGTTAATGAACGCGGTTTGCGCTACTGCAATGAAGAACTGCCTTATGCCTACCTGTGTAATGCTGAGCGCCAGCAACCCGGTAATATGCGCTGGACGGTCTGGGATTCCAAGTGGCCGGAGGAAGCACCTTCATTTAAGGTGGTAGCCTGTAAGGATATGAGAACCAACTTCCATAATCCCGAGAATGTAAAACAGTATATAGAAAAAGGCTATATCAGAAGTGCTGAAACTCTGGAAGAACTGGCCGAAAAGATGCAAGTGCCCAAGGATAATTTCCTGGCTACGGTAGCACGCTACAACGAACTGGCTAAAAAGGGAGTAGATGAAGATTTCGGTAAACGGGCAGCCTGCTTGACCACCATTGAGAAGCCCACCTTCTATGCAGCTCCTCTGGGAATTGCGCTATTGGTTACCCTAGGCGGACTGAAAATAAACGAGAATCTGCAGGTTTTAGATCAAGAGCTTAATGTGATTCCTGGACTGTACGCTGCAGGTAACACTTCCGGAAGCTATTATGCCAATGACTACTGCGTAAACCTGCCCGGCAACAGCCACGGACGTGCCTTCACTTTTGGGTATCTGGCTGGTAAGAGTGTAGTAAAACTGGGATAATTAACCTCAGCAGACAAATGCTCTCCCCCCCAACTAAAGCGAGCCTGGGTTGCCAGGCTCGCTTGATATTTTAGGTAAGATTTAGCTATTTTAACTCTTAAGCAGCTGGTATTCTTTAATCTTGCGATATAGTGTAGAGCGACTCATACCCAGGAGGGCAGCTGCTTCAGAGATATTTTGGTTGGTCTGCTCAAGGGTTTGCGCTATCATAATGCGCTCAATCTCCTTCATAGAAAGATTGGCGTCAGCTCGTGCCGATGGCGACGTTTTTTGACTCGCAGGTAAGCTGAGATCAACCCCGGCAGTAACCTCTTCGGGCAGGTCTTCTGGACGAATTACTCCATCTTCACATATATTCACAGCATAAAGCATGGAATTCTCCAACTGTCTTACATTCCCTGGCCAATGGTAGCTCAATAAATGCAAAACGGCTGGATCGCTGAGGACTGGTTTCGGAATATACTGCTGCTGGGCTATTCTATCTATAAAGTACTGGGCTAATTCTATGATGTCGGCACCACGTTCCCGCAAAGGGGGTATATCAATTTTTAATACCTTTAGACGGTAATACAAATCTTCACGAAATTGACCTTTTTTCACTAGTTCGTTCAAATCTTTGTTAGTGGCAGTTATCAGGCGGAAGTTAACTGGAATATAGCTACTACCGCCCAAGCGCATCACCTTTTTTTCCTCCAGTACCCGGAGCAGAACCGGTTGAATTTCTAAGGGCATATCCCCGATTTCATCCAAAAACAGGGTACCACCATTAGCCAGTTCCAGTTTTCCCTCTCGTCCTTGACGATCAGCCCCGGTAAAAGTGCCGCCTTCATAGCCAAATAATTCACTTTCAATTAATGTGCTGGGTATAGCCGCACAGTTCACGGCTATGAAAGGGCCATCCGGACGGCTATGGTTATGAATAGCCTGGGCAAACATCTCTTTACCAGTGCCGCTTTCTCCTTGAATCAAAATATTGGCATCCAAGTTAGAAAACTTGCGAGCCATTTCGATGGCTTTTGATAACTGCGGAGAGCTTCCTTTGATGGTGTGGAAGCTGAACCTGGCTTCCACTCCAAACTGACGAACTGGCGCGGTTTTTTTACGGGTAATTTTCTTTAATTTAATTACACAGCCAAAATTATTGCCCGACCGGTCATTAAGGGGTTGGGCTGAGCTTATCAGCATACGCTGATTGATACTATCAATTCTGATTTCTGCATCGTGAATCGGTTGTCCTGTAGCTAGTAACGATTTGATCAGTGGTTGTTCACCCAACAGAAGTTCGATGGGGGCACCGATTAAATTGGGAGCACCGGGGAGGAACATTCTCTGGGCAATTTGATTAGCCTTGGTAATAATTCCGTTTTTGTTGAGCGTTAGGAGCCCTTCATCAGTGGCTTGCAGGGATTGGTTGAGCAGTTCATTATGCAAAGCCAGTTGAAATTGATTCTGAACCGCCCAGGCCATAGAAACTACCAGTCCCAAGGATTGCGCACTTTGTTTACTAAAGCTGGAAGTGACTACGCATAACGAGCCCGCCAGGTTGTAATTGAAATCAAAAATGGGGGCTGATGAGCAAGATATCTGTTCATATTTTTCGAAATAATGTTCTGGTCCGCATATTTGCATGGGAGTGCCTTCAATCAGGCTTATGCAATGCGCGCAGGTGCCTACCGTCGACTCATTCCAAATCGACCCATGCACCAGATTGAAACGCTCGTTCTGCCTGCGCAGTGCCTCATTGCCTTCAATCACCCGCAGCATAGCACCTTCTTCATCAGACAGTAAGATGATGGCATCAGAGAGCATAGCTTCCAATTGACATATATAGGGATCGGCAGCTTTTAGAAGCAATTCTTTTTGGCGCACTCGTTCTTGAAACGCCAACTTGTCCATTATGGGACCATAATTATACAGATTATGGTCCAGTCCATACTGGTAACATCTCAGCCATGATTCGAGTACCTTTGATCTGACCAAGTCACTCTCTTGGGTTTCAAGACGTTGGCTAACCAGGGCAGCCTTTTGCTGACGAATTTTTTCCATGAGGATAAGATCATTTTTATTAAGGGGCTGCATATCCAGGCGATGTTTAGTCATGGGACTAAGTAACTGTTCGACAGGCTTCATCATAAATATCCCTCCTGCTCTAAGCAGACGATGCACCTGCTTACTAGATAAAACAACCCATAATCTCATTTTAACACATATTTTGAAATGGCAGGTTCAAGCTTAATGGCTTATTTTGATACAGGATTTTTTTCTGATAAGCTCTGATAGGCTAAATATCAGTCACCCGTATGCTTGGCTGCTGCTGGTATGCTTTTTGCTATACACATATAGTACCACTGCTTTAAGAGAGGTGAGGGCATAATGTCTATGATAGCACCTAATCAGGTCTATCATTTAGTAGACGGAGTGCTGGATGAAGGATTAGCTTTTGTAGCCAAGTATGTAGAGGAGCGTATCAAACATCCCATACTAATTACCGATCACGACGGTCGCCTGCATTATCCGGAAGTTACCGATCATTCTGCTAATCTCGACGATATGTTTGTTTCTCTTCCTTCCCATCTTCGAGGAAGAGACTTTTACTACCAGCCAGACCTGAGCTACCTGTATTATCGAATAAGATATAACGACTCCAGTGCTTATGTTATTGCTTGCCACATACCTGTAGAACAGATATCCCAAGCTTTGTCAGTAATGATTGATACCAAGCTGGCCATCAAATGTTATTTTTCCAAGCTGCATAAGGACAGCGACCGCTTTGAGCGGGAATTAGCCGATTACCTTTTTACCAACAATAATGCCAGTATCCGGGACATTGTTAAACTAAGCGAGAATCGATTGGAAATGGACCGTTCTTATTTCGTAACTTTAGTAGAAGCAGAATCCTGGTCCGATCAGACTGATTTGCAGATGATCCGTTCTTATTTTCATGAGTACCTCAATCAGCATAAATTTACAGCAGTACCGATTTCCTGGAACAATTCCATAGCTATGATAGTACCCGTCTGTATAAACCGGGAACAGCTTGATGAAGCTCTGAATTGGCCTGCCATGATAAAGTATAAAGGGCTGTTGGAAGAACGGTTTGGACTAAGTCTATCTCAGGGTATCGGCCGGGTTTATCCCTTGGCTGATTTGCGCAAAAGTTTTTATGAAGCCCGGGTAGCTTTAACTCTGCCCAAACTGCTGGGCAGGAAGCACTTTGTACAGAAATTTTCTCAACTAGGCCTTTACTACCCCATATTTTCCCAAGACCTGCAGGACATTAAAGCCTTTTGCCTGCAAACCCTGGGAAAGATCATCGAATATGATGAAAAAAGCGACGGGGAACTGCTATTAACCTTACGTAAACTTTTGGATTCCAGCGTTAATATGAAAAGCACTGCTGATAGTTTGTTTATTCATGTGAATACCCTCTACTACCGCGTTAACAAAATAGAGGAACTGCTGGAGATTGATTTTAACAACATGGACAGCCGGGTGAATTTATTCATTGCTGTAAAAGTATGGGATACTCTGACCATCAATGGTCTGGTTTAGTGATGAACCTGCCGGCAGGTTGTTTGCTGGTAAAGAATACCGGCTTGCTATCCCGGTTACTGATTATGCGGCAAGCTTTGCCGAACACCTGCAGGATTTAGCTGGTGCCAAACCGGTCTTTTCATGCAATTGTATTCTTAATTACCTTTATGGTGAGCTGGACGGGAAAGCCACCCCACCCTTTGCCGGACCAGTTACTTTTGGTGAAGTGGCTTACCAGTTGTTAAATCAGACCCTAGCTTATGTGGAGATTATTGATAAGTAGCTGGCATAGCTCGACACAAATATTAAACTCCAATAAAGCCTGTTAACCGTTGAGAGCGTTAATAGGCTTTTTTTGCTCTAGCAGAAGAAAACCAGAAAAGTATAGTCTTGACGAATAAATATGTTTTTACTAAAGTAAGTTAGAAATCTAATAATTAAATTTCTAACTATACTATTGGAGTGCAAATTATGAATAAAGAACAAGCTCTTGAGATGCACGTTCTGTTGTTTACTTTTATGGGCCGCTTTCATGAAAAATTCTTTATGAATTACCGGCAGTTGTTGGACTCTGCCTTGCCCTTAAAAAAAAATCAGACTAAAATCATTAGTATGCTTTATCACCGTAATTGCCTGACGCCGACAGAGCTTGCCCGGATGCTGGATATTGAAAAAGGCGGATTAACCACTATCATTGATCAACTGGAACAGATGGACCTGGTTGTTCGCTCTCCTGATGCCCGTGACCGTCGCAAGCAGCTACTTAGTTTGAGCCAGCAGGGGCGGAGAGTAATGGAGCAAGTGCTGGAGCGTTACACCGAAAGTATTAGGGAGCAATTTAACCTGGTCGATCAGCAAGAACTAGATAAGTTTATGAACAGTTTGCGATATGTAGTTGAATTTATGGAAAGTAACTAGCAAGGAGATTCTCAATGGATAGAACTCAAGCAATGAGATATCAAAAAATCAATAGTCTGCTATGGAGTTTTTCCCTGCCGGCTATTATAGGCATGGTGGTAAATTCACTCTACAATATTGTAGATAGGATATTCTTAGGCCGGGGAATAGGCTCTCTGGCTATTGCAGCAACTACCGTTGCTTTTCCCATGATGATCATACTCATGGCAGTCTCGGTTTTGATTGGGGTTGGGGCTACTGCCTTGATCTCCATTCGCCTGGGAGAACAGGAACATGAGGAAGCAGAGAAGGTAATTGGCACTGCTACCACTATGATCATTTTGTTGCCGGTCATATTTGCGATTATTTTTTTCCTTAATACGGAACCGATTTTGATTGCCTTCGGTGCCAGCCAGGATGTGCTGCCATATGCCCGGGATTTTATGCAGGTCATAATGTTGGGGGCAGCCTTCGGCACCATCAGCATGGGTATGAATAATTTTATTCGTGCCGAAGGTAATCCACAGATGGCCATGTATACGCAGCTGCTGGGCGGCGCGGTAAATGTAATCTTAAACTATATTTTCATCTTCAAATTTGGCTGGGGAATGAAGGGGTCGGCATTTGCTACGGTTCTGGGTCAGTTAACCGGAGCTATTTGGGTGCTTAGCTACTTTTTCGGCGGGCGCAGTATTGTTAAGATTCGCTGGAAATACCTACGTCCCCAGTGGCCAATTTTAACCAGCATTATGGCCATAGGGTTTGCGCCTTTTGCCATGCAGGTGGCCAACAGTGTGCAGCAGCTGATTTTAAACAAGACCATTATGTACTACAGTGGTGACATCGCTCTTTCCGCTGTGGGGATCATGATGAGCATAGCAACCATTATGTTCATGCCCATATTAGGTCTTGCTCAAGGGGCTCAGCCGATCATCGGTTTTAATTACGGCGCCCGCCAGTACGGCCGGGTAAAGGAAACGCTGAAAACTGCTGTTGTGGCGGGAACAGCCATTGCTGTATTTGGCTGGCTGGTAGTACAGATTTGGCCATCTCAGATAATTGGGTTATTTACCCGTGATGACACGCAGCTGATTGCTTTCACAACCCATGCTATGCATATTTATTTTCTCATGTTTCCGGTAGTAGGTTTTCAGATTTTAGGTTCCCAATATTTTCAGGCCGTGGGCAAACCGGTACAATCAACTATTCTCAGCCTTTCCCGGCAGGTGTTGATATTTATTCCTTTATTGCTGATTCTGCCTCGCTTCTGGGGTATTGAAGGAGTGTGGAGAACCCCGCCTATATCAGATCTTCTGGCAGTGCTGCTCACAGGAACATTTATCTTTTTCGAAATGAAAAAGATAAGCCGGCTGGAGAAGAGAAACCCTGCCTGGGAAGACGAGGGAGATTTGGCCGGTGCTTGTACTGATACTCCCTAATGCTTCATCATTCATCTAAAAACCGGGGCGGTTTTCTAGGGCGCGTTTTCAGTAAGTTAAAATGCCACAGGGAGAATATCCCCTGTGGCATTACGATATGGTCAATTAACCCAATAATAAGCGGTCGCTGTCCAGTTCCTGGCCGCTGCGGCGGCCGAATAGCTCAATCAGCTTGTCCACTGTCATTTCCCGGCGTTCCTCTCCGGATATATCCAGAATAATACGGCCGTCGTGCATCATAATCGTACGAGTCCCGTATTCCAGAGCAGCTTTCATATTATGGGTAACCATCAGGGTACACAGCTGGTACTGCTCAACCAGCTCCCTGGTTAAATGCAGCACCTGCCTGGCTGCCGATGGGTCCAAAGCGGCCGTGTGTTCATCCAGCAAAAGCAGCTTGGGTTTCACGATGGTAGCCATCAGCAAGGTAAGAGCCTGCCGCTGACCTCCAGAGAGCAAACCTACCTTTTGCTTCATACGATTTTCCAGCCCCAGTCCCAGCCGGGCCAGGTGGTCCCGGAATAAGGCAGCGTCAGCTCTACGTATTCCCCACTGCAGGCCGTGAGGCTTACCTTTGGCATAAGCCATGGCCAGGTTTTCTTCAATGGTCATATCAAAAGCAGTTCCTTTAAGGGGATCTTGAAATACCCGGCCAATGTACTGGGATCTTTTGTACTCTGGCCAATGGGTTATATCCATGGAATCTAGCAGAATACTGCCTTTATCCGCTTCATATACTCCGGCAATACAGTTGAGCAGGGTAGACTTGCCGGCTCCATTTCCGCCGATAACGGTTACAAATTCCCCTGCTTTCAGGGTCAGGTCCACCTCATCCACAGCCAGTTTCTCATTAATACTGCCCATAGCGAAGGTTTTGCTTAAACCACGAATCTCAAGCATACTTAAACCTCCTTATGGACCGATTGACGAGAACGTTTATGCCGGGACATGAGACTTTCTTTAATAACCGGGCTGGCCAGAGCCAGGGTTACTATAAATGCCGAGACCAGCTTAAGGTCAGTGGGCGGCATACCCAGGTGCAGGGCAACCGCGATTACCAACCGGTACAACATGGCTCCTAATACCACCGCAATCAGGCGGCGCAGCAGGGAGCTGGTCCCGAAAATTACTTCTCCGATTATTACCGAAGCCAGGCCGATTATAACCATACCTACGCCCATACTGATATCAGCAAAGGATTGATACTGAGCGATCATAGCCCCCGACAGCGCAACCAGGGCGTTGGCCAGGCCCAGGCCGAATAGTATGGTGGTATCGGTATTTACCCCTACCGATCGCACCATTTGATCATTATCACCTGTTGCTCTTAGGACCAATCCAAAACGAGTCTGCAGGAATAAAAATAGTAAGATAATCACTACCAGCAGGATCATTAAGGGAAGCAGCCAGGTGCTCTGGGCTTCCAGGGAGGTCCCCTGCAGCGAATTAAAAACGGTAGGCTGGTTAATCAGCGGAATATTGGCGCGACCGGCCATGACCCGCAAATTTATCGAATAAAGACCCAGCATAACCAATATACCAGCCAGCAGTGGCTGGATTTTCAGCTTGGTGTACAGCAAGGCAGTTACATTGCCTGCTAACCATCCCGCGGCTATGGCTGCCGGTATGGCCAGGAAAGGATGCCCCATAGTGCACAGCATAGCTGAGACAGCAGCCCCCAAGGTAAAGCTGCTGTCTACAGTTAGATCAGGCATATTGAGGGTACGAAAAGAGATGAATACTCCCAGAGCCATAAGGGCATAAATGATGCCCAGCTCTACCGAACCCTGCAAAGCTAGTAGACTCATTGGTGCAGTGCCCCTTTAGTGGAAAAATTGCTATGACAATGAACGTTATGGCTTTTCTCTATTCGAATATTTGAGCAGCCTCATTAAGTATATCTTCAGGTATGGTAATACCAATTGCTTCAGCGGTGGTTTTGTTAAGGTAGATTTCCATGTCCCTCATGGTCTTAACCGGGATATCCCCGGGTTTTTGGCCTTCGAGAATCTGGACGGCTATGTTAGCAGTCTCCTGGCCAAGTTCAACGTAGTTTATGCCGCAGGTGGCCAGACCGCCATCCTTAACCATAGAATCAGCACCTACGTATACTGGTATTTTGGCCTGGTTGGCTACCTGAGATACTACTGGCATAGCCGAAGCTACGGTATTGTCGATGGGCGAAAAAATAGCATCGGCCTTGTCTGCTAATGATGCAGTAGCCTGCTGGACTTCCGAAGAGTTAGTTACGGTTGCTTCAATCACCGTTAAGCCGTTTTTGGCGGCAAATTCTTTTAGATCATTAATAACTGATATGGAATTGGTTTCACCGGAGTTGTACAATGCTCCTATGGTTTTGATATCCGGGGTAATGCGCAGGGCCAATTCCATAATTTGTTCCGCTGAGATTGCATCTGAGGTGCCGGTTACATTACCCCCGGGTTTCTCCAAGCTGTCCACCAGTCCAGAACCTACTGGATCGGTACAAGCAGAAAACACTATAGGTATTTCCTTGGTCTCGCCCACAGCGGCCTGGGCGGAAGGGGTAGCAATTGCCACAATCATGTCATAGCCGTTGTTGGAAAACTTCTGGCAGATGGTTTTTAGATTAGTTTGATCGTTTTGGGCATTTTGATAATCAATGAAAACATTTTCACCATCCCGGTAGCCCTTTTCGGCTAGCTGAGAAACGAAGGATTCACGAATGGTATTAAGGGATGGATGCTCTACGATCTGGACAATACCAATTTTGATTTGATCCTCAGCAGGGGACTTACTGGCATTGTTCTCCGTCGATGAACACCCAACTGCTGATACCAACAACAGAGCCAAAAGCAACAAGGATACCGTAATAGACACAAACCTTCTCATTCCAATTCCTCCTTAATCTAAAACTGGTGTGCTCACCTCTGCTCCGCTCATCTCAACTCCACTCCACTCATCTTAGATGGAGGTATTGGAAGAGCCGCGAAATAAAAAACACCTATCCTCACAGTTAAGGACAGATGTAAAATCTGCGGTGCCACCTTATTTGGTACCAAAGTACCCGCTCACAGAGTGCTGACACACCCATAGCCCTTAACGCAGGCCAAACGTTGTAAGCTACTGAGGTCCAGGGACCGGTTCACTCCACCCTCCGAGGTCCATTTATCCACTCCATCTCCCGCCGGGATCCCAGCCTGCCCCGACTCTCTGTAGGGCTGGTGGTGGTTTTACTTCCTCATCATCAGTGTATCCTCATAATAACCAGTGTGAAATCTAATTGTCAATCCTCTTTAATTTAATGACCAAGTGTGCCGCCTATCAATATCCAACTAGTAATTAAAGTTAACATAGGCTTCGCCAACTTCCTGCGCATAAGCCTCCAGCTGTTGGCGCTCCATTGGTGGAAGCTGCTTTATGGGGATAGTTTCATGACAGCGGGGGCAAACCACTCGGAAGTTCTCCCATTGCTGGTTATGGTCGGACAGCTGCAGCAGTACATAAATAAGGGTGGGAGTAGTCTTGCCGTCTACCGAAAACTTGGAGGCGGTTTCCAGGGTCCAGTTATACTCATTAACATGGTTGCCGCAACGAGGGCAGTATATCAGCAACTGAGCAGTTTCACTTAGGCGCATACTGGTATCACTTCTTTTCCAAATTAGATGCCGACATATTGATTATAATATAATAAAAAGGTAATTTGGTAAAAGCAACAATATAAATCGGATTAGGGGAGAGGTTATCATGGGTCTAAGGCAACAGGCGGCCGAATTAATGATACGCTGTCCAGAATGTAAAAAACAATCCAATGAATATAACTGGACCCTCAAAACCGCAGCTCACTTTTCGATAGGGGAGGAAACTTGTCCCTCTGTCCTGCAGGTGATACTGGCTACTCTGGAAGGTCAGGGCGACATGTTCGAGGGTTACCGTATGATTTGTCCCCGTTGCAATTACGGAATAGATTTTTCCCGGATCGATCTGCCTGACTATGATGCGGTTATGAACTATGCTCAACTGGTGGGAGAAGATTACTGCCAGGGATGGTACTGATTGATAGTGCCAGCAACAGATTTATTCCATATTGTTCTTACAGAAGTTTAGATGAAATAAGTAAATTTAAAACGCTCTAGGTGTGAAGGTTTGCTTTTTTGGGCAAAATCAGTTAAAATAGGATTTGCCCAATTCATGCTTGTGATGGAATGTGTGCCCCTTCTCGATTAGCCCAGTCTTGGGAAGTAAGGGAAAATAAGGCGCTTCCCCTGGCATGGGATAATATTTGAGGAGGGTTTTTAATGTATTCTGACAAAACCTTAACCTGTAAAGAATGTGGACGTGAGTTCGACTTTACCGCTGCTGAACAAGAATTTTACGCTGAGAAAGGATTTACTAACGAGCCTGGCCGCTGCCCGGAATGCCGCGCAGCCCGCAAAGCCCGTATCCGCGATGCCGGTGGACATAACCGGGCGGAACGCCAGATGTATCCGGCAGTATGTGCAGCTTGCGGGCAGGATACCATGGTACCTTTCCAGCCCAATGGTGATCGGCCTGTTTATTGCCGGGATTGCTATAAACCTCAATCCCGCCGCAATAGCTGGTAAGTCAGAAAAAACGACTCCCCGGATAATCTCCGGGGAGTTTTTTTTGAATATACAGGTAAATCATTTGGAAGTTGGCAATATCATATAGTTGGTCACAGCGGTAGCGATCAATTTATTTTCATTATTGAAAGCTTCCCCGATCAGGTGGATGGTGGTTTTCCCTCTGGACTGAACTCGGGCTACAGTTTTTAAGGTATCTCCCAAAAAGATGGGGCGATGAAAGGTAGTACTGATATCAATAGTAGCAATGGGGACCTTGTCGGTTACCAGATAGCACAAATGGCCAAAGGTATTGTCCAATGCTGCACATATTAACCCGCCCTGCATAGATCCGGCTAGATTCAAAAACTCTTCTTTGACTGGATATATCACCGTAAGACTTTTCTCAGGAACGTATTCCACCGTCTTCTGATGCAGCAAAAAGGAACATCCTGGTCTTTTATCTACCTTATCAAAGGTTCTCTTTAGAATTTCTTCGCGGTCGGTAATTGCTTCCTGCATTTCCAGCCCCCCAGGTTTTTATTCTATTTTACTCTTTTTTCCGGAATGATCACATAGCAATCATCACCTAGCAGGGCACGATACACGATAAATGAAAAGATTTCAACAGGTTTGTATTTCAGAAATACCCCTTTTCTAATATGTAAATCAGTTAGAATTATAATAATAGTTTGATTAATTATAAGGAGGGTTTCCCATGGATTGTTTGGAAGCCATACGAGTTCGGCGCAGTATTCGCAGCTTTACTAAGGAACCAGTGCCCCGGGAAGATATACTGAAAATAATCGAGGCAGGACACCTGGCTCCATCGGCGGGCAATCTTCAGCCCTGTTATTTTATCGCCATAACTGAACCTGAGCTTATCAAAGACATGCAGGAGGCAGCTTTTGGACAAGTGCATGTAGGTCAGGCGCCCTGTATTATAGCGGTATGTGTTGATCCGGAACGCTCAGCTGTCAACTATGGTGATATAGGGCGCAACCTTCTGTGTTTTCTGGATGCGGCTAATGCTACCCAGAATATGCTGCTGGCGGCTACTGCTCTGGGTTATGGATCCTGCTGGGTAGGCGGGTTCAGTGAAAGGAGAGTAAAAAGGCTCCTGAATGTACCGGAAGGTTTTCGGGTGGCATCCCTTATACCCATCGGCAAAGCCGCGGTAAAGCCGGAAATGCCCCCGCGCCGGCCTTTGGAAGACATAGTGCTCTGGCAGAAATGGTCAGACTAAAACAGAAAACCCCTGCTGGAGTGGCAGGGGTAGTCAGGGGGGGAGGTTTATGTGAAATTCAGCTGTTATGCAAAATAACGTTTTAAGAGACCGGCAAAGGCTGCACCATGACGGGCTTCATCCTTGCACATTTCATGGACTGTGTCATGGATGGCATCGTAACCCAGTTCTTTAGCCCGAGTAGCCAGATCTTTTTTGCCTTTGCAGGCACCATGTTCGGCATCTACTCTCATTTGCAGATTAGTGCGGGTATCTGCGGCCAGCACTTCTCCGAGAAGTTCGGCGAACTTGGCAGCGTGTTCAGCTTCTTCGAAGGCAATCCGTTTATAAGCCTCAGCTATTTCCGGAAAACCTTCCCGGTCGGCCTGGCGGCTCATAGCCAAGTACATGCCTACTTCGGTGCATTCGCCCATAAAGTTAGCTTTTAGACCTTCTACTACTTCTGGATCCAATCCCTTGGCTACACCTACCCGGTGTTCATCAGCCCAAGCCAAATTAGAAGCTCCAGATATTACCTGCTCAAATTTATCACTGGCAGCGCCGCACTGGGGGCACGCCTCGGGAGCTTTTTCTCCTTCATGAGTATAACCGCAAATTGAACAAACCCATTTCTTCATAAATAATTTCCTCCTTTTGTTATTTATTTATTGCCTGCTTCTGCAAGGCAGTTGGCACATAAACCCTTAAAGTAAAGATGACTTTCGTCCACTCGGAAATTATCCAGATTCTCGAACTCCAAAGCTGAATCTTTTAAGCGCAGATCATAGATGGTGCCACAGTGGCGGCAGCGAAAGTGACCATGCATGGAAGTGTCCGCATCATAGCGCATTTCATTCTCTGCAATGGTAATCAAACTAACCAGATCCCTTTCTACAAACAGATTTAAGGTATTGTAAACAGTGGTTCTGGACAGGGTAGGAATCTCATCTGAGAGTTCCCGATAAATCATATCCACATTAGGATGATTTCGGTTTTCAACTAAGTATTGATAAACTTTTATGCGGTGATGCGATGGTTTTACATCATGCATTTCCAAATGTCTTCTAATCTGTGTAATATCCATAGTAAATCCTCCTTAATGTAATCAATACAATTTTGTAATGATTACAATTAAATAATAAATACAAATTAATTGGTTGTCAACCTCAAAATAAAAAATTTATTGGAATGTGGCTGGTAATGGAGTCATTTTTCCAAATTCAATGCTAACTACCAGCTTTTTATCAATTATGCTATAATTTATATACCTTTAGAAAAGAGAGGGGTTCATTCAAGAAAAGGGGTGGGTGTAATGACGGAAGAACTGCGTAAACATAGGGGACAGATCAGCAAAGAAGTATTGCAAAAGCATGGATTGAAAGTAGCGTATGATGGAGACATGGTGGATGGACGGCCCCAGGGTTATGGAACAGCTTATTACAGGGATGGGCGCGTTTATGAAGGTGAGTGGCACAAAGGCCGGCCACACGGTGAAGGAAAACTATATTATGACAATATGAACGTGTGGTATGAAGGGCAGTGGGTTAAGGGAAAAAGAGAAGGCTATGGAAAATCGTATTACGAAGATGGCACTTTAGCCTACGAAGGGGAATGGAAAGACGGAAAACCAGTTAAATAAACCAGTTAAATATTGAATGCTATCATGAATTTTAACCCAGGTCACCTGTACCTGGGTTTCATTAGTAAATAGAGCGGAGGCAATCTGAGGAAACATGAAATATTAGACCCATTTGTGCGAGATCCCCTCTATGCAGGTTCATGACTGCTTGGTTTATATCTTTTGTTACCATGATTCATTGTGCCTGTCCAACTTTGACAGAATACAAAAATTACCTAAGGAAGGGAAGGGTGAAGATGTCCTACGAGTACACAGTGGAAAATGACATTATTATTTTTAAGCTTAAAAATGGCAGGACTAATCCGATTTCCACCGAGACCTTGCAAGGCCTGAATGAAGTTGTGGACCGGGTCAACCAGGAAGAACAGCTTAAAGGTATCATTATTACCGGTGAGGGTCGCTATCTTTCCAGCGGATTCGATCTTCAGACTTTTACTACTTTCGAAAGCCCTCAGGCTATTATTGAGTGGTTTGAATTTGAGGAAGAGGTTTTATATAAGCTATTCACCTGTTCTAAGCCGGTAGTGGCCGCTATCAACGGTCATGCTACCGCAGCCGGTCTGATTGTTTCTATGGCCTGTGATTACCGCATTTGTGTAAACCATCCTAAAATTAAACTGGGCATGACCGAAATAAAGATCGGGCTGTCCTTAACTCCCGCTGAGGCTGAAATCATGAGGTTCGGTTTGGATAGCGACACAAATTACCGGGATGTCATATTTGTAGGTGAGCTGTTTGATCCGGTTTGGGCGTTGGAGCATCGGGTTGTTGATGAATTAGTTGATAATGTAGATGAGCTGCTGGAGAAGGCTAAAGCCAAGGTATCTGCTCTGATTGATACCCCGGGGCGTCCCTTTATTCTGCTGAAGGATATGCAAAAAAGGCATGCCGCCCGGGCTATTCAGGAGGGAATCCAGGCATATGACTTCCAGCTCCTGGTGGACACCTTCACCAATGAATCAGTGATAGCCACTTTGAGAAGCGTTCTCCAGGCTATTAGTTAATCAATATTTTATGTAAGGAATGCTACAAAGAGGCCCGCTAGGGCCTCTTTCAGCTTTATCGGACCGTTATCTCTTGTTGGAGCGGCGCCAGATGTTTTGCTCTTGGGCCGCTTTTATTAAGTCATCTCGAAAATCAGGATGAGCCAAATTTATTAGACCTTCGGCACGCTGCCAGGTGGTTTTGCCTTTAAGATTAAATAATCCATACTCGGTCACGATATAATGGGCTACGGTGCGGGAATCGGTGACAATAGCTCCAGGGGTTAAGGTGGGTACGATTCTAGACTTTATATTACCATCAGCATCTGTATGGGTGGAAGGCAGACAGATAAAGGATTTGCCTCCCCGGGATTCATAGGCGGCCAGCACAAAGTCTAGTTGACCTCCAGTGCCGCTAATATGGCGGGTTCCTACTGATTCAGCGCACACTTGACCATAAATATCCACTTCTAAGGCGTTATTTATACTCATTAAATTATCATTGGCTGATGCTATACGTACATTGTTAGTATAATCAACCGGATAGCTGCAGCACATGGGGTTATTGTGGAGAAAATCATACAAACGCTGAGTACCTAAAGCAAAAGTATACACCAGCTTCCCAGGATCAGTGGTCTTATACCGTCCTGTTATCTTACCGGCTTCCACCATATCAACAAAAGAATCCACCAGCATTTCCGTATGACAGCCGATATCTTTAAGATCAGACTGGGCTATCAATTTTCCTACTGATAAAGGCATAGGCCCGATGCCCAACTGCAGACAGCAACCGTCCTTTAATTCATTGACAATAAATTCGGCTACTTTCCTATCAGCGGGAGTGACTTCCCCAGGAACTAATTCAGGCAGTTTTGGGTTATCGCCTTCAATAATATAATCAACTTCAGAGATATGAATTGCTTCATGGTAACCACCCAGGCAGCGAGGTTGGTGTTTATTGACTTCCACAATTACGGTGCGAGCCCGATCACATACCGCCTTACTGTGCGAATTTTGCGGTCCAAAGTTAAAGTAGCCGTGCTCATCCATGGGAGACACTTGGCGTACCGAGATATCAATAGGTTCCACATTCTCCCGGATGTAACGGGGCAGTTCTGAGTAACGAATGGGTGCATAATATACCGCCCGCTGCTGGTGGGCCGCTTTTCGATCCCATTTGGAAAAATGCCAGGAATTCCATATGAAAGATTCTCCTTCAGGGTCAACTTCCATTACCCGGGGTGTATACTGGGGCAGGATAGTGCTTATTTTTACATCTCTTAACTCGTGAACCCGGCGCGCTAATGCCTGGTCAAAGGCTACGGTTTGGCCGGACAGGTTGCCGTAATCTATCCAATCATGAGAATTGACCAAACTGGCAGCATACTCTACTGACACCAACTTTTGCTGGTACTCCCTGGAAAACTTTTGCAATAACAGTCCCTCCTAATACTAATCTTGCTTAACATTTTATTACATACATATCTTAAAAAGGAATACGATTAGTTCTCGACCAGATTTTCATTTCCTTGGCTGCCTTTAGCAATTCATCTCGGAAATCAGGATGGGCCAGGTTTATCAGGGCTTCCGCCCTCCCCCATATGGATAGAGCTTTCATATTAACGATTCCATATTCAGTGACCAAATAATGAACCTGGGTACGAGGAACCGTTACTACTGCGCCAGGAGTAAGCAAGGGGCGTATTCTCGAATGCATTCTCCCTTCAGAATCGGTGAAAGTAGAAGAAAAGGCCAGGAAACTCTTGCCGCCTTTGGAATGGAATGCCCCGGTGACAAAATCCAGCTGACCACCGGTTCCTGAGATCTGGCGCAGTCCATAACTCTCCGAACACACTTGGCACAGCAAGTCTATTTCTAAAATATTATTTATGGAAATAGCATTATCATTACGGGCTACAGCTTCCGGGCTATTGGTATCATATACGGCCACTGATGCACAGCGGGGATTATCATTAAGGAAATCATAAGTATCCTGGGTTCCCAGACTGAAAGAGTAAGTGCTCTTATTTATGTCTTTGGCCTTACGCCTATTGGTTACTTTGCCGGCTTCATACATTTTAACAAAAGCATCACAGAACATTTCGCTTTGTATACCCAGATCCTTGAGGTCAGATTCCGCAATCATATTGCCAATTAGGTTGGGAAGGGCTCCTATACCCAACTGCAGGCAGGCACCGTCTACAATTTCAGCGACTATTTGCTCCGCTATACGCCTTTCCGCCTCAGTAGGTTCAGCAGCTGGAGGAGTTGTGAAAACAGGCGGGTTGCTGCCTTCAATAATATAGTCGATTTCACTTATATGAACGTACTCGTCACTGCCGCCCAGACAACGAGGCATATTCTCATTAACCTCAACAATAGCCACCCGGCTGTTTAAGGCCATACCCCGGTTATGGGAATTGCCCAAGCCAAAGTTGAAACAACCTGACCGGTCCATGGGAGTGACTTGAGCACACCACACATCGGCCCAGTATTGTTTGAAGTCAGGGTTGTAGGCCAGCATAGTAGCCTCATGATAATTGAAGGGACTGTGACAAGCCAATCCCAGGTCCGCAGCTTTACGGTCCAGTGCAGTAAAATACCAGCTGAAATATTGGAATGATTTTTGCTCGGGGTCGCATTTAATGACTTCGGGTATGGGTAATACTGATCCAGTAGCCCGGATAGAAACGTTTTGTAATCCGTCTCCCGCCCGTTTCCCCAAGGCTTTATCAAATTCGATGGGCTTAGTGGCAAACATACCATACTCTACAATATCGTTGGACTTTACTAGTTGGGCTGCCTCCTCGGCACTGATCAATTTACGGCGATACTCCTCCATATAAGTCCTCATAGCAATACCTCCTTTTCTCTAAAGACAGGCCTTAACACACTATTTAGAATATTCAAACATATAACTCTCGCAAGATATGTACCAGCGGGACCAAGCGCGTCAGAACCCCAATAATAGCGGTTACTGCCTAATAATATATGTAGAGAAATTTGTACACTGTTAGTGATAAATTTATATAAGAAAATACTAGATATGCTTGCACTGTTGTTCTGATTTTCATACATTTGTATTAATTACTGGACAGTTTGGAAGGGGATTATTTTGCGTCGTTTAGTACCTGATCATCTGCGATCTGGATTGAAGATTGTTTTTGTGGGCTTTAACCCCAGCCTGCGCTCAGCTGAGGTAGGTCATCACTATGCTAATCCCAGCAACCGGTTTTGGACAATTCTGTTTAAGGCCGGATTAACGCCCCGAAAGTATCGTCCGGAGGAAGATCACCTATTATTAGAGATGGGATATGGTTTTACCAATATAGTAGAACGTCCTACCCGAACCGCAGCGGAAATAACCCGGGAAGAGTATCAAAGGGGCAGGCAGGAATTGAGGGCTAAAATCCAGTATTATCAACCTAAAACTGTCTGTTTTGTGGGTAAGGGAGTTTACCAGGAATACAGCGGTCAACACCAAATACCCTGGGGATTGCAAACTCATAGTATAATTGAAGGTACCCTGGATTTCGTTGCACCATCTTCCAGCGGGTTGGTACGCATGACCTTGGATGAGGTAGTAGACATTTATCGCGGGTTAGTAAGGTCATAAGTTAGCGCCTGTGCAAGATTAATTACCCTAAAACGTATTAATATTAAACCTGGTTTAAAAAATAATGGGGAGGTTAGATACATGAAATTAAGGAAAGTTATAGGTCTGTTATTGATCGCCGGTTTGATAGCCGGTATTATAGTAGGCTGTGCCGGGTCAGAATCAAAGGAGCAGGAAAACCAACAGACTACTCCTCCTCAGACCCAGGAAAAGGTGCGTCCCGACAGCATTGAGGATACAGCCATTTATACTGGTCGCATTGACAACAACTCGGTAGAAATGGAACTAAACGGCAGCCCTCAGGCCTTCCAATTAACCGACGAACTTATAGAATCCTGGGACAACCTGGAATTTGCGGAAGGAGATAAATTGAAGATTCAGTATCAAGAACGGGAGAACAACCGCCCCATACTACTGGATGCCCAAAAAATATAGTTAAAAACCATGAGGCCTTTCTCAATCGAGGAAGGCCTCCATATTTACTTAACAAATACTACATTTATGGCCTTAATTAAGGCGGTTACCTGGTCTCCCGGTTTGAATCCGGCCTCTTCCATAGACTCTCGCGTCATCACGGACACGATTTCGGTGTCTCCCATTCACATGCTGACCTGGGCCATAACACCATCAACTTTGATATCTCATACTTGACCTGACAACCGGTTACGTACCCCAGCTTCTATTTTGAATCCCTCCTTATGATAAGATACTGATCAGCAGTATTATTATGCCAATTGAGTTATTTATATACCTGTAATATTAAATATTGGATCAGCTGGCTTATTATGCTGCAAATAACTACTGGTGAGGAAGGAGAACAAAAGAGCTGGTAGAATACTAAAACTTAAAGGTAACGACCTTAGAAGGGGAAGGAGAGGGAACAAGTGCCTATTGGAACCGAATCATACTATCAGCGACCCGATATAGTTAAATCTCCTGAAGAAGCTTTAGCCTTATTAAAGGAGGGCAACCAGCGCTTTGCTGCTGGAGAGACTCTGCGGCAGAACGTAAGTGAGGAAAAACGAAACTCGTTAGTAGCCAATGGGCAAAAACCTCTGGCGGTTATTGTATCCTGTTCCGACTCGCGCCTGCCGCCGGAACTAATTTTTGACCAAGGCCTGGGGGATCTGTTTGTAGTGCGTGTAGCTGGCAATGTATTAGGACCCCTGACTATGGGAAGTGTGGAATATGGGGTGGAACACCTGCATGCTCCTTTATTGGTCATAATGGGACACAACCATTGCGGTGCAGTTAAGGCCAGTGTGGATGGGGGAGATGCCCCGGGGAGCATCGGGGCCATAGTAGCAAGAATAAAGCCTTCCGTAGATATTGTGCGATCCAGTGGAGTTGAAGGGGATTCGATCTATGATCATGTTGAAGATATCAATATCAAGGCTATGGTGGCTGAGGTACAAGCCAGCCCTATTATACAGGAGTTATTACATCAAGGGAGCCTGAGTATAATAGGGGCTAAATACTGTCAAGAAACCGGAAAAGTTACCTTTTTTGAGTAGAGTGCAATTTTAACTGGGCTGATACTGTTCAGGTGTCAGCCTGAGAGTGTCAAAAAAGTTGCTAAAAAGAGATCGCCACGTCGCTACGCTCCTCGCAACATTAGCCGTGAGCGATAGCGAACATCGGTAGTGCCGGAACGGCCGATGACATACCAGAAGGCCATCTTATGTGTCATTGCGAGCCCCGGAGGGGCGTGGCAATCTCGAACTTCTACCATTAATAGACTTCTTTGACAGTCTGGGGCTGATACTGTTCAGGTATCAGCCTTTTTTTATGCAAATTTAAATCTTTTCCTTCAATCCACCCTGTATTTTGCGGGTGGGTTTTATTTCTTGTCAAACCAAGCTAATAGATATTTTACCATATATAGGTGGGTAATTATAGCGGAACAAGTTGGAATCAGGCAGATAAGCGGGATAGGCATAATGATATGAAAGTATTTTGGAAATGACTAATAATAAGTCGGTTCAAATAGAGGCAGGGCGTTGATGTACAGGAGGATGGGCTTTGCATTAATTCATAAAAACCCATTACAATCGGTTAGTGAAAGGAGTGATACTATTAATATTCTCAGATCACGAATTATTGCGATCATTATTGTAGCAGTTATTATAGTTACTGTACCTGTACAACTGGCTTTGGCACTCCTGGGAGACCGTACTCTTAGAATGGGAGACCATGGGGAAGATGTTCAGCAACTGCAACGCGACCTGGGATATTTAGGATATCCGGTGGGCCAAGTGGATGGCATATATGGCTGGAATACCTTTCAAGCGGTAAAAAGCTTTCAAGCGGATAGTGGGCTGACGGTGGACGGAATTACCGGTAAAACCACAGCCCAACAGGTGATTAAGCAGGTAAGTACACCGCCAAAAACCGATTCCAGCACAGTCAGTAATGCTGGCAATGATACGGTCAATCCTTCCCGGGGTGGCTCATTTTGGACCCTATCCCAGGGTGACATCTATGATTTAGCCAGATTGGTACATGGTGAAGCCCGGGGTGAATCCTTTGAAGGTAAAGTAGCCATAGTGGCTGTGGTACTTAACCGATTAGAATCGAACAAGTTTGGCAACAGCGTTAAACAGATTATTTTTGAACCGGGAGCATTTACTGCGGTAAGTGACGGACAGTTTTATATGGAACCGGACGAGAGCAGCTACCAGGCGGTTCAGGCGGCTTTGCGAGGATGGGATCCCACCGGCGGAGCTATATACTACTGGAATCCGGCTACAGCCACCAATAAGTGGGTTTGGAGTCGACCTATCATCAATCAAATAGGCAAACACGTTTTTGCCAAATAAGCAAAGGGCCTGAAATCAGGCCCTTTCAGCGTGTCAAAAAAGCTATCAGAAGTTGGATATTTGAGATTGCCACGCCCCTTTCAGGGGCTCGCAATGACCCAAACGATGGCTTCCGGTTCTGTCATCAGCCGTTCCGGCACTACCGATGTTCGCTATCGCTCACGGCTAATGTTGCGAGGAGCATAGCGACGTGGCGATCGTTTGACCAGCATGTTTGCTGAGCCGATGGGCTGAAAGAAGCCCTATCACCTAACCAGCGGGAAGATAACCCGAGGGCAAGGGCGTCACTGGTAACGGTGGGGTCTGAAGGAAGCCGTAGGGGG
>Ga0208297_1000921_pt1 | contig 39362 bp, 36 predicted proteins | sample LMS_cellobiose_e_FD_187367 | JGI IMG/M metagenome (GOLD analysis project Ga0208297, IMG submission 187367) | Rumen-fistulated moose microbial communities from Alaska, USA - LMS_cellobiose_enrichment (SPAdes) (version 2) | ecosystem: Host-associated > Mammals > Digestive system > Stomach > Rumen... | reverse complement strand
GCTCACGCCGTCCACGATGAAATTGTAGGTGTAGATCTCCGGGGACGGGAGGGGGATCTTGACGGACCAGACGTTGCCCGGGCCGCGCTGCATGTCGATGCTGCCCCCGTAAGGGTTCGGCATCCAGGAGCCGCTGAGTTTGACGTAAGTGGCATAGTCTGCGCGGAAGTTGAAGGTCACGCTGTCGCCCTGGATGTCAGGGGAGACGACCTGGACGCCGCGGCCGCCGAAATTGAAGTTGGCGAGTTCCTGGGCCTGCATCGAGCTGATGGCAGCCAGGCAGATGGCGATGGTTGTAAGAATGCGTTTCATTATGTTGTTAATGTTGGTTGGTCAATAGTTCCGGTTCACCTCTCGCAAAAATAGAGAGATTAAAACCGTCGCGCGTATCGCAGGGTACAATTGTTTTCCGCTTTGCGCGAAGGGCGCGACGGCGTGTTCAATTGTTTTCGCAATTGTTCAAATGGCTAAAAACGGTCAATCATCCAGCGCATGGGGCTGCCCTCGGAGTAATCGTCCAGCAGCGGCACCCAGGAGAAGTGGGCGATCATGGGCGGGAGGCCATAGGCGGCCAGATCCTCGTCGGAGTAGACGCGGAGCAGGTCCTCGCGTGCGCCCAGGCGCTTGCGCGCCTCAATGTAGGAGTAGGAACTGGTGATCTTGCAGGTCTGGTCGGATGAGGCGTGGACGAAGTACATCGGCAGCGCGACGAAGGCCTTGGTGTCGATGGGGGACGGGACCATGTCGGTGCCGTCCCATTTATAGACATTGCCCTGGAAGGCCTTGACCAGGTCGGCCGCGAACTGGCCTTCGTATTTCTCCTTGACCTGGTGGATGGGCACGATGGGGTCCATCGGGCAGCAGGGAATGGCGGCCTTGAAGCGGTCGGGGAACTGCATCATGAAGCGCATCGTGCAGCCGCCGCCGCTGGAGGCGCCGGCGCAGAAGAGGCGCCCGCCGTCCACCTTGCCTTCGGCGATGAGCGTGTCAATGAACGCCATCTGCAGGGCGTTGTTGCGGTCGATGAGCTCAAGCTTCTCCGGGTAGAGGGAGGCGCTGTAGGAATAGTTCGGATTGGCGATGGCGAACATCAGGGCGGCGCAGGGGACGCCCTCGGTGGCAAGGGACACCAGGCAGCGGTTGGCCGTGGCGGCCGTCATCAGGTCGCGGTCGTATTCGCCTCCGCCGATCTGCCAGACCATCAGGGGGACATTGGGGATCACGTTCCCGTCAGCGTCCTTGGGCAGGTGCAGCATGTATTCGCGGGTGAGGCCGGCGTAGGTGAAGCTGCCGGTGATGCAGTCGTCCAGCACGGCGATATGACGCTCCGTGACCTTGTCCAGCGTCACGTTGAGCGAGGAATCGCGGCTGCACACGAGCGCCCAGGGGAAGCGGTTGCGCCAGCCTTCGGTGCGGCCGTTGATGCCGAACGGGGTCGCGGCGATGTGCAGGGTGGCGCCGTCGCGGGACAGGACGATGCCGTCGTCCGTGTAGGCGGCGGGTGCCTGCCCGGTCGCCGGGTCGATGTAGCTGCCGGAGGTGTTGTTGACAAGGTCGAAATCTTCGGCCTTGAGACCGCGCAGGGAGGCGGGATTCTTGACTGTGATGTCGATGGATTCGACGAGCATGCCGGTGTCGCCGACGGCGGTGTGGAGGTCGATCCGTCCGACTTCGGCCTGCGGGGCCGCGCAGGCGGCCAGCAGGGCAAGGGTGAAGAGGAAAAAGGTGCCTTTTCTCATGGGTCAGGATGTGTTTTCTTCCGAAAGGAAGGAATAATCCTGCCGCTGCGCAAGCGTCCTACACGCTTGCGCACAAGATTGAACAAAGATGAAAAAAAATGCTTATTTTTGTAGAGACTAGCCGACACTGATAACCAAATCCATCCTTCATATGAAACGTATCCTCTTTATGATGACTGCGCTGGTGGCGGCATGCCTGTCGGCCTCCGCGCAGCAGGCGCTGGGCCCCGGTTCGGGCCTGGTGTCCCCCGAGATCAATCCCGACCACAGCGTGACGTTCCGTCTCCGGGCGCCGAAGGCGGTCACCGTGCAGCTGCAGGGCGACTGTGTCCCCAATGGCCGTGCGGACATGGTTGAACGCGACGGCGTCTGGACCTTGACCACCGCACCGCTCGAGGGCGAGCTGTACCGCTACAATTTCGTCGTGGACGGCCAGTCGATGCTGGACCCGTCCAACGTCTACCGTTTCCGCGACGTCGCGACCTGGATCAATTATTTTACCCTCAGCGCCAAGGAAGGGGACAAGGGCTGGTACTACGAGGTGCATCCCGTCCCGCACGGGACGCTCTCCTATGTGTGGTACGACAGCCCGACCCTCGCGAAGCTGAACGAGAAGGACGCCTTCCCGCGCCGCCTGGCCGTCTATACGCCGCCGGGATATGAGGAGAACCCCAAGGCCAAGTACCCGGTGCTGTACCTGCTGCACGGCTCCGGCGGCGACGAGGACGCCTGGCTCGACCTCGGCCGCACCGTCCAGATTCTGGACAACCTCATCGCCGAGGGCAAGGCGAAGCCGATGCTCGTGGTGATGCCGAACGGCGTCTGGTTCAACCAGGCGGCCCCCGGCGCTGCGGTCAACATGTTCCAGCCGACCATGATGAACAGCCGCACCCAGTCCACCGCCGAGGTGGAGGAGAGCTTCCCCGACATCATCAGTTTCGTCGAGAAGCGCTTCCGCGTGGCGAAGGGAGCCGAGAGCCGTGCCGTGGCCGGCCTGTCCATGGGCGGACGCCAGTCCGGCATGCTCGCGCTCGCGCATCCGAAGACTTTCGGCTATGTGGGCATGTTCTCCGGCGCCGCTACGGTGCAGGGCTGTGAAGACAAGATCGACGCCCTGTTCGCCGCGAAGCCGAAGCTCATCTGGGCCGGTGTCGGCAAGGATGACGCGGGGGTCCGCAGGAACACGCTGGAGCTGAAAGACTACTGCGACTCGCACGGCTATCCGCTGGTGTACTACGAATCCGACGGCGCCCACACCTGGGTCAACTGGCGGATCTACCTGACCACCTTCGCACAGAAACTCTTCAAATAACACATAATTGATAAGCAAATGAAAAGAATCCTTGTCCTCATTTCTGCGCTCTGCCTGGTCGCAGGAGCGCTCAACGCCCAGGAACTGGCGAACTTCCAGCGGGGCGGCGGCCGCGTCGTTTCCCCCGAGATCCAGAATGACAGCGTGACCTTCCGCTTCCGTGCGGACTACGCCACCTATGTCAAGCTCAGCACCTCGTGGACGCCCATGATGGATATGCGCCGGGGCGCGAACAATGTCTGGGAAGTCAAGATCCCGTGCCCGCGTCCGGAGATCTACACCTACAATTTCGTCGTGGACGGCGTGTCCGTCAACGACCCCCAGAACGTCCTCATGCAGCGCGACGGCTCCCGCTTCCTCAGCATGGTGATCATCCCCGGCGAGCGCAGCGAGAACTACGTCGAGGCCAACCAGCGCGGCACTGTGAGCCATCCCTGGTATGACAGCAAGATCCTCGGGATCAACCGCCGCCTGACCGTCTATACCCCGTACGGCTATGAGGCCAATCCCAAGAAGAAATATCCGGTACTGTACCTCCTGCATGGCGCCGGCGGCGACGAGGAAGCCTGGATCAGCATGGGCCGTACCGCCCAGATCCTCGACAACCTCATCGAGAAGGGCCTCGCCGAGCCGATGATCGTTGTCATGCCGAACGGCAACCCCGGCCAGCAGGCCGCCCAGACCCTGAATCTCCCGACCAAGCAGGTAAGCGAGCCTGACGCCTACGTCAAGAGCCTCGTGACCGAGATCGTCCCCTTCATCGAGAAGAACTTCCGGGCCATCCCCAAGAAGTCCGCACGCGCGATCGCCGGCCTGTCGATGGGCGGCGGCCACACCACCCGGGCGACCATCCTGTATCCGGACGTGTTCGACTACATCTGCCCGCTCAGCTGCGGCATCCGTGAGAGCGACGAACTGGACGCCCAGCTTCAGGGCATCAAGAAGGCCGGCTACAAGCTCTACTGGGTCGGCTGCGGCACGGACGACTTCGCATGGCCGGGCACCGAGGTCCTCGACAAGGCCCTCGAGCGCAACGGCATGCCGCACACGATCTACGCCTCCGACGGCGGCCACGTGTGGTTCAACTGGCGCCTGTACCTCAACACCTTCGCCCGCCTGCTCTTCAAGTAGCGGCGGCCTGTAAAAGGTAAAATGTCACCCGCGTCCCGAATACAGGGACGCGGGTGACATTTTACCCCCATTATTGCTATTTGTATTTGGCGACGCGCGCGTCGTTGATGATGCCGGACCAGCCCAGGCCGAAGGCGAAGTCGTAGCTGTTGCCGTCGGCGTCGACCCAGCAGCGCATGTCGCGCGGGACGTCCTCGAACTGCTCCTCGACCGTGCGCATGTCGGCGGGCAGCTGCATGGGCAGCAGGCCGGAGGGCTCCGCCTTGCCGCTGACGAGCTCGAGTACGGCCTGGTTCTGCACGCCCATCGTCACGAGGATAGCGTCGGCGTAGGGCTCGAACTCCGGCACGGCCGGGCGGCCCAGAGCCACGACGACCACGACGGGCTTGCCGCCCATGGCTTTCTTCGTGTCGATGACGAGCTTGAGGTCGCTGTAGTTCGGGGTCTTGACGGCCTTGTCCTTGTAGCTGCGGTTGTCGGACTTCTCGAGGCGGTCGCCGCCGGCGAGGCTCTTCGCGCGGGCGTAAGTGGCCTTGTAGTCGCTGTACTGCAGGCTGATGGGGACGTAACCGTTGCCGCCCATGTTGCGGTCCGCGACGTCATATCCGCTGCCGCTCTGCGGCCCCTGGATCATCACGAGGGCGAAATCGGCCTGCCCGGGGTCGTCCACCCACTCGTAGTACTTCTCCACCAGTTCTTTGGCGACCGGATAGTCCCAGCGCTCCGCCGAGGTGCCGCCCATGCCGAACATGCCCGCGCGGGCAGGGTAGAGGCGCTTGGGGACGTAGACCTTGAGGCGCTCCTGCTTCGGCAGGGCCCGGCCGTGGTTCTTGAGCATGACCACGGACTTGAGCTGGGCTTCATAGCCTTTCTGCATGAATTCCGGATTGCCCACGACGGCCGTCGCGGCGGCCGGGTCGGTGTAGGGGTTCTCGAAGAGTCCGGTCCGGAAGGAATTCATCAGCAGGCGCACGGCGGACTGCTCGAAGCGCGCACGGGCGCTCTCCTCGCCGAATTCCGCCACCCACATCCGGTAGGCTTCCAGGACAGGACCCTTGTCGTTGTTGCCGCCGAACTGGTCCACGCCGGCCTTGATGACGGCGTAGTGGCGCTCGGCCACGCTCAGCTCTTCCATGCCCCAGCATTTGCCGTCGAAAGACTCGATGGCGCGATTGTCTCCGGTGATGCCCCAGTCGGTGCAGACCACGCCTTCAAAGCCGAAACGCTCGCGCAGCAGGTCCGTGATGATGTATTTGTTGTAGCTGTTGCCCACGTCCTTGCCGGACGGGTCGATGCCGTGTGAGATGGTGTAGTAGGGCATCACGGCGGAGGCGCTGCCGGTGCCGCCCTCCAGGTTCATGGCGCCTTCGGTGAAGGGGCGCAGGTGGGTCTCGAAGTTGCCACCCGGATAGACGGCGTATTTGCCATAATTATAATGGGCGTCGCGGCCGCCCTCTTCGGGGCCGCCGGAGGGCCAGTGCTTGATCATCGCGTTGACGCTGTGGTCGCCCCAGCCGTCGGCGCTGCCATCCGTGGTCTGGAAGCCGTCCACATAGGCGCGCGCCATGTCCACGTCCAGGTCGGGATCCTCGCCGAAAGTGCCGTTGAAGCGGCTCCAGCGGGGCTCCGTGGCCAGGTCGATCTGCGGGCTGAGGGCCGTGGCGATGCCGAGGGCCCGGTATTCCGCGGAAGCGATGCGGCCGAATTCCCGGACGATGTCCGGGTCGAAGGTCGCGGCAAGGCCGAGGGTGGTGGGCCAGAGGGAGATCTTGCCGCCGGAGCCGAGGTTGAACTCGGCCGTGGCCTGGGTCTCGTTGCGCGGGTCGGAGGAATTGTTGGCCGGGATGCCGTGGCCGAGGCCCTCGACGAAGGCCTGGACGTTGTTGTTCCATCGGGCGGCCGTCTCGGGGCTCTCGACGGAGGTCATGAGCACGGCCCGCAGGTTGTCCTCCCGGAGGAATTTACGCTGCGCGTCCGTGATGTCGGAGGCTGGAATCGCCTGGTGCCCGCTGTAGAGCATCAGGCCGGCGATCTCCTCGATGCTGAGCTGCGCGGCGAGGTCGCGGGCCCGCTCCGGGGCGGGACGGCGCCAGTCTTCGTAGACGTCGAGGGATCCGTTCCGGTTGAGATCCTTGAAGGCGAAGCCCTTGTCGGTGAGGATGGGGGCGGAGGTGACGCCGAGCGCCGGGCCGCCGCGCTGGGTGATGAGCCGGAAGCCGTCGGCTTCGGACTCCTGCCATTTGGGGCCGCAGGCGGCCAGCAGGAGCAGCGAGGCTCCTGCGAGGAGGTGGAAGAAAGAAAGACGCATAATGAAAATGTGATTTGTCCAAAGATCGGTATTATTTCGGAAAAAAGCCTTGCCCATTCGTCCAAAAATTTGTCTGAAAAAGACTATCTTTGCCTTTCGGTATGAAGAAGATCACTTATGTTTTCCTGCTGCTGGTCGTGCTGGCGATAGGTGCATTGCTCGGGTACAACTGGCTGCGGGACAACCGGCTGCCCAATTTCCGCAAGCAGGCGGAGATCTACGTCTATCCGGAGAGCACGGCGGAGGAGGTGCTGGACCAGATCGCGGAGAAGGCGCAGGTGATCAGCCGGGCGAGCCTGGAGCGGTGCTTCGCCGCGAAGCAGGTGGCGCAGTACCTCACGCCCGGGCATTATACCATTTCGCCGCGCGACGCGAGCGTGTACGTGGCGCGCATGCTCAACAACGGCTGGCAGACGCCGGTGCGGCTCTCGCTGGCCGGCAACCTCCGGGTGAAGTCCAACATTGCCGCGAAGATCGCGAGCCAGCTGCAGCTGGATTCCGCGACGGCGCTGAAGGCGCTCAGCGACGACAAGCTGCTCGCCAACTATGGTTTCACGTCCCGCAACGTCTTCTCGCTGCTGATGCCGGACACCTATGATATCTACTGGACCGCGACGATGGCGGACGTCTTCGACAAGCAGAAAGCGGCCTGGGACGCGTTCTGGACGCCGGAGCGCGACGCCCAGGCGAAGGCGCTCCGGCTGACCCGCCAGCAGGCCTCCGTGCTCGCCTCCATCGTGAAGGCCGAGTCCAACAACGAGGAGGAGATGCCCCGCATCGCGGGGGTATACCTCAACCGCCTCAAGATCGGCATGCCGCTGCAGGCGGACCCCACCATCGCCTTCTGCTACGACTACCAGCTGAGCCGCATCCTGCTCAAGCACCTGGAGGTGGACTCCGCCTACAACACCTACACGCACACCGGCCTGCCGCCGGGGCCCATCTGCGTGCCCACGCGGGCGGCGCTCGAGGCGGTGCTCAAGCCCGATTTCGGCGGCACCTGGGGCGCCGGCAACCTCTACTTCTGCGCCAACGCCGATTTCTCCGGCACCCACGTCTTCGCCAAGACCCTCTCCGAGCACAACCGCAACGCAGCCGCCTTCCAGGCGGAACTCAACCGCCGGGCGCGTGAGAACCGGAAATGACGACAAAACAACCACATAATATATGAAAACGAACCCCATCCTTTCCCTGACAGCGGGCCTGCTGCTGCTCTGCCAGCTGTCCCTGCCCGCCCAGACCGTGTCGGTCAAGTCCATCGAAGACGGCGGCACCGGCCCCTACAAGGCCGTGATGACCGTCGAGAAGGCGCTGCCCGGCTTCGCCGTGTACCGGCCTGCCGACATGCAGGCGGCCGTGAAGGCCGAAGGGCGCGCGCTGCCCGTCGTGATTTTCGGCAACGGCGGCTGTGCCGTCAATTCCCGCGGGTCCTACAGTTTCCTGGAGGAGATCGCTTCGCACGGCTACGTCGTGGCGGCCATCGAGCGCGAGCAGGCGGGGCCGGGCGGCAATATGTTCGACCCGGAGTTCGTGGCCCGGCAGAAGGCCGACGGCCTGTCGCTGATTGACGTGGTGGAGTATCTGGAGAAAGAATGCGTCCGCACGGGCTCCGTCTTCTATAAGAGGGTGGATCCCGCCTGCGTGTCGGCGGCGGGCTATTCCTGCGGCGGCCTGCAGGCCCTGGCCCTTGGGACCGGCGGTGACGAGCGCATCAAGAGCCTTACGATCCTGAGCAGCGGCATCACCAATCCGGGCGACGGCCTGGCCGGTTTCCTGCTGAAGGAGGACCTCGCCAAGCTGAAGGTCCCGGTGGGCTATTTCATTGGTGGTGAGAGCGATATCGCTTATCCCAACGGGCTCGACGACTACCGGCGGATCAACCATGTCCCGGTGGTGTTCGCCAACTACGATGCCGGCCACGGCGAGACCTTCGCCCAGCCGCACGGCGGCACCTTCGCCCGCATGGCGACGGCCTGGCTGGATTATACCCTGAAGGGGAAAGAGGAGAACGCCCGGATCTTCCGCGACTGCGAACCCGGGGAGGCGTTCGGCGGCTGGCGGATCGAGTGCAAGAATTTCAACTTCGCCTCGCGCGTGTTTACAATGGATATGGACGGCCGCGAGGCGCCGCTCGTCAACGCTTCCGACCGCGTGACCTACAACGCCGCCGGCGGCATCCAGGGCATTTCCGGCACGCGGGAGGCGGCCATTAAGGTCTTCCTGCCCGCGCCTGAGAAGAGTACCGGTGCCGCCGTGATCATCTGTGCCGGCGGCGGCATGATGTTCCACTCCTGGGGCAACGACGTCGAGAGCATGGCCAGCTGGCTGAACCAGCGCGGCGTGGCCGTGATTGGCCTGAAATACCGTGTCAATGCGCCGCAGCCTTCCCAGGGCCAGGCCCGGCGTCCGGCTTCCTCTGCCCCGCTGTCGCTCCCGGACATCACCGGCTTCGACAAGCTGAACCAGGCCAATTGCAATCCGGACCAGTCGGGGACTTCCCATCCGGCCCTCGACGAGGCTGCCGAGGATGCCCTCAAGACCGTCCGGCTGGTGCGCGCCCACGCCGAAGAATGGGGCATCGACCCGCAGCGGGTCGGTTTCCTGGGCTATTCCGCGGGCGGCGGCGTGGCCCTCGCAGCCATGCTGCGGGCGGACGCCGCCACGATGCCGAACTTCCTGGCGAGCTGCTACGGTCCTTCGCTGGAGAACGTGACCGTGCCGGAGAATGCCCCGAAGCTCTTCATCGCTGTGCGTGCCGTCCACGGCAACGTGGCGGCGGGCATGCTCGCCCTCTTCCTCGAGTGGAAGAAGGCCGGCGCCAATGCCGAGATGCATGTCTATGACGACGGCAACGGCGGTTTCGGCCCGGTCGACACCGGCACCTCCTCCGGCCTGTGGCGGGAGAGCTTCTTCCGCTGGATGCAGACCAACGGCTTCATGACGAAGCGGGCCCCCGGCGGCCCGGCCGGCCCCGGCAGACCGACCGGACCACGTCCGGCGCCCGGGCAGCGGCCTTAACGCAGCTGGAAGACCACCGGGAACTGGTAGGTGACGTTGACGGCGCGGTCGCGCTGGCGGCCGGGTTCCCATTTCGGGGAGGAGGAGACGACCCGGAGGGCCTCCTTGTCCAGCGAAGGGTCTACGCTGCGCAGGACCTTGAGGTTGCCGAGGGTGCCGTCTTTCAGGACGGTGAATTCCAGCACCACGCGGCCCTCCACGCCATTTTCCTTGGCGATCTCGGGATAGTCGAGATGCTGCGCGATCCAGCGGCTGAATGCGTTGGCGTCGCCGCCCTGGAAGGAAGGCTTCTGCTCCACCAGCACGAAGGGGACGGTCTCCTCCTCCACGGTCTCCGGCTCAACCTCCTCGCGATAGTCATAGACAGGGATGTCGATCTGCGTGTCGTCGAAGCTGATGATGTCCACCGTCTCGATGTCGTTGTCCACGATCTCGATGATCTCGGAAATCTGCGGGATGGCGGGCGCCTTGGGCGGCTCCGGCGGTGTGTCCTGCGTGATGGGGATGATCTCTTCGATGTCGACCAGCTGGACGACGTCCTGAAGGATGGGCGCCCTGCGGACAGCGGTGCTGTAGGAGAAGGCGCCGATGACGGCGAGCAGGGACGCGATGAGTCCGAGCTCCAGGAAAAGGACCCTCTTGTTTTCGAGGGATGCTTGGGTGGTTTTCTTCGTTTCCATAACTTTGCGGGTTTTGTTGGGTTCGGTGCAAAGTTACGGCCACACACCCCCGGAAACCAAATTTTCGCACGTGTAAATAATCTCGCAGCGTGTTTGTAAATAGCTGATTATCAATTCGATATAAAGTTGAAAAGCGCGAAAAAATCTCGCGCTTTTCAACCAATTGATTTTCAATAAGTTAGAAAGCTACTCCAGGCAGCCCAGCAAGAGCTCCTTGTCGGGCGCATCGGAGTCCGCGATACGTCCCTTGAGGCGCCAGAGGCGGTTGTTCACCACGCCCTTCTCCTTGTCCATCAGCGTGGCCATGGCCGTGCGGCTGAAGCCGGAGGCCGCCAGCACGAACAGCTGGACGTCCTCTTCCTTGCAGTTCGGCAGTTGGGCGCGGAGCTTGGTCGCAGCGCCGTCGCGCGCGGCATCCACGGAGCGCTCCAGCCGGGCCTGCACCTTCCAGTCGTCCCGCAGCCCCTCGACGGCCTGCTTGACCTCTTTCAGCAAGTTCTTCTGGAGTTTGTCCGTGCCCTCGAACACATAATACTGCTCGCAGAGGCGCTCCAGCACCTCGTTCTTGCCGGCGGCGGTGTCGCGCAGGCGCCGGGAGGTCTCCCCAAGGCGCGTGCGCAGTTCCTCGGCGATGCCGATGTAGCGCTCGGTCTCCGCCTGCTCCTCTGCCAGGACCTTCTCGGCGGCGATCTTGCGGGCGCGCAGGTACCACAGCGCCGTGCTGCCCACGGCGACGAGCAGCAGCAGGAGCGCCATCGTGCCCAGGCGCTGGGAGCGGAGCCGCTCGGAGGCAAGGGCTTCCCGGTCCTGGAGGTAATCCTCCCGGGCCAGGGTCACGGCGCTCCGCAGCGCGGAAATGTCGCCCTCGTTGCCCGCAGCCGCCACGCGCTCCAGCGCCTTCAGCGCCTCGGCGGTGCGGCCGGCGCGGGCAGCCACCTGGTATTCGCGGAAACGCAGCCGGTCGCGGTCGGAGACCGTTTCCACGCGCTGGCGGGCCTGCTTCAGACAGCGCTGCGCCTCGGCGTCCCGGCCCTGGAGGGCGGCGGCGTAGGCCAGCACGCCCCAGTCCGCGCTGCCGAGCGGATAATGCAGTTCGTCAGTGACGCGGCCCAGCATTTCCCGGGCGAGGCCCGGGTCAGCCGGATCCTTCTCCAGCAGCATGGCGGCGTAGTTCTGCAGGCAGCGGACCTGCGTGAGGGTGTCCTTCGCCTGGTGGGCCTGCGACAGGACGGAGTTGAAGATCTCCGCCGCCTCGTCATATTTCTCGAAATTGTACCAGGCCTGGCCGTATTCGAGCAGCGTCCGCCGGCTCTCCTCCGCCATCTCGGCGCGGTAGAAGGCCCGATAGGCCTCATAGAGCTGACGGGCGGCGGCGACATGCTGCCGGGAAGCGTTGTAGGTATAGGCGAGCTGGCGGAGGACCCGGCCCCGCGCCCCGTCGTCCTTGAGCGCGTCCGCCGCGGCGAGCGCATGCTCGAAGGACACCACGGCGCGGTACAGGGCGTTGTCGGCCAGCTGGACCCTGCCCAGCAGGTACCATGCATCCAGCCGCTCCTCCCGGGTGCCTTTCCGCTCGAAGAATTCCGCCGCCGAGGCCAGCGCATCCATATCCTCCACCGGCACGAAGCCGAACTCGGCGTCATCTTCCCGCGCATCGCGCAGGACAGCCTCCGCTTCCGGCCGGCCTGTCTGGCAGGCGGCCAGTGCCGTGAAGGCCACGGCCAGAAGGAACGAGATTTTGATTTTTCTCATAAGGCAAATATACTATTTTATCCCATTTTCTGGCTGATTATGGAGAAATAGCCAGTTTTGGGCGCCTTTTGCAATTTGGGGCGCGCGGCAATGTGGCGTAGGATTGCGTCAGAGGTCGGTGCCCATGCTCGCCGAGGGCCTCAGGCCGCCGGGGCGCATAGGAGTTTGGCGCACAATGGCGCCGGAGGCACATTGGCCTGCCTGCCAATTTGCAAAACGAAAACGGGGAAGCGATTTGCTTCCCCGTTTGTCGGGATGATCTGACTCGAACAGACGACCCCTACGTCCCGAACGTAGTGCGCTAGCCAACTGCGCTACATCCCGATTGGATTACAAAATTACAACAAAAACTGCGTTTAAGCAAGTTTGTTGATGTAAACCGCAATGCCGCTCTTGAGGTTGGAGGCCTTGTTCTTGTGGATCAGGCCGATCTTGGCGAGCTTGTCGATCATCGCGTAGACCTTGGGGGCGTTGGCCTCGGCCGTGGCCTTGTCGGTGGTGTTGCGGATGTCGCGGATAGCGTTGCGGGTGGTCTTTGCATAATAACGATTATGCAGTCTGTGCCTTTCGTTCTGGCGATCGGCTTTCTTTGCGGATGCTGTATTTGCCATTGTTTTATTTTTTTAATATTTGGTAGTGGGTAGGAGAATCGAACTCCTATTGCAAGAATGAAAATCTTGAGTACTAGCCGTTATACGAACCCACCAAACTCATCCCAAAGCGCTATGCGCCAAATTGGGACTGCAAAGATAGAAAACTTTTTGGATATGACAAATTAATTTTGCCATTCCCATGAGTAGAGAATGGACTCCACCTGGCGGAGGTACTGGCGTTTGTCATATTTCGGCGCATAGACGAAAGCCTCCGCGACGAAAATTTCCTGCCCGTCGGGGCTGTAGAAGGAGTGCGAGACGAAAGGACCGCCCATGTAGTCGTTCTGCACATCCCACATACCGCGCGTCTGCACGAGGTCACGGTTGCGGTACTTCAGGTATTCCATGGAAGGGGGGAAGAACTCGCTGGTGGTCATGTAGGAGCCGTCGATCATGCCGGGGACGTTGTCCTTGAGGATCTCGTTGCGGTGCGCGATGATGCGCTCCAGCGTGAAGGGATCCGCTTCCGCGGGATAGCGGTACACGAAGACGTCCTGGTAGACGTACTGCTTGTCGTCGGCGATCCAGACGAAGTCGTCCGTGGCCTTGCGGAGCCGGTAGCCGCTGGGGAAGTGCGGCGAGCCGCCGAAGATCTCCGCCACCTGATGGTACAGGGCGTGCTCCTCGTAGCGCAGGGTGTTGCGGATCACGCGGTCGCGCTCCGCCTGCTCGATGGAGTTGACGATCATCGGGCCCTTCTCCTTCAGCAGGGCGGACGCCTCGGCGGGAGTGGGGGCGCTGAGCTGGATGACGCACTGCGGCGCGGCCCAGACGTCATGCTTGTAGATGATGCCGGTGCTGTCCTCCTGCGGGCCCACCTGGAAAAGAATGATGTTGCGGTGCACCTTGAACAGGTTCACGAAGTTGGACGGGGTGATGTTGATCAGGGAGTACAGGGGCTCCTGCTGCGCGAGCCAGGGGCAGTCGCAGGCCAGCAGGTCGCGGACGTCGTTGCCCAGGGCGTCCTCCCAGTCGGGCTTCTCCATCACCACGATGATCTCTCCGGCCTTGCCGCTGACGCTGGGCAGGCTGGCCTTGGTGTCTTTGCAGCCGGGCAGGGCGGGCAGCACGGCGGCCAACAGGAGAAGGAGGAGGGAATGTCTTTTCATCATAATGCAGTCTTTAGTGGATGATTCTTGCGATGTCGTTGCCGAAGGCCAGGAACATGAGCCCGAAGATGAGGACCATGCCGATGACCTGGGCGACCACGAGGAATTTCTCGCCGGGCTTGCGCCCGGTGAGGATCTCATAGAGGGTGAAGAGGATATGCCCGCCGTCGAGCCCCGGGATGGGGAGGAGGTTCATCACGCCGAGCATGATGGACAGCAGGGCCAGGATGTTCAGGAAGCGGAACCAGTCCCACTTCTCCGGGAAGACCTGCCCGATGGCGATGAAACTGCCCACGGACTTGTAGGCGCCGGTGGACGGCCGCACGAGCAGCGACAGGTCGTCGAGGTAGCCGCCGATCGAGCTGCCCGCCTCCCGCCAGCCGGCGGGAATGGCTTCCAGCAGGTTGTAGTGCCGCGTGCGGATGTTCGGCGCCTGCATGAAGACGTCGAGCCGGCCGGTGCTGTCCACGCGGACCGGGAAGCCGACGGTGTCCGCGCCGCGGATCACGGCGGCGCTCACTTCCCGCGAGGTGCGGGTGGCGAGCAGGGCCCGCGAATCCTGCACATAGTCCACCCGCTCCCCGTCAAGGGAGAAGATGCGGTCGCCGCGGTGCAGGCCGGACGCGGCGTTGAGGCCGTCGGCCATCACGGAGTCCACGACCAGCGGCACCGCCAGGTCGAACATCAGCGGGGCGCTGAGAATGTCCCCGATCCGGGCCTGGTCGATGTAGATGTCGAGGGTGTCGCCGTCGCGCAGGACCGTGGCCTTGCGCACGCCGCGGCGGGCGAGATCCGCCTGCAGCATCCCGAAATTCTCGGGGACGTAGTCGTCGAAGCGCAGGATCTCGTCGCCGGTGCGGAAGCCCATGTCGTAGGCGAGCTCGTCCACGTAGATGCGGCTCCCGCGGTTGTCGATATAGGATTCGCCCCAGACGGCCATGATGGCGATGTAGGCGAAGATCGCGAAGATGAAATTGTTGATCACGCCGCCGGCCATCACCAGCAGGCGCTGCCAGGCCGGGTGCGAGCGGAATTCCCAGGACTGGGGCTCCCGGTGCATCTGGTCGAGGTCCATCGACTCGTCGATCATCCCGGCGATCTTGCAGTAGCCGCCGAAGGGGAGCCAGCCGATGCCGAACTCCGTGTCGCCCCACCTCCAGCGGGCGAGCGCCTTGCCGCCCAGGTCGAAGAAGAGGTAGAACTTCTCCACGCGGATGTTGAAGGCGCGGGCCCACAGATAATGCCCGAGCTCATGGATGAGGATGAGCACGGACAGGGCGAGGATGACCTGCAGCGTCTTAATCAATATAACCATTGGCAATCTCGGCCGTCGCGCGATTGGTTGCGAAGATGTCGTCGAGCGATGGATCTGCTACAAAATCCACACCAGCGAGCGCGCGTTCTCCGATCTTGGCAATATCGTAGAAGGAAATCAGGTCCTTGAGATAGGCGGCCACGGCCACCTCGTTGGCGGCGTTGAGCGCGCAGGGGGCGTTGCCGCCGCGGCGCAGGGCCTCGTAGGCCAGCGCGAGGCAGGGGAAACGGTCCGTGTCCGGCGCCTCGAAACTGAGGCCGCCGAGGGCGGTGAAATCGAGCCGCCGCGCGCCGATGTCCAGCCGCTCGGGGAAGGCGAGGGCGAAGGCGATGGGCTCGCGCATGTCCGGGCAGGCCAGCTGCGCGATCACGGCGCCGTCCCGGAACTCCACCATCGAGTGGATGACGGATTCGGGGTGCACGACCACATTGATCCGGTCCGGGTCCATGTCGAAGAGCCACTTGGCCTCGATGACCTCGAAGCCCTTGTTCATCATGGTGGCGGAGTCGATCGTGACCTTCGCGCCCATGTCCCAGTTGGGGTGCTTGAGCGCCTGTGCGGCGGTGGCGCCGGCGATGCGCTTGCGCTCCCAGGTGCGGAACGGGCCGCCGGAGGCCGTCAGGTGGATGCGTTCGACGGGGTTCTCCCCGGCGGCCAGCAGGCACTGGAAGATGGCGGAGTGCTCCGAATCCACGGGGAGGATGACGCCGCCGTGTTCCCGGGCGGTGCGGGTCACCACGGACCCGGCGGCCACGAGGGTCTCCTTGTTGGCGAGGGCGACCACCTTGCCGGCGCGCAGGGCGGCGAGGGTGGGACGCAGGCCGCTGAAGCCGACCATGGCGCCGACGACGATGTCCACGCCGTCCATGCCGGCCAGCTCGCACAGGCTGTCCACGCCGGCCCAGACCTTGGTGCCGCTGTGCTCCAGGGCGTCGGCGACCGTCCGGTAGCGGGATTCGTCGCAGATGACGACGTGGGCGGGGTCGAATTCGAGCGCCTGGCGGATCAGCAGGTCCGTGCTGCTCCTGGCGGAGAGGAGGGCGACCTCGAACAGGTCGGGATGCCGGCGGATGACGTCCAGCGTCTGGGTGCCGATGGAGCCAGTGGATCCGAGTATGGCGATCTTTCTTTTCACTTAGAAGCTGATGAATCGGGTGGGGTCGAGGCTCTGCCCGCCCTGCCAGAGCTCGAAATGGAGGTGCTCGGCGCCTTCGGTGCGCGAGGTGCCGCCGACCAGCGCGATGGGCGTGCCGGCCTTGACTTCGTCGCCGGCGCCCCGCAGGAGCTTCTGGTTGTTGGCGTAGATGCTCAGCAGGTCGTCCCGGTGCTGGAGGATGACGACATAGCCCTGCTCGGCGTCCCAGGCGGTGAAGACGACGGTGCCGTCCAGCACGGCACTCACCACGGTCCCGGTCGGCGCGGCGATCTCGATGTACGGATGCACGGCGCGTTCGAAGCCGGCGGAGACGACGCCCTTGATCGGCGTGAAGAAGTGCATGCCCTCGATGGGCAGGTCACGGTCGCTGACGGCGCTGACGCCAAACTGCTCCTCCTTGAGGACCGTCTCGCGCAGGACCGAGTCCTGCCGGACGAGCTCGGCGGCGTCCTTGTCGGACAGGTAGCGGGCGGACCCGGCGCGCACGAGGCTGTCGAAGTCCACGGAGGACTCGCCGGTCAGCACGCGGCTGAGGTGCTCGGCATAGACGTTCCAGCGGATCACGGCATTCTCCAGGGAGTCGATCTTGAGGGCGTTGGCCACGGCTTCCTTCTTCGAATGGGCGTTGGGATAGCCGGGGATGGTGGTGCGCAGGGGCGTGTAGGCGAAGAGGAGGTAGAAGACGATCAGCAGCGCCAGGACGGCGGTGATGATCCAGTAGATCCCCTGCGCCTTGCCGAAGCGGACGGACCGGATGGGTTCGTGGGTCTCATTGTCCACCAGGGTCAGCCTGTATGTATGCTTTCCGACGAGCGGATTTTGTCTTCCCATACTTTTGAATTAAATTTGCGGTGATGAACAGGACGATAGGCATAGATTACGGACGCGCCCGTGTCGGACTCGCCGTGAGCGACCCGCTGGGCATCTTCGCATCTCCCCTAGAGACCGTTCCCGCTGCAAAGATAATAGATTATCTCCAAAAATACGCGGCCGGGGACGAGACGATCGAGCGCTTTGTCGTCGGCTGGCCGCTCAATCTCGACGGCCGGCCCGCCCAGGCGGCCCCGGACGTGGAAGCGTTCCTGAAGCGCCTGCGCAAGGCTTTCCCGGGGGTGCCCGTGGAGCTCGAGGACGAGCGCTTCACCTCGGTGCTGGCGCACCGGGCGATGATCGACGGGGGGATGAAGAAGAGCGACCGGCGGGACAAGGCATCCGTGGACAAGATCAGCGCCGCCATCATCCTGCAGAGCTATTTGGACAAGAAGAAATGATACAACCGATCTACCTGTACGGCTCGGAAGTGCTGCGCAAGGTCGCAGCGCCGGCCGATCTGACGGACAAAGCCGGGCTGGACACCCTGGTGAAGGACCTCTGGGACACGCTCGACCATTCGGAAGGCTGCGGCCTGGCGGCGCCCCAGATCGGGGTGAGCCTGCGCGTCGCCATCGTCAACGGGGACGTGATGGAGGACGTGTACCCCTACCTGAAGGGCTTCCGCCGCACCTTCATCAATCCCGAGGTCATCGAGGAGAGCGCGCAGCAGTGCGAGTACAACGAGGGCTGCCTCAGCATCCCCGGCCTGTACGCCGACGTGCGCCGTCCGGAGTCCGTCACCGTGACCTATTATGATGAAAACCTGGAGCGGAAGACGGAATCCTTCGACAAGTTCGCCGCCCGCATGATCCAGCACGAATTCTCGCACCTGGACGGGGAACTGTTTACGGACCTCGTGGCCCCGATCCGCCGCAAGATGCTCGCGAAGAAGCTGCAGGGCATCGCCCACGGCAAGGTGAGCACCGCATACAAAGCCAAAATCAAATAACCACATAACCATGGGAGCATTTCACGCATACGCTCACCATCCCCTGTAACAAAACAGCCAAGAAAATGCTATAAAAATGCCGTTATAACAATATAGAACGGCATTTTCCTTCTCCGCACCCAAGACGCTTCGCTGACATTGATATCGCCATAATATCCCTATTTTTGTTACCCGTTTGTTACTCTGGTAACAAAAATATACTATCTTTGTATGCAAAGATATTTTGACATGGGAGCGATAAAACAGAAAAAAGGGCCCATCAGATTGCGGGCGAAGAAACTGAAAGACGGAAGCCAGTCCCTGTATCTGGATTACTACTCCGGCGGCGTCAGGAAATATGAATTCCTGAAGTTGTATCTTGTCCCCGGACGTTCAGCCCAAAATGACGAAACCCTTCGGACGGCGGAGGCGTACAAGGCGCAGAAGATCGTGGAGTTGCAGAATGGTGAGTATGGTTTCAGCAATTCCCGGATTCTAAGCAAAATGAATTTCGTCGAATATATGCGCTCCCTGTCGGCCGAAGCCAAAAAGAGAGGAACCAGCACTTACCAGACATACGACAACGGAATAAACCACTTCATCCAATATGCCGGGGAGAACGTAGAGTTCGGAAAGATTGACAAGGATTTCTGTAAAGGCTTTGTCGCCTATCTGAAGAAGGCGGTGACCCTTCCTCCCAAAAGGAATGACAGAAAACCGATAAAGAAGAAGAACTTCACGCCGAAACCTCTTTCTCCCCACACGCAATACGACTATTTCGGCATTTTTACGGCGGCGCTCAACAAGGCGGTCCGGGAAGATATCATCAAGTTTAATCCGGTAAGCAAGATGGACCCCAAGGACAAACCTTCCAAACCGGCGTCCAACCGTTCTTATCTGACGATGCCGGAGGTGAGGGCGCTTGCAGCCGTCATCCCTCAGAACGATTACGAGAAGGCCATTCTTCCGGCATTTCTGTTCAGCTGTTTTTGCGGGCTTCGTCTCAGCGATGTCGAGGAACTGACCTGGGGAAAAATCAAGACGATGTCCGACGGCAGCAAACAGGTGGACCTGACGCAAGTCAAGACGAAAGAGAAACTGTACCTCCCGCTTTCTGACAATGCGCTTAAAGTAATGCCTGCAAAAGGACAGGCCAAGGAATCTGACAAGGTTTTCAATCTCCCCAAGCGCTGCATGATACAGAAGTACCTGCGCAAGATGATAGAAAGAGCCGGGATAGACAAACCCATAACCTTCCACTGCGCCAGGCATACCTTCGCAACACTGGACCTGGCATACGGCGCCGACCTTTATACCGTCTCCAAACTGCTCGGGCATAAAAGAGTGACCACTACGCAGGTTTATGCCAAGATAGTGGACGAAAGCAAGCGGAAGGCCGTAGATTTGATTCCGGCGCTATAGCCGAAAAAAAGGAAGCGGCACAGAAAGCAGCGAACTTTGTATCCGTAATTTAAAATCTTTCAACATTATGATTTACGGATACATCAGGGTCTCTACAGACCGGCAGACGCTGGAAAACCAGCGCTACGAAATCACTGCATTTTGTCAAAAGGAGCATCTCGCCGTCGGCGGATGGATCCAGGAAACCATTTCGGGCACGCGGGCGGCTAGCGAACGCGAGCTGGGGAAACTGTTGGAGCGTGTCGGGAAAGACGACCTTATCATCTGCGCCGAGTTGTCGCGCCTGGGCCGCAGTTTGTTCATGATTATGGATATCCTGAACACCTGCATGGAGAAGGAGTGCCGCGTATGGACCATCAAGGAAGGATACCGCCTGGGAGACGATATCCAAAGCAAAGTGCTGGCCTTTGCCTTCGGGCTGTCGGCCGAGATTGAGCGGAGACTGATTTCGGAGCGGACGCGGGAGGCATTGTCGCGCAAAAAATCAGAGGGAATGAAGCTTGGGCGAAAATCCGGCACGCGGAATCAACATTACAAGCTTGATGCGTTCGCATCGGATATTTCAGAGGCGCTTCTTCGCGGAGAATCACAATCCAGCATAGCACGCAGACTCGGCGTGACCAGAAGTACGCTTGCACTGTGGATAAAGCGGGATAATGTATTGATCTAAGGAACGTTTTTTTTAATCAACAGAAAAGGGCTTGGTTTCCTGGCGTACAAACAAACGCCGGGAAGCCTGCAGCCCTGTCAATTCAAGTTTTAGATTTCAAAATTTTATTTTGAGATAAAATTTGGTTTTCTTATCTTTGTGCGAAATTAACGTTCCTCAGAATTATACAGCAGGACGTTTGACAGTGAAGGAATTACAGTTTAAAATGTGGCCAAAACAAGTATGATGGTCTTGGAAACTATTGTAATACAATTAGTTACCACATCCGGCACCTGTTACCCAAAAGGTATATGGTATGACTATGCCGAAAGACCTTGGTATTGCGGCCCCGGTAAAGCGAGCAACAGGTAATGAAGAGATTAACCGTATTAGGATTATTCGCATTTCATGTTTTTCTGCTTGGCAGTTGCTTTATGGCTGGAGCGCAGGAATTCAAGGCAGACACGCTGACCTTGCAGGTGTATTTCCGCAGGGGCGAGTCGGCCGTGGATGCCGGATACCGGGATAACGGTCACAAATTGGAACAGCTCCGGGATATGCTGGAGCGCTATTTGAACGACAGTTCTGCCGTTGTGCGCAATATCGTCATCCGTACGACAGCCTCTCCCGAAGGACCATACAAACTCAACCGGCAGCTGGCCGAGGAGCGTGCCCGCAGCATCGACACCTTCCTTGTCAACAACTTATATCTGGACAGGACATTATTCCGCTATGACGCTGTCGGTGAAGACTGGGAAGGGCTGGCCAAGGCCATCCGTGACATCATGCTGCCCTGGCGGGATGAAGCACTCGACATCATTCAGAATACCCCTTTGTTTGCCATCAGAAACGGAAAAACCGTAGAAGAACGCAAGCAGCAGTTGATGCAACTGCAAGGCGGTGAAGCCTGGAAGTGGCTGGATGAAAATGTATTCCCGGATCTTCGCGGAGCCGTCGGTGATGCAAAGTGCATTATTTACCGACCTTCCGTAGTGCTCAGGAAAGATACTGACACCTTATATGTAAAGGAGACCATTAGGGAGACAACCATAGATACGGTATATGTGGAGACGCAAGTCCCTATATACAGTAACGCGCGCGGGCGCAAGGATTATGATCTGGACGGGAAGAAAATGCTGATGGCCCTGCGTACCAACCTTCTGGCCGTACCGCTTGCCAACGTGGGTGTTGAGATTCCGCTCGGAGAGCGGTGGTCTGTCGGTGCCGACTGGTATTACCCCTGGCTCTGGCGTCGCAATCACGGCGAAGGGCTTGACTATCAGGGCGTTTGTTTTGAACTGCTGGCCGGTGATGCGGAAATAAGATACTGGTTCCCGCGGAAAGGAAAGAAAGCGCAACAGCGCCTGCTGGGGCATTCCATCGGTGTATATGGAGCCGGCGGTTACTATGACTTCGAGAGGGACTGGAGCGGCCACCAAGGCTGGTTCTGGAATGCAGGCATCGACTATCTGTGCGCCGTTCCGCTGTTTCAGGGACGGATGCACCTGGAACTGGAACTGGGAGTCGGCTACATCTACTCGCCTTCACAGCCGTATGACACCTTTGTAGCTGGGGATAAGGCGTACCGCCGGGCGGGTGTGACGCAGTTCACCCGCTGGTTCGGCCCCACACGTGCGCAAGTTTCGTTAGTAGTACCAATATATGTCAAGAAAAAGGAGGTGGCCAATGACTAATCGTTTCCATGGATTCCGAACGGGCTGGATAGTTCTTTCGGCATTGGCCGCCCTCGTTTTCGTAGCATCGTGCAGGCGGATTCCGCTTTACGACCCCCAAAGCGGCGTGTACCTCAAACTGGACATCCGGCTGGCCATTGACGTCGATCTGAGTGCCGACATACAGGTTGACGGCAATCCGGCCCTCGAAAACAAGGTTTACGGCAAAACGCCGGAAATGGTTCGCGTCTGCTTTTATGATACCGAGACGCATAAGTTGGTAAGTGAAGAGTTCCTCCCGCCGGATGGCGGATTCATCAATATCCAGGCCGGGACCTACGATGTGGTAATCTATTCGCTGGGTACGGAGGCGACACAAGTGACCGGAACCGAGACCCGGGCCGGGTCGTATGCCTACACGAGCGATGCTGGAGTCAAGGTAAAGAACATGCCCACAAAGGCCGAGGGGGATGATAACATACCCAGAGAAGTAAATGTCATCTACGAGCCGGACCATCTTTTTGTAGGGCGGATGTCCGGGGTGGAGATTCCTGTGCATTCGGAAATGGACGAGACCCTGGTGCTTGAGTGCGAGATGCGGTCGCTGGTGGAGACTTATACCTTCGAGGTGAAGTATGTAGAAGGTGCCGGGAATATCCAGACGGCCGATGTGTACATCACGGGACAGGCTCCCTTGAAATATCTTTGGGACGAGCGTTATCTGGGGCCGGCATGCGCGATTTATTTCCAAAGCGAGATTGATTTGGAGAAGGGTCATCTCTTCTCGGTATTCAACACCTTCGGAAAATTCCCGAACGCGGAGAACCACGTGTTCCTCAATGTATTGGTAACCACGGGCGGTGGTGGTAAGTACCAGTGGGTATTTGACGTCACGGACCAGTTTGACAATCCGGACAACTTGGGGCATGAGATCGTTATCGAAGACCCCATCGTAGTTCCTGAGGGCGGCTCCGGCACAGGCGGATTCGACCCCGTCGTGAGCGACTGGAACGTAGAGATCATAGAAATACCTCTTTCATAATAGACAAATAATTCCATTCACTTCTTTATTATTTATTTAACATTTTTAAAATGAAAAAATCAATGATTCTCGCAGGCGCCGCCCTTCTGGCCCTCGCCGCCTGCAACAAGTCCGAAGTTGTAACAACTGAAGGATCTGCCAACCAGATTGCCTTCAAGGCTATCACCAACATCGCTACTAAAGCAAATCCTCAACTGGAAGGTACAACTCTTGGAACCACTGGTTCCTATAAGATGTTTGTCTCTGCTACTTCCCGCAATGCTAACGGCGAGATTGAAAACCCTTCTTTCTTTGAAGGCGTTGAATTTACCTATGAGGCAGACCCGGCTCAAGCTTGGGTCAGCGCCACTCCTTATTATTGGCCTCTGGGTGGGGGTTCCGTAGATTTCCTTGCCTACGCTGTCGCCGCTGGCAATACAGGCAATGTAACTCCTACTTGGAAGGATGCCGCTAACAACTCCGCTGGCAAGGTTGTATTCTCGGACGTTGCCGTCACGACTAATGGTGTTGACCTTATGTATGCAGCCGCAAATGCAGCAAAGGGTACTCTCAATCCTAATGAGTCCACCGCTAAAACCGTTGCTCTTGTTTTCAATCACGCAGGTGCCGTCATCGATATCAACATTACTGCAAATCAGGCAGCGACCATCAACTCCGTGAAGTTCGGCAACCTTACCAAGGATGCTACCAATCTTGCAGACCGTAAATATACGAGCCTCGATGAACAGGCAACCCTCACCATTGACAACACCCGTAACATCCTTGACGCTTCTTGGGATGCGGCTCAGCCGACCGATGTTTCCTACACATCTCTGTTCGCTTTCCCGAACTCCTTCGGAACTCTGACTGCGGATACCCAGAAGAGTGTTGATGATATTATCGTCATTCCTCAGCCGAAGTTGAATTTCATCATCAATTACACGATGAACGGTAATACCATGACCGTAACATCCAACCAGCTGAAAGGCAACTGGCTCGCAGGTCACAAGTACATATACAACATTACTCTCAGCCTGTATGAAATCCAGATTACCGAGAGTGTTGTGGACTACATTGCTGAAACCGAAAACCAGACAATCATCTAATCCCAATCTCTACCATATTACCCCGGCGGGCCTGACCGCGCGCCGGGGTACCAATAAAAAACCAAAGTCAATGCGGAAGTATGGAAATAGGACAATTGCGATAGGGCCGTGGCTGCTGGCGGCGGGCTTGGTGCTGGCCGCAGGCTGCACCGGAGTGACACCGGAGGAAACCACAACAAGACACGAACTGATGCTCAAGCCCTCGGCCGTTGCGACCAAGGCAGACCCGGAACTTGCCGGAACAACGCTGGGAACGGACAACAGTTATGTGGTTTACCTTTCAGCGTCGTGCGCTCAGGTCCCCGCGTTCATGAGCGGGCAATTGTATTCCTACATTTCCGCCAACACAAAATGGGAGGCCTCGTCCGCTATCGGGACGGCTGACCCCATCTACTGGCCCCTTGGCGGGGAGCGGCTGGATTTCCTGGGTCTTGCCTCCACGCCGACCGCCTATGCCGACCTTGCGCCCGCCTGGGACGCCGTCACCCCGGCCAACCGCGTCGTCATTTCTGGCTGGGATACTTACGCCAAACAATACGATGTGATGTACGCCGTGGCCAACAACCAGACCGCCGGCACGAACGCGGGCGTAGTGGATATGACCTTCCGGCACACAATGGCCGTAGTCGGCTTCACGGCCGTGAGCGATATCGAGGATGCCGTCACCCTCAATAAGATTACCATCAACGGCCTCGGCTACAGCGGAGACCTCGTCATTGACAATTCCCATACGGAAGTTACGGCCGTCTGGAGCACCCTTGCGAGCACAGACAAAGTCGTCCCCGGGACCGGAGGCGAGACGGCCGACTACGCCTTCGCCGTACCCACATCGGCCGCGCAGTGCGCCCGTCACCTGCTGGTACCCCAGCAGGCGGCCAGGACCGTCACTCTCAGCTACACGATGAAGGATGCCGTGACTGCACTGGACTATACGCTGGTCCTTCCCCGGACGGTGTGGAAGGCCGGGTACAAATATGTATATGCCATTCGTTTCTCTCCCACGGAGATAACGGCCACTCCTACCGTAACGGCCTGGGACGGAAGCGAGGTGGACATTGAGTTCGACGACATTTAGACCGGAATGATGATGACAGAGATTTGTAAATATGGTCTGAAGGTATTTCTCGCGTACACAATTGCCTGCGGGGTGCTGGCGGCTTGCCGGAAAGAATCCCCGTCCGGACTGACTAAACCGCAGGCATCGGATGAAGCGATCGCTTTTAGTGCCGGAACTCCCCGGACCAAGGGAGCCCCGCAGCTCAGCACCCTGGAGCGTCTCGCCGCGCAGCATTTCAGCGTAAACGCGTGGTACACCCGGGACGGAGACACTTTCGGAACCACTTCTCTCTCCTATATCCGGAATCATCGATTCGGCTGCACCGATATTCCCTCATACACCTCTTGGCGGGGCGTAACGAGCGGCGGCATGGCCGACCCCGTATATTACCCCTTGGACGGCAGCCTCTCGTTCTTCTGTTATGCGCCCTATCGTGCCGACGTAAGCGGCACCTCGGATGTGCATTTTGACTACGAGCCCGCGCAGACGGTCACGGACCAGCTCACCAACTATATGGACGGTTCTCCGCTGATTTGCTTCACTCCGAGTGCCTCCCCGTCCAGCCAGATAGACTTCATTGCGGCGACACCCGTCCTGGATGTCGTGCGCGGCGGCGGCCCTGTCCCGCTCGATTTCACCAACCATCTGACCACCGATATCCAGTTCTGGTGCAAGTATGCAGGCTCTCTGAACGAAAACGAAGGGGTTATGATTTCACAAATGGTAATAAGGGATGTCATCAGTTCCGAGTACCTTTATTTCACCGAATCGGCCGGCATGCTGGGATTCTCGTGGTGCAGCACCGTTTCCCCGGAGGACGGCGGCGCAGTCATGCCGGTTTCCTCCTACAGCCTGAGTACCGTCGCTTCGGACCTTATAACGGAGAATCCCTACCTGTCCTCTTCCGAAGCCAAGCATGTCAACAACACCATCAACGGCCGTTTATACCTGCTTCCGCAGACCCTTCCTGCCGGAGCCTTCCTGGATTTGACCTACGTGGTAAAGAATACCGCTTCGGGAGGTACCCTGGACGAAAACACGGTATCCATCCCGCTTTCGGGTACAGCCGCATGGCCCATGGGCAAAACCGTCAAATATACCATTACCATCGGCGTGGCTGAGCGTAAGGATGTCACGCTCTCTGCCAGTATCGTCGATTGGGCCGATGCCGGCAACAGCCATACAGACCAGGAACTCCTATACTGATGCCATGAAGAAAATACGATTCATATTCCTCATGCTTTCGCTCGTTGCCTGTACCAAGGAAACTGACAGGTCTCGGAACGATACAGCCGTGCGCATACAGGCCTCAATCAGCGGCAGTGAAGCCTCCACCAAGGCTCCCGTCATCGGCTCTGCCTTCCCCAACAACGGCAGCTACGGCATTTTCGTGTGCAAAAACGGCACGACAACTACTGCCCACAAATCCAACTCCTGGAACATCCGCGCCTCTTATACGGAGTCCGACGGCTGGAACTATTACTATGTGTCCAACCTTTCAAGCGGAGCGGTGGCATCCACCGGCTACGATCATATCACGCTTACGGCCCGGGACGATGCAGCAACGGCCGACCTGTACGCTTATTCTCCGTATGTCCAGAGTGCCTATTCAGCCGGTCCTGCCGCCATCCCCTACACCATCGCCGAGAACATCGGCAACCAGACGGACCTGATGTATGCACAGGAGAACACGATTTCCGGCAATGCCGCTCTTGATCCCTTGTCTCTGTCTGACCTCAGTGCCACTTTTACCTTCAAACATGCCTATTCCCTGCTGGCATTTCGTTTCAAACTGGGGCATGACTCTTCCACCGGCGGATACGGCACCGGAACCACCTATAATCTGACCAATATCACCGTAACGCTGGAGGACCCTGATTCTGACGGCTCAACCACTGCCAAACTTTACACATCAGGCACCTTCAACGCCCTTACCGGCAGTTTCAACGCCGATGGAACGGAGGTTTCTTCCCTCAGTGTCACCTATCCCACTTCCGGAGATTGGCAGTGTGCCATCAATTCCGCCTCCACCTATGCCACGGCCTACATGATACTGGTGCCTACCGACGTCGCGGACGACGAACTGGTCTTCACCTTCACGGTAAACGGCCAGGTCCTGCAGCCTTTCAAACTCCAGCGCTCGCAGCTCTTGCACAATGACTCAAGCGCCTATGGCTTCCGGCCCGGATTCAAATATACGTTCAATTTCACGCTGGACAATTACCTCTTCTTTGACGGCTTCACGGTGAGCGATGTCTGGACCCCGGGCATCCTGGGAGAAATGGAAATATAGCCCTTTGCAACATGAAATACAGAAACGTCTTATGCATATTCCCGGCACTCGTCGCCTTGCTTGCACTTTCCTGCGAGCGGAGGCCTCTTGAGTATCCCGAGACAATGGAAGAACCGGCCCCGGTAAAGTTCGGTCTGGTCACAAAGTCTTTGGGCACAGGAGAGAAGACTTTCCGGGTCGCTTTGTTCAATATGTCCACGAAAGCCCTGCTTGGGCAGGGCACATACTGCAGCACCCTTATAGACCACAGCGCTACCGTGACCGACGGACGCTGGCTTTCACCCTGCCGCGTTGACAACAACGGAGGCCCTTTGAAAACGGACGGCACCGAAGCTTCCGGGCTCGTCGAGGCAGATACCGACAGCAAATGGGGCCTGCGAGCCGGAACCAACGGCTCCTGCTACTTGGTTGCTGCGTCTCCGGCCAAGGCAATGACCAGCGCCGGTTCCCAGCGTTACTATGCTTGGACGCCATCAACCGAACTCTATGTTAGCGAGGCGGTGCCCGTCACCCTCTCCGGTACATGGCTCGGCGGTCAGTACGTATATGAATCCAGTAGTGCGCTTGAACTGAAAGACCGGCGTGCAAGCATCACGGTCCACATCGAATGTGGAGAACTCTCGACGGCGTATATTCAGAGCGTCACCCTGCTGAACTGCGTGACGGCCGCCCGCTGGGACCTTGTATCAGGTTTTTCAAACACAAATTATACTACGGACAGTTATACGCTGTTTAATTATACCTCCGACAATGGAGGCAACGTTCTCCAGTTGGTTAAGGACAACAACGATGAGTGGAATTCCACGCTGGATGTTTTTCTTCCTGCCATAGATTATTCCGGCAGCGACTATGCCGCCATGCGTCCGCAGATTCAAGTCCTGATGGGCAATGATCCCGCTCATCCCTCGTCAGCTGTTATCGATATCACCGAAAAGGCCGACCCAATGATGCAATACACCTACAACCTGTATGTGTCTAAATCGGACGTAGTGATTACCCTCACTTCCATGTCCTGGGACAACGGCGGAGAGCACGCAAGTTCCGATACGGAGGAACCGGGAAAACTGGGCACGGTGACAATTACGGGCTGGACAGACGGGGGCGCCAGCAATACAGACAACTGGAATACCTCTTTTGACTGATTATAACCATACGTATGAAAGCAAATAAATATACCCTCCTCTTGTCTTCTCTTCTTTTGGCTGCCGTTTCCTGCACGCGTGAAGAGATGATTCCCTTGTCCGGTGAAGACGGTGAGCTCCGCGTCCCCGTGACGCTTTGCCTTGACGTGGAAGCTTTGGCAGATGGCACCCCTTCCACGAAAGCGATTATGGAGCCGGACAAAGGCACCTCGTCTGATGACCAGATTCAGAATTTCGTGGTGCTTCAGTTCAATGGCGTGTCTTCCTCCGCGCAGCTTACCGGCGGTCAGGTGTATTTTGACCACTGGCCGCTCACTTCGGAAGAAAAAGTCACCCTGGTAGCATCGGACTCTCCCAACACGGTGGTGGTGCTGGCCAATACCTTCGATCGTATATCCATCACTTCCGGAACCACGCTGGGAACCTTCCTGCAGCAGGACTACACGACCATTTCTTCGCTTTCGGGGGTGTTCACCACCTACAGCGGGAATGATTACCTGAGGATGAGCGGTTCTGCCAAGCTGGACAACGTCACGGCAGGCTCTTCCGTGAACGTAAGTTTGAAGAGGAACGTGGCCAAGATCATCGTAAACGTAACCAACAATACATCTGGCAATTCCGGGGACGATGTCATCACCCTCTCCAAGGTGCACCTGAGGGAAATCAATGCCAAATACTATTATCTTGCCCACATCGCGTCAGAGATTACGTCCGCTGATCCGTCCCTTGCATTCAGTGACCCGTATTCATCCGCCAATCCGCACCGCTTCGACAACATCCAGGAGGACTTTGCCGCTGCCGGAAACTCCGGCACGATGCAGACCTACACCTACTATGTGCCTGCCAATCTGCGCGGAACCACTTCCAACACCTATCAGTACAACAAAGGTAATGGAGCACCGGAAGGCGCTACGCGCTTCCGCCTTTACGGCACGTACGGGGCAAGTGCAACCCCCATCATCTACACCTATTATCTGGGCGGAAACCTGACCAACGATTTCAACCTTCTGCCCAATTACAAGTACACCTACAATATCACCATCAACTCTCGGGGAGACGCCAATTATGACTATCGCATAGACGATATGGGCGAGACCGTTTTCCCCACCGATGCCAACTGCTATATGGTGCATCCGCCGGAGACCAGCGGGCAGTCTCGTATATATGCCATTCCGGTGCGCCGGGCTGCCGTTTTCTGGAACGAGGAGGGTGTCAATGGTGGAGTGTATGGAGCAAGTGCCATGACCGGATACACCTCCTATGTTTGGGACAGCGGTACCGCTTGGACGGCCGAAGTCTTGTGGAGCGACTTCGACCTGTCCGCATACACCGGCGACGACGCCTTCCTTCAGGTAGCCGCCGGAACAGGCTTTGACCCGGCAAATCCCTCCCACGCGCAGCCTTATTTCAAGGTGAAAGTAAAGTCCGGGATGAAAGGCAACGTGGTCGTAGGCGTAAAGGTGAATGGCATTGTCCAGTGGAGCTGGCACTTCTGGATCACGGAATATGATCCGGACAAGCACATCGTACCCGAACCCGGCAAATACATTTACGGTGTAAGGGAAGGAGACGTTCACCGTTATAACAATACGCTTTGGAATACTACCGCCGCGGAAAACACGGTTGGTTATGCCAACGGATTCATCATGGACCGTAACCTTGGGGCTATCGGAACAACCGTGAACACGAAAGGCTCTCGTGGCCTCCATTACCAGTGGGGTCGCAAGGATCCCTTCGTGTATAGCAACACATCCGGTACAGACAATTCATTCTTTTTGGGCGGAGTTACCACTGCATCTGTATTAACATCCGGTGCAAACGATCCGGAAAAGAGGGCTTTGGTAAACAACAATGCAACCTATCTCTCGGCGGATTCCTACAAAAACATTCGTTACACGGTCACGCACCCTACAGTATATATTTACGGACAGAGCAGCAACTGGAACTGGACGGTGAACGAAGACGATCTGGGAGACGGAGGTTCAACGAGTTATCGCTGGAACGACCGCAAGTTCTGGCAGCACACAGGCGACCAGGCCTCCCTCGAACTTAAGAAGAGTATCTATGATCCTTGTCCTCCCGGCTGGAAGGTGCCGATAAATGGCACCTGGAACGGATTCAATATCCTGACGGCGGAGAACGAGGCCGCCGGTACTTATACCACGGTATGGGCGGATGCGGGCCGTTACTATTATCCCGAGGGCTACGTTAACCGTGAAACCACCGGTGCCATCTATTTCCCTGCCTCCGGCGTCCGGAGCAGCAGCAATGGAGGCCTGGGCAGCGTTGGCAGCGGCGGTTACTGCTGGTCTGCCTCGCCGTACAGTGCCACGAGTGGCTACTACTTGAACTTCAACTCGACGAATGTGAATCCGTCCGACAACAACTACCGGACGAACGGCTTCCCCGTGCGCTGTGTCCGAGAATAGCCAGTGCCCGAAGGGCACATTTGATTTATTCGATTTATTGCCGAGGGGCTCCGGCCCCTCGGACAAATATACCGCGAAGCGGTCGATTTTATTTTTTAAAAACGGATTTTTGAAAAATGACGCTGCAAGAGCATTTGGAAAGGGAAAAAAGCAATGTTGACAGGGTGTTTCTTACGCCGGAAGGGCTTTTCTACAAGGCCTATGAGCGCTCTGCATATATTCTGAATACGCAGTACGCACCCCTGAAACCTGCACGAGTCAAGGTAAAGTATCTGGGCGGGGCGGATGTGGTATCCGTGGGCTTTCCCAAGACTTCGCTTTCCAAGGTGCAGGTTGTGCTTCAAGATTGCTCTTCCGGGGAGCCTCCAGTGCTTGAAGCGTTGTTTCCCATTGATGAAGAGGAGTTCCGCGCATGGAAGGACAGTGTTCCTTTGAAGGAAGCGGTTGCACGGAATCCGGAGCAGGAGGAACCGGATACGGGTATCGTGCGGAGTATTCGTAATTTCCCCTTGGAAAACAGCACTCCGATCGACTGTATGATGTTTGTCGCGTCACTGAAAAAAATGTTGGCGAAGTAATGGGTTATGGCAAGATATGATGAACTGGATGCTTACCGCTGTGTTTATGACACGCTGTTGATGACGTATCGGGAGATTAAAGCCGTGCCCAGGGAAATTCGCTACACACTGTTGGAAACGCTTCGGAATGATCTTGTTGATGTGCTGCTGAACATTACTGAGGCCAACTCGACGCGGGACAAGGTGCCGCCCATCAAGGACGCGCGGAAAATCCTCCAAAGGGCCAAGCTCCGCTTCCGCTTGCTGAAAGATCTCAAATGTATTTCGGCCGACCAGTACGAGACTTTCAGCGAAAAAACTGTATCGGCCTCCAAACAACTTACCGGATGGCAGCGTTATGCGGCCTCCCATCCTGAATGACAGATACACATGATGACAGCTAAAAGAAACCATAGACTTTCCGTTCCCGTTCCGACCAGAGTCCGGAGCATGTCGGTGCTCCGGAGCGTGTCTGTAAATTCAGCAGCCCGCCGACGGCGTAATGCGGCCTCTCCGTTGTACCTTTCAGAAGGGCCTTGCCGTCGGTTATCTCAACCCAGGATCCTGCAGGACGAACCGGCCCTTCGGCGTCGGCTTCCTGCCGTGTCCAGCAAGCAGGCTGCCCTTATCCCTGCCTCCGGCAACCGGAACAACAGCAATGGAGGCCTGAACAACGTTGGCAGCAACGGTTACTACTGGTCTGCCTCGCCGAACAGTGCCACGAATGGCTACAACTTGAACTTCAACTCGACGAACGTGAATCCGTCCAACAACAACAACCGGACGAACGGCTTCCCCGTGCGCTGTGTCCGAGCATTTACACCGCGGGGACGGAAAGTCTTTTTATGGAACTGAACCCACACGAACTGAGGCGGGATATTTTTGCCGCTTATTACGACGCCCGGGAAAACAAACGGGGGACGTCGTCTCAGTTGTCGTTCGAACTTCACCTCGAAGACAACATGGTGGACTTGTATGAATCGCTTCTTGACCGCAGCTACATACCCTCGCGCTGCATCTGTTTCATGACACACGACCCTGTATTGCGCGAGGTCTTTCGCTTCGCCCTTCCCGGACAGGGTGGTGCACCATCTCCTGTTCAATTACCTGAATCCGATGCTGGAGCCCACGTTTATCTACGACAGTTATTCGTGTCGGCTCGGGAAAGGGACCTTCGAGGGAATACGGCGGTGTGCACATCATATCCGCTCTTGTACGCAAAACTGGCAGTTGCCTGCTTGGGCCTTGCAACTGGATATTCGGGGATACTTCATGAGTATTCACAAACAGATACTTTACGAGATTCTGTGCGACGGAATACAAAGCCGAAGACTCGCAATTTGTCCATGGACAAATCGGCCTTGGGAGCAGAGTGTGGATTACGGGATGATAGACTTCCTGGTGCGGAGCATTCTGTTTCGCGATCCGGTGAAGGACTGCCTGATCATCGGGGACGAGCGGGAATGGGAAGGATTCCCGAGAGAAAAGAGCTTGAGGCTTTCCAGGATTCCGGGTGTAGGGCTGCCTATCGGCGATTTGACTTCGCAACTGTTTTCGAACGTGTTCCTGAATCCGTTGGATCAGTTTGTAAAGCGGGAACTGCGTTGCCGGCACTACGGACGGTATGTGGACGATTTCTATATCATTCACCCCGACCGATGCTTTCTGGAGATGCTGATTCCGGTGATTGCCGCATTTCTGGAGGAAAAACTGCATTTGCGGGTACATCCCTCCAAAATACGTCTCACGCGGGTGGATCAAGGAGTGCGCTTCCTGGGAGCCGTCATCAAACCGTTTCGCATGTATGTTTCGAACCGGACAGTGCGGTCTTTCCACGCGAAGATGCATCTTTGGGAGCGTCGGTGCGAAAACCACAAGTTGTCGGATGCGGAAGTGGATCTGCTGGTGCAGGTCATCAATTCTTATACGGGGTATCTGTCCCATTTCCGGACGTCCCGTCTGAGGAAACAGGCTTTCTCCAGCTCTCCGCTCAACCGCTATGTGGTGTTTTCCGGAGGATGGCGCAAGTGCGAAGCGCGGCGCAGACCCCGGCTGATTATCCCGTTGGAGCACGACCCCGCTATTTTCGACCGGCGGCTTCCCGTATTTGACTTGAATTCCGATATCGACATAGATTATGAGATGTTTTCGTAGAAAAAACTTGCCCGTATATGTTCCGGTACAGCCGGTCCGGCCGACGTTTGTGGTGACCAAGAGCGGCATTGTGGCGCGCATTGTCTCTTTTGTTTTGGAGATGCGAAAGCCCTCTCCCCGTTCTTGGCTGGTGACGGAGGAAGGACAGGCACTTAGCCTGGGTCCGGAATGCGAGACATTCGTTTCACCGCTGTCCCGGGAACACTATAATCATCTTATCGCGCTTGGGGATTCCCATTGGGGAAACTTCACCCGCTTGTATTTTGAGCAACGCTGCGAGCAGCTTGGAGTAGTGGTGGAAAGTGACGGTAACATGAATGGCACAGACGCTGCAGAAAATAAGTGACGAGCGCCTGAACCAATATATGGGTGCGCGCTATGGACAGTCTCCCGAGACGGAACAGAAGTATCGGGAGGCAGTCCAGGCCTGCATGTCCATCCTGAACCTTTCCCTCAATGTGGCGGACATTGCCAGGATGTACAACCTGGACCCGCAGTGCCTGAGAGGTCAGCTCAAACGCCATTATCCGGATGTCATCCCCAAGCGGAATGAATTGCGTGCAAAACTTGGCTATGTGGTTTTCGATCAGAGCCGCTTGCATCAGTCTTCCATGGAAAAATACGTCCCGGCCGTAAAGATGCTCAAGGAGACTGACCTGACTGTAAAAGAAGTAGCCGAACGTTGTGGCGTTACTTATTTGGGCCTTCAGCAGCATTTGATTTATTATCACAAAGAAGTGGCAGAGTTGAGACTCGGGAAGCGAATGCAGGCATTGTCCGGTTCGGTTGCAGTTGGGGGGAAGGATTGCAACAACCGCCCGGTCGGGCCGTCCGCCACGATGCAGGCCCGATACGCACCGGCCATCAGGATGGCTCAGGAAACGGATTTGCCTTTGACGGAGATTGCACGGCGCTGTGGAGTGGAACCCCGGGGGCTGCAAGGCTATTTCCAAAAATGGCACAGGGACCTGATGGAGGAGCGGAAGCGAAAGCGCGAGGAAGCACTTTTGCAACGGAAAGAGGCTGCCCGGCCCAAAGTGTCCAGAGCCGAAATAGTCAGTGTGCAGTATGCTCCGACAGTGGATATGATTCGCAATGGAATGAGTCTTTCCGAGGCTGCTGTCGCAGTAAACACTTCTCCCGGCAATTTGAGATCCTGGCTGAAATCACATTATCCGGAAGTCCTTGACATATCTTGCAACGGTATGATAAAGACACCCGAAGGGGTAAAGATGAAACGCGCTACATACGAGCAGTACAAAGTCATAGCGCAGTATATGGCGGAGCATCCTCTCGAAAGGAGCAAAGATGTTGCCAAGCGCTTCGGTGTGCCTGATTCTTCTCTGCACAAAGTGCTGTCCAGGAGCTTCCCTGACATTTGGGAAAAGCATCTGGAAGCCTGTTCGAGAGAGCGCGAACATCGTCAGGCAGAGTACCGGGAAGCCTTGCGGCAGGCCATGGCGGAATATGATGCAGGCGGGGTAACGATGGCGGAGCTCGCCCGGCGTTGCGGCGTTACCGTCAAAACATTCAAATGGTGGAGAAAGATCATTAAGGAGGAATCTTGTTCAAAGCAAAATCCTGCCGATGGCACAGTATGATAAAGCACCTACAGAGGCGTTCCTTTTATTGAGGAAGCAGTTGAATGCGCGGCTGAGGGAGGAGTTCGCCCGGGAGAACGGGACGCAGCCCGCCCCGATGCCGGAAAAAGCCATGCCGGACCCGTTGACGCAAAAGGCACAGGCCAGAAAAGATGCGCTTGCGCGGGAAGAGGAAAAGTTTCGCGAAGCCCGCATGGAGTACGAAACCACGGGAGCGTCCATCCTTGCCGTGGCCAGAAGCCACAATCTGAAATATGAAGACCTTCGCCTTCATATCCGCATGTATCATCCGGAGTCCAACCTGCTGCACATCTATGCCCGGCAGTCCGCAGAAGTAACCGCAACGGTACAACGCCAGATAAGCGAAATCCAGAGGCTTGGCGAAGGCATTCTCCGCCGTATGTCCGAAGAACTCTCCGCCGAACTGGCCAAACTGGGAAAAAAGTCTTCATGACCCGTTCACATCCCCCTGCGACAGCGTCATTACCAAATTCCTTGCCCCGCCATCTTCGTAGAAATACACCCGCAGCACCTGCCCTCTCAAGAGTGCCAGCTTGTCAAAGGTGAATACCATTCGCGACTCACTGGACGGCGCCACCGTCCCCAGCCCATAGCTCTGCTTGGGAAACACCGCCTTCTCATATTCCAGCCCGCGCTGTGTCCGCCGCTTGCTCTCTACGGCAAACCGCGGCGACGATACCGTATAACTTACCGCTGAATCATTCCGGAGTGACACCAGCAAAAACAGCACATCGCCCTTGACGAAAATGTTCTCACAGCGAAGTTCCAGCCCATATTCTTTCGCTCCGATATGGTAAAGTTCCTGCTTCATATCCGCATAGTTTTCCAGATTTTGGGATGAAAAAGAAAGGGCCGATTCGCCCCAAAGGGCAGACGCCACAGCTGCAGTGCGAGTATCTACCTCCAGCCTTGAAGGGTATTCCCGGTAGGCCACCAGGAAGGTATGCATCGCCCCGTTACTCTCTAGACACGACAAGGACGTGCAACCCTCGAACGGCTCACGGGCCTTTACGGCCACAAAGTCTTTGCTGCCGTCTACAATCTTAGCTACGATGGCCCGGGAGCCCAGGTTGACGTACTTGAGTTCGGAGGCGAAACGAAGGTGTACTACCTGTGTGGTAGAGATGAAAAGGGTATCCGGAGCCTGTGCAAAGGCGATTCCGGAGCATAGCCACCCGGTAAGGATGGCGGTAATTAATTGTACAGTTTTCATGGCAAAAGTGTTCATTTTTCGATGGCATCTTAGCGGCGTTCCGCTTTCACAAGGTAAAACTCATACCCGCTTACAACAGAAACGGACAATTCGCCGGAAGTTGAGCGGGCAATGGAGGCGCCTGTGCGGATGACGGTGGATGCCAGGTCTCCGACCAGCCCGCCGAAAGTGGTTCCTGCGGTGGAAATAGCATCGTTCCCAGCTTGCTTTGCGCCTTTGGAGGCCGATGTCTCCGGGCAGTAAATGCCCTGCAGTCCATCGGTGTCGTAGGCATCCAGCGCCAGCGGAATGATGCGTCCGTTCATCTCCAGCGAACGGACCTGGAGTTCAATTCGGTCACCAATCTTGCAGATGGCGGCCAGATGCGTGTTGGCCGGGATGCGGATGCCGTCGGCGTTGTAATCCTCCAGCAGCCGCAGCGTCACCCGTTGTCCGGACTTGAGCTTTTGGTCCCGGACGAACATGCAGCGGAAGGGGCGCTTGGCACCCTCATATTGCACCGCCGCATCGGAGAAATCGTCATCCAATGAGGAGATTATCCCATCGGAAGAGCCGACGGCTAACAAATTAATGGACTGCGGTTCCAGAGCCGGTGATTCAGCCGGGGCATCCTCAGAGGCTCCGCCGGCCAGCACATCCCGGACCATTTCTGCCCTACGTCGGTCATAGTCAAGGCGCTCCTGCTCGGTCATTGGCCTGGAGGCGGAGGAGCCACCGGAAGAACGTCTTGCCGGGGCGGGGGCGTGACCCTGTGAAGTGGCTGGAGGTGTTCCGAAAGTCCTGGCAACAGCGTCTTCCCCGCTGTTTGCTTGCTGCGCAGGCATGGCAGTCTGCGCTTTCGGTTCCTCTGATATCAACGAGATGTCGCCATCGGCCGAGGCCCCCGAGAGCTGCTCAAAATAGGCATCCGTAGAAATGGAGCCGCGGAAGGCTACGGACTTCCGGCCTTCCATTTCCTGCACCTCACCGTCGGGGATGCTGGTCGAGATGCTGTTCTTTTCGGAGACTTCGGGAGCCTTTCCGCCAAAAGAGCTAATGAACATAACGACTACCAGTCCCACCACAAGGACGGCCAGCACGACGAAAAGAACAAGTGTCTTTTTATCAATTTGTTTCGAGATAGGCATAACATTCAGTTTATTAAGGTGAAGAATCGGTACAGGAACCAGATGGCGGCTCCGACCATACAACAAATGGCGCCATAGATGGCATATCTGACCCAAGGAGAGTCATGGCGGATTTCCTTTTTCATCGTTTCCGCGTTTCAATCAGGTTATTCTCCACCACCTTGAACTTCTCGATAATCAGGCCGTGAGGATTCACATCCGAGCGCCCGGCGTTAATCAGCTGGCAGGTGGACACGAAGGAATACTGACTGACGGTGCTTTCCCGCACCACATACTGCCGGGCGTACGTACGCACCTGATAAGGATACCCGGCGCCCATAAACTTCACTGAATCCACAATCATCTGCTGGGAGATATTGGCCGATACAAGTCGTGCATAATATCCCTTCTCGGCAAGGTCCTGCGAATACTCCCAGGCGCTGCGGTCGGCCAGGTTAAAAGCCCGGTCCAGATTCTCCTGGATGGTCTGCTTCTGTGGAGAGAGGGTGAACATCAACTCGTGGAAGCGTGTCACATGGTCGCGGATTTCTACATCCTTGCTCAAAATCGCATCCGTCTGGAGGGCCAGCAGCAGGCTCTTGCCCTGGTCCAGCACATAAATCTTGGAGCGCTGCTTCTCGGCGTAGGAGAATGCGCAGGTGCCCACAATCGTGGCAAAAAGCAGCGAGCCCGCCACCGCCACGATGGTCAGAGAAGACAGCTTCTTAAAGCTCTTCTCAATGTCTTTAGTCATCGATAGTATTTTATTCATAGCCAAAATGTTATTTGATTTTTCCAAGAAGCATCGCGCCCTTCTGGGCAGTTGTGGCAATCCCACGGTTTACATCGGAAGCCCCGCTGCCGGAGATAATCCACGAGGCCATCTGCGGCACGGCCAGAAGGCAAATCAGCGTCACCACATCCATTACAATCAGGTGCAGCGGGAAAGCCAGCTGTGCCGTGTTGGAGGCCGTCCAGAACGCCGCCAGCATCGCTTCCTTCAACTTGAAGTTCACAAAGTCGATGAGCGATGCCATCGGACACCAGAACGAAATCTGGATATACCGCGCCACCCAGACGCTGATATTGTTCTGGAAGCCAGGCATCAACGACAGCGCAAACACGAAGGGGCCAATCAGCCCCAGAATAATGAGGTAAATGCTTGACACCGCCAGCAGGACATACTGCACCAGCTTCACAATGATGGACAGAAGGGCCGATATAATGTTTCCCGCCATATCCAGCACTGTGCCGATTTTCCCGCTCACAAAGCCTTTCACTCCGGCCCACATCCGTTTGAAAAAGCCGGGGCGCTTGCCCTCTTGAATGGCAGCTTCGGCAAGGGACTCGGCCACGGCGGAAGTCTCGTAAGAAAGGGCTTCCACGGTGGTATTGGACGTGTTCCGTTGCATCTCCTCTTCAAACTGGCCGGTGAGTGACTCCTTTTTATTCCGCTCCTCGATGGAGGAATACACCTCGTTCACCTTGCCCCAGAGGCCGGAAGGGTCGTTGTCAACGGAGGCCGATACGGCTTTTGTCACCAGATGCGTCACCCCGTCAAATGGCACCAGAACAAACGAATAGAAATTGCAGGTGAGGAACAGGACGATAAGCGTCCGGATGATGACCCTCATATCCAGGCGGCCATACGGGTCATTCAACATCTTATTGTACCAGGTGATCAGCGAGAACGATGCGGCGATACACGCGACGGCGCAGGCCATGCTGTAAATGGCGCTGTGGTCACCGGTGAAGATGCTCAGCTTGATTTGCTGGAGCATGTCCGGGTAATTGAGTTTGATTGCTGCCATGGCTACCAGTTGATTTTGAAAGCTTCCTCCAGGGTATCGTAGGCTTCGCCCAACCGCATGCCCCGGTCAATATCCTCGTAAGAGTCCTTGATATGGTTGTACATCGCCGCATTGGCCCGGGAAAGACGCCGGT
>Ga0208297_1000920_pt1 | contig 39396 bp, 33 predicted proteins | sample LMS_cellobiose_e_FD_187367 | JGI IMG/M metagenome (GOLD analysis project Ga0208297, IMG submission 187367) | Rumen-fistulated moose microbial communities from Alaska, USA - LMS_cellobiose_enrichment (SPAdes) (version 2) | ecosystem: Host-associated > Mammals > Digestive system > Stomach > Rumen... | reverse complement strand
GACTCCACGGGAATTACGTTCAATGCTCAACGAATACATGGCAATCTATAACTCCTATCGGCCACATTCAAGCATTAGCGGCCAATGCCCTGCGCAGGCCTATTTCGAGGACAGGACTAAGCTTATTATCCCTTGTCAATACATGCAGAAAGGAGCATAACTTAACTTTTCTAAATTCGTGTCTTGACAACGGGGTGCAGTACATTCTTCTGGGGGAAGCTGAAACAAGAATGGCTTAATGAGTACAAGTTCAAAACCCGAGAAGAAGCCAAAGCCAAGGCTTTTGAATATGTAATGATCTTTTACAACCGAAAAAGAATCCATGAAACCTACGGCTATCGTACCCCTGAAGATTACTATGCCGAAAAACTTAAGACCCCGAAAGCGGCGTAATTGAAAAGTTGGGAAATCATGCGAAAACGGGCGAAAACACGAGCGAGGACAGTCCAGTTTGCGGGGGAAGCGTCAATAAATGCCACTCTCCTTCATGGGGCCACCTCCTAAGTCTTCAACTTAAAGGTAGCCGATTTTGGGGGGGTGGTCAATTTTATTCCGGCGCAACCTGGTCATTTGTCTCCCGGCGGTCATGATCAATTATATCCCGGCGTTAACATGTGCAGGGTAGGGTCTCCCCAGTTAACTGCATCTTCTCTCATCCCATGCCGTTCCCACTACGCCGGAGGATTCATTACTGTCGCTCCAAGTTCAAAACAGCTTCCGTAGCCTTCGTACACGTGCGCGGGACTCGGCTTCCTCTTTTCCCTCCTGCGAGGCCTTTTTGATTACGCGGTAGGATTCCCTTTATGTTACGGCCTGGGATGTTGCTCGCCCTGTCTTTGACAGGTACTTTGATCGATACGCTTCTACACACAGATTTATCCATACGCAAGTATCTCAGCTACACGGGGGCTTGGACCCTCCCGTGACCGGATTTTCACCGGCCAGAAGATGCGTGCCTCTGAGCACGCCGCACAGGAAAGACCGCTCCTTCTCCGTCAGGAAAAAAGAGCGGCGACAAAACTCTTTGACAAATGAACTCTGAAGGGACTTCTTGGTGAACTTGACGTAATAGAGTTATTTGAAGCTCCTGAACACGGCAGGGTGCTCGGTGAGAATACCCAAAAATAGAAAGAACTTCTTCAGGCACTGAGGGTTACGGTTCCATCGCTATAGATTTTTGGAATGCAGGTCGAATATCAGTAAAAACGGGGCACATATTAGCAGGTTGGCACCTATATAGTCATACAGCTCAGAGAAATGATATACAATGATTATGTTTATTGCTACCAACATTACTGCAATTAATACGCGCCAAACATAACGAATACGCAACATATATGGTAGCAATAAGACAAATAGGAATATAATATCCAACCTTAAAAGACTAAATATTAGCCTCTTTTTATTCAAAAAGACTATACCAATTATAATAAAACAAAACAACATACTTAGAATCGAAATCATTTTCCTTTTGGTCTTATACCTTTCAGGGTTGAGTTTCCATATATTAATGGAAGCAACTATAATAAGAAAACTTGTGAATAGAAAAAACACAATTTCTCTAAATCCACCCATAGTAGTAGCCAACACCTCTTTCTCAAATCATGAGTAACAATCATAAGGCCACTTGCTAATAGAAAAACCACCAACATTTGGGAAATAATTGTTATTACTTACTAATAAACCTTATAGGTTACTTGACCGGGTTTACGTTCGAGCTGAACTTTTCTTTCTTTTTCGGTCTATCCCTCTCTATTTGCGCCGGGTGCGATTTTTTTAGGTATGTCAACAACTCGATCCGTAAACTCGGCCATCTACCTACTAACATCATCAGACTGATTTTTATGATGTCCAACGATCCCGTTGATAGTGCCTTCTTTACGAAGTTCTTTAAGTTTGCCCTCTTGGTATAGCTGTATACTGATCGATTTTCTCATGCTTACATTATGACTTAGTGTTATTTTCATTTTGGGCTATGAAGTCATTATACCTGCAATGCTCGCTAGTGTATAATTAAGTTCGCAATTTGAAATAGGAAAAACCATCGGGAACTCCGGAATGGTAAGTTGCTAGACAGACCGCGAAAGGAGTTAGTACCCGATGGCCTATAATCAAGATACGCATCCTTCGAAAAAATGCTACCGCGATTTATGTTCAGGAGTCTTTCCTGGGCTGTAGTTGGCAGCGTTGCAAGGTTCATTTAACGAGGAACATCCTGGCCCATGTGCCAGCTAAAGAAAAAAGTTTCGCAGCACGGCTGAAACAAATTTGGCAACAACCGGACTCTAAATCGGCCAGGGCTTACGCCAATCATCTGATCCAGGAATTTGCCGACCGTTTCCCAAAAGCTGTTGAAATCTTGGAAAATGGGCTTGAAGACTCCATAACAATATTGCAAGTTTCCAAAGATAGATACTCGAAAGATAATCTCTACCAACATCCAACCATCATTGGTTCAGGGAATGGTACTGTATATGTTGTTATTTTTTTGTTAAAGCTAACCACATGTTCCCCGTCACGCAGTTCAAAAAAAGTAATTTCAACTACCACCCTTAGAACCCCTGATGCCCTTATGGGGGTTTCTGAAACTCCTATTAAAAACATATCGCCTTTCTCAACTGTCTCTATTTGGCTGCTTATCAGAGCACCTATAATAACTCCCCCAACAGCACCCCACACACCAGCGTATTTCGCTCCAAGCGCTGCCCCTATTGCCGGTGGAATAATATCCTTACCCAAGTTGAATTGCTCGTCGTTGTCATCTGTAACAAAAATATACAGTAATCATTCCCTGCCAAATAGTAATACTTATCTTCTACTTGATCCAGATTGTTATAATCATACTTGGTCATCCGTTCAAAAGTACTAACATATAGATTGACGCTTCCCCCGCAAACTGGACTGTCCTCACTCGTATTTCCGCTCGTTTTCGCATAGTTCCCCAATTTTTCAATTACGCCGCTTTCGGTGTTTTACCCTACCAGCATTTGACGGGCATGATCAGAAACAAATACTTAATACTGAGGCCCATTCTCCTTGTTCTGCCTCATGGTCACTTCCCTGAAGCCGGGATCGTGACCTTTTTAATTCAGGTCTGGTTGAAAGTAACTTAAACTGAAAAGATCAACAACATCCCTGTAAAGCTAATAGTCGATCTATTATTCTCCACGCCGCTTGCGAAAGAAAACAAGTATTGTATAAGTGAGTAGGACTAAACTCGAAATAATTTCAAGGTGAAATCTGGAATTTGAAAACTTCACTATTACATGTCCGCATAGACCAGTACGGGTCACTATTAGGTCATTATAATTGCGCCTAATTCATTCAAGGCTATTCCGCAGAATTAGTTCTTTATCAAGTAACATGGACTCCTCTTCTCCAGATAAACAAGCATAATTTAACCCAATGCCATCTGAGAGAAACCTTCTTGCCTTGATCCTTCTAAAGAATTCTAAAAATGCATCAGGCAACTCTTTGGAAAAATTATATCTTTCTGAAGTATAAAGTTTTTCTTTATCGCATCTTTCCGGGGGTATGTCTAGTAAAAAAATCTCATCAAAATTAAAGAAGGTCTTTCTTTCTTCGAACAACAACCTCACAAATTGTTCTGGGATATAAACATATTTTTCATTTATTAACTGAACCCCCTCCCATCCCCTGGAAAATATGTAATTCTTCCATTTTGTCAATAAAGCAGGTGCGTTGGAGCTATCCAGGCCGGTTATAAGTATTGATAAGCCGTCAAAGAATTCCGGGCAGTATTCTGCCACCGATGAAATTGTTGCGTCAATATTTCCATGGTAAAGGCAGTACTGTTTAGCTTCCATCATTTTTGCCACCCTTTTATTTCTTATGATTTTGACTCTTTAATCTCGCCTTCTTTAGGAGCTCTTCCATCCGATCTGCTAGGTTCCCCATTCTCCCATGTCCAGTCATGGACATGTGGATCACCTGCTCCATGGTCATGACCATAATCTATATCCTTTACTGCTCTTCCATCAGGGCCATAATATCTTTCCTGTTTCCCTTTTCCTTTTGGGAAAGCCTGTACCGAGTTTGGGCGGCCGACTATTGGCGTGTTGCGTGAAACTTCGAGCATGTCACTAAAATAATTATATGCATCTACAGCCAGTGCGCCTACTACCACAGCAGCCGCAGCCACAATAACAATTTCTTTGATCCCAGGTATTAGCATTAGGAGAGGCAATGCTATACTACTGTACCCACCTGGATCAACGAAATTCACCGGGTCATTCTGACAGTAAACATACCTATGCAGACTTAGAGGATCATCAGCGCTACCCAAATAAGAATCCTTGCTGAGCCATCTTCCCTGATCTGGCGCGTACATGCGAACGCCAAATATATAGTTGCCTGACGAGGAATCGTACAGACCGCCCGCGAAACGGAACGGACTTGTAATGTTTCGTATCTCCTGAATTGAGCGGGTGGAGCCAAATGCATCATAAGTATAGGCCCCGACTATTTTCCCATTTGTCTCTCCGGCAATCCCGCTGGATACAAGCGCTACAACATCACCGCGCACATCCTGCAATATAAAGAACCCATCAGAAGAACCGAGTAATTGACCGCCCAGCCGCGAAAAATGATGCGATATGCCATTACTCTTAACTGTGCTGAGCCCGCCTGAGCCATAGAAGTAATACTCGTTTTCTTCATTGACTTCCATTTTTCGACGAAGAACACCATCAGGACTATAATAATACCTGGTATCTGTTGTTTCTGTAGGTGCATCAGGCCGCCTGACAGTTCCCATTAACTCGGCTGACTCTACTTCAAGATATGCTCTGGTGATCCTGCCCAGTTCACAGAATGTATTTGTCACAGCCCCATCCGTTATTTGCTGCCCGAGTTTGTCATACCCGTAACTGTTGGAACTAATTGACGCTCCGCTGCTTACTCTGTTACTAACGAGTTTATTATCAAGCTGATATACATACCTGTCAGTTATGGTATCTTTGAGGTTTATACCTTCATAAACAGTATCCCGACTGTAGACCCTGTTCCCAAGCATATCATACTGGAACGACCCCGTTTTGGGGTCTCTATAGCCGTCTTCGGGCAGGGAATAAGCGGTCAATCGGCCCTGCTCATCATATTGATAAGTGCTTTCCCGTTCTTCAGAAGGCAAAATGCAATATTGTGGCACTTCGAATTGCCGCTGGCCGTTTTCGATAGTCCTCAAGTCTTCGCCTTTTATAGTTGCGCCATCTTCCTTTTGGTTCAGCCTACGGCCCATGGGATCATATTCATAGGCATAATGCAAGTGACTGTTCTGTCCGCTGGTTGTCCAATTATATCTCAAATCGGTCAAACGATATGCCTGATCATATTCATAGACGGCTGTGATTAGGTTGCCATAGAGCAGCTGTTTACGCTGACCTCCGTCATAATAAGTAAATGTATAGGTTTCACCACCGGAAGCTAACTGCCAAAGCCGCCCAGCTGCATCATATTTATAACTTGTTGATTGGCCACTAATTGCTTCATGAAGTAGACGCCCTCCCCCATATTGGAGAGCTGCAGAATAGTTATAATTCGAATCTCCCGGGCAGGTCACTTCAAGGTTTATCACCTGAGATGCATCATTATAAGTATACTGAGCCGTCATTATTAGATTTTCGTCATAGCTGAATATAGGCCCGCTATAACTCTTCGTATTGCCATTGCGATCATATGTATACGCAATCGTTTTAGTTGGCGAGTAATCATTCCCTGCTAAATAGTAATACGTATATTCTACTTGATCCAAATTGTCATATTCATACTTAGTCATCCGTTCAAAAGTACTAACATACTGATCGCATCCTTCTTTAAACTTAGTAACGCGACCAGCTAAATCATATTCATATACAGTTTGATAATAGGTTACCCCTGATGGGTCTGTCATTTTTTCTATTTTGTTAAGCTCATTATACATGTACTCTGTAACGGACCAAGCCTGATCAACTTTATGTGACTGCCATGCCAAGTTTCCGGAGGCATCATAGCCATAATAGGTAATATTCAGACCCGGATCTTTGACGTGTACCAGACGGTTTAGTTCATCGAACTTGTTTTCCGTTACTTTTCCCATTGCATCAATTTTCTGGATGACATTTCCGTTGGCATCATAAATGTTTTCATATTCATACGTATAGTCATTGATTGGTGCCTCGAAGTTTTCAATAATCAGACCGGGCACCTCGGTCAAAAGCACACTTCTTAGCGTTGCATCTGGGATTGTAGGTCGTGTTTGCTTTCGAATCCGTCCGTATGCATCATACTCATATCTAGTTAGCATGCCATTACCATCAACTGCATAGAGCAGCTTACCCAGCAAATCCCTCTTGAACAGGTTTATTAATTTCTTCTCTGTTCCTTTTAAGTAATAAACCTCTTTTAACAATCCGTTACAATCATACTCATATTCATATGTAACTGTTCCAGCATTATTGGCATACGCGCTGTTTGTGTTTAGCACACTCTTATATTGTAAATCGTAATTGTCATAATACTGGAGCCGGACTTCGTAGCTTGCATTTTTATTGCTTCCAGGTACATACTTCGGGATCGCGCCCGTGATTAATCCCTTTTTAGTGGGATCCTCTGGATTCTCTAGATGATCATAGTTATATGTTAATGTTGCTATTTCTGGATTGGAATACATTTGCTCCGGATCTGTAACCGTGTGTATAAGGTTATATTCTGGCTCAATCCCAAACTTTGGTCTGTATGTTCATGCCGTCTTTATTCATCAATTAGTAAAGTAAGGTTACCATTAGAATCATATACCAATTCGGTTTTAACAATATTCAGTGCATCTTTTTTGGGTTGTTGGATAAGAGTGACATTGTAGGTTTCATCGCGTGTATACTCTATCCAACCGCCATTCGCCATTGTAACTTTGCGAACTGCTCCAAAAAGTGTTGTATCAGTATAATGCTCATAGATCGTTTTTAATGAGCGGTAATCGGTCACTTCAGTTCGATTGGGAAGGTACTCAACATTTACTGCAGATGATAATTTGCTAAATGAATACCAGGTTGGAGGATAGGTCGTATTGCTATACCAGGAATAAAGTGTATCCACCAAGACTGCGTTATTTGAGACAGTGATGTACGTCGGATTCCCATTATGATCCTTCACGAACCAAGTGCCAACGCCGAAATAATACTCACACATCAAAGCATCAGACGGGTTGAGAATTTCCGAGGTATCATATAAGTATGATACTTTGAGATCTCCATCTGCTACTAGATAGTTGACTCTATAAGTCGTGGGGTTTTGAGGATCTGTATTGTCAGCTTTTGTCGTTACATAGATAAGATGGCCATTGGAATAATGAAAGGTAAGCTCTTCAATATCAGAGAAACTCCTCTGCAGGCCCTCGATTTGTCCCAAGGAATTACGCCTAATAGAAATACTTCGATCAAACCGATCAATTATTTGGGTTAGCCAAAATCTGTCTTCTATGGGAGTAAAAATCTGCTTACTGCCATCTTTAAAGGCAATCTGGTAACCCGTTCCTGAGAGAGTTAACGAAGCATATTTGCCGGGCGCGCTTGAATAAGTTGACCCGTTTTTCCTAAAAACGTGCTGACTGCCATCTCCTTCAACTAAAATCATTGAGCCGAATAAGTCTTGGCGTAAATAAGAATCGTAGTTAAAGCTCCAGCCTGATCCAAGACCATAATCCTCAGTACGAAGGCTGTTAAAAAACCGGATCGACAAAGGGTTTGAAAGGAACGTATAGAATATTTTGCCAGCATCAATTCTGGTACCGTCTGCCTACTCTGCAGTACAGACTCAGCCTCGCCAGCAGCAAACAGGTTACGTTGCATAAGTATTTGTACGAGCAGATCGAGACTCAAACAATCGCACCTCACAATAGGCACTATAAAGCCGAATAAATATGTTGGATAAATTCTACAATGACAAAACTTGTCCTGCTTATTTGGTAAGATATGTCTGGACACGATTGAATGGGAATGCGGATCCTTGCAGCAGTTTCGACTTCCCCATCGAATAATCAATGGGCCAAGCCAGTCTGAAGCTTAAGTTCGCTCCAGCCACGCTGCTCAATCTTATTCAACAATAGACATCAATAAAGCGCTCTCTTGTCTGCCAAAAAGCCCTGCACGATAATGCAAGGCTTTTTCTCTCAGACCAAAAGGATATCAGGCTCAACTATCCCATTGGCCTTTATCTTTTTTAACGTGTAATAGGAATCACTTGAGATATATATCTCTCTACCAAATTTCATTGGCGTTTCTTTTGTCCTTTTGCCGCGCCAATTGGTTTCTGCGATAATGTGATAATTCTCTGGACTGTCAATGTGGTATATGTTTTTCCAATTGATACAGAGCAATAGCCTATCGTTCTCCGGCTTTTTTTGTAATCCAATCGCGCATTAACTGGTCTGCCACATTGTTCGCATCTACTATCAATCATATATGGCATGTTTTGGTTTAATCCATAATAATTTTTCATCCGGTACGGCCTTCCCTTCGCCTGTTGGCTCAGCCGGTCCGATACTGACTTCATCTTACAATGCTACAATCGGCATAATATATATTCTGGTATTTCCTGAGACGCTTGGCGTTTATTAAATAGGGGCTTGGCAATGATTTTTCATCATGCCACAAGGTATTGTTTATTCTCTAATTACCCCAATATATTCTTTGAGGTAGCGCTTGAGCTTGTCCTGTGCTTTACGGTCTTCCCGTGAACTTGGATTCAAAGGACTGGCAGAGGTGAATATTAGAATATCTCCGTTTGGCATTATTTCGGTCTTGTAGCTATCGAACATCAGGAGCTTTTGTCTTCCAATTCTATCGATGTAGTACTTTCCGAAATAGTTACACCAATAGACGTCAGGTATCATATTTATTATATCGATAGCAGTCCCCTTGCTCTCTTCAATTCTGTCGGAGTTGTCATGAATATAACCATACATAGGGTCGATCAAAGTAGCGTATTCTTTAGCTATGTCCACAAAACGATTCACCTGTTTTTCTGATATGAAGTATTCGTCCGTTACCCCTAATACCAAAACACAGAATTTTTTGGCTAAAGTAATAGTGAAGTTGAACTCATATTCGGTTTTGTTTTTCCTAATTTGATAAGCATTTGTGAATACTATATAATTAAAGTCCAGGGAAAAAGCATGCATAATTTTTTCAAGCGCATAATCTGCCAGCTTTTTATATTTCTGGCCTGTAACAACCCCTCCATACCAATATATTGGCAAAAACTCATTATCACGTGCCATTATGAAACTAATGACTTTTTTTGCGTGCTCTGGTAATCGAATATTCATTTGAGTCCAGTACGTTTGTTCGATTAACCTTTTTTCTTCCATACTGACTCTCCCTTCATTTCGTTATCCAATCAACCAAAATTCCTAGTCTCTCAAGTGCTCTGATAATTTCGTTTGGTGGCTTTGTACTAAACACGAATTTTACTTTTTCAATCACGTACCCGTTTATTTCGGTGCCTATTACCTGGCTATATCTTGCAGCTCGTTCAGTAAATTTGGTGACTAAACTTCTAAGCGATGAGTAATTTGCCCAATTGTAATTCTTAAGCTCTATAACAATACTCCCGACTTGCGCGTCAATTCTGCCAATCCCCTCTATAACCACCTGTGCACACTTTTCTCCAACACCATAGAACTTATAGTGCCAATCTTCAAACAACTTACCTAAAACCCAGCCCGGACCAGAAGCGCTAGCAGATTTTTGGGCCCAACTAGCAGCAGCTGAAACCCCAGTTATTGCATAATAAATGTAATAAACTCCTGAGCTTAGGGCTATACCTATTCCTGCACCAAAAACCGCTGATTGCACATAGCCCCAAACGGACTTGTCTTTTCCAAAGAAATGTGTGTATCCTATGCCTGCCAAAGTGCCTATTATCGCACCGGCCATGACAGCCTGCCCAAGCGTGAAAAGGCCAGTGGGATCGATATTATTGACCGGATTATTCTCAGTATAAATATATTTATGTAGGCTACCCGGCTTGATTATATTGCCATCCCATGGATCTGCCTGGCTGAACCGCCCCGTCTCCGGCTCATAATACCTCGCCCTCAGGTAATACATCTCCAGGGCTTCGTCGTACTGTTCGCCGGTAAACCGGAAGTCGTTCGCAGTAGTGCCTGTCCGGTGCGCCACCGACCCGAATGCCTCATAGGTATATGTGTCTGTCAAGGTACCGCTCGCATCCGTGAGTGCCCGCACGGAACCGAGCCCATCATAAGCAAACCAGTGGGTGCCGTCTGGCCCCTGTATGTTTAGCATATCGTTGCCGTATGCGTAGAGTTTCGCTCCCGCCGGGCCATGTTCCTCCAGCACCTGAGCGTAGGGCATGTTGGGGTCAACAACGAAGTAAGTGGTGCCAGCCGCTGTCGTACGGCTGATGCGGTTGCCTTCAGCATCAAAGGCATACTGCACCACGCCGCCTGGCCCACTCATCTCAACCAACCTATTCTCAGCATCATACCGGTAAGTAGTCTGCCCTTCCGGCCCCGATCTTGAGATAAGGTTTCCGGCCGCATCCCATCCGCCCAGTGTGGCCCTGGTCAGCCGGTTCCCGACTGGATCGTATGTGTAGCTGTCATCAAGCTCTACAATCCCGTTACGTTTTTCCGAAATCAGCCGATTCAGATTGTCATAACCATACTCGACCACACTACCCTGTTCCTCGATTTTAACGCGCTGCCCGGTTGCATTCAGAGTATACTTATGGCTTGAAATGATCTCACCCGTGGCCCCGCTCTTACGATTAACAACACTGATTAACCGTCTCAGAACATCATAGGAATACAGCGTCTCCGTTTAGAAATCGAGTTTAGTAAATGGAGCTCGAAAGGCTGGGCGTTACACTTTTGCATTGCATTTCATGACAGAGAACAATTGTGAAACAATTCATCCGCAATATTCCAAGGATTTTCATGCCTGGCTTTAGAATCATTACCCGGTATGGCCCATGGTTGATTAAAGATGACAGGGATTTCTGCGAGTTTGCTGATAATCCCATAATATTGAAAGGGGAGCAATATGCCAACAACTGAACTAACAACGATGGTAATGATTCAAAACCCACAATCAGGCAAGATTCTCGTCCAGAACCGCAAACGCAAGTGGCCGGGGTTATCGTTTCCCGGCGGCAAGGTTGAACAATGCGAGAGTTTCCATGACTGCGCCGTGCGCGAGGTTAAAGAGGAAACCGGGCTTGATATACGCAATCTTCAATACTGTGGCGTTGTGCATTGGGTTGAGCGAGAAACTGGCAACCGCTATCTATGCTTTCTGTACAAAACCTCAGATTACAGTGGAGAGCTAATCACCGACTCCGCCGAAGGCGAACACTCTTGGTACACCCTTGACGAGCTACGCGCCATGCCAAAAGAGTTATTTTCATCATCGGCAGACTACACATTTTCGCCGCTGTTTCACGAGTTCGGCAAGTACAGCGAAGCATATATTCCGTGGAGCAAGGACGAATCCGATTGGAAACGGTACTACATATGATCATGGGGTGAGACCGTGGATATACTTGTCATCAGGCATGGGCAGTCTGAAGCTGACGTACTAAATGTCATCGAGGGCCGCGCGGACTTCCCACTGACCAACCTTGGACATGCTCAGGCTGAGAAAATGGCCCAATGGGTTCGTGAACACTACCAGGTTAATTACATAGTTTGCAGCCCATTACTGCGAGCCAGGCAAACTGCCGAACACCTCTCCCGGGCGACGGGCATAGGCATTGTGTGCGATGGCGATTTAATGGAGTGGCAAAACGGTCTGATTGCCGGATTGACACGTTCGGAGGCCGATGCGAAATATCCGGCGCCACCTGTTAAATTCCCGCACACAAAGCTGTATGGACAGGAAAGCCAGATTGAGTTCCGGGCGCGGGCAGAAAATGCCCTGTCCCGGGTTCTGAATGAGAAACCGTCGGACAGCATAGTGGCAATTGTATCACATGGCGGAATGATCAGCATGTTGTACCGCAGCTTTTTGGGGCTTCCAATGAACACAAACATCTCTTTTGCCACAGGTGACACCGGCATTCACCACTGGCATGTCAATCAGGAAAACAGGCGCACTGTATTGTTCAGTAATCGCCAAGAACACCTGCAAGGAATTGAGACATCGCAATGACGCCGAGTTGGAGCGACGAATTTACTGCAATGTTCGACCTTGCAGTGTATCTGTCTGCTCCGGTCGACGTGCGCCTTAAGCGTATTGAAAATAGGGAGTATGCACGTTGGGGTGACAGGGTGCGCGAAGGCGGCGATATGTACGAGCAACAATAAAAGTTCAGGGAGTTTGCCGCCAAGCGGAATATTGCTCTCCTCGAACAGCAAGCCACAACATTCTTGTCCGCTTCTTCATATTGAAAACAGAAATGACTGCCACGCAACTGTGGCAGTCATAGCAGCGCGCTTTGCGCGATAATCGATGCGTTAAGCCAGGCAAAACGGCCTAAGGTATTACCACGTTGAGATTATGTTAATAGAGTTCGTAATTTGATGTAGAAACTCCGAAATGGCAAATTGATTGGGTCTGTCAAGAATTTTGTGCTTTTAGCTCATCCAGTACAAACTAAATCACTTTAGATGTGGCTTAACCTTTTCTGGGAAGAACACTGAAAACTGAAGAAGTATTAAGCCCCAATTCTGAACACGGCCTGTCCACTTTCGGAGAACATCCTGGGTGGCCAGGTAGAGCATTTTAAGCAAGGCCTCGTCAGACGGAAAGATACTCTTAGATTTAGTTACCTTTCGCAGCTGGCGATGGTAGCTTTCAATGGTATTCGTAGTATAGATAATCTTGCGTATTTCAGGTGGATACTTAAAAAAGGTCGCGATTTCAGCCCAGTTTTGACGCCAAGAACGTACTATGAGCGGGTACTTTTCTCCCCAGGCTGTCTCAAACAGATTCAGCTCTTCCAGAGCGGCTTCCTCGGTTGAGGCAGTGTAAATCTGTTTTAGACCGGCCGTAATCTTCTTGATGTCCTGAAACATATCGAATCGAATTACGAATTTGATGTACGATGCACTTTTGCACTTCAGACTGCGGATAGCAGGCTTATCCACACATATTATCAGAATATCTTGAACGCCGCGGTTTTTAAGCTCATTCAGAACGTTTAGCCAAAACTTGGCGGATTCATGTTCGCCGATCCATATCCCTAGAACGTCTTTTCTACCTTCCAGATCAATACCTACGGATATGTAGGCGGCTTTCTTTGTAATCTGGCCGTCCTGGCGGACATTGAAGTGAATGGCATCCATAAAAACAACGGCATAGATGTTAGGTAATGGCCGGTTCTGCCATTCCTTGATGAGCGGCATAATCTTGTTTGTTACATTCGATATCAAAGTTGGCGATACTTCAATACCATACAGACGTTGCAGATGGTCCTGAATTTCGCGGGTACTGACTCCTTTGGCATAAAGCAGCAGGATCTGCTCCTCTATGCCGGCGACACTTTTCTGGTGCTTCTTGACGATCAGCGGTTCGAATTCTCCGTCCCGATCGCGGGGAACCTCAAGAGTGATATCGCCATATTCACTGCGAATCGTCTTTTTGCTATGACCATTGCGCCGGTTCTCAGTATGCTTGTTGCTGTCATCGTGTTTTTCGTAACCCAGGTTCTGATCCATCTCTGCTTCCAACATTTCCTGCGGAGTGCCAGAAAAAATGTCCCTTAGAGCATTCTGGACATATCTTCAGCCGTCTTGAGATTGTTCTCCTTAATGAACGCCCGCAGGACATCCTTGGGTATTGTACGCTCATCATCTTTCTTGACCATGTGCTCATCCGCCTTTCCTTTTCCATTATACGGGTTTTTATTATAGAAAGGCTAAAAGCACGAATTATTTTACACACTCTCTGCTCACGACACCGATATGAATGGAGTATATCCATCAAATTGGGCAAATGTCAAGATTTCATTTCTTTTAATGCAACAATGACAGAAAGATAGTCTCGAAGCAAATATATATTTTGCACAATGTAGTATCTGACTTGAATAGATGTCTTAGAATTTGAATTCGATAGGTCTGCTGTAACATAAACATACTTTAGATGCTTGCGTACTTGTCGAACACAAATATCTACTTCGCCTTGATATACATACTCGACCCAAAATGAGATATCCTGGAGCAGTTTTTGCTTTTCTTCTTCTGACTCAAACATTACAAACTCAGTAGCTTTTGGGTTACCTTCCTGTAATGCTGTTATAAAAGACTGTAGCAATTTGGTGTATCGAGCCTTTACAAATAAATACCCATAGTTATTATATAGGAATAGCAGCAGGATAATTACTAGCAGAACAAGTCTACTTTTAATATTCCTAATTACTATCTCCACCTTTACAGCCATATTTGGCAAAACCTGTTAAAATTTACAGCTGATTTCAAACATCAATATCGCATAAAGTAAAAGGAATCAGTATTATTCTTGATAATCAGAAGAACGTTCATCTACATAGAATAGTTTTTCGCCGTGAACTACATATCCATTAAAGGATTCTATCTCTTCCTTTTCCTTTTGATCATATTCCCTATTTATTTCGATTTCTTTTGCCAATCGCTCATTGTCAATAGTAAGTGCAGTAAGCTCATCTGTAAGCTTATCGACTTCTTCCTTAGATAGACCACCCCCCGCTAGAATTGCTTTAATTTCATTTATCCTCTTTTCATTAGCCTTCATAGTATCCTCTGCTTCATGAAGGAACTTTAGTCGGTCTTCATAATCAACAATATGCTTATAATCCGTTTCGTCGAGTATGATTACGAGCTCTTCGATAACACACACAGCGCCAAATACAGGACAAACCAAGGAGAATAGGAATTTAACTCCCCATATTGCAATTTTTTTCCCCGTCGTGTCGTGATAGGGATCTTTCATCAATCTGTATTTTAGAAGAACACTTGAAGCATCTTTAGGATGCTCTCCGGATGCATCTATTAGATTTAAGGGGTTACTATAGCAATAATGATATAAGTTTGCATTTTTGGATATCTGACCTGCGCTAGATAATTGCTCCTCAATGAGTTCTTTTATCGTGACTGGGTCTTCACTAACAAACCTCCCAAACTTCGGATCATACCATCTCGCATTAAAATAATACAACCCAATCTTCTCATCCCAAACCTTCCCAGTAAAACGCGGCACTTCATCCACTGCTCCGCTATCCGGACCCCCTACCCCCTTGGGTTTGCCAAACGCCTCGTAGTCAGCCCACCAGACCATGGTTCCGTCTTCGTCCATCAGCCCATGCGCCGACCCCAGATGATCTGTCATATACCAATATTTGCTCCCACTTTCGATCTGGCCATCAACCCTGGCGAAGATTTTGCCGTTCAGAAAGATGAAATTGCGCCTAGGCCCACTGTCTGGCTCCTCAACAATCGGGTTTTCAGTTAGCATCCCAGTATAATCATAGTGATAATAGATCCCTTCATTGGTTCCATCACCCTGCGGATAAATTGCCTTAATGCGATTTCCTTCCGGATCGTAAACATAGCGCGCCACAGTCGACCCGTTCTTTTGGACTTCTATCATGCAATTGCGAGCATCGTAAATATAATCCCATGTTTCTCCGGTAACTTTATGAGTACGGCCAATCATGTTACCGTTATCATCGTAATTAAAGATTTCATCGCTGGTTTCTTTAACTCGATTGCCGGGATCGATCACATATGTGTCTTCTTCAGAGTTTTCTTCAAATCTAATCCTGTTTCCTGTAGCATCATAATCAAATATGCGATCCCGATCAGGTTCCGGTTGTTCTTCTGAAGGAGCCGCTAACTCCAGCAAACCGCTGTATTTTTTGAGTTTGGGAATTGACCGGCTCTGAGAGTTATGAACCAAAATCAATTCCGCATAGGCTTCACAGACCTTTCCATCTCCGTTTTCGTCAAAAGCGACAATTTCTCCGGTAACGGTCCCTTCTTTATCTATTGCCTCAATAATACCTCCGTTAATCTGTCGCTCGGTTTGTAATGTTTTACTGCGCACCGTATAGGTTCTTGTCTGGACTGCCTTGCTGGTAATATAGACTTCCATGCCGTCGCCACGGTCAGTGTCCACTTCTTGTATTGTTACGAAATCAGAAGAAGCTGAATTGACATCAGGCGATGTATGAAAACTCGCCTCGATCGCTATGTTCCCTCCCACAGGAATATCGGAGACAGTTACATCCGTGTAGATATCCCAACGACTCAAAGGCACAGCTTCCGTTTTCTTTACTACTCCATTGACTTTAACGACTAAAAAGCCGCCAACCAATGCATAACCGGAACACTTGATCCTTAGTTTCTTCATTAATCCATCCTGCTTAATAGTACAGGAAGTATCCCAATAAGCGCTGTCGGTTCCCTCGGTATAGATCAACTGGCTGACTGAGGTATCGGCACTTGTAAGTGCGCCGCCAATTGTTTCCACCCGATTCTTAATGTAAACCTTGATCCAGTCATTTTTAAAGCTGGCAAAATTGGCCGTGGAGCGAATATTGACCTGGATAGTATGATAACCGACAGATAATGTACTAACATCCAGATCTACCGAATAGGTTCTGGTTCCGGAATCGGTCCATTCTTTACCGGCTTTCCAAACACCGTCAATATATACGGCAATTTTCCCTTTACCCTCTACCAGCGCTTTAAGGTTATATACTGTATCACGTGCATCAACATAGACCCTAAACTCTCGGGCATCCATCCAGGAATTCGCGGCCCGGGATACCGGCTCGCGATCATGGTACATAAGCATATTGGGCGTGGTAGTCTTGGTCGGTGCTTGTACGCAACCGGTACCCCAAACCAATTCAGGATTGGTATTTGCTAAATCCACGCGCGACTGATCTCTAAAATCATCAGAAAGCAAGTTCTTATGATAATCGTCTGCATCTGTTGTCATCTCAAAACCGGCAATCCGGTAACAGCGCTCCCCGGCAGATTCGACTCCGTCTCCGACCGTTTGCATTAACTGGCGCTCTCCGGCAGCATCGACTAATGTGACCAGTACATCGACAGTACCATGAAACGGTTGAATAGCCGGAGTCATAATATCACGAGAATAGCTGATCAGGCCATCCCAGAGCCAAATCATTGGGCCGGTGTAGTCGAAGGGATCATGTCGATCCTTGTACAAAACGAAACCATTACTGTCTACCAAAGTTGTTTCAACGCAGCACTTATTCAATGTAGGTCTAGCCATCCATGTGTACGTAATTTTCAGATCCTGGCCGGGGCTAAACGTGGACGGAGTTTTACAGGGGTTTTTTCCCCGAGTTTTATCCAAAAAGGACGTGGATAAGGATGCAGAAAAACAAAAACGACCAAGTTACCGCCTTTCGCTACGGGTTAATTGCGCCCATTGTCTGCGCCAGACTCCCCTCTTACCGGGGGAGCTAAAGGCATACCTTGAAAAAACGGCGAGCAAGGTTTACCAGATCCCCGGTAGTAACAGGGATCGCGTAAGCTTACGGACATTGGAGCGGTATCTGGCGTTATACAGGAAAGGGGGCTATGATGCCCTGACACCCCAGCTCAAATCCTCCAAGGGACGCACCGTAATTCCTGCGGCAGTATTGCAAAAAGCGATTGAACTACGCAAGGAACGCTCCGAACGAAGTGTGGAGCAGATTATCTTTATGCTGGAAGAGAACGGAATTATCAAGAGTGGCAGTTTGGCTTACAGTACCCTGTCTAGGCAGCTCCGTTTGGCTGGGGCTGTCCGCAAAGAACTGATTAACAGCGAAGGCTACCGTCGTTTTGAAGCGGAAGATGTCCATGTTATCTGGCAGTCTGACTTTCAACATACCCTCTACCTCCCCGACCCCCAAAACTCCCAACGCAAGAAGAAGGCGATGCTATTTGCTATTCTGGACGACTACTCCCGCTATGTAGTGCAGGCCCAATTTTATTGGGATGAAAAGCTTCCCCGCTTGGAGGACAGTCTTAAGAAAGCCATTCTGCGCTGGGGGATACCGGAATTGTTTTACTGTGATAACGGCGCCGTCTTTTCCTCTGCCCACTTAGCCAGAATCTGCGGCAAGCTGGGCATTCACTTAAGCCATAGTCGCCCGTACCGCCCCGCAGGGCGGGGCAAGGTTGAAAGGCTATTCCGGTTTATAGATACAAGCTTTAAGCCAGAAGCATACCAACAGATCGAGGCAGAAAAGATTGTTACCTTAGAAGATCTAAACCAAGCCCTTGCTGCTTGGCTAGATTGGTATTACCACCTTCGCGTTCATGGCAGTACCAAAGAAAAACCGAAAACCCGCCTGGAATCCAGTAGTCGAGAACCCCGCAGGGTATCGATGACGGAACTTACCGAGATTTTCCTGTGTCAAGAAGAGCGAACGGTAGATAAAGCAGGTTGTGTACGGGTCCAAGGCAATATTTATGAAGTGGATCTAGAGCTGGCAGGGAAAAAGGCCCTTCTTCGCTATGATCCCTTTGACCTTTCACTAATACAGGTTTGGCATAGGGATCAGCGCTTCCAAGATGCCGTTCCCGTTGACCTGACACGTCGGCATCACCCCAAGGTTAAGCCAGAGGTTGTTCCGCCTTTGGCGGAAGGTCTATCCTTCTTCGCTGCAGCGGAAGGCGCTCGATTCGCTTATGGTTGATTCTGGCGAGCTTACATTTGCGTTTATCTATGGCCTTACTTTCGGTGGCCTTCTTGATCTTAATGCTTCCATAGACCCTATTAGATTCAAAATAGACGGTATTAATATCTTGGAGCAAAGCGTCATTGTCTAAGGCTCTTTTTGACTTAGGATTCGCAATCCATGCGTAGTATCCGCTGGTTGACACCTTGAGAACACCACACATCCTCGCTATTGAAAATTCATGGCTATTGGCCCGGATAAACAGGAACCTGTTTACTTTTGGTTCCTGGCGAAGTAGGCCGCCGCTTTTTTTAGGATCGCGTTTTCTTCCTCTAGCTCTTTATATTTTCGCTGAAGCTTACGGAATTCAAGATCCGCTATGGACTGAACCTGAGAACTTTCGATTCCTTGTTCGGGATTTGCTTTGTATCGCTGCACCCATGTACAAAGCGTCGTAGCAGATATCCCCAACTCTTGAGCAATCTGATTTTGACTCTGTTTTCCCTGAAGGACCATCTTAACAGCTTCTGCCTTGTATTCTGTCGAGTAGTGCCTAAGTTGCCTGGCCATGTCTATCCCCACTCCTTCTGTTTTGATTATATACGAGTGGAGTATGTCCATCAAATTGGGTAAGAGTCATGGGTCAGATTATCTATAAAGTAATTGAATATCATAGTCGTAGTTGCTAATCCTTTTCCACCGCTCTCATTATATGAGAACAACTTATGAACATTATCTTGGCAATAAAATCAGAAATGCCCGGAAATCAAAGCCTATCCCTATCATATCCCCATCTGAATTCCAGCTAATTGCATAAACTTGATCCGCCAATCCTTCTAGTTCAAATTCGTGCAAAACCTTGTGATTGCTCAGCTCGATTATTTGAACCAATAAGTCGTCGGTTTTTGCATTTTGAGCAACTGCCAGTTTCCCATTGGGTGAAACCGCAAAGCGATACATAATCAGGAATTTTTCGAATGGCAAACCGAAGCCAGTGACCTTACAGGTATCCAAGTCTATTGTCCCCAGTTCGCAAAAGGGATAATGTGAATGGTCAGTTCTTAAAACAAACACTTCTCCAGGCCGCTGCGCAGCGCTGGCGATATCCTGAATATCATCCGACGGTATTACCTTCCGGACATTAAGGCCAGCAAAGTCAATGACAACAATGTATTGTTCTTTATTTTTACTACAACGTATAAGGATCTCGTCACGTATCCACGTCATTCCGAAAACCATGTCCAAGTGTTCCCCGATATTAGCTGTCCTAACAACCATCTTTTCCGAAATCGACCATACCTTAAGAATTTTGTTAGAGATAAAAACTATATATTGACCTTCAGGATCAAAAACGCTCTTTGCATTTGGATCGCTGCAAATAACTGTCGGTTTTCTATTTTCATAATATAGCATTCCCCTTTGGCCATCATTTAGGACAAATCGCTCTCCCGAAGGAGCAAGAACTATATCCCATACTTGAGCACCTGCATATTCTACCTCTATACAACTCGCACCTTGTGCGCCAACAGTAATCGCTAAGGAAACTGCAAGGGTCATTAAGAGAAAAAGTATGCCAAACCTTTTTGGACATTGTTTCATGTCAAACCCACCTCTTTACATTATGGTTTGTCAATATAATTGCTTATTTGATATATTCATTTACCGCTGTATTTATCCTAACCCCTATACCAATACCGTAAGACCAACTATTATTAATGGGACCTGAAACGCCTACAGGTACCGTAATTCCGGGCTTATAAAAATAATGCACCTTCCCCTCTTTGATTTTATCCACATCAAAACACCAATTGGCTGTACCTTTTTCCGTGTGGCCGTAAAGCATTGCAGTACCCATGCTAACTACACTTGGGTAAAAAAATCCGCCTGGATAATCCACACCTGGACCAGGAACTACGACTGCAGCATGCCCAATGCCCAATACGATTACGAAGATTCCTTGATTAGCCAATTCCTGTGCCTGTCGCGAAGTAATTTCGACCCAACCGTTTGCAGGATTTAGGCAATACTCTTCCTGCCTATATGCTCCCATACCATATAAATTATCCGGAATTCCCATACCTTTTGCAATCCATCCCGCGGCTTGGTTGCAGTGAGTTTTGCCGTCATATCCTGGTTGAAACTCCGGAGTAATAAACGCCTGATATGCCAACGTATTTAGAAGATCAACATTTCCATTACTTTTTTCCTCCTCGTCATTATCTGGCAGATGTATCCCGGGAGAAGGAATATGAGAATCTCTAATGGAAACCAGTGTAACTCCTTTGTTCATATCAATATCGAATCTACACCAATCATCTGCTGGCACCTCATAATTATCAGGCCAAGGAATCGGATAGGAGATTGTCGGAGCATGCCCATCACCATCAAAATATGTAATAGGGTTGTTTAGGCAATACATAAATGGAGTCGACTCATTACTGCCTAGACTATCCTCGCTCGTAAACCTCCCCAACTTCGGATCATACCATCTTGCATTAAAATAATACAACCCAATCTTGTCATCCCAAGCCTTTCCCGTAAAGCGCGGCACTTCTTCCACCGCTCCACCATCCGGACCCTCTACCCCCTTGGGTTTGCCAAACGCCTCGTAGTCAGCCCACCAGACCATGGTTCCGTCTCCGTTCATAAGCCCATGCGCCGACCCCAAATGGTCCGTCATGTACCAATACTTCTCGCCACTGCTGATATCGCCATCTACCCTGGCAAAGAGTTTGCGGCTCAGGAAGACGAAATTTCGCTTAGGCCCACTGTCTACTGTCTGGCTCCTCAACAATCGGGTTTTCAGTTAGCATCCCAGTATAATCATAGTGATAATAGATCCCTTCATTGGTTCCATCACCCTGCGGATAAATTGCCTTAATGCGATTTCCTTCCGGATCGTAAACATGGCGCGCCACAGTCGACCCGTTCTTTTGGACTTCTATCATGCAATTGCGAGCATCGTATATGTGTCTTCTTCAGAGTTTTCTTCAAATCTAATCCTGTTTCCTGTAGCATCATAATAAAATATGCGATCCCGATCAGGTTCCGGTTGTTCTTCTGAAGGAGCCGCTAACTCCAGCAAACCGCTGTATTTTTTGAGTTTGGGAATTGACCGGCTCTGAGAGTTATGAACCAAAATCAATTCCGCATAGGCTTCACAGACCTTTCCATCTCCGTTTTCGTCAAAAGCGACAATTTCTCCGGTAACGGTCCCTTCTTTATCTATTGCCTCAATAATACCTCCGTTAATCTGTCGCTCGGTTTGTAATGTTTTACTGCGCACCGTATAGGTTCTTGTCTGGACTGCCTTGCTGGTAATATAGACTTCCATGCCGTCGCCACGGTCAGTGTCCACTTCTTGTATTGTTACGAAATCAGAAGAAGCTGAATTGACATCAGGCGATGTATGAAAACTCGCCTCGATCGCTATGTTCCCTCCCACAGGAATATCGGAGACAGTTACATCCGTGTAGATATCCCAACGACTCAAAGGCACAGCTTCCGTTTTCTTTACTACTCCATTGACTTTAACGACTAAAAAGCCGCCAACCAATGCATAACCGGAACACTTGATCCTTAGTTTCTTCATTAATCCATCCTGCTTAATAGTACAGGAAGTATCCCAATAAGCGCTGTCGGTTCCCTCGGTATAGATCAACTGGCTGACTGAGGTATCGGCACTTGTAAGTGTGCCGCCAATTGCTTCCACCCGATTCTTAATGTAGACTTTGATCCAGTCGTTTTTAAAGCTGGCCAAAATAGCTGTAGAACAAATATTGACCTGGATGGTATGATAACCGACAGATAATGCACTGACATCCAGATCTACCGAATAGGTTCTGGTTCCGGAAGTCGTATATTCCTTACTCGCTTTAAGCTTACCATCAATGTAGACCGCGACTTCTCCTTTTCCCTCAAACTGCGCCTTAAGATTATATACTTTATCGCGCGCATCCACATAAACTTCAAACTTCCGTCCGATCATCCAATTGTTTGTTGTGCTTGTTACGCGCTCACGATCATAATACATAAGTATATTAGGCGTAGTAGTTTGTGTTGGTATTTGCACGAAATTAGTACCACATAAAAGGGAAGTATCCGTGTTTGCCAAATCTATGCGGGATTGATCCCTAAAATCGTCAGAAAGCAAGTTTTTATGATAATCGTCTGCAACTGTTGTCATCTCAAAACTGGCAATTCGGTAACAACATTCCCCGGCAGACTCAACTCCTTCTCCAACCGTATGCATTAATTGGCGCTCTCCGAAAGTATCTACTAATGCGACAAGTACATCAACAGTACCATGATAAGATTGAATGGCTGGAGTCCGGGGTTATCGTTTCCTGGCGGCAAGGTTGAACAATGCGTGAGTTTCCATGACTGCGCCGTGCGCGAGATTAAAGAGAAAACCGGGCTTGATATACGCAATCTTCAATACTGTGGCGTTGTGCATTGGGTCGAGCGTGAGACCGGCAACCGCTATCTATGCTTTCTGTACAAAATCTCAGATTACATTCACCGACTCCGCCGAAGGCGAACACTTTTGGTACAGCCTTGACGAGCTGCGCGCCATGCCAAAAGAGGCATTTTCATCATCGGCAGACTACACATTTTCGCCGCTGTTTCACGAATTCGGTAAATACAACGAAGCATATATTCCATGGAGCAAGGACGAATCCGATTGGAAACGATACTACATATGATCATGGGGTGAGACCGTGGATTTACTTGTCATTGTCAACGCCGGACGAAATTTGACCATTGCCGCCGGGCGACAAGACAATACGCACCGGTTTCCCCGCGATTAGCTGTATCTCGTCAGGGCCATGCATGTCAAATGGGTTCGCGGTGGCGATTACTATGGTGCCATTGACCAGATCAACGGGAAAAACTTGGTGTTTCAAAGCCATGTTTTCCGGAACTGCCGCTAAAACACGGCCCGGCGGAGAAAATCCGGTCAGATCAAATCGCTCAATGCCAAGTTCGGCAGCGATAACATCAAGTGCCTGATTTTCAAACTGCTCGCCCCGCTCTGCAAGGTTCCGCATAAATTCTGGTACCGTCTGCCTGCTCTGCAGTACAGACTCAGCCTCGCCAGCAGCAAACAGGTTACGTTGCATAAGTATTTGTACGAGCAGATCGAGACTCAAAAAATCGCACCTCACAATAGGCACTATAAAGCCGAATAAATATGTTGGATAAATTTTACAATGACAAAACTTGTCCTGCTTATTTGGTAAGATATGTCTGGACACGATTGAATGGGAATGCGGATCCTTGCAGCAGTTTCGACTTCCCCATCGAATAATCAATGGGCCAAGCCAGTCTGAAGCTTAAGTTCGCTCCAGCCACGTTAGTGTATAATCAAGTTCGCAATTTGATATAGGAAAAACCATCGGGAACTCCGAAATGGTAAGTTGCTAAGACAAACCACGAAAGGAGTTAGTACCCGATGGCTTATAACCAGAATACCGCATCCTTCGAAAAAATGCTACCCCGATTTATGTCTGAACCCGATCCGATGTTATCCATGTTAGAATGGCTGTGCCATAAACTCATGGAGGTTGAGGTCGACACCAAAGTTGGAGCTGTTAAGGGAGAGCATTCTAAAGACCGCTCCGGTTACCGCTCAGGCACTCGCGTTCGACGTTTTGATACCCGCATGGGAACAATGTACCTGTTGGTACCAAAAATCCGCAAAGGAGGCTATATACCTTTCTTTGTGACTGAAAAGAAGCGTTCTGAACAAGCATTGCTACAAGTAGTTCAGGAAGCCTTTGTGAACGGAGTTTCCACTCGAAAGATCGAACGCCTTGCCAAAAGCCTGGGTATCGAGTCTATCTCAGCTAGCCAGGTTTCAGAAATCAATAAAGAACTCAATGAGCAGGTCGCCGAGTTCCGTCAGAAAAGGCTTGAGTCCACATATCCAGTCATTTGGATTGATGCGCTTTACGAAAGAATCCGAGTTGGACACCGCGTCTGCAATATGGCCGTACATGTTGTCTGTGGAATTAATCTTGAAGGCAAGCGCGAAATCCTTGCTGTTGAACCGATGTATGAAGAATCTATGGCTTCTTACATGGCCTTATTTAACAACTTGAAAGATCGAGGCCTCCAAACAGTATGGCTGGCGGTATCCGATGCCCATCAGGGATTAGTGGCTGCGATTCAGAATTCTTTCCTCGGTTGCAGCTGGCAGCGATGCAAGGTTCATTTCATGAGAAACATTCTGGCCCATGTCCCAGCTAAAGAAAAAGAGCATTTTGCAGCACGACTGAAGCAAATTTGGCAGCAACCGGACGCTCAATCGGCCAGGGCTTATGCTGAACGGCTGATCCAGGAATATGCCGCCCAGTTTCCAAGAGCTGTAGAGGTTTTGGAAAACGGGTTGGAGGATTCTCTACAGTATTACGAGTTCCCAGAGGTGGATGCCCGCAAGATTAGCTCTACCAACATCCTGGAACGATTAAACAAGGAGATCCGCAGACGTTCCAGGGTTGTTGGCATTTTCCCATCGATGGATTCATACTTAAGGCTCGTTTGCTGCTATCTGATAGAGTACTCCAAGGACTGGGAAAGCACGCGATGTTACATACAGAAAAACATTATTGAGTCAATTTTGATTAAAAGGTTGGCAGCTTAGTTTCCAAGTTCCCGATGGGAAATTGCGAACATCTATGGACATAATCTAGTTCCGGTGGAGCTGTCTTAAAATATGGCAGATTGAAGCTATTTTAGGGAAATACTCAACTATAAGGGGCTTGCCCTCAGGGTTACGCAGTCAAAACTGCGGGCCGCGACACTATTCCACTTTTTACTTCAGCCATTCTCCGATTGGCATCTCCCAAATGACCGTCTGTCTTAGTTTTCCTGATATATATTGCTCAATGTCGACTTCCGAGGAGAATTCCAATTGTGGCAATTCAAAATTACTCCCAAGTGTTCCAAGCTGCACAGCGATATATTTCCCATCTTCAGCAGTATAAAGTTCAATCCACTTTTGAAAATCTGGAGATATTAATAACTCAAAACTCCCATTGGAGGTATTCACATCTTTACGTTTATCAATATAATGCAGATCACATTTCCCCACTACAGTTTGCCAGCATGATCCGTATAACGATTTCTTATCACCAAGAGTCACTTCTTTAAGAAATTCTCTGTCAAAAAGAAGCACATTCCAGAGATAATCATCAATAGTACCTGTCAACTTATTATTCTTAGTATGTTCGGGTTCCTTACCTGCGTAAAACCAAGTTGTAAAGGACTCTCGTCTCTTTAGATCAGCCTGATAAACGATTGCACTCGAAAATTCATCATTAAGTCTATCAATGGCTACCTCATAAGCACTAGACTGACTTCTTAAAAAATAAGAACCCCGCTGAATGTTGCGCAATGTCACAACTGAAACCCTTTCCAAGGAATCTGCCCGCGCCATTGCTTTAAGCAGTGAATCCAAAATGTGGTTTGCATCATCAGTAACTGCACACGAGCATATCGCAGTTACTAACATAATTATAGTTAGAAACCCAATCGCCAAGCGTCTGGACATTTGGTAACCCTCCAAATGAAACCTTTATGAGATTAAAAAAGTTGAATTAACGATGCACCTATATTATATACATAATAAGAAAGCATGGCCGTTTTTTTCATTAGTTCTATAATCTCAGTCGCAGCGTTACCTAGAGCATAATTCTTAGCGACAATTGGCATATAAAAATCCATCAACATTGCAGCTTCTGAAAGTGTGCAATCCTTTAGGCGAGCACCATCACTTGTTGCTTCAATGTTTCCTAAAATACTTTGTGCCTTACTTGGATCTGTGCAAAGAACAGCTGCCAAATACCTTAATCCTAATTCTTCCCTAGTAGTGGCATCCTGTAATAGCTCCTGAAGCCCCTTCGCCGCATTATATAGCGAATTGATCTTCAAAAAACCGAGCGTCATCAATCCCGCTTTTGTATCTGCGAAAAAGCCTCTAATCAAGATTGAGGCAACATTAGATAATGTAAGTCCTGTCTTGCTTAAGAATACTTTATATAAAAAATTCACGAATTTCTCCCCAGCATCTTCTCCAATTTGGGGAACAAACTCGGCCTCCTCTTCCGCAGTCCAATTTGCTCTATCTATAAGCTCTGTTGATAAAACTGTAGGAAATGATCCAAATAGTTTTCCAAATATACCTCCAAATATCCTTGTAATAAAGTTGCCATAATCTACTCTACTTTGGAATTTCGCAACGCGTAAACCTTCACGGGCTGCGTTTTCATAAGCATTTGAAACTCGTTGCCATTGTTTTTCATCAGAAGCTTTTGCCGATAGACTAAGTACTCCTCCGCCCTCAAAGACAATTACGACAGTCAGTGTTTCTTGAATGTCCATTCCAGTCGGGTCAGTATACCTTAGTGGATTATTTGTCCCATATAAATAGCGAGTTAGGGATCGAGGTCTATTTAATTCTCCGGCGTATGGATCCTCACTGATGAACCTACCTAGTTCTGGGTCATACCATCTCGCATTAAAGTAATACAGCCCAACCTTCTCATCCCAAACTTTTCCGGTAAAGCGCGGTGCTTCATCCACTGCGCCAACATCTGGACCTCCTACCTCCTTGGGTTTGCCAAACGCTTCGTAGTCGGCCCACCAGACCATGGTTCCGTTTCCGTCCATCAACCCATGCGCTGATCCCAGATGGTCTGTCAAATACCAATACTTACTCCCTGTTTCAATTGAGCCATCAACTCTAGCGAAAAGCATACGGTTTAGGAAGACAAAATTGCGTCTAGACCCACTTTCTGTTTCCTCCACAATCTGGTTTTCAGTTAGCATCCCGGTATAATCATAGTGATAATAGATCCCTTCATTAGTTCCGCCCTCCTGCGGATAAATCGCCTTAAAACGATTTCCTTCTGGGTCATATGCATAATAAGCCACAGTCACCCCGTTTTTCTGTACTTCCGTCATACAGTTGCGGGCATCATAGATATAAACCCAAATTTCTCCAGTCGCGTCATTGGTACGCCTAATCATATTTCCATTGTCATCATATTCAAATCTTATATCTCCGGCCTTTGTTACCCTATTACCCGGCCCGATTTCATACACTTCTTCAGCTGTTTCTTCTCCATTAATTTCTGCAACTTTCCTTCTATTTCCTGTCTGATCATATTCAAATAGTCTCTCTTGATTGAGATCTGTTTGACTTAGGCCGAATTCGCCCAACGTTTGGTAGCCGTAATGGCTTATATCGATATTGTACAATTCATTTTCGTCACTTCTATACTGGTAGCTTCCTATACGATAGCTACGATAATCGACGACATCTACACCTAGTCCACATGATAACAATTGGCGCCTACCATCCGGTCCTATCAGCCTGACAACAATGTCAACCTCTTGCCCTACTTTAAGTGACGGAATACCTATAGAGCGCGTATAGCGAACAGAGCCTTGCCAGGCTTCAATTGGTATAGCTATTCCTCCAAGAGGGGCCATTTTATATGAATCATGATAATCCCTTAACAATACACTGCCACTATCTTTCTCAACAACCAGTGTCTCAATCCGACATCCACTGAGACTCTCTGGAACATACCAATTGTAGGTTACTTGAAGTACACTCCCAGTATAATTGGATGTCACAATGCCTTTACGAACTTGAACGGTTTGATAAATGGTTTGATAATCCGTTTCCCCTTCTTTCTCCAACTGATCAAGGACATCATAATCGTAAACCTTTGTTTTGGATCCAGAGCTGTCTATTTTATGGATATATTGCAGGTTATTCTCATGATCCTTGTATTGGTGGAGCATCACAAGGAGTTCATTATAATCAGTCCCTTTGCTTGACGCATAAACTATTTCTGAAGGGCGGTACAACTCATCAGAAAACACCTGCAGAGTAAGCTGATTAGGAAGTTTAATTTTCTCAAGAACTCCCATTTTGTTATAGATAATCCCGCTATTCATCCCTGCCGGCGCTGTAAAGCCGACGATCTCCTTGACACGACCTAAATGATCGCGCTCATATTCGACAGGCTGAGAGCTTCCGGGATAAATGATTCCGGTAATGTTACCTAGCTTATCATAACTATAGTGAGTTTCGTAATCATAGCCATTTATGTTTCTGACAACATTGTTGATTCTGTTCAAAGGATCAGGTGTGTAATCCTTGGTGAATGGATCGCTGTTATACCATGTTGTAACACTTTGATCGCTGTCTGTGTCAATATTCTGCTGGGCATCGGTCTGAACTACAGACTGACGATTACCAGCCGGGTCGTAGTAATATTCCACCATTAAGCCATCGGCATAAATGACCTTTTCTAAAAGATTATTGAGATAATATTGATAACTTGTAGTTTGCCCTTTGCGATCAGTGGCGGTCTGACGGCGGCCGCCAGCATCATAGGTGTAAGTGGCGGTTTTGCCAATGTGGGTTTCAGCGATTAGCCAGCCCAAATTGTTGTAATCATATGTGGTCACATTTCCTGATGCATCGATAACTTTGCGGATATTTCCTACTGCATCATAGTAGTAGGAAGTCGAGTTGCCTTTGGCATCAACTACTGCAGTTAACATCCCAAGACTGTTATATTGATACTGTGTTTTGCGCTTAGCCATTCCGAAATTGGTGACCTCATAGTCATACCATTCACAAATCTTATTCCCCAAGCTATCATAGGCATAGCGCGTTTCTTGCTGCTCCTTAGTGCCGGAGCCGACTGTCTGCTTAAGGACTTGTCCCAGATAATCATATTGATATCTAGTTTCCAAACCCTCAGCATCAATCATCGAGATCATCTTGCCTGTGCTGTCATAAAAATAGCTATACATCACTGTTCCGTGAGTAGCGACTTTCTTAAGATGATTACGGACATCATACTCGTAACTTGTTATAATGCCGTTCGGATCCCTTTCGCTCTTTTTCTGACCATTCAGATAATACGTATACTCAATATATGGGTTATCAAAAAGCTCAGGATTGCCAAATGGATTTTCGGGAACAGTAGCATCTGGCATAATAGTGCGAATATGCCGGTTCAGTGCATCGTAAACATACCAAGTCGTATAAGTACCATCACTAGCTGCACTGCCACGCGGATCAGTTATACTGATACGGTTTCCAACACGATCATAAGCATATTTGGTTGTTTCTCCTGCTCCGTTAGTCTCACTGGTCAGACGGTTGCGTGCGTCATACGAGTAGGTCATAGTCAAGCCATTGGCATCTGTTATTGACTCCCTGTTACCGGCAAGATCGTATTCAATGCTTGTTACCCGTTCGGTAGCGCCGGATCCATCCAAAATCGGCTCAGTAACCAACCGTAGTCGGTTTAAGGAATCATATGTGTAGATCACTTTATGAGACTCTTTGGGAACAAAAGTCGCTCCAGACAGCTCATGTCCGTTTGGACCACATTCCCAAATCTTATTGCCGCGATCATCGTAACCATAAGATTCGGTTGGGATAAATCTGACTGTGAGTTCTTCGTCTCCTGGCAATAGTACTTCCACCGCTGGCAGCATCTTTTTCTCCAAACGGCCTAAATAGTCGTATTCATAACGAGTGATTCCGCCCAATGGGTGAGTTTCTTTGACCTTTTGTCCCAGACTGTCATATTCGAATGTCCAAATCTGATTAACCGGAGTATTGTCATGAGTGACGTTTTTGACTGTTGCTTTGACCAGACGATCCGCCCAGTCATAATCCTCAATTACAATGGTTGTCCCCGATTCATCAATTATGGTTATGTCATTGGTAGCTGGATCGTAATTTAGCCTTACTTGTGTTTCGTCCGGGTATGTTACTGCAGTAACTTTACCCAATGCATTATACTGAACCTTATCGTAAAGTCATCATCGTTTTCGCTGGGCTCATGCGGTTCTATAACTTTATTGAGGCGCCACAATTCATCATATCCATAAATTGTTTTAGCATTGAGCCCGCCATAATCCATAACCACTTCGATCAAGGATGTTGGTAGAGCTAATCTTGCGGGCATCCACCTCTGGGAACTCGTAATACTGTTTCTTTAGCTGGGACATGGGCCAGTATGTTTCTCATGAAATGAACCTTGCACCGCTGCCAGCTGCAACCGAGGAAAGAGTTTTGAATCGCAGCCACTAATCCCTGATGGGCATCGGATACCGCCAGCCATACTGTTTGGAGGCCTCGATCTTTCAGGTTGTTAAATAAGGCCATGTAATAAGCCATAGATTCTTCATACATCGGTTCAACAGCAAGGATTTCGCGCTTACCTTCAAGATTAATTCCACAGACAACATGTACGGCCATATTGCAGACGCGGTGTCCAACTCGGATTCTTTCGTAAAGCGCATCAATCCAAATGACTGGATATGTGGACTCAAGCCTTCTCTGACGGAATTCGGCGACCTGCTCATTGAGTTCTTTATTGATTTCTGAAACCTGGCTAGCTGAGATAGACTCGATACCCAGGCTTTTGGCGAGGCGTTCGATCTTGCGTGTGGAAACTCCGTTCACAAAGGCTTCCTGAACTACTTGTAGCAATGCTTGTTCAGAACGCTTCTTCTCAGTCACAAAGAAAGGTATATAGCCTCCTTTGCGGATTTTTGGCACCAACAGGTACATTGTTCCCATGCGGGTATCAAAACGTCGGCGCGAGTGCCTGAGCGGTAACCGAAGCGGTCTTTGGAATGTTCTCCTTTAACCGCTCCAACTTTGGTGTCGACCTCAACCTCCATGAGTTTATGGCACAGCCATTCTAACATGGATAACATCGGATCGGGTTCAGACATAAATCGGGGTAGCATTTTTTCGAAGGATGCGGTATTCTGGTTATAAGCCATCGGGTACTGACTCCTTTCGTGGTTGGTCTTAGCAACTTACCATTTCGGAGTCCCCGATGGTTTTTCCTATATCAAATTGCGAACTTGATTATACACTAGCAAAAGAACAACTAAGGATTGGTTACTTTATGATTTGGTATATATGAGCAGTATTTCATCAGAGAGCCGGCATTCAAAATTGAAGGATAATGAATGCTGAAGTAAAAAGGCTTGATTAGAACAATCAAGCCTTTTTGCACAAGAATAGCAAAATAGCTACTTCCCCCTATGTCTGATAAGCCCGTCCAGAAACAGCAGGTTGATCTCCTTCGCCAGCATGGGGTTGCGATCAACGATTGGGCGAATTTTTCTGTTGTGCAGGAAATAGCTGTAGAAGATGTCAATATAAATCTCTATCGCAGTGTCGGAAACATCCGCTGAAAAATATCCGATTTTCTTTCCCTCCTGAATAAGAGAAGTAATCAATTGTTTGTTTTCTATGTTGAAATCATCGAGATATTGCCGGACGACAGGATCTCTTTCCGCTCCATCAAAAAAGAACTCCATGTTGTACTGGCCGCCATGTATGATTCTGTTCTCCAAGTATTCCCCCATCTTATCAATGAAATTACACTCTTTTTTAACCAGTATTTTAGTTTCTTCAAGGCTTTTATCTAAAATATCCTTTATAATGATTCGACGCAGATTATCTTTGCTTTCAAAAAAGTTATAAATGGATACCTTGGATACATGTGCTTTTTCTGCAATCTCGGTCACAGTTACCTTCTCATATCCGTATTTGTTGAACAGCTCCAAGGCAGTCTGTATAATAATCTCCTTTTTATCGTTTCTTCTCTTTTCAAATCCATCCATCCAAGGCACCTCCGAAGATATGAACTATATAAACCTATTTTGTAAATAATATATCATTTCATGATTGACAAGTCAAGCGTGTGATGATAACATATGAACTATAAATGAAAATATAGTTCATATGTATGAAGGGAGTCTTAGTATGTCAGATATTATCTTTGATAATGTTAGCAAGGATTACAGAATGGGTGAGGTGACTATTCACGCGGCAAAGCAGGTATCGTTCCAAGTCAGAAACGGTGAGCTTGGCATTATTCTGGGACCCTCCGGCGCAGGCAAGACAACGGTACTCAACCTTCTGGGCGGCATGGAGAGTGCTACATCCGGGAAAATTTTGTTTGATGGTAAGGATATTACCATGATGAACGATTTGGAACTGACTGACTACCGGCGATATAAAATAGGATTCGTTTTTCAGTTCTATAACCTTATACCGAACCTGACTGCGGCAGAAAACGTGGAGATGGCCAAGCAGGTATGCAAATCACCGCTGGAGCCGGAGGAAGCTTTGCGCATTGTAGGCTTAAAGGATAGGATTCACAATTTCCCATCACAGCTTTCTGGAGGTGAACAGCAGCGTGTCGCTATTGCAAGAGCAATATGCAAAAACCCCGATTTGCTGCTCTGTGACGAACCCACCGGGGCTCTGGACACCGAAACAGGTAAGACCGTTCTCAGTGTTTTGTCCGATATCAGCCGCAAAATGGGGAAAACGGTGATTATCATTACGCACAATTCTCTTGTCTCACCCATTGCTGACCGGCTGATTGAGATGAAAAACGGCATGGTAGTGAAACAGAGCGTACAGGATTCTCCCGCGGATTTGGAGGGAATCAAATGGTAACGATGCTGCAAAAAAAGATTTTTCGGGATATTGGGGAAAACCGATGGTCATTTATTGCAATAGTGTGTATTTGTTCTCTGGGGATTGCCCTGTTCAGCGGCATCAACCTTTATGTAAGTACGGTTGAAAACGTAGTGGCCGATTATTACGAACAAGCGAATCTCGCTGATTACTGGATTTATGAAGCTGAGATTTCCGATTCTGACTTGGATAACATAAGGTCTTTGGACGAAATTGAAGAAGCACAACGCCGGAAGGCAACCGACATTTCACTAACCGGAGCATCGGGCGCGGTGCTGCATATACATGCCGTTGATGAAACGCCCAAAATCAACGTGCCGGAGCTTTTGGACGGCAGTAAATTGGACGGAAGTGAAACAAACGCACTTTTGCTTGACAGCCGCTTTGCTGAAGCCCATGAACTATCTGTCGGTGATATGATTACAGCAGGAGACAAGGAAAATCAGACGCAATGGCTGATCAAGGGGATTGTCAGGGATGTGGAATACGTTTATTATGCACCGGAAGGCTTAACCATTCCTGACTATCATAAATATGGATTTGCCTACACAAACGCTTCTTCCTTACCGGACGTTGCTTTCAATGAAATCATCCTGACTGTTCATGAAGGATCAACCATTTCACAGGAAGAAATATCAAGCAAAGTACGCAAAACGCTTGAAGGCACCAATATCCTCAGCAGACATCACCAGACGAGTTACCGGAAGGTTGCGGACGCTATGACCGGGATAAAACAAATTGGCCTGTTGTTTTCCGTCGCTTTTTTTCTGACAGCGGCCCTTGTGACGTGGATTACCGTTTCCCGCATGATGGAGAACCAGCGTCAGCATTTGGGAACACTTCGTTCTTTAGGCTACTCCAAGAAGGAAATCGCAGGACGGTACGCGCTATTTGGGGTTTTGATCACCATTCCAAGCATGATTTTAGGATGGGTCATTGCCAGATACTTGATAGCGGAATCCCTGTACAGCATTGGGATTACCTATTACACAATAGACGCGACCGGCGTTGCATCCTTTACGCCGCACTTCTTCGTATCGGCACTTTGTGTGGCGGCAGTTACCTGTGGTGCAGCGATGCTCTCCTGCCGTAAATCACTGAAATTGACACCGGCTGCACTAATGCGGCCAAAGCCGCCGGCACATGGTCACCGAATTTTGCTGGAACAAATCTCACCTTTTTGGCAGCGCTTAAGCTTCAGCGGAAAAATCGTGACAAGGAATCTGTTTCGTAACAAAACGCGGATGCTCATGGGACTTGTCGGCATTATCGGATCAACTTCCCTGATTCTGTGCGGCTTCGGGCTGATGAACTCTATTAACGCAATGCTCGATAAGGCCTTTGATGAAACGGTTCAGTATAACGTGGAGATCAAGCTTAGAACTCCGTTGACCACGGAGCAGCTTTCCGACATTTATGATACGTTGAACAGTGCGCAGAATATCGACGCAACAATGGCATTCAGTGTTTATCTTTATGGAGAAGGAGGTAATGTGCAAAGCCCCTACATGGTTGTGATGGACGAAGGACAAAAAAGTCTTAGCTTTAAGGACATGAATGGTAATACAGCTCATTTGCCGGAGGACGGAGTACTAATCACACCGAGGATGGCGGATGCTCTTGGTGTTGATGTAGGCGATAAGCTCACGGCGGAACGGCTTGATGGAATTGTCATACCGCTTAGGGTTGCTAATATTGTTGATTTCCCTGTAGGGAACGAGATTTACATGGGTAAAACCGCATTTTCAAAGGTATCAGACCTCCAGTTTTTAATAAGGACGCTGCTAGTAAACGGGCAGGGGCTTGACTTGAACATGCTGAAAAGTGATCCGAAAATTTCACTGGTTGAAACTAAGGATGAGATGCGCAGTAATATGCTTATCGTTTTAGAAGCTTTGCAAAGCTTCCAGGTTATTCTGATAGTGTTTTCCGGTCTGCTTGCCTTTGCCGTCATGATGGTGCTGGGGCGAATGAACTACTATGAGCGCATCCGTGAGCTTGCGACGCTGAAGGTTTTAGGCTTTCATAGGAATGAGATGAAAAGGCTAGTATTGCGCGAAAACATCTGGATTACGATATTTGGTCTGCCTTTTGGTTACCTCATTGGCACTCTGCTTCTTCGTGCCATACTTGATCAAGCAACTACGCCGGATTTGGAAATTTTGCCTCTGATAACAGCTTTCAGCATCGTCGTTGGTTTTGCATTTATGCTGGCGGTTACAATGCTTGTAAATTATATCATGGGGCGAAAATTCAAAGGTATTGATATGGTGGCTTCACTGAAGAGCATTGAGTAATTTGATCTTTCATTCTCTTTGACTCTGTAAGATGCAGCAGATAACGCACATTGATTGTAATTATGACATAAACGAATATTTAATTTGGAGGTAAATCAATGAATAAAGTAGCACTTATCACTGGAGCGGCCTCAGGAATGGGGTATGCGTTAGCACAGCTTCTGACTCGGAATAATTGGACTGTTATTCTCACAGATCGCAGTAAAGAGCAGTTGAAGACTGCCGCAGAATCACTCATCAATGAAGACGGCAAGTGTGTTGCTATACCGATGGATGTAACCGATTACCCTACTATTAATACAACGTTTGATAATGTAATCGCCCAATACGGACAGCTTGACCTTGTCATCCACTGTGCCGGTGTTGCAATCATAGGAGAAATGAAAGATCTTTCAATGGAACACTGGAAATCCATATTAGACGTGAATCTCTGGGGGGCGATTTATGTTACTGACGCTGCTTACAAAAGAATGGTAGCACAAGGAAGTGGTCATATTGTAAACATAGCCTCCGCTGCCGGGTTAGTACCGTCATCAATGCGTACACCTTATACCACCTCCAAGCATGGTGTCGTTGGTTTATCTACAACTTTGCGTGCTGAAGCTGAAAAGTATGGTATTAAGGTAAGCGTTGTTTGCCCGGGGATTGTTAAAACCAGCATATTTGGGACGATCAATGTCGTAGGTGCGTCTCGCGAAACTATTCAATCGACAATATCAAATTCTAATGCAATGTCTGCTGAAACCGCCGCAAAATACATTTTGCGTGGAGTTGCCCGGAATAAGGCTATTATACCAATAACAAAAAGTGCCCACATGGTGTGGTGGATGTATAGATACATACCAGGACTATACCGCTCATTCCTTAGATATATGACTAAAAGATACCGTATTCTTCTAAAGGAAGGCGCAACAAATTATTGACAAACTAGGGATAATAATCTACGCTGCTGGAATACCGAAGAAAGCAGATGAGGTAGATTTGATTATAACATTATATAGTTAGTAACAACATCTATAAAGTACTTGTAATTGAAATATCAAGGCTTTTATAAGGGAGTGAGGTGAAGTTAATGGAAATTACAATTATACACGGTCAAGGTCATAAAGGAAGTACCTATCATATCACTACCATGGTAAAAGAAAGGTTGGCTGACAGCGATACTAAAGTTCATGAGTATTATATGCCAAAAGATACACCTGATTTTTGTGTTGGCTGTTATCAGTGCTTTCAAAAAGGCGAAGAATATTGTCCTCAGGCAGATAAGGTGCAGAAAATAGTAGAATCAATGCTTTGTTCTGAAATTATCGTAATCGATTCTCCCACATACTGTCTTGAGATGACAGGACAATTAAAGGCGTTATTTGATCATTTAGGATATATGTGGTTGTCGCACAGGCCGAGAAAAGAAATGTTTTCAAAAATAGGTATTGCGATATCCACAACTGCCGGAGTTGGTGCAAATAAAGTGATGAAATCCATATCAAAACAAATGTTCTGGTGGGGTGTCCCGAAAATCTATCAAATACATTTTAAGGTCAATGCAGCGCGTTGGGAAGATGTTTCGGAGGACATCAAAAAAAAATTAAACAGAAAAACCGAAGAATTATCACATAATGTAAAAAACAAAATCGGCAAATCAAAGCCCAATATTAAAACAAAGTTTTTATTCCACATTATGCGTAGAATGCAGCAATCTAACACATGGAACATAACCGATAGGGATTATTGGCAAAAAAACAATTGGCTTGAAAAAACCAGACCATGGAGATAGACAATGGGGAGTTATATGATATGACTGGTACGGCGGAGAATTTTGTGTAAAAGTTTAACGCAATCGGTCAGAATAGTGCAACGGTACTGAGTAAATTAAATGAAGATGAATTATTCATGGTCTTACTTCATGAGTGTGTTCATGTGAAATGCTTTCAAACAAACATGCTTTCAAGCAAACATGGTATGGTGGCTTCACTGAAGAGCATTGAGTAAAATCCATAATGTTTAGTTCGATTGCAACAAATTAATATGATTGTGTAAAGGGCAAACTTGTTGAAAAGCAAGGACGCAAAGCTACAGGGTCTAAGATGTGCATCACATTATGACAGCCTGGCTGCTGCGTAGATTTATGTATGAAACCTGCCCTTTTTGCGGCAGGTTTCATTTTTATCAGAAGGAAATAGCTGAACTAATCTTTATTTGGGTCTGTCAAGAAATTTGTGCTTTTAGCTCATCCAGTTACAATAAATGAATCACCTTAAATGTGGCTTAACCTTTTCCGGGAAGAACACTGAAAACTGAAGAAGTATTAAGCGCCAATTCTGAACACGGCCTGTCCACTTTCGGAGGACATCCTGAGTGGCTAGGTAGAGCATTTTAGGCAAGGCCTCGTCAGACGGAAAGATGCTCTTAGATTTAGTTACCTTTCGCAGCTGGCGATGGTAGCTTTCAATGGTATTCGTAGTATAGATAATCTTGCGTATTTCGGGTGGATACTTAAAAAAGGTCGCGATTTCAGCCCAGTTTTGACGCCAAGAACGTACAATGAGCGGGTACTTTTCTCCCCAGGCTGTCTCAAACAGATTCAGCTCTTCCAGAGCGGCTTCCTCGGTTGAGGCAGTGTAAATCGGTTTTAGGCTGGCCGTGATCTTCTTAATGTCCTTGTAGGAAACATATCGAATCGAATTACGAATTTGATGTACGATGCACTTTTGCACTTCAGACTGCGGATAGCAGGCTGCAATTGCTTCAGAGAATCCGGTAAGGTTATCCACACATATTATCAGAATATCCTGAACGCCGCGGTTCTTAAGCTCATTCAGAACGTTTAGCCAAAACTTGGCGGATTCATGTTCGCCGATTCATATCCCTAGAACGTCTTTTCTACCTTCCAGATCAATACCTACAGACATGTAGGCGGCCTTCTTGGTAATCTGGCCGTCCTGGCGGACATTGAAATGAATGGCATCCATAAAAACAACGGCATAGATGTTTGGCATAGATGTTTGGTAATGGCCGGTTTTGCCATTCCTTGATGAGCGGCATAACCTTGTTTGTTACATTCGATATTAAAGTCGGCGATACTTCAATACCATACAGACGCTGCAAATGGTCCTGAATTTCGCGGGTACTGACTCCTTTGGCATAAAGCAGCAGGATCTGCTCCTCTATGCCGGCGACACTTTTCTGGTGCTTCTTGACGATCAGCGGTTCGAATTCTCCGTCCCGATCACGGGGAACCTCGAGAATGATATCGCCATATTCACTGCGAACCGTCTTTTTACTATGACCATTGCGCCGGTTCTCAGTATGCTTGTTGCTGTCATCGTGTAACCCAGGTTCTGATCTATCTCTGCTTCCAACATTTCCTGCAGAGTGCCAGAAAAAATGTCTCTTAGAGCATGTTGCACGTCTTCAGCGGTCTTAAGATTGTTCTCCTTAATGAACGCCCGCAGGACATCCTTGGGTATTGTACGCTCATAATCTTTCTTGACCATGTGCTCATCCGCCTTTCCTTTTCCATTATACGGGTTTTTATTATGGAAAGGCTAAAAGCCAAATTATTCTGCACACTCATTCTTTACGGTTCACATCCACCCATTAATATAACTTCCGATATGCATGTATCATCATATTTAGTTCCGTTGTAGACTTCATCTATTCTTAGCCAAACTTCCTTAGTCATTGGGTCCAAATTAATAGCCGTTGTATTATGACCCCATAGGGCGAGACACAAAAAATAAAAACTAAGTTATAATGGGAGCATGAAAAAGAGAAATCAGTATTCAGCCGAATTTAAAGCCCAAGTGGTTCTGGAAGTGCTTCGCGAAGAAAGCACTATCAATGAGATCGCCGGCCGTCATGGTATTAGTCCGGTGATGCTCAGTAGGTGGAAGACCGAGTTTATGGACC